>Ga0208612_1000654_pt1 | contig 14587 bp, 11 predicted proteins | sample AntDryMetagUQ889_FD_188089 | JGI IMG/M metagenome (GOLD analysis project Ga0208612, IMG submission 188089) | Polar desert microbial communities from Antarctic Dry Valleys - UQ889 (SPAdes) | ecosystem: Environmental > Terrestrial > Soil > Desert | place: Antarctic Dry Valleys | collected 2008-12-31 | reverse complement strand
TGTCGCGAAGGCGTAGGGCCGGGCATGCCCGGCCCTACGCCAGGTGGCTCGATCGTCCTGGATCACCGATTCCTAGATGCTTGATCGGGAATTGACGCGCAGCCGGGGGCGGTCACGACCAACCCGGGTGACGCACGCACTCGTCGTGCAGGCTGGTAAGCCTGGACGACGAGGGAGGGTGGCGATCCGGCGCCGTGTCGTGGTCGTCATCCGGCCCGCCGTGAGTTCACATCAAGCATCTAGGGCGTGAGCTCGAGGATCCCGTGCGGCGAGCCGTACTCCTCGAGCCTGGCGAGGAAAAACTGCGCTGGAAACGCCTCTGGGCCGAGGACGCCTGCGCCCTTCCACTCCCCGGCCGCGAGCAGCTCGAGCGCGATCACCGGGTTGATCGCCGTTTGCCAGACGACTGCTTGCGAGCCGTACTCGCGCATCGACCATTCGTTGTCGACCACGTGGTAGAGGTAGGTCCTCCGCGGATTCCCATCCTTGCCGCTCCCGGTGACTAGCGTTCCCGCACACGTCTTTCCATGCATGCGCTCGCCGAGCGTGGCCGGATCGGGGAGCGCAGCCGCGACGACGTCGCGCGGAGCTACCTCCGCGCCTTTGACCGAGATCGGCTCCTTCGAGTCGAGACCGAGCTTGTGGAGGGTCTTCAACACCTCGATGAACTCGTCGCCGAGCCCGTACTTGAAGGTGACGCGCTTGCAGTCGATCCAGCGGGGGACGAGCAGGACCTCCTCGTGCTCGACGTTCACGCACTCGACCGGGCCGATCCCTTCCGGGAAGTCGAACACCTCGGGCTCGGAGAACGGCGCCGTCGTGTACCAGCCGCGCCCCTGCTCCCAGATCACGGGTGGATTCAGGCATTCCTCGATCGTCGTCCAGATCGAGAAGGTCGGCGCGAAGTCGTAGCCGTCGACCACGAGGTTCGATCCGTCCCGCACGCCGACCTCGTCGATCTCCGAGAAGAGCTCGTCCGCCGCGTGACGAGCGAAGATGTCGGCTGCGCCGGGCTCGATGCCGATGCCGACGAGCGCGAGCAATCCGGCCTGCTCCCACGCCGGGCCTTGCGCGAACTGGTGGTCGCCGAGCTTCACGTACGTCTGCTCGTGCGGATGCTCCGGATGGGGCTCCGAGAGCGACATCGCCATGTCCAGGTAGGTCGCGCGCGACTCCAGGCAGGCCGAGAAGATCGGCATGTCGAAGACCGGGTCGACGGCGTTCAGCACTGCGTCGGCTTGCGTCTCGCGGATCAGGCGAACGACGTCTTCCGCGCTCGACGCATCGACGCGGTGGGCGCTGAAGCGGGCGTCGTCGAGATCGGCGACCACCGCCTCCGGCCGCGCAGGGTCGTAGTCGGCGAGCGCGCAGTGCTCGAAGAACGAGCGACGGCGGGCGATAGCGGCGAAGGCTGCGCCCACTCCTCCGGTTCCGACGACGAGGATTCTCACGGCAGCGCGGTTCTACCTGAGCGGGGTCGCAGATGCCGTGCGTGCCGCGCTTTCGACGCGATACGCTCACCCCGGAAGCGTGATCGCGAACGGAGGTCGGGTGTGAGCGTTTCGGTGACCCAGGTGAAGCAGTTCATCGGCGGCGAGTGGGTCGAGTCGTCGAGCGGCAAGACGCTGGAGGTCTTGAACCCTGCGACGGGAGAGGTCCTCGCCGAGGTGCCTGCCGGAACGGCCGAAGACGTCGAGACGGCCGTCGTGGCCGCCAGGAAGGCGTGGGGCGAGTGGCAGTCGAAGACGCCGAAGGACCGGATGGAGCTCCTCCTCGCACTTGCGGACATCGTCGACGAGAACGCCGACGAGCTCGCGCGGTTGGAGTCCCGGAACGTCGGCAAGCCCTGGTGGGTCGCGAAGGACGAGCCACCGGCGATCTCGGACACGCTCCGTTTCTTCGCGGGCGCGGCGCGTCAGCTCGAAGGCAAGTCGGCCGGGGAGTACGTCGAGGGCTACACCTCGATGATCCGGCGGGAGCCCCTCGGCATCGTCGCCGGCATCTGTCCCTGGAACTACCCGCTGTACATGGCGATGTGGAAGATCGGCCCCGCGCTCGCCGCCGGCAACGTCCAGATCATCAAGCCGGCAGAGCAGACGCCGTTGACACTGCTCCGCTTCGCCGAGCTTGCGCAGCAGGTCATCCCGCAGGGCGTCCTGCAGGTCGTCACGGGCGAGGGCGTCCCTGCCGGTGACGCGCTCGTCCGCCACCCGGACATTCGCCTGGTCTCGCTCACCGGCGACACGGCGACCGGGAAGATCATCGCCAAGAACGCCGCCGACACGGTCAAGCGGCTGCATCTCGAGCTCGGCGGAAAGGCGCCGATGGTCGTTCTCGACGACGCCGATCCCGCGACCGTCGCGGAGGCGATCAAGGTCGGGGGCTATTTCAACTCCGGCCAGGACTGCACGGCGTCCTCCAGAGTCCTGGTCAGCGAGAAGATCTACGACGACGTTCTCTCGCAGACGGTGAGCACGGTCGACGCGATGACCGTCGGCGATCCGGGCAGCGATGACGAGATCGAGATGGGCCCGGTGATCTCGCACGAGCAGCAGCAGCGCGTGCTCGGCTTCCTCGAGCGCGCGACCGACGCCAAGGCGACGATCGTCGCGGGCGACGGGACGGTCGGCGAGCGCGGCTTCTTCGTCTCGCCGACGATCGTGACGGACGTCGCCCAGGACGCGGAGATCGTGCAGAACGAGGTCTTCGGCCCGGTCGTCACCGTCCAGCCGTTCTCCTCCGACGAGGACGCGATCGCGATGGCGAACGGCGTGCGCTACGGGCTCGCGGCCTCGGTGTTCTCCGAGCACGTCGGCCGCGCGATGAAGGTCGCGGCGAAGCTCGACTTCGGCACCGTCTGGATCAACGAGCATCTCTTCCCGCTGACGCCCGAGATGCCGCACGGCGGCTTCAAGGAGTCGGGCTACGGGAAGGACATGTCGGTCTACTCGATGGAGGAGTACACGAGGATCAAGCATGTCGTGGTGAAGCTCGCGGAATGACGGAAGCGGAGCCCTCCGGCGAGAAGGGGTCAGGCTGCCCGACCCCTTCGGCGTCCGATGTTCGCCTCGAGAAGGTCGTCAAGCGGTTCGACGGGACGGTTGCCGTCGACGGGATCTCGCTCGAGATTCCACGCGGCTCGTTCTTCGCGCTGCTCGGCCCGTCCGGGTGTGGGAAGACGACCACGCTGCGCATGATCGGAGGCTTCGAGGAGCCGACCGAGGGGCGGATCTTCCTCGGGGACCAGGACGTCGTCGGCCTCCCGCCGTACAAGCGCGACGTCAACACCGTGTTTCAGAGCTACGCGCTCTTTCCGCACCTGTCCGTCGAGGACAACGTGGCCTTCGGGCTCGAGCGGAAAGGGATCGCCAAGGGCGAGCGCAAGGGCCGCGTGCACGAGATGCTCGAGCTTGTCGGGCTCTCGGGATTCGCCAACCGAAAGCCGAAGCAGCTCTCCGGCGGGCAGCAGCAGCGGGTCGCCCTGGGACGCGCGCTGGTTAATCATCCGCGGGTCCTCCTGCTCGACGAGCCGCTGGGCGCGCTCGACCTCAAGCTGCGCAAGCACATGCAGCTCGAGCTCAAAGGGATCCAGAACGAGGTAGGGATCACTTTCGTCCATGTCACCCACGACCAGGAGGAGGCGATGACGATGGCCGATGCAATCGCCGTGATGAACCAAGGACGGATCGAGCAGCTCGGGCCGCCGCAGGAGCTCTACGAGCAACCGGCGACAGCGTTCGTGGCCAGCTTTCTCGGGGTCTCGAACCTGCTGCCCGGAACGGTCGAAGGGTCGAATGCCGTACGCCTCGACAGTGGCGAGTTGGTGCGCGTGCAAGTCAACGATCGCACGGGCCCGGTAGCTGCTGGCGTTCGCCCTGAGAAGATCACCCTCGGGGAGGGCGGGGGCGAGAACCGCTTGGAAGGGACGATCGGCGAGAGCGCGTACCTCGGGGTTGCGACGCAGGTCGTCGTGCGTACGCCTGCGGGCACGGTGCAGGTGTTCGCCCAGAACGTGGGCGCAGGTGGGCAAGGAGCGCGTGGCTCGGCCGTCACGCTGTCGTGGAGCCCGGAGGCGACGTTCGTCGTCGACCGGGGAGATGCGAACGAGGAGGCTGCGGCATGACTGTACTCGGCGCAAGACCAGAATCCACTCAGGCGGATTCTGCCCGTGCGAAGGCCGTGGGAGGAATGACGCGAGACGAGTTGCTCCGACGCGGGACCGCGGCGGGCGCGCTGCTCACGTTTCCGGCGCTGTTCGCAGCGTGTGGGGGCGGAGACGGCGGCGACGGGGCTGGCGGAGGCGAGCTGAAGACGGTTCTCAACTTCGCCAACTGGCCGCTCTACATCGACGTCGACAAGCCGACCACGCGGCAGCAGTTCACGGATCAGACCGGGATCGAGATCAACTACTTCGAGGAGATCAACGACAACGCCGAGTACTTCGCCAAGGTGCAGGGCCCGCTCTCGCAGGGCGACGGTGTCGGCCGGGACATCTTCGTCTTCACCGACAACTCGCGCTTCCCAGGGCTGCTCGTCGACCAGGGATGGGTGCAGAAGCTCGACAAGAGCCTGATCCCGAACATCGAGAACCTCGTGGGAGCGCAGGCGAGCCCGCCCTTCGACCCGGATCGCGAGTACTCGCTTCCGTGGCAGTCCGGGATGACCGGGATCGCCTGGAACGAGGAGCTGACGGGCCCGGTGGAGACGATCGAGCAGCTCTTCGAGGATCCGAAGCTCAAGGGCAAGGTGTCGATGTTGATGGAGCTCGCGGACTCGGTCGGTCTCGTCATGCTCGCGAACGGCGACGATCCGGGCGCCGTCACCGATGAGACGTGGGATCGCGCCGTTACGCGCGTCCAGGGCGCCGTCGATTCCGGTCAGGTCGTCAGGTTCACGGGCAACGACTTCGCGCAGCCGCTGACGAACGGCACCTTCGCCGCCTCGGTCGCGTGGTCGGGCGACGTGATCCAGCTCCTCGCGGACAACCCGAAGCTCAAGTGGGCGATTCCAAGAGACGGCGGGCTGATCTGGACGGACAACATGTTCATTCCGACGGGCGGGAGCGTTCCCACGGCCTCGACCTACATGAACTCGGTGTACGACCCGGAGGTCGCCGCCAAGATCGCGGCCTACGTCAACTACGTGACCCCGGTCAAAGGAGCGAAGGAAGCGCTTGCGAAAACCGATCCCGAGACTGCGGCCAACACGCTGATCTTCCCAGATGAGGTGACCCTCGAGCAGGTGAAGCAGTTCGACTCGGCGGCGCTCGGCAACGAGGACTACATCACTGGATGGCAAGCCGTTCTCGGTCAGTAGAGGCGAGGCTTGCCTCGCCTTCGCTGCGGGCAGTCTCGGTTCAGGAGCCAGGTGAAGCCTGAACCCACCTGGCGAGGGGTTCAGGGTCAGGCTTCAGCCTGATCCCGTCTTTCGAGGGCTTGGCATGGGCTCGTTCTTCCACCGACATCCTGGGCTGACGCCCTACCTCCTGCTTGCCCCGGGCCTCGCTTGGCTCGCGCTCTTCTTCCTGGTCCCGCTCGGATTCCTCGGGTACCAGTCCCTCCAGTCCGGGATCTTCCCCACGTTCGAGTTCACGTGGGAGTTCTCGAACTTCACCGAGGCGATCTCGGACTACCGCACGCAGCTCGGCCGCTCGTTCCTGTACGCAGGTATCTCCACGGTCATCGCGCTCCTGCTCGCCTATCCACTGGTCTATTGGATCGCGTTCAGGGCCGGCCCCTGGCGGAATCTCTTCCTGCTCTTCATCGTCGCGCCGTTCTTCGTCACGTATCTGATCCGAACGCTGGCCTGGCTCAACATCCTGGCCGACGAGGGGCCGGTCGTCGGCGCCTTGCGCGCTATCCACGTTCTGGGCGAAACGGAAGGGCTGCTCTTCACGACGCTCGCAGTGGTCGCGGGGATCACCTACAACTTCTTCCCCTTCATGGCGCTGCCGCTGTACGTCTCGCTCGAGCAGATCGACGGTCGGTTGTTGGAGGCGGCCAAGGATCTCTATGCGAGCCCGACCCGGGCGTTCCTCCGGGTCACGCTCCCGCTCTCGGCGCCCGGGATCGTCGCCGGCACATTGCTCACCTTCATCCCCGCAGCGGGCGACTTCATCAACGCCGAGCTCCTCGGGACGCCCAAGCAGCAGATGATCGGCAATGTCATCCAGGCGAAGTTCCTGGAGTCGCTCGACTACCCGACCGCCGCGTCGCTCTCGTTCATCCTCATGACCGCGATCCTCGTCGCTCTCCTCGTCTACGCCAAGCTCGTCGGCACTGAGAAGCTGACGGGATGAGCTTCCGTCTCGTCAAGCGGCACGCTCTCACGGTCTATGCGCTCCTCGTCGTCGGGTACCTGATGCTGCCGATCGCGGTCGTGATCCTCTTCTCGTTCAACGATCCGGCCGGGCGCTTCAACTACGTCTGGCAGGGGTTCACCCTCGACAACTGGGCGGACTGGGACGGGGTGCTCGGGTTGCGAAACGCGGTCGTGACCTCGATTCAAGTAGGTCTCCTCGCCACGCTCGTCGCGACCGTTCTCGGGGTGCTGATGGCGATGGCCATCGTCCGACACGGTTTCCGTGGCCGGGCATCGGCAAACGTGCTCGTGTTCCTGCCGATGTCGACGCCGGAGATCGTGCTGGGAGCGAGCCTGCTCACGCTCTTCCTGAACATGACGAGCGTCTTCAGCCTCGGCTTCCGGACGATCTTCATCGCCCACGTCATGTTCATCATCAGCTTCATCGTGGTCACCGTGAAGGCGCGGTTGATCGGATTCGACCGGCACCTGGAGGAGGCGGCGATGGACCTGGGAGCGAACGAATGGACGACCTTCCGCAAGATCACGCTGCCGCTCCTGGCTCCAGCGATCCTCTCGGCCGCGCTACTCGGCTTCGCCCTCTCCATCGACGACTTCGTCATCACCTACTTCGCCGCCGGCGGCGAGCAGACGTTCCCGGTCTTCGTCTGGGGAATCGCGCGCGTCTCGGTGCCGCCACAGGTCAACGTCGTGGCGAGTGCGATCTTCCTCGTCGCGATCGGTCTCGCCCTCGCTAACGTCCTCTGGCAGGTCCGGAGCGCCAAGAGAGAAAGAGGAATCGCATGAGCGCCACGACGGTCGATCTCCAACAAGCCGCCAAGGACCACCTGTGGATGCACTTCACCCGCATGGGCGGGTACAAGGCCGCAGATGTCCCGATCATCGTGCGCGGGGATGGGTGCTACCTCGAGGACATGAACGGGAAGCGCTATCTGGACGCCCTCGCCGGGCTCTTCTCGGTGAACATCGGCTACTCGTACGGCGAGGAGATCGGGCAGGCAGCCCTCGAGCAGATGCGCGAGCTGCCTTTCTACACCAACTGGTCGTACGCGCATCCCAAGGCGATCGAGCTGGCCGCCGAGGTCGCCTCGCTCGCGCCGGGCGACCTGAACCGCGCGTTCTTCTGCTCCGGCGGTTCCGAGGCCGTCGAATCGGCCTGGAAGCTCGCGCGCCAGTTCTACGCGGCGCGCGGAGGGAAGGCGATCGTGGATGCCGGGTCAGAGCCTCAGACGCGCCACGACGGACAGGTCGCGGCCAGCGCCGGCGGGCCGCATCGCTACAAGGCGATCGCCCGCAACATCGCGTACCACGGGACGACGATGGGCGCGCTCTCGATCAACGGCATTCCGGCGCTGCGCGAGCCGTTCGAGCCGCTCGTCCCCGAGGTCCGACACGTGTCCAACACGAACCGCTACCACCGCCCGGCCGAGGAGACGGAGGAGGAGTTCACGCGGCTTCTCCTGCAAGAGCTCGAGCAGACGATCCTCTCCATGGGCCCCGAGACCGTGTGCCTCGTGCACATGGAGCCAGTCCAAAACGCGGGCGGCGCCTTCACGCCCCCCGAGGGGTACTTCAAGGGCGTACGCGAGATCTGTGACCGCTACGACATCCTGCTCTCGGCCGACGAGGTCATCACGGCCTTCGGGCGCGTCGGCTACTGGTTCGGCTCCGAGCGCTACGACATCCGTCCCGACCTCGTCACCTGCGCGAAGGGGCTCTCCTCCTCCTATGCCTCGATCGGCGCTGTGGTCGCGACCGACCGCGTGATGGAGCCGTTCCTCGAGCAGACGTCGATGTTCTCGCACGGAATCACCTTCGGCGGGCACCCGACGATGTGCGCGATCGCCCTCAAGAACATCGAGATCATGAAGCGGGAGGGCATCGTCGAGCACGTCCGGGAAAGCGAGGACGCCTTCCGCGCGACGCTCTCCCAGCTCCTCGACCTCCCGATCGTCGGCGACCTGCGTGGGACGGGGTTCTTCTACGCGATCGAGCTCGTAAAGGACCGGGACACGCGCGAGGGATTCACGGAGCAGGAGTGCGAGCAGCTCATCCGCGGCTTTCTCTCCAACGCGTTGTTCGACGCGGGTCTGATCTGCCGCGCGGACGACCGCGGCGATCCCGTCGTCCAGATCTCCCCGCCGCTCGTCGCGGGCCAGGCGGAGTTCGACGAGATCGTGCGGATCCTCGGCGAGGTGCTCACCGAGGCGCAGCGTCACATCGGTAGATAGCGTCCGCTCGGCAACGCAACACAGACGGCGAAGTCGCTGTTGCTGTCCGTCCACCAGCGCGCGAGCCCCAGGTCTGCAGCCAGGAGATCGCCCTCGAAGCGGTCGCGCCGAAACTTCGTGCTGACGCTGGTGCGCAGGAGCTCGCCGGCGGCGAACGCGACCTGGATCCCGAGCCCGGGGACCTGTACGACCTGCGCTCCCAGCGACCGGAAGCCGATGTCGACCCGCTCACGCTCCGAATCCCAGACCGCACAGTGCGCGAACCGACCATGTGAGAAGCCCGAGCCGAGCTCCCGATCCAGGTTGGCGAGCCCGTTCCGCTGGAACCGCTCGCTCAGTCCGACGCTGTCCGCGTAGGCGGCCTCGATGCGCGCCGGGTCCTTGACGAGGTCGAGGCCGAGCAGCAGGGCGTCGTCCGCTTGCAGCGAGGTCGCGACCGTGCGCAAGAAGCGTTTCCGAGCGTCGAACTGGAGACCTCCGATCGTGGAGCCGAGGAAGGCGAAGAGCCGTCGCCCACCCTTCGGAAGCGCCGCGAGGTGGCGCTCGAAGTCCCCGACGACCGCGTGCACCTCGAGTCCCGCGTACTCGCCCGCAATCGCCTCCGCGCTGACAACCAGCACCTCCTCGCTCAGGTCGAGCGGGACGAAGCGGCGCAACGTTCTCTGGGCGACCAGTGCGTTCAGCAGGAGGCGAGTCTTCTCCGAGGTCCCCGAGCCGAGCTCGATGAGGGTCTCCGCTCTCGTCTCGAGCGCGATCTCGGGCGCCCGCTCTTCGAGGATCCGTCGTTCGACGCGGGTGAGGTAGTACTCGGGGAGGCGCGTGATCTCGTCGAAGAGGTGCGAGCCTCGCTCGTCGTAGAGCCAGATCGCGGGGATCTGCTTCGGCACGGCTTCGAGGCCGCGGAGGGTCGCTTCGTGGAGCGCTGCTCTGCGCCCGGTGTCGTCCTGGAGAACCTCGACCCGGACGCTCACCCGCTGACGTGTTATGCGTCTCGCACGCAGCGAAAACCGGCGAAGATCTGGCGGCGGTCCGGGAAGTCCCAGCTTCGGAAGCTGGACCTGGCGACGACCGAGTCCGTCGCCCACGAGCCGCCGCGAAGGATGCGGTACTCGTCGCCGAAGAAGATTTCGGAGAACTCCGGGTACGGGAAGGCGAGGAAGCCGGGGTACGGGAAGAAGTGGGACGACGTCCACTCCCAGACGTCGCCCGTCAGCTGGCGGCAGCCGACCGGGCTTTCGCCGCCGACGAACGAGCCCGCCGGAGCGGGTGAGAAGCGCCGATGGCCGAGATTGGCCTCGTATCCCGTCCACTCGCCGCCCCACGGGAAGCGATCCTTACCCCGGCGCTCGTGCCAGGCCGCGGCTCGCTCCCACTCGGCCTCGGTGGGGAGGCGCTTCCCGGCCCAGCGGGCGTACGCGTCGGCCTCGTACCAGGAGACGTGCTGCACCGGCTCCTCGGGCGGGACCGGCTCGCGGCATCCGAAGCGAATCCGCTCCCAGCCGTCCGAGCCCTGCTCCCAGAAGAGCGGGGCCGTGGCGTTCTCTTGCTCGCGCCACTGCCAACCATCCGGGCTCCAGTGTTTTTGCGAGCCGTAGCCGCGGTGGGAGATGAAGTCCGCAAAGGCGCCGTTCGTGACAGGGGTGCGATCGATGAAGAAGGCGTCGAGCTCGACCTCGTGCGCGACGACCTCGTTGTCGTACGCCCACGGCTCGTCGACCGCGCCGAGGATGAACGAGCCGCCGTCCACGCGTATCTCGTCGGGCCCGTCGGAGATGTCTCCATACGGGCTCTCGTCACGAACCGGGTACTCGACCCGGGTACGGAGCTGGAGCGTTTGCAGCATCGTCTCCTGGTGCTGCAGCTCGTGCTGGAGCACGAGTCCGAAGACGAACGCCTTTCGGAGCAGGGGCCCCGGCCCGTCGAGCTCGGTGTGCTCGAGCGCCTCGATGACGCGCGCTCGAACATCTGTCGCGTACGCGCGAGCGGCATCGGCCTCGAGGGGCGGTAGCTGCGGCCGACCGTTCCGCGCCTCGGTGAACGCCGCGTGGACCTCGCCGTGCGTGTCGACGCCAGGCGCGTGACCGTAGAGGTCGCGGAGCAGCCAGAGCTCCTCGAAGTGCGCGATGCGCGCGAGCTCCCACACGAGCGGCAGCTGGAGCGGCGACACGTGCTCGGTGAGCCCCTCATCCGACACCGGCGCCAGAAGCGCGTCGGTGCCGGCTCGGGCACGATCGAGCGCGGCTTGGATCTCGACGGCGGATTCCATACCCGGACTTTGCAGCATGGTCGCTCCTTCGGCCAGAGCCCAAACAGGGCTGTAGCCTCTGTCCCTCATTCGAGGAGAGGAGCTGGGCACAGTGAACGGCAACCGAGACGGGCCGGTCGTCGTCGCGTCGGAGGTGGCTCGTCGCTACGGCCAGGGCGAAACGGCCGTCGACGCGCTACGGGGTGTTTCGGTCGACATCGAGCGTGCGCGCCTCACTGCGGTGATGGGGCCGTCGGGCTCGGGCAAGTCGACGCTGATGCACATTCTCGCGGGCCTCGACAAGCCGACGTCGGGCACGGTCGAGGTCGCCGGCACCGAGATCACGACGCTTGGCGACAACGAGCTGACCAAGCTTCGGCGGCAGCACATCGGCTTCGTGTTCCAGTTCTTCAACCTGCTGCCGATGTTGAACGCGCGCGAGAACATCACGCTGCCCCTCACGATCTCGGGGGAGAAGCCCGAGGACGGCTGGGTGGACAAGATCGTCGGCGACGTCGGTCTCTCGGATCGGCTGACGCACCGCCCGTCCGAGCTCTCCGGCGGACAGCAGCAGCGGGTCGCGATCGCCCGGGCACTCGTCTCGAAGCCCACGGTGCTGTTTGCCGACGAGCCGACCGGGAACCTCGACTCCTCGACCGGGAACGAGATCCTCGAGCTGCTCCGGCGATCGGTGGACGAGTACGGGCAGACGATGGTCATGGTGACGCACGACGCCCGCGCCGCGGCGATGGCGCACCGGGTGCTCTTCCTCGCCGACGGCCAGATCGTGCGTGAGCTCGGCGAGTGCAACGCGCACCAGATCCTCGAGGTCCTGGAGGAGATCGCCGCCTGATGGTCGGCGTCTCGCTTCGCGGTCTTCTCGGCCGCAAGCTCCGCGCGGTCCTGACCGCCGTTGCGATCGTCCTCGGCGTCGCGATGATCAGCGGCACGTACATCCTCACGGACACGATCGACCGTGCATTCAAGACGCTCTTCACGGAGGGGTACGCCGGCACCGATGCGGTCGTGACGGGCCGGGGGCTCGACATCTCGATCGACGGCGAAAGCCCACCGAACCCACCCGTCGACGCGGCGTTGCTCGACACGGTGCGCGGCGTCGAGGGTGTCGCTCTCGCCACGGGAACGGTACTCGACGAGCGCAACACGAAGATCCTCACGTCCGAGGGGAAGGCCGTGAGCTCGGAGGGCGCGCCGACCTTCGGATTCGGCATCGACACGACTCCGGAGCTCGACCAGTTCAATCCGCTCAACGTCCTCGAGGGTCGTTGGCCGGCGAGTGCCGACGAAGTCGTCATCGACGTCGGCACGGCGGACGACCAGGGCTACTCGGTCGGCGACACGGTCGAGATCTCGACCCTCCAGCCGAAGCGCTCGTTCGAGCTCGTCGGAGTGGCGCAGTACGGCAGCCTCGACAACCTCGGGGGTGCGAGCTTCGCGGTGTTCACGATCCCGGCTGCACAGGAGCTTCTCGACCGGGAGGGTCGGTACGACGCGATCTCGGTCGCAGCGAACGAAGGTATCGCGGAAGACGACCTCGTCGCCGCCATCGAGCCCGTGCTGCCGGACAGCGCGAAGGTCGTGAGCGCGACGGCGGAAGCCGAGGACCAGGTGGACGAGGTGAGCGAGTTCACTGCCATCTTCCGCTATTTCCTCCTCGTCTTCGCCGGCATCGCTCTCTTTGTCGGAGCGTTCGTCATCTTCAACACGTTCTCGATCACCGTCGCACAGCGAACGCGCGAGTTCGCCACGCTGCGGACGATCGGCGCGTCGCGGCGCCAGATCCTCGGCTCGGTGATCCTGGAGTCGCTCGTCATCGGCTTCGCTGCATCGCTCATCGGTCTCGGTCTCGGCGTTCTGCTGGCCGAGGGGATCGAGGGGCTCTTCCGGGCTCTCGGGGTGGAGCTCCCAACGGCCGACAGGGTGTTCGCGACGCGCACGGTGATCGTGGCGCTGGTCGTCGGCGTCGGCATCACGCTCGCGGCGGGCCTGTTCCCCGCGATCCGGGCGACCCGGGTGCCTCCGATCGCGGCGGTGCGCGAGGGTGCGACGCTCCCGAAGTCCAGGTTCGCCCCGTACGTGCCATGGGTCGCCGGGGCCGCCGTCGTCGTCGCCCTCGTCGTACTGGCCCGCGCGATGTTCACCGACGAGCTCGGGACCGCGGACCGGTTGCTCTCGATCGCGGCCGGCGTCCTCCTGCTCTTCCTCGGCGTCGCGATGCTCTCGTCGCACGTCGTAAGTCCGCTCGCGGCGGTCAGCAGCCCGATCGGCCGCTGGGCCGCCTTCGCCTTCACCGTCCTCTTCTGGCCCCTCTGGCTCCTCCCCTACTGGCTCGTGCGCTACGGAGCATGGGGACCGGGATCGACTGCACGCCGCGTCGGCGCCTTCGTCGGCGGCGCGGTGCTCAATCCACTCGTCGCGCTCGTCGTGCTCGTCATGTGGCTTCGCCGCGCCGTGACGAGCTGGGTGCCCGAGTGGCCTGCAGAGTTCCCGGGCGTCGTCCCGGACCGCGTGACCGCTCGCACCGGCGGGGAGAACGCCCGCAGGAACCCCGGCCGAACGGCGGCGACCGCCGCCGCGCTCATGATCGGTATCGCTCTCGTCGCGTTCATCGCGACGCTCACGAACGGGATGAAGGCGTCGAACCGCGAGGCGATCGAAGAGCAGATCGCAGCCGACTACGTCGTGACCTCGCTCGACGGGTACACGCCGTTCGTCGCGGCGGCGGGCGCTGCGCTCGCGGCCTCCACCGCGCCCGAGCTCGTGACCAGCGTGCGCTCCGACGCAGGCCTCGTCGACGGCGCGTCGGCCGAGATCGGGGGCATCGAGCCCGACACGATCGCCGAGGCGTACGTCTTCGACTGGCGCGAGGGCGACGAGAGCGTGCTCGCGACCCTAGGCACGACGAACGCGGTCGTAAGCTCGAACTACGCGGAGGACCACGACATCGCGATCGGCGACGAGGTGACGATCCGCTCGACCGCAGATCGCACCGCGAAGGTCACGGTCGTGGGAACCTTCGAGCCGCCACCGTTCTACCCGCTGCTCGAGAGCGTCAACGTCTCGAGTGAGCTGTTCGACTCGCTCTACGACCGCCCGCGCAATCGCTGGACCTGGGCAAACGTCGCCGGCGAGCCCGGCGACGACGACCGTGCGCAGCTGGAGCAAGCGATCGCCGGCTTCCCCGACACGCAGATCGAGACGCGGGAGGAGTGGATCGAACGCGAGGACGCGGACATCAACCAGTTCATCTCGTTCCTCTACGTCATGCTCACCCTGGCCGTGTTCGTGAGCATCTTCGGGATGATCAACACGCTCGTTCTGTCGGTCTACGAGCGCACGCGGGAGATCGGAATGCTCCGCGCGATCGGGATGACTCGTCGGCAGGTGCGCCGAATGATCCGCCAGGAGAGCATCATCACCGCGCTCATCGGTGCGGCTGTCGGGCTCCCGCTCGGGATCTTCCTCGCGGCCCTCGTCAACCGGGCGCTCGCCGAGTACGACATTCGCTTTGCGATCCCGTGGGTCCAGCTCGCCGTGCTCACGATCGTCGCGATCGTGATCGGGATCCTCGCCGCGATCATGCCTGCTCGCCGCGCGGCGAGGCTCGATCCGCTGAGAGCCATCGCCTACGAATGAACGCTCGCGGTCTGCTCGCGTTCGCGAGGGAAACCATGTTTCCCCACGTCCTTCCGCGATCGAAGTTCGCGCGAGCGAACTTCGATCTTGCGAGGGAAGTGCGTGCTCCCTTCTTCTTGAAAGCGTGGGGAAC
>Ga0208612_1000652_pt1 | contig 14638 bp, 12 predicted proteins | sample AntDryMetagUQ889_FD_188089 | JGI IMG/M metagenome (GOLD analysis project Ga0208612, IMG submission 188089) | Polar desert microbial communities from Antarctic Dry Valleys - UQ889 (SPAdes) | ecosystem: Environmental > Terrestrial > Soil > Desert | place: Antarctic Dry Valleys | collected 2008-12-31 | reverse complement strand
TCTGACGGTACGCGGCGCGGTTGGCGGATGTCATCCCGTGCAGCGTCCCCAGGCGGGCGCCCTGACGGCACGAGGCCCGCCCGAGTCCTCCCCATCCCGCCACGGGTCCCCATTCCAAGCCCTATCCAGCCGCTGTCGACGTCAAGGCCGGCACTGCCTCCCACAGAGCCGGGCGGTGTGTCGGTCAGCCCGATTCAAGCCGCCGTCACCCATAGACTTCCCGCCACCATGACCCTTCGAGACCTGATGGGCAATGGGGCCCCCGAGGTCGAGGTCACGGGGCTGGCGTACTCGAGCAGGAGCGTTTCGGCGGGGGCGCTCTTCTTCTGCGTGCCCGGCTTCACGTCAGACGGCCACGCCTTCGCCCCCGACGCGGTGGCGCGCGGCGCCGCGGCGCTGGTCTGCCAGCGACCGCTGGGGCTCGGCGTGCCCGAGGTCGTCGTCGGCGACGTCCGCGCCGCGATGGGCCCGGCGGCAGCGCGTTTCTACGGGCATCCGACTTCGAAGCTCGACGTGTGTGGCATCACCGGCACCAACGGCAAGACAACGACGGCCTTCCTGGTCCGCGACGTGCTGGAGCACGCCGGCCGGCAGACCGGGCTCATGGGGACCGTGAAGCAGGTCGTGGGCGGGGCGCAGGAGTCGGCGGAGCGCACCACCCCCGAGGCGATCGACCTGCAGGCGACGTTCGTGCGGATGCTGGAGGGAGGCGATCGGTCGTGTGCGATGGAGGTCTCCTCCCACGCGCTTGCGCTCGGCCGCGCCGAGGGGATCGACTTCGCGGTGAAGGTCTTCACCAACCTGACCCAGGACCACCTGGACTTCCACGACGACATGGAGGCCTACTACCTGGCCAAGCGGCGGCTGTTTGACCGGCCGGGGCCGGCGGTGGTGAACACCGACGACGCCTACGGCCGCCGGCTGGCAGAGGAGCTCGGCCGGGACGTCACGACCTACGGCCTGGAGGGCGGCGACTACCGCGCCCGCGACATCGGCTTCGACGTGACCGGGGCCCAGTTCACAGTCGACACCCCGGATGGGCCGATCGCCATGACGACCCGGCTGCCCGGGCTCTTCAACGTCTCCAATGTCCTCGCCGCCTTTGCCGCCGCCCGGCTGATGGGGGTGGAGGCGGCCCCCGCCGTCGAGGCGCTGTCGAAGGCCGGGCGCGTTGCCGGGCGTTTCGAGCCGGTGGAGGAGGGTCAGCCCTTCGGGGTGCTGGTCGACTACGCCCACACGCCGGACTCGCTCGAGAACGTGCTGCGCGCCGCGCGCGAGCTGTGCCGGGGCGAGCTGCATGTCGTCTTCGGGGCCGGGGGCGACCGCGACAGCGCCAAGCGGCCGCTGATGGGGCGCGCCGCGGCTGATAACGCCGACCGGCTGGTGGTCACCTCCGACAACCCCCGCTCCGAGGACCCCGATTCGATCGTCGACCAGGTGATGGCGGGCGCCGGCGCGCGGGCGCAACGCGAGGTCGACCGCCGCAGGGCGATCGACCTCGTCGTGCACTCCGCGCAGGAGGGCGACGTGGTGGTGATCGCCGGCAAGGGCCATGAGCAGGGCCAGGAGTTCGAGAGCGGGCGCAAGGAGCCCTTCGACGACGTGCAGGTCGCGCGCGAGGCCCTGAGGGCGCGGGCGTGATCGATCGCAGCGCCGATTGGGTCGCCGAGGGCGCCGGCGGTCGGCTTCTGGCCGGCGACCCGGGCACCGCAGGGCCTGGGCGGGCGGTGATCGACACCCGCGAGATCAGGGCCGGCGACCTGTTCGCCGGCCTGCGGGGCGAGCGCGCGGACGGGGGCGACTTCGCCGTCGACGCCCTGGAGGCCGGCGCCTGGGGCGTGCTGGTGGCCCCCGAGCACGCCGAGCGCGCCGCGGCGCGGGGGCAGGGCGACGTGGTGATCGCCGCCGCCGATCCGCTGGCCGCCCTCCAGTCCCTCGCCCGCGCGTGGCGACACGAGATCGGGGCCAAGGTGATCGGCGTCACCGGGTCCACGGGCAAGACCTCGACCAAGGACATCCTGGCCGTCCTGCTCGCCCCCCACCTGCGCACCCACTTCAACGACCAGAACCTCAACACGGAGATCGGGCTGCCCCTGACGATCCTCGCGGCGCCGCCGGATACCGAGGCCCTGGTCCTGGAGATGGCCATGCGCGGCGAGGGCCAGATCGCCGGGCTGACCGCGATCGCCGAGCCCGATGTGGGCGTGATCGTAAACGTCGGCCCCGTGCACCTGGAGCTGCTGGGCACGGTCGAGCGCGTGGCGGCGGCCAAGGCCGAGCTGGTCCGGGACCTGGCGCCGGGCGCCGCCTGCGTGGTGCCGGTCGCCGAGCCGCTGCTCGACCCCCATCTGCGCGATGACCTGGAGACGATCACCTTCGGGCCCGGCGGCGACGTGACCCTGCTGTCGCTGCGCGACGGCCGGGCCGAGATCGAGGCGCGGGGCAAGCCCGTGGCGCTGGAGCTGTCCTACGCCGAGCCCCACAACCTGCTGAACACGCTGGCCGCCGTGGCCGCGGCGATGTCCATCGGGGTGCGGCCGGGCGGGCGGGTGGCGCCCGCCTTCTCCTCCATGCGCGGCGAGGTGGTGGAGCTCGCGGGTGGGGTTACGGTCGTGAACGACTGCTACAACGCCAACCCGATGTCGATGCGGGCGGCCCTCAAGCACCTCGCCGAGACGCCCGCCGACCGGCGCGTGGCGGTGCTCGGGACCATGGCCGAGCTGGGCGGCGACTCCGAGCGCTTTCACCGCGAGATCGGCCAGGAGGCCGCGGAGCTCGGGATCGATGCGCTGATCACGGTGGGCGAGCCGGCCACCGCCTACGCCGACTCCTTCGACGGGGAGGCCTACTCGACCGGTGAGCCCGAGGAGGCCGGGGCCCTGCTGTCGGAGATCGTCCTCCCGGGCGACCGCGTGCTGATCAAGGGCTCCCGCTCGGTGGGCCTCGAGCGGGTCCTGAGCTAGTGATTCGCGCCCGGCAGGAAGAGCGCTAGTGGGCGAGATCCTGATCGGGGGCGTGGCCTCGCTGCTCATCTGCATGTTCCTCGGCCCCGAGTTCATCACCTGGCTGCGCGAGCGGGAGTTCGGCCAGCACATCCGCGAGGACGGGCCGGAGGGCCACCACGAGAAGGCGGGCACGCCCACCATGGGCGGCATCGTGATCTTCGTCGCGGTCTCGGTGCCCTTTTTGATCCTGACCGACTACCGGGCCGTGAGCCTGGCCGTGTTCGGCACCGCGCTCGCCACCGCCGGCCTGGGCCTGGCCGACGACCTGGCCAAGGTGCGAAAGAAGCGCTCGCTGGGTGTCTCGGGCAAGACGAAGCTGGCCGTCCAGGCTCTGATCGCCATCGCCCTGTGGCTCGTGGCCACCCGCTACGTCGGGCTGTCCGAGACGCTGCGCCTGCGGGTGATCGACGCCTCCGTGGACCTGGGCTACTTCTACCCGGTGCTGATCCTGCTGGTGCTGATGGGCGCCACCAACGGGGTCAACCTGACCGACGGCCTCGATGGCCTGGCCGCGGGATGCTGCGCCATCGTGCTGCTGGCCTTCACGGCCATGACCTTCATCACCGCGGGCCCCGGGCAGACCGACCTGGCCCTGCTCTCCGCCTGCCTGGTGGGGGCCTGCGTGGGCTTTCTGTGGTTCAACTCGTTCCCCGCCTCGGTGTTCATGGGCGACACCGGATCGCTCGGGCTGGGCGGTGCGATCGCCGGACTGGCGGTGATGACCAAGACCGAGGTGTTGCTCCTGCTGATCGGCGGCATCTTCGTGATAGAGGCGCTCTCGGTACTGATCCAGGTCTTCGCCTTCCAGCGCTTCCGGCGCCGCGTGTTCCTCATGGCCCCGATCCACCACCACTTCGAGATGATGGCCTGGTCGGAGACCAAGATCATCCTGCGCTTCTGGATCGTCGCGGCCATCTGCAGCGCGATCGGGTTCACCCTTTATCAGCAGTCCATTGCCTGAGCGGCCCGCGATCGAAGTGCCTGAGCGGCCGCCGCTTCCACGCGGCCCCTACCTGGTCGTCGGACTGGCCCGTTCGGGCGTCGCGGCGGCGCGGATGCTGGTCGCCCACGGCGAGGTGATCGGCACCGACGCCGGGTCGCCCGACCTTGGACTCCACCCCGGCTTCGAGGTTCACGCCGCGACGGAGGGAGTCGAGCTCCTCGACCGCGTCCGCACCGTGGTCAAGAGCCCCGGCGTGCCGTGGAGCGCGCCGGTGATCGGGGCCGCGTCAGAGCGCGGCCTGGAGGTCACCGGCGAGCTGGAGCTGGCCTGGCGCCTGCTGCCCGCCAACCCGTTCGTGGCCGTGACGGGCACCAACGGCAAGACCACCACGGTCGAGCTGCTGGGAGCCATCTGGCGCGCGGCCGGGAGGCCGGTGGAGGTGGCCGGAAACGTCGGCCGTCCCGTGGCCGCGCTGGTTGGCGCCGTCGAGCCCGCGACCACCGTGGTGTGCGAGGCGTCGAGCTTCCAGCTCGAGGACACCTCGGCCTTTGCCCCCGAGGCCGCTGTGCTGCTCAACGTGGAGGAGGACCACCTGGATCGCCACGGGACGGTCGAGGCCTACACGGCCGCCAAGCTGCGCGCCTTCGCGCGCCAGGACACAGACGGCGTGGCGGTGGCCCCCGAGGGGTGCCGTCTGCCCGGAGGGGCCGAGCGGATCACCTTCGGCTCGCCCCGATCCGACATGGCCGCGGTGGACGGTCAGCTGCGGTGGCGGGGTGAGCCGCTCATGGCGGTGGCCGACCTCAGCCTGCGCGGGGCCCACAACGTGGAGAACGCGATGGGAGCGGCGGCCGTGGCTTTGGCCTGCGGCATCCCGGCGGCGGCGGTGGTTGGGGCGCTGTCCACCTTCGGCGGAGTTCCCCACCGGCTGGAGGAGGTTGCCGAGCGAGACGGCGTTCTGTACGTCAACGACTCCAAGGCCACCAACCCGGCGTCGGCGGCGCGGGGCATCGAGGCATTCCGGGGCGGGGTGCACGTGATCCTCGGCGGAAGCCTCAAGGGTGGTGACTTCAGGCGGTTGCGTGCTCCGCTGGCCGAGCGCGTCAGGGCGGCCTACCTGATCGGCCCCGCCGCCGAGAGCCTGGCCGCCGACCTGACCGGAGCGGCACCGCTGGTGCGGGCCCAGAGCCTTCAGGACGCCGTGGCCCAGGCCTCGATCGCCGCCCGGCCCGGGGAGGTCGTGCTGCTCTCGCCGGCCTGCGCGAGCTTCGACGCCTTCGAGGACTACGAGCACCGCGGGCGGCGCTTCAAGGAGCTCGTGGCGGGCCTTGGATGATTCCGGCGCCGGGCGTCGAAAGGGCCTCTGATGCCGTCGCGTCGCTCGTCATTCCGGACCGAACACGACGCTCGGTCCGGCCGCGGTTCATTCCGGACCGAACACGACGCTCGGTCCGGCCGAGGCATCAAGCGCCCCGTCGAGTACTCGATCCTCTACACCGCCACCCTGTGCACGCTCGCCGTCGGCGCGGTGATGGTCTACTCGGCCAGCTCGGCGGAGTCCGTGCTCGAGGGCGCCGGGGGGGATCCCGCCGCGTTCCTCAAGCGGTTCGTGTTCCTGGGGCTGATCGGCCTGCTCGCCCTGCACTACCTGTCCCGCCACGGCCTGGCCCTCGTGCGCCGGGCCACCCCGATGCTGCTGGGCGTCTCCTTTGCCCTGACCGTTGCGGTGATGGTGCCGGGAATCGGCGTGACGATCAACGGCGCCACGCGCTGGCTGGGAGCGGGCCCGTTGCAGTTCCAGCCCTCCGAGCTGTTGAAGGTCTCGCTGGTGCTCTACGCCGCCCGGCTGCTGGCCGACCGGCCCGAGTCGGTCAAGACCCTGCGCACGCTCGTCAGGCCCCTGCTGCTGGTGGTGGGCGCGGCCTGCCTGCTGTTGCTCAAGCAGCCCGACATGGGCACGGCGATGGTCATCTGCTTCTCCATGGGCGCCCTGCTGGTGGCCGCCGGCACGCCTGTGCGCCACCTCGGCGTGCTCGCCGGCTCCCTGTTCGTGGCCGCCGGGCTGCTCACCGTGGTCGAGCCCTACCGGATGGCGCGGCTCACCGCCTTCGTCCACCCGTTCGAGGACGCCGGCGACACGGGCTTTCAGGCCGTGCAGGCGCTGACGGCGATCGGCTCGGGCGGCCTGTTCGGGGTCGGCCTGGGCGAATCGGTCCAGAAGATCTTCTACCTGCCCGAGGCCCACACCGACATGATCCTGGCCATCATCGGCGAGGAGCTGGGCGTGATGGGGATGATCGGCGTGGCCGTGCTCTACGGGATGATCGGCTACGCGGGCCTGAGGGCCGCCAAGGCGGCACGCGACCGCTACTCCAAGCTGCTGGCCACCGGCATAACCTCGCTGATCCTGTGCCAGGCCACCCTCAACTTCTTCGCCGTGCTGGGCATGGCCCCGCTCACCGGCATTCCCCTGCCCTTCATCTCCTACGGCTCCACCAACCTGATCGTGCTGCTGGCGGGGATGGGGCTGGTGCTCAACGTGGCCGCCACCGGTGGTCTGGCCCAGCGCGGGCGCAAGCCGCGCCTTCAGGCCATCGACGGAGGCGGACATGCCGACGATCGTGATCGCCGCCGGCGGGACAGCGGGACACGTGATCCCGGCCCTGGCCGTCGCCGCCGCGCTGCGGGATAGCGGCGCGCGGGTCGAGTTCCTGGGGGGGGAGCGGGCGGAGGCCGAGTTGGTCCCCGCCGCGGGCTACCCATTCCACGAGCTGCGGGTGGCGGGCATCGATCGGCGCAATCCGCTGCGGGCCGCCCGCGCCGTCGGCCTGGCGCTCACCGCCACCGTCCGCGCCCGCCGGCTGCTCAAGCAGCTTGGCGCCGACGTGGTGATGGGCGGGGGCGGCTACGTAGCCGCGCCGGTGGGGGTCGCCGCCCGTTCGCTGGGATTACCGGTGGTGGCCACCGAGGCCGACAGCCACCTGGGGATCACGAACCGCCTGCTGGCGCGGTTCGCCCACCGCGTGTTTCTGGCCTTTCCGATTCAGGGACGCGACGACGAGCGCTACCAGCTGGTCGGCCGCCCGAGCCCGGCCGGAACGGGTCACGGCGACCGCTCCCGCGCCCGCGAGCGCTTCGGGGTCGCCCCCGGCGTGCCCTGCCTGCTGGTCTTCGGAGGGTCGCTGGGTGCGCGCCGGATCAACGACGCCGCCCTTGAGGCGTTCGGCTCCCATGCGCGGCTTGCCGTGCTGCACGCGTGCGGGCGCCGGGACCACCCGGCGCTGGCCGAGCGCCTGGCGGCGCTCGGCTCGCCGCCGCACTACCACCTGCACGCCTACATCGAGCCGTTCGCCGAAGCGCTGGCCGCCGCTGACCTGGTGGTCGCCCGCTCCGGCGGCTCGGTGCTGGAGGTCGCCGGCGCCGGTCTGCCGTCGATCCTCGTGCCCTACCCGCACGCCACCGCCGACCACCAGACGCTGAACGCCCGTCACATGGAGCGCGCGGGTGCCGCGGTGGTGGTGCCCGACGCCGAGCTGGACGGTCCGCGGCTGGTCCATGAGGTCGGGGCGCTGCTGGCCTCACCCGAGCGGATCGCGGCCATGGGAAGCGCGGCCCGCGGCATTGCGCGGCCCGATGCGGCCCGGCGGGTTGCCGATGCCCTGCTGGAGCTCGCGGAGGGCTAGCGACAGCGGGTCGGCGCGACCGACCCGGGCACAAGGCAGCGGTCGACGCGTGCCGGCGCGATCCTGTCCCGCATCCGCAGGCGGGTGAACTTGCCCACCTTGCCGCGGCCGGTCACGCGCACGTCGAGTACAGCGCCCTCGCGGTAGAGGCGCTCGGCCCGCTTCAGGCGCACTCGCCTCTTTGCGCCGATCTTCGTGGCCCCGCCGCGTACGCGGCAGCGACGGTTGCAGGAGAGGGTGACCTTGGCCCCGGCGGGGCCGCGCACCAGCAGGCCCGTTATCCGCGTACGGGCGCCGCGGGTGCGCCCTATGACCACCACCACCGGGAACGGAGACAACCGCGGCAGCGCGGTCGGGCCGCCGATCGCCGGTGACGCCGCGGACACCGGGAACGCGGCGGTGCGCGCGGAGAAGGCGCTGGCCGAGCCCACGGGGTTCGAGCCGGTGACGCGCGAGCGGATCCGGTTGCCGGCGTCGAGGCTCGTGATCGGGTAGGTGGGCGACGTCTGGCCCGGCACCTCTAGGCAGCTGCCGGGGCTGGCGTCCGCACAGCGAAACCAGGCGTAGGCGAACGGACGGGTGACGCCCACCCACATGCCGTCGGTGGTGGTCAGGGTCGATCCGGACTGGGTGACCGTCGGCGGCTCGCCGTTCACGGGCTCGCCGGCGGCGTACGCCCCCGGGGGGGAGACGAGCAGCGCCGCGGCCACGGCCGGGGCGATCCACCAGCGGGCCCTCATCTGCAGGACACCGGCTTGGGCGACTTGGGGGCTACGCAGCGATCGACGCGGGCGGGGGCGAGGCCGCGCCGGAAGCGAAGCCGCGTGTACTTGCCCAGCGTGTTGCCCTTGCGGACGGTGATCACGACGGTCAACCCAGCCGCCAGCCGCCCCTCCAGCCGGCGCAGCCGGATCGTCGAGCCCCTGCGCAGCACGCTGCTCGACCTACGGTAGGGACACCCGCGACCGCTGCAGCTGGTGCTCACCCGGGCGCCCCGGGGAAGGTGGCGGAGCCGGATGCGGGTCACGGTGGTGACCCTGCCGGCCACGCGACCGCCGATCAGCACCACCGGGAAGGGCCTCAAGCGCTTGAGCGCCTTCGCCCTGGCCGCCGGCTTGCCTACGGCAGCGGAGAACACCAGCGCCCCCTTGTTGCCGGCCTGGTTGGTGGCCACGACCCCCAGGGCCAGGAACCGACCCACGTCGGCCGCCACCGGACGGTAGGTCCGGGCGCTGCTGCGCGCGACGCACGAGGCCGCCGTGGGCGCGGCACACGACGCCCAGGCGTAGCCGAACGTGATCGGCGCCGTGCCGGTCCACTGGCCGGGCGACGCGGTCAGAAGCTCGCCCGCTCGCACGCTGCCCTGGATGGTCGGGGGGCGCACGTTGGAGGGTGGGGAGCCGGGGACCGAGGCCGGGGCGATCGTCGGTGTCTGGGCATCGGCGGTCCGGGTGGCCGTGCCGCCCAGGGCCGATGATCGCGTGCCCTTGACCCGCAGCTTGATCACCAGCCCGGTGTCGGCCGGCGTGACGTTGTAGCTCAGATCGGTGTCGCCGGTGGTCTCGCAGGTCGAGGCGCCCACGTTGCAGCGCAGCCACCGGCTCGACAGGGAGGTGTCCGAGGCCCAGCTTCCCCGGCTGCCGGTGAGCACCCCGCCCACCTGCGGCGAGCCCGAGATCGAAGGCCCCGGGCTGGGGGCTGCGGGCGGCGACGGCGGCACGAGGCCCGTCTGGGTGGTCCCGGGCGTGTCGTAGGGCTCGGTGGCCGCGAGGGCCGCCGTAGCGCTGAACGCGAGGAGGCAGGAAGCCAGCCCTGCGGCCAGCAGGGTCCGGCGGGTGAGTGAATGCTCCACGGAGACCACAACAGCCCATGATGGCGAAAGGTTCGGGCGAACGGCGCAGCCCCGCTGACTGCCGGTCGCGACCGTAAGGTCCCGGGGGATGTCCCCGCCGCCCCTCAGCGACCGCCGCCTGCACTTCATCGGCGTCGGCGGGGCCGGCATGAGCGGCCTCGCGCTGGTCTGCTCCCAGCTGGGGGCGCAGGTCACGGGCTCGGATCGCGCCGAGTCGTCCTATACCGCCCGCCTGCGGGGCGCCGGGATCCAGCCGTCCATCGGCCACCACGCCGCGAACCTTCCCCCGGGGGCGCAGGTGGTGGTGTCCACCGCCATCGGCGAGGACAACGCCGAGCTGGTGGCGGCCCGCGACGGGGGTGCGCCCGTCATCCACCGGGGCCGGCTGCTTGGAGAGGTCTCGGCGCTGAAGCACTCGATTGCCGTCGCCGGCACCCACGGCAAGACGACCACCTGCGCGATGATCGCCCACGTGCTGTCGGGATGCGGGCGCCGGCCGGCGTTTCTGATCGGCGGCGAGCTGCGCTCTGCGGGGACGAACGCCGCGTGGGGGGAGGGCGATTGGATCGTGGTGGAGGCCGACGAGTCCGACGGCTCCTTCCTCGAGCTCGAGCGCGAGGTCGCGGTGGTCACCAACGTCGAGCTCGACCACCACCACACCTACGCCTCCCTGATGGAGCTGCGGTCCGCCTTCGACGAGTTCGTGGCCTTGGCGCGGGTCCGAATCGCCGGCCCGGGCGCGCAGATCGCCGGCGCGGTGACCTACGGCCTCGGGGAGGGCGACCTGAGCGCGGAGGACATCGAGTTGCGGCCGTTGGGCGCCCGCTTCACCGTCGCCGGCGTTCACGTGGAGCTGTCGGTGCCCGGGCGCCACAACGTGGCCAACGCCCTGGCGGCCCTGGCCGCCTGCCGCGAGGCCGGCGTGACCCTGGAGGAGGCGGCGCCCGCGCTGGCGGGCTACACGGGCACGGGGCGCCGCTTCGAGGAGCACGGCTCCACGGCCCGTGGAGCACGGGTGTTCGACGACTACGCCCATCACCCCACCGAGGTCCGGGCCACCCTGGAGGCGGCCCGTACGCTGGGCGCCCACCGGTTGGTGGCCTGCTTTCAGCCCCATCTCTATTCGCGTACGCGGGAGCTGGCGCGCGGCTTCGGGGCCGCGCTGGCGATCGCCGACGTGGTCTGCGTGCTCGACGTCTACCCCGCCCGCGAGCGGTCCGGGGACTTCCCCGGGGTCTCCGGCCTGCTCGTGGCCCAGGCGGCGGCCGACGCGGCCGGGGGGCGCCGGGTGATGTGGACGCCCACCCTGCTCGACGCCGCCCGGCGGCTGGAGGCGGAGCTGGGCGAGGGGGACGTGCTCCTGACGCTGGGGGCGGGGGACGTGGACGAGCTGGCCCGGGAGCTCACGACCGCCCGACCGAGCGCCGGGCAGCGCGCGTGACTGCGCCCAAGGGAGTCCTGGAGGACTTCCCGCTCGCGCGGCTGACCACGGTCCGGACCGGGGGTCCGGCCGACTACTACGCGCGCCCCGACAGCACCGAGCGCCTGGTCGAGCTGCTCGGGTGGGCCGATTCCGAGGGCTTGGAGGTAGGAGTGATCGGCTCGGGCTCGAATCTGCTCGTAGCTGATGCCGGCTTTCGCGGACTCGCCATGAAGCTCGACGGTCCGCTCGCCCTCGCCGAGCGCGACGGCGCGCGGCTGCTGTGCGGCGGCGGCGCGCGGCTGCCCTCGGTCTCCGCCCGGGCGGCCCGGGAGGGCCTCGGCGGGATCGAGTTCGGGGTGAGCATTCCCGGCACGGTCGGAGGGGCGGTCAAGATGAACGCCAACGCCTACGGGGGGGACCTGTCGCGGGTGCTGGAATGGGCCGAGGTCGCCACCCCCGAGGGAGCCGACCGCCGCGTCCCCGCCCAGCTCGGCTTTTCCTACCGGCGCTCCAACCTGGGCCCCCGCGAGGTGGTCGCCCGCGCCTCGTTCCTGCTCGAGCCCGCCGATCCCGCCGAGGTCAAGGCCACGCTGGCCGACATGCGGGGAAGGCGCCGCGCCGCCCAGCCGTCGGGCATCAAGACCTTCGGCAGCACGTTCAAGAACCCGGATGACCCCCGGGCCGAGGGGCGCAGCGCCGGCGTGCTGCTCGACGAGGCCAGGTGCCGCGGTCTGGCCGTGGGCGGGGCCCGGTTGTCGCCGGTGCACGCCAACTTCGTCGAGAACGCCGGCGAGGCGACCACCGCCGACGTCGTGGCGCTGATGTCCGAGGCCCGGCGGCGCGTGCGGGAGCGCTTCGGCGTGGAGCTCGAAGCCGAGGTCCAGACGCTCGGGGACGTCGATCCCCCAGGCCGGCCGGCGTGAGCGCCGCCTTCGCCGCCGTCCGCCGTCTGGGCGCCGTCGCCCCCAGACGAGCCCTGGCGATGCCGGGCCGCGCGGTCCTGGCCGTGCCGGCCCGCCTGCGCCGGCGCCTGCTGGCGCTGGCCGTGATGGCGGGGCTGCTCTTCGCCCTCTACATGCTGGTGCTGCGCGATGTCGGCCTGGTCGCGGTCGACAAGGTGGCCGTCTCCGGATTGACCGGCAAGGACGCCGGGCGCGCCGCCACCGCCCTGGAGGGCGCGGCTCGCGAGTCGACGACCCTGCACGTGGATCACGCCGCGATCGACGATGTGGCCGCTCGCTTCCCGACGATCGAGTCCGTCGAGGTGGAAGCCCGGTTCCCGAAGGGCATGCGGCTGACCGTGACCGAGCAGCGCCCGGCCGCCATGCTCGTGGTCGGGGCGCGGCGAATCCCCGTGGCCGGCGACGGGTCCGTGCTCACCGGGCTTCCCGTCAAGGCCTCGCTGCCGGAGGTGAAGATCAAGGCGGGAGAAGTTCCGTCCAAGCAGCTCACCCCCGGCGGCACGCTCGAGGCCGTCCGCGTGGCCGGCGGCGCGCCCGCCGCGCTGACTCCCACGCTGCAAGACGTGGCGCGGCGCGGCGCCAAGGGGTGGGTGGTGCAGATCGAGGACGGCCCGCTGCTGATCTTCGGCCCGGCCGCGGAAGTGGCTGAGAAGTGGGCGGCCGCCACCCGCGTGCTGGCCGATCGCGACGCGGCCGGGGCGGACTACATCGACCTGCGAATCCCCGGGCGCCCCGCCGCGGGCGGTCTGGGGGTCCAGACCATGGAGCCGGTGGTCCCCGCCGGCTCCGAGGACGGCGCGACGCCGGCTCTCCCGGGTCAGAACGCGGGTGCGAGGCCGGCCCTTCCAAGCCAGCGAGGCGGCGCGACACCGCCGCTTCCGGGCCAGGGGGCCGGCGCGACACCGCCCCTTCCGGGTCAGGGCTCGACCTCGCCCTCGGCCCCCGCCGAAGGACAACAACCATGACTCGCGGACCCTCGACCTCGACTGGAGACTTTGACCAACGCTCGACGTCGGGTCGACGTCGAGAATGCAGGATTCCTTGCGGGCTATGTTGACATCGGCGCGATATGCCGCCTAAAGTCCCAGATTGCAGCGATCTTCGTCAGCCCGCGAAAACCCTCGATGATCGCTTGACCTTCGGACGGAACCCAGTACACGAGACGAGGACCCACTGAAGATGGACACGGGCAGTTACCTGGCGGTCATAAAGGTCGTCGGCGTCGGCGGCGGCGGCACCAACGCGGTGAACCGCATGGTCGACGCGGGCCTCAAGGGCGTGGAGTTCATCGCGGTGAACACCGATGCGCAGGCGCTGCAGATGTGCGACGCCGACCTCAAGCTCCAGATCGGCGACCAGCTTACGCGCGGACTGGGCGCGGGGGCGGACCCCGAGACGGGCTACGGGGCCGCGAACGAGAGTCGTGACGAGCTCAAGGAGGCGCTCAAGGGCGCGGACATGGTCTTCGTGACCGCGGGCGAGGGCGGTGGCACCGGCACCGGTGCGGCTCCCGTGATCGCCGAGGTGGCCAAGCAGGAGATCGGCGCCCTCACCGTGGGGGTGGTCACGCGGCCGTTCGACTTCGAGGGCTCCCAGCGCCGGCGCCAGTCCGACGAGGGGATCAACCGACTGCGCGAGCAGGTGGACACCCTGATCGTGATCCCCAACGAGAAGCTGCTGGCCGTCGTCGAGCGCCGCACCTCGATCCTCGAGGCCTTCCGCGAAGCCGACAACGTGCTGCGCCAGGGCGTCCAGGGGATCACCGACCTGATCACGATCCCCGGCCTGATCAACCTCGACTTCGCCGACGTGCGCACGATCATGGCGGACGCCGGATCGGCGCTGATGGGCATCGGTGAGGCCAACGGCGAGAACCGGGCCGGCGAGGCGGCCAAGGCCGCCATCTCCAGCCCGCTGCTCGAGCAGTCGGTGGAGGGCGCGACGGGCATCCTGCTCAACATCACCGGAGGCCCGGATCTGGGCCTGTTCGAGGTCAACGAGGCCGCCGAGATCATCCAGCAGGCGGCCGACCAGAACTCGAACATCATCTTTGGCGCGGTGGTGGACGAGGGCATCGGCGACGGGGTGCGGGTCACGGTGATCGCCACCGGCTTCGACGGGCCGAGCGGCGGATCGCTCTTCACCGACGACAGCACCGGTCGCCGGCGCGAGCCGCGCCGCCGCGACGTGGCGATGGACGAGCGCCAGCGCAGCTCACTGGAGATCTCCGACGACGACATCGACATTCCGTCGTTCCTGAAGGATTGAGGCAGGAGGCGGCCCCCCGCGCGGGCTCGCCCCTTGGGGTGGCCCGCCCCCTCGGCCGGGTCTAGTGGCGGGTGGTGCGGTCCCGTCGAAATCCTGAGGTCTAGTGATCCCGCGCGGCGCCACCGTTTCGGCGGCGCCATCATCTAGCCTCCCTGCCCCTTGTCCACCGAGACGGACACCCTGCGCCGCACCGCGCTCTTCGACCGCCATGCGGGCGCCGGGGCCAAGCTCGTGCCCTTCGCCGGCTGGGAGATGCCCGTCCAGTACGAGGGGGTTCGACAGGAGCACCTGGCCGTTCGCCAGGGCGCCGGCGTCTTCGACGTCTCCCACATGGGCGAGATCGAGACGACGGGCCCGGACGCCGAGGCATTCCTCCAGCACCTGCTGTCCAACGACGTGAGCCGGCTGGCCGAGGGCGGGGCCCAGTACTCGGTGCTCTGCCGCGAGGACGGCGGGGTGATCGACGATCTGTTCACCTACCGCCTGCGGCCCGGCGAGGACG
>Ga0208612_1000651_pt1 | contig 14642 bp, 15 predicted proteins | sample AntDryMetagUQ889_FD_188089 | JGI IMG/M metagenome (GOLD analysis project Ga0208612, IMG submission 188089) | Polar desert microbial communities from Antarctic Dry Valleys - UQ889 (SPAdes) | ecosystem: Environmental > Terrestrial > Soil > Desert | place: Antarctic Dry Valleys | collected 2008-12-31 | reverse complement strand
GACCCCGAGCACGTGATGGTGGTGACCTCCGAGCAGAGAGCCGAGTTCGCGCAGGTGCTCGAGAGCCCGGGCGCGATCACACCGGTCTTCCAGCCGATCGTGTCGCTCGCGAACGGCGAGATCGTCGCCTACGAGGCGCTCGCACGCTTCGAGGACGCCAGCCGGAGGCCTCCTACCTGGTGGTTCGCCCAGGCCCACCGGTTCGGGCTGGGAGCCAAGCTCGAAGCCGAGGCCATCAGAGCGGCGCTCGCGTCGGTCGATCGACCGCACGACCTGGCGCTGTCTGTGAACGTCAGCCCCTCGGCGCTCGGCTCGCCCGAGGTGCGCGCGGTTCTGCCCGAGCGCCTGGACAACGTCATCTTCGAGATCACCGAGCAGGAGCAGATCATCCGCCCGAACGAGCTCCGTGAAGCCCTGCAGCCGCTTCGAGAGCGGGGCGCCCGCGTGGCCGTCGACGACGCCGGGGCCGGCTACGCGGGTCTACAGCAGATCATGCGGATGCAGGCAGACTTCATAAAGCTCGACCGCGCGCTCATCTCCGGGTGCCACGTCGACCAAGCCAAGGCGGCGTTGATCGGCTCCTTGGCCGACTTCGCTGCTTCGACCGGTGCCGAAGTCTGCGCCGAGGGCATCGAGACCCTCGACGAGCTGCGAGTGCTCATCCGCCTCGGGGTCACTTGTGGACAGGGTTTCGTGCTCGCCCGTCCGGCGCCCCCCTGGTCGGAGGTAGACCAGGAGGCCGCCGCGCTGTGCCGCGCGCTCGCCCGCGAGGAGCCCGGCACCCGCCCGCACTACCTGCCGTCGGCGGCCACTCGCCGGCGCTCCCACATCTCGAACACCCAGAACTCCCTGTAGTCAAGCGCCGAGTTGAGCGGCCGAGGTCTCCAAGGGGGCTCGGGTGGGCTCGCGCTCGGGTGGGCTCGGGCGCGCGGTGTCTCACTTGAGCTCGGCGCCGCGATCCCTGAGCTCCTCGAGCGCGCGCTCTGAGTCGCCGTCGCGCACCTCGACCCCCCGCGTGCCCTCGAGGTCCACCTCTACCTCGAAGTCCAGGTCGAGGGCGTCGCGCGCGGTGTTCAGCACGCAGACGTCGGTTGCCAGCCCCGCCACGGTCAGGCGGTCGACCCCCCGCTCGCGCAGCAGCTCCGCCAGCCCTGTGGACTCGAAGGCCGAGTAGCCCTCCGTCGCGGGGTCCTGGCCCTTGTCGATCACCAGGTCGAGGTGCGAGCGGTCGAGGTCGGGGTGCAGCTCGGCGCCCTCGGTCCCCTGAACGCAGTGGACCGGCCAGGTGCCGCCCCGCTCGTCGAACGAGCCGTGGTCGAGCGGGTGCCAGTCGCGGGTGGCGACCACCAACTCGAAGCGTGGGTCGGCGGCCAGCTCGTTCAGCCGCTCGGCGATCGCGTGGCCGTCTGGCACCTCGAGCGCTCCGCCGGGCGTGAAATCGTTCTGGAAGTCGACGATGACCAGTGCTTCTGCCATCTCAGTGATCACCTCCGCCGGGCATCCTGCCCGGCGATCTGATGTCGACTCCCGACATCACGTCTCGCGATGATACGCACAGTGCCTCGGCCGACCGACCTCCGCCCCCTCCTGCTCACGCCGGAGGAGGCGACGCAGATGGACGCGCCCGGCAGCAAGGACGCGGCGGTGCTCGTGCCGCTCTACACCACCGACGGCGAGCTCCACGCCGTGCTCACCCAGCGCCGCGACGACATGCGCCGCCACGCCGGCGAGATCTCGTTCCCCGGCGGCCGTCCTGAGGCGCCGGACGAAGACCTTCGCGAGACGGCGCTGCGCGAGGCCCACGAGGAGATCGGGCTGCCGCCGGAGGTCGTCGACATGGTCGGGGCGCTGCCGCCCGTGGGCACGTTGGTGACCGGGTATTGCGTGCATCCGTTCGTGGGCGCGATCCCAGCTGGTCGCACCTGGCGTCCCCAAGAGAGCGAGGTGGCCGAGGTGCTCGAGCTCTCGCTGCCCGATCTGATCCGGGGCTACGAGAACCGGCGTCTGCTGAGCCGCGGCGTCCCCGTCAAGACCCCGACCTACACGGTCGGCGACCATTTCATCTGGGGCGCCACCGCGCGGATCGTCGCATCGCTGCTGGAGCGTCTGAGCCCCGTGCTGTAGGGAAAGGAGCCCTACCCGGCGGGGCGGGGCTCTCTACATGTCCTTTTCGATCGGCACGTCCACGAGGTTGCCCCACTCGGTCCACGAGCCGTCGTAGTTCTTGACATCGCCGTGCCCGAGCAACTCGTGAAGCACGAACCACGTGTGGGCCGAGCGCTCGCCGATGCGGCAGTAGGCGATCACGTCGGTGTCCCCTGAGAGCACGCCTTTGCCCTCGTAGAGCTCACGCAGGTCGTCGGCGGACTTGAATGTCCCGTCCTCCTGCACCGCCTGAGCCCAGGGCACCGACGCCGCGCCGGGGATGTGGCCCGAGCGCTGAGCGCCCTCCTGCTCGTAGCCGGCCATCGCGATGAGCTCACCTGAGAACTCCTGGGGTGAGCGCACGTCCACCAACCGGGTGTCGGCGTCGAGAGCGTCGCCGACCTCGTCGCGCTTGGCCCGGATCGTGTCGTCGCCCTCCTTGGCGTTGAAGGTCTGGGCCTGATAGCTCGGCGCATCCGTGCTGGTCGGACGGCCCTCGCTGATCCACTTCTCGCGCGGACCGTTGACCAGCTTCACGTCATTGTGGCCGTAGTACTTGAGGTACCAGTAGGTGTAGGCGGCGAACCAGTTGTTGCGGTCGCCGTACAGCACGACCGTGTGGTCGTTGGAGATCCCGCGCGAGCCGAAGAGCTCGCCGAAATCCCGCGGGCTCAGGAAGTCGCGCTTGACCTGGTCCTGGAGGTCCCGCTTCCAGTCGAAGCCGATCGCGCCGGGGATGTGGGCCTCGTCGTAGAGGCCGGGGTTCTCGTCGACCTCGACGATGCGAATCGAGGCATCGTCGAGATGGTCCTCGACCCACTGGGTGTCGACGAGGACGTCCTTGGCGTAGTCGGCCACGGTCAGGGCACCTCCAAAGAGTGCGGGGTAATCGGTCTAAAGGGCGGGGGAATTAGAGGAGATGTAGTTCTAGCAGCCCAGCCCTTTCGCTACCGCCGCTGGGACGCCAGTGGCTCGGTCTAGGCGAGCAGCGCGCCCACAGCCGCGCGCATCGAAGCGGCCCAGGCCTCGAGGTTGCCGGGGGGCTCCTCGACGATCTCCACCGGCATGTGAAAGGTCTTGCCAAGCTCCCGAACGAGCGTCGAACCCGCGGCGAGCAGCTCAGGCTCGACCGTCCCGGCGGCCTCGTACACGAGCCCGCGCGCGGGCGAGTCCACCAGCTTCTCCTGCAGCGAGCGAAGGCGCGGCCCGTGCAGGGCGCCCACCGCGTCGGCGGGCCCGCTCGCGCTGCCCATCAGCCAGCACACCCCGCTGACGCCCTGCAAGAGCGGCAGCAGGGTGCCCAGGCGGTCGGGATCGGCCACCTCGGCTTCGGCGCCTAGGGCCTCGATCTCCTCCAGCGCAGCGGAGTCGCGGGTGGTGCCCCGGACCGAGTGACCGTCGTCGATCAGGTCGCGGGCCAGTCGCCGGCCGCGGCAGCCGCACCCGACGATGAGCACGCGCGCCACCCGCGGGCGACTACCCCTCGCCGGGCCGGCGCGTTCGGCCCAGCTGCTCGGCGCGCCACTGCTCGTCCTCACGCACCTGCGCCTGGACGTCCTCCTCGTTGATCTCCCGCCGGCCGTCACGGCGGCGCCGAGCGTTCTGGGCCTCGAGCATCTGGTCGATGTCGTCGAGCTCGAGCTCGGCCTCGAGCTGTGGGGAGCGCGTGGGCTTCCAGTCCACCTGCTCGGCCCCCGATCCGGGGTACCACTTGCCGAGGGCCAAGAAGATCAGCACGAGGACGAGCAGGGCGAGGAAGATGAACACCCCGAACTCATCCATCGGGCGAGTCTACGCCGCCCCAGGCCACTCCACGTGCGTTTCGGCGCGGAGACGCAGGCGGCCGCGGCGTCGTCCCAGGCGAGGACGACCTCGAAGCGCCTCCCACCCCCGAGCACCCGCAGGATGGAGCGCCCGGGAGCGATCTCGTCGCCCTCCTCGAAGCCCCAGGAAGGGGATTCTCGAGCTGGGTCCGCAGCCATGGCGGTCTGCATCATGCTGAAATCACCAACCCGTGATCAGCTTCGAGCTCACGGACGAGCAGCGGTTGGTGCAACAGACCGCTCGCGAGTTCGCCGACCGCGAGATCATCCCGCGCGCGCGGGCCAACGACCGCAACGAGCACTTCGACCTCGAGCTGGTGGCCAAGCTGGCCGAGGGGGGCTTCCTCGGCTCGATCGTCTCGGAGGAGTACGGCGGTCGCGGAATCGACTACCGGACATACGCGCTGATCGTGGAGGAGGTGGGCAGGGGCGACTCCTCCGCGCGCACCGTGGTCTCGGTCCAGACCTCGCTCGTATGCTCGTCGATCGAGCGCTGGGGCAGCGAGGATCAGAAGCGCGAGTGGCTGCCCCGCCTGTGCTCGGGGGAGGCCCTCGGCTGCTTCGCGCTCACCGAGCCGGGCAGCGGATCCGACGCGGCCAACCTGGCCACCCGGGCCATCCCCACGGAGAGCGGCTGGCAGATCAACGGGCAGAAGCAGTGGATCTCGATGGGTAACTACGCCAAGGTCGCGCTGGTCTTCGCCCAGACCGATCCCTCGCTGCGCCATCGCGGGTTGGCGGCCTTTCTGGTGCCCACCGACTCCGAGGGCTTCTCCTCGACTTCGGTGCACGGCAAGCTCGGACTGCGGGCCTCGGACACCGCCGAGCTGTTCCTCGACGGGGTCGACGTGCCCGACTCGGCGCTGCTCGGCGAGGTGGGCGAGGGCTTCAAGATCGCCATGTCCGCCCTTGACTCGGGGCGCTTCAGCGTGGCCGCCGGCTGCGTTGGCATCTGCCAGGGCTGCGTGGACGCGTCGGTGGCCTACTCGACCGAGCGCGAGCAGTTCGACCGTCCGCTGGCCTCCTTCCAGCTGGTGCAGGAGATGATCGCCGACATGGTGGTCGAGACCCACGCGGCGCGGGCCCTGGTCTGGCGAGCGGCCTGGCTGAAGGATATGGACAGGCCGAACACGACCGAGACCTCGGTGGCGAAGCTCTTTGCCACCGAGGCGTCGGTGCGCTCCGCCAACTCCGCCATCCAGGTGCACGGCGGCGCGGGCTACGTCGACGAGTACCCGGTGGAGCGCTACCTGCGCGACGCGCGGGTGACCACCCTGTACGAAGGGACCTCCCAGATCCAGAAGCTGATCATCGGCCGCGCGGTGACCGGCGTGAACGCCATGACCTGATGCCCGCCGAGGCCCCCGTACTGAGCGAGCGCCGCGGCGCGGTGGGCGTGGCCTACCTCAATCGCCCCGACGCGCGCAATGCCCTCTCGGCCGACCTCATGGACGTGCTCGCGGACCTGGTCGAGTCCTGGGACGCCGACGACGACGTGCGCTGCATCGTGATCGCCGGCGGCGAGACCTACTTCGCGGCCGGGGGCGACATCAAAGGCATGGCCGAGCAGGACTTCCAGGCGGTGGTCGCCGCTCCCACGGCGAGCTTCTGGCGGCGGGTGGCCGATTGCGCCACCCCCATGGTCGCGGCGGTGTCCGGCTACGCGTTGGGCGGCGGCTGCGAGTTGGCCCTGCTCTGCGACATGGTCGTGGCCTCCGAGACCGCCGAGTTCGGCCAGCCCGAGATCCTGCTGGGGATCATTCCCGGCGGGGGCGGCACACAGCGCCTTACCCGAGTCATGGGAAAGCAGCGGGCGATGGAACTGGTGCTGACCGGCAGGCGCATCGACGCCGAGGAGGCCCACGCCCTCGGGCTCGTCAACAAGGTGGTGCGCAAGCGAGAGTGGCTGGACCGGGCGATCGAGCTGGCGACAGTCGTGGCCCATCGACCTCCGCTCGCGGCCAGGATGGCCAAACGCGCCGTGCTGGCCGCCGACGAGGTGGGCCTCGGAGCCGGCTTGGACATCGAGCGCCGGCTGTTCGAGCTTGCGATGGCCACCGAGGACCGCGTCGAGGGCATGTCGGCCTTCGTGGAAAAGCGCAAGCCTGACTTCCGCGCGCGGTGAGCGGCTTTCGCACGACCTCGACGCGGATCGCCTACGAGAATCCCTGGATGCGGGTTCGCGAGGACGAGTTCGTCCGTCCCGACGGCTCGCCGGGCCTCTACGGCGTAGTCGAGAAGGCGGACTTCGCGCTGGTGATCCCTCTCGAGGACCACGCGGTCCACCTGGTCGAGCAGTACCGCTATACGGTCGGCGAGCGTCAGTGGGAGTTCCCGCAGGGCAGCTGGCCGAGCGGCGCCTCGGGCTCGTCCGAGGCCCTGGCCCACACCGAGCTGGAGGAGGAGACAGGCCTGCGGGCCGCCTCGATGGACCACCTCGGCCACCTCTATTCCGCCTATGGCCACAGCGCCCAGGGCTTCGACGTCTTCGTGGCCACCGGGCTCGAGGCCGGGGAGCCGCGCCGCGAGGCCACCGAGCAGGACATGCGCAGTGCCCGACTCTCGGTGGACGAGCTGGAGGACAGGCTGCGCGCGGGGACGATCAAGGACGGGCCGACCGTGGCCGCCTGGGGCCTCTACCGCCTCGCCTCATGAAGCGCGAGTACCCCCGCGGCCAGGAGGAGTTCGGGCGGGTGCTGGCCTTCGGGCGCTCGACGGAGGACTGATCGTCATCAACCTCATCTCACTTGGTGTTATCGCCTTCCTACCCTTCCCCACCGACCTGCTGGGCAACTACTTCGAGAACCCGGTCACGATTGTCGTCTACGCGCTGAGCGTGGCGGCGGTCAGCGGGCTCGAGGTGGCGATGTTCAACCGCGCACACGACAACGACCTGCTCGACCCCGCCCTCACCGAGGAGGTCTTCCGATGGGCGCGGTCAGCCGCCTCCAGCCCGGTGTTCTTCTTTCTCATCTCGGTACCGCTTGCCTTCGTGAGCCCGACCCTGGCCTGCGTGACGTGGTTCGGGGCGGTCCCCTACCAGGCCCTCTACCTCAACCCGCGCAAGCCCGCGGACGCCGACTCGCTGCTCGGCTAGACCCGCGCCTCATGGCCACTGCAGACCTGACCGTGATCGCGCTGGGCCGCCCGGACCCCAGCGCGGGCGAGTACATCGCCGAGATCCAGCGCCGCTTGGCGGCCCAGGACCGGGTGCGCTACAGCCTCCACGCCATGGGCACGTCGCTGGAGGGCACCACGGAGGACATCCTCGCCGTGGTCGGTGAACTGCACGCGGTGCCCTTCGAGTCGGGCATCCCTCGCGTCTACACGGTCCTCAAGCTCGACGAGCGCCGCGACCGCCCCGATCAGTCGCTCGATGACAAGGTGCGCTCGGTGGAGGAGCGCCTCGAGGATGACTAGCGCGACTGCGATCCCGACAACCAGGTCTTCGCCGACCTTCGAGCGGGTGTACGGCGTTGGCGGCTCGTGCGTCCGGGCAGCGTCTTGATCCGGCTGGACATGCTGCTCGCCGCCGGATTGCCGTGCGGAACGGGCCTAGTACGTCTGCCGAATCGGGTTTCGACCCGGCTGAGCGGGGGCACGATGGCGCCATGTACTCCGGAACCTCGCTCTTCCTGATCGCCCTCGGGGCGATCCTCTACTTCGCCGTCACCGCAACGGTGGCCGGCATCTCGATCCAGACCGCCGGCCTGATCCTGATGCTCGTCGGGATCCTCGGCCTGGTCATCTCGCTGTTCGTCGCCTCGCGATCTCGGGGCCGCCGTAGGGAACCCGACGTGGTCGAGCGCGAGCGCTACGTGCGTTAGCGCTCGGGCCGGGCGCCCGCGGCGAGGTCGCGGAGCACGTAGTGAAGGATCCCGCCGTGGCGCAGGTAGAGCCACTCGTTGGGAGTGTCCACGCGCACGCGGGCCTCGAACTCGACGTCGCCGGCGCGCACTGCGAGCGCCTGAGCGCCGTCCTCGAGCGGGTCGAGGTCGAAGGTTTCCTCGCCCGTCAGACCCAGTGACTCGAGCGAGTCGCCTTCGGGAAACTGCAGGGGCAGGATCCCCATGCCCACGAGGTTCGAGCGGTGGATGCGCTCGTAGGACTCCGCGATCACGAAGCGCACACCGAGCAGGCGCGGCCCCTTGGCGGCCCAGTCACGGGAGGAGCCCGAGCCGTACTCCTTGCCGGCCAGGACGCACAGCGGCACCCCCTCGTCGGCATACTCCATCGCCGCCTCGAAGATCGTGGTCTGCTCCCGGGAGCGACTTGGCATGGATGCCGAATCGTTCGCATTCATCTTGGTGGTCCAGCCGCCCTCGGTGCCCGGCGCAAGCTGGTTGCGCAAGCGCACGTTGGCGAACGTGCCGCGCATCATCACCTCGTGGTTGCCGCGGCGCGAGCCGTAGGAGTTGAAGTCCTTGCGCTCGATGCCATGGGCGCTGAGGTACTCGCCGGCTGGCGAGTCGGGCTTGATCGCGCCCGCCGGGGAGATGTGGTCGGTGGTGACGCTGTCGCCCAGCAGGGCGAGGCAGCGAGCCCCCTCGATGGGCTGGAAGCCATCCGGGGGGTCGGTCGGCATGTCCTCGAAGTAGGGCGGGCGCTTGACGTACGTGGACTCGTCGCCCCAGACGTAGCGGTTGCCCTCCGGCACCTCGAGCGCGTTCCAGTCCTCGTCTCCCTCGAAGACCTCGCCGTAGGAGCGGCGGAACATGTCGGACTCGACGGCGTTCGCGATCGCCTCGCGCACCTCGTCCCCCGAAGGCCAGATGTCGCTCAGCTTGACGTCGCCCTGGAGCGGCTCGGTGAGCAGGTCGACGTCCATGCGCCCGGACAGGGCATAGGCCACGCACAGCGGTGGCGAGGCCAGGTAGTTGAGCTTGACCTCGGGGTGGATGCGCCCCTCGAAGTTGCGGTTGCCCGACAGCACCGAGCACACCGCGAGGTCTCGCTCGGTGATCTCCTGGGAGACCTCCTCGGGCAAGGGTCCCGAGTTCCCGATGCAGGTGGTGCAGCCGTAGCCCACCAGGCTGAAGCCGAGCTGCTCGAGCGGCTCGATCAGGCCGGCGCGCTCGAGGTACTCGGTCACCACCTTGGAGCCGGGGGCGAGCGACGTCTTCACCCACGGCTTTCGCTCCAGCCCGGCCTCGACCGCCTTCTTGGCCAGCAGGCCCGCGCCGAGCATCACCGAGGGGTTGGAGGTGTTGGTGCAGCTGGTGATGGCGGCGATCACCACCGCGCCGTGCTCGAGGCCCTCGCCGCGCCCGCCCTGCGCGCCGCCGTTGCCGTTGGCCCGGCGAGGCGGCTCGGGCTCGGCGCTGGCGGGCGAGGGCGGGTCGCTGGCGGGAAAGGTCTCGGCGCCGGCCTCGTCCTGACCGTCGGACGCCGAGCCGTCTCCGTCGACGTCCATCTCGGCCAGCTCCGCCACCAGCGCCGCGGCCGCCCCCGAGAGGGGCACCCGGTCCTGCGGGCGACGCGGGCCGGCCAGCGAGGGCTCCACCTCGCCAAGGTCGAGCTCCAGCGTGTCGGAGTACTCGGCATCCTCGTCGCCCACCTCGTGGAACATGCCCTGCTCGCGCATGTAGCTCTCGACCAACTCGACCTGCTCCTTCGGCCGGCCGGAGAACTCGAGGTAGCGAAGCGTCTCGGCGTCGACGGGGAAAATGCCGCAGGTGGCGCCGTACTCCGGCGACATGTTGCCGATCGTCGCGCGGTCGGCCAGCGGCAGGTTGGCCAGACCCTCGCCGAAGAACTCGACGAACTTGCCCACCACCCCACGCTCGCGCAGCATCTGGGTGACCGTGAGGACGAGGTCGGTGGCGGTGGCGCCCTCGGGCAAAGCGCCGGTCAGCCGGAAGCCGACCACCTGCGGCAGGAGCATGGAGACCGGCTGGCCGAGCATGGCCGCCTCGGCCTCGATGCCACCCACGCCCCAGCCGAGCACGCCAAGGCCGTTGATCATCGTGGTGTGGGAGTCGGTCCCCACCAGCGTGTCGGGGAACGCGACGCCGTCCCGCGAGGTGACCACGCGCGCGAGGTACTCCAAGTTGACCTGATGACAGATGCCGGTGTTGGGCGGCACGACGGCGAAGCTCTCGAAGGCGCCCTGGCCCCAGCGCAGGAAGGCGTAGCGCTCGCGGTTTCGCTCGAACTCGAGCTCGGCGTTGCGCATGAAGGCGAAGCGCTCGGCGAAGACGTCCACCTGGATGGAGTGGTCGATCACCAGTTCGACGGGCACCCGCGGGTTGATCTTCGTCGGGTCGCCCCCCAGCTCGTCTATCGCGTCGCGCATGGCGGCGAGGTCCACGATCGCGGGCACCCCGGTGAAGTCCTGCATCAACACGCGGCTGGGCGTGTAGGCGATCTCGTGCGAGGGCTCGGCCTTGGCGTCCCAGTTGGCCAGCGCCTCGACTCCCTCGTCCTTCCCGTGACGCAGCAGGTTCTCCAGCAGCACCTTCAGCGAGTACGGAAGGCGCTCCGAGCCCGCGACCGAGTCGAGGCGGAAGATCTCGAGGTCGGCCAGACGATCGGCGCTCACAGCCTGAACGCTATCGACGCTCGCTGCCTCCCCATGTCCCCCAATCGGAGGTACGCTCGTGCAATGAGGCGCCCGTGCGGACAGCTCTCGCGGTTGGAGCCGGTGCCTCGGTCGCCTCGGCAGCGCCGGTCGAGATCGGGCGCAAGCCGGGGGCGCTGGCGGGCTGGACAAACGGGCAGCCGCCGGCTCTGCCTGCGCTTTCGCAAGGCCGGCGTTCGCAAGCTCACAGTGAGCGCAAGCGGCTATCGCACCGCGCGCGTGAAGATCCGCGTCCTGCGCACCCGGCGCTAAGCGGCCCGGCGCCCGGGCGGCTCCACCCGTCCGTAGTCGATCCCCCCGTAGGTGAAGCTCGGCACCACCGGCCATTGGCGGCGCAGCTTGGGCAGCTCGGAGGAGGGAAAGACGTTCATCCAGCGTGGGTCCTCGCGGTTGGGATCGGCCAGCGCCTTTTCCTTGACCATCGAGTCGTACTGGTCGATCGAATCCTCGAGGGTGTTGGAGTTCAGGATCACCTCCACCCCCATCAGCTCGGCCTCGCGCTTGACCCCCGGGATCTTGGAGAGATGCGGATGCCAGTTGTCGGCGGCCACGCCGTTCTCGGAGGAGACCCATACGCCGTCGGGCGTGTTGACCACCAGCGATTGGTTGCCGTCTGTGTGGCCGGGCGTCGACGCCAGCGCCACGCCCACGCCGAGCTCGACGTCGCCGTCGAGCAGCACCAGGCCCTGCTCGACCACGTGGTCCATTCCGCGGGGCACGTACCAGGCCCACTGCATGGGGTGCGGCGAGCGGAAGGTGTCGATCTCGCGGCGCTGGCACAAAAACCGCGCGTTGGGGAAGAGGGGCGGCCGGGGCTCGAGCTCGCCCTCGACGGGCATGGTCGTGCCCATGAGCAGGCGCATGTCCTGCACGTGGAGATGGTCGAAGGCCACGTAGTCCACGTCGGCCGCTGTCAGGCCGCAGAGGTCGAGGGCACCGGCCACCGTGTTGTGCTCGGTGGCCAGCACGTTCTCGGACAGCCACTCGCCATAGCGCACGATGAGCTGCTGGTAGAAGGGCGTCCGCGCGGAGCCCTCGGGAACCGTCGGCTCCCAGACCAGCGTGCGCAGCGCGCCCTCGAAGTCGTGGAACTGGACGATCACCAGCCGGTTGGTGATTCCGATGTAGGGATTGATGCCCCGGGCCGCGCCGCCGAAGGCAAAGCGCGCCGGGTAGCCGGCGGTCACGAGGTCGATGGTCCGGCTTGCCACGACTTGGCCCTGGGCCTTGAAGCGCCGCCGGAACTCCTCGGCCGCGGTGCGGATGGCTTCGAGGCGCTCGCCCCGCGGCCAGCTGCCGTTGGCCCCGTCGAACTCGTGGAAGGGGCGCACGCCGAGCTGCTCGGGGCTCTCGCTGACGGCCACCGGCCAAGCGTACCCAGGCGTCGATCGCACCACGGCAACGTGGGATCATCGCGCCGTGGCGAGCCACGAGGTCTATGCCGCGCTCTTCGAGGGGCGCGACGCCCCGTTTGCCTTCGTCGATCTCGATGCGCTGTGGTCGAACGCCGCCGAGATGAAGGTCCGCTCGGCCGGCAAGCCCGTCCGCGTGGCCTCGAAGTCCGTGCGCTGCCGCCCGCTGCTGCGCTCGATCCTCGACGGCGACGCCGGCTATCGAGGCGTCATGACCTTCACGCTGGGCGAGAGCCTGTGGCTGCACGAGCAGGGCTTCGAGGACCTGCTGCTTGCCTACCCCACCGCCGATCACGACGCCCTGTACCGGCTCGGGCGCGCCGGCGGCGAGCGTCCGCCGGCGATCATGGTCGACTCCGCCGACCAGCTCGACCTGGCCGACAGGGCTGCCGGTAGAGACCGCCGCCCCATCCGCGTCTGCCTCGAGCTCGACGTGAGCTGGTGGACGGCGGGCGGCCGGGTGAAGGTGGGTGCCAAGCGCTCGCCGGTGCGCACGCCCGAGCGGGCGGCGGCGCTGGCGCGGGAGGTGGTGAGCCGGCCCGGCTTCGACCTGATGGGCGTGATGGGCTACGAGGCCCACATCGCCGGTGTGGGCGACAGGCCGCTGGGCAGGCGCGCGCAGGGCCGGTTGATCGAGCTCATGCAGCGGCGCTCGGCGGCGGAGATCGCCGAGCGGCGGGCCGAGGTCGTGGCCGCCGTCTCGACCGTGACCCCCCTGGAGCTGGTCAACGGCGGCGGCACGGGCAGCCTGCACCTGACCTCGCGCGAAGCAGCCGTGACCGAGCTCACCGCGGGCTCGGGCTTCTACGCCCCCACGCTGTTCGACCATTACTCGGGCTTCAGCCTGAGTCCCGCCGCGATGTTCGCCCTGCCCGTCGTCCGCCGCCCGACCAGCTCGACGGCCACGCTGCTCGGCGGCGGCTACATCGCCTCCGGCGCTCCGGGCCGAGACCGCCTACCGACCCCGTGGCTTCCGGCGGAGCTGGAGCTCGATCCCCGGGAGGGCGCCGGCGAGGTGCAGACCCCGGTGAGCGGCCCGGGGGCGGCGGCGCTGCGAGTGGGAGACCACGTGTTCATGCGCCACGCAAAGGCGGGCGAGCTGTGCGAGCGCTTCAGCTCCCTGCTGCTGGTGCGCGGCGGCGAGATCGTCGACGAGGTGCCCACCTACCGCGGCGAGGGCTGCTGCTTCCTGTAGGGCGGACGCGGGACGCTCAGCCCGCGACCGGCTGCCTGACCGGCCCGAGCACCCGCTGCGTGTAGTCGTTCTCGAAGCGACCCTCGGGGTCGAGCTGTGCGCGCACCGCCGCGAAGCGGTCCCACTCGGGGTAGCGCCCGGCCAGCGTGTCGGCCGACTGGTAGTGGCGCTTGCCCCAGTGCGGGCGCCCGCCCAAGCCGTCCATGATCCGCTCGACGGCGCGGAAGTAGGACTCGTACTCCATCCCCAGGTACTGGTGGATCGCGACGTAACAGGTCTGGCGCCCGTGGGCGGTGGACAGGAAGGCATCGTCGGAGGCGGTGAAGCGCACCTCGATCGGGAAGGTCACGGGCAGCCGGCGGCGCTCGACCAGGTCCATCACCGCTTCCACCGCCTCGCGTGCGCAGTCGCGGGGGATGGCGTACTCCATCTCGGTGAAGCGCACCGCGCGGCGCGTGGCGAACACCCTCCACGAGCGGTCGACCTTGGTGGAGGGCGAGACCAGCTTCGACAGGGTGGCGTTCAGCCGCGGGATGAGACGCGGCAGCGCCCGCCCGGTGCGGGCGAAGGCCCCCATCACCGCGTTCTCGAGCAGATGCTCCTGGAGCCACAGCTTGCGCTCGCCGACCGCGTTGGGTGCCTCGTCGGAGCGGCTGCTGGTCCGGGTGAGTGCCACGTCCGAGTACGGGAAGACCAAGAACTCCCAGTGATCGGAGCCTGCGACCAGCCCATCCATCGTGTCGAGGGTCTCGCCGAGCGGCCGCGGCACGTCGCTGCGGCGCAGGGTGAAGAGGGGGACCGTGCGAAGCGTCAGCTCGGTGACGATCCCCAGCGCGCCGAGGCCCACCCGCGCCGCAAGCAGCTCGTCACCGCCGTCGATCTCGTGCACCTCGCCGCGACCGTCGACCAGGCGGAGGGACTCGACGCGCGAGGAGAGGTTGCCGAAGGCCAGGCCGGTGCCGTGAGTGGCGGTAGCCAGAGCGCCGGCGAGCGCCTGCGTGTCGACGTCCCCCTGGTTCTCGAGCGCCAGGCCGTGACCCTCGAGCGCCTCCCCCAACGCGTTGATCGAGATGCCGGCTTGAACCCGCACGAGCCCGGTCGACGAGTCGGCCTCCAGCACCCGGTCCATCGCCGAGACATCGACCATCGCACCGTCGGTGCACGCGATGTCGGTGAACGAGTGCCCCGACCCCACCGCGCGCACCGGGAGGCCCTCCTTGGCCGCCCGCCGGACCGCGGCGGCCACCTGCTCCTCACTGCTGGGGCGCTCGATCACCGCAGGCGCGCAGACCTCCTGGCGCGCCCAATTGGTCCAGCGCTCGGCCATGCGCGTGGTTCTACCAGCGTGGGTCGACTAAGGGCCGCGCGCTGTACGGTCTAGCGCAGGCCGGCCAGGCGCACGTAACGCCGCAGCGTGCGGCCGTTGCGCGCCGCCCCGCGCGATGCCAAGGCGATGAAGCGGATGCGGCCACGGCGCACGCCGTAGA
>Ga0208612_1000650_pt1 | contig 14645 bp, 15 predicted proteins | sample AntDryMetagUQ889_FD_188089 | JGI IMG/M metagenome (GOLD analysis project Ga0208612, IMG submission 188089) | Polar desert microbial communities from Antarctic Dry Valleys - UQ889 (SPAdes) | ecosystem: Environmental > Terrestrial > Soil > Desert | place: Antarctic Dry Valleys | collected 2008-12-31 | reverse complement strand
AAGAGGAGCGAACCCCGTGCGCATCGTGATCACCGAGTTCATGAGCCTGGACGGCGTCGTGCAGGCGCCAGGCGGACCCGACGAGGACACCGACGGCGACTTCGCCCATGGCGGCTGGTCGCACCAGTTCTTCGACCCGGAGGTGATGGGCGTCGCCTTCGACGATGCGATGAGCAAAGCCGAGGGGCATCCGGGATCTGCACGAGACCGACGGCGGTGACCTCGTAGTCATGGGGAGCCCCACGCTCGTGCGCACCCTCCTGCCCGAGGGTCTGGTCGACGAGCTCCGGCTCATGATCGAGCCGGTGATCCTCGGCGGCGGCAAGACGATCTTTCCCGACGACGGCGGGCTGCGTACGCTCGAACTGGTCTCCACGGTCACCAGCGGTACGGGCGTGCACATATGCACCTACCGGCCGGCCGCCGAGGGATAGGCCCGGTCGGTCGGTCGCGCCGTTAGCGCCGCGCTGGCATGGACACCAACGCTTGGTCCTCTCGTGCGGCTACGGCGCCGCCGAAATCGTTTCGACGACCTGACCGAGGTCATCGTCTTCGGCCGCTCCGGCCAGATCGGCGATGCTGACGATGCCGATCAGGTCGTGACCGTCGATCACCGGCAGTCGGCGAACCTTGTGCTCCGACATCGTCGATAGGGCCTCCTGGAGCGAGTCGTCGGCGCCGATTGTCACGACCTCCTCGCCGCCGAGCTCACTTGCCTTCGTGGACGCGGGGTCCTTGCCCGCCGCGAGGACCTCGACCACGATGTCGCGGTCGGTAAGCATTCCCTTCAGCCGGTCGTCATCGCCGCAGATCGGCATTGAGCCGACCCCCAGCTCGGCGAGGCGCTTGGCCGCGTCGGCAACGGAGTCGTTCTCCCCAATGCATTCGACGCCGCCAGTCATGACTTCCCTTGCGGTCTTGGCCATCGTTCCTCCTTGTTTCGTGGTCGATTCTCGTCTCGTCCTACCCATCCGCGAACGGTAGAAACCGGAAGGGCTCGTCCTTTCCGTCGTTGTTCCGGCGTGGAATTTCGGTCCGATTGCGAGCCCGACAGCCGGGTAAGCAGCACCGTGTCCACCTCCGAAAACGGAGGCACTCGTGTCCGAGACAGCGAGCCAGGCAAAGCTGGTGCAGTATCTGAGCGAGGCGTACGCGAAGGAGAAGGAGCTCGAGACCGCTCTCGAGGCCCACATCGCGATGACCACTCGCAAGCCGTGAAGCTCGCGCGCTCGATTCGCCGCGACGAAGAGCGGATGGCCAAGTTCCTGGCCGGCCAGATCCCGGTCCTGACGCGAGCGGTGGTCTCCGAGGAGGTCCCGGCGTCGAAGCGAGCGCGTCCGGCTCGCACGACGAGGTCGACGCGCAGCCGGCGAACGACAAAGAAGAAGTGAAATCGGCTAGGCGCCGATGCGCCGCGCCGTAGACTCCCGCCCGCCATGGCGATCCAGGACCAGATATTTCGCACGATCCTTCGCGTTCACGAGGCCCTTTACGAGCGCAGCGACGGCCGGCTTGGCCACCGGCTGCTTGGCGTTCCCACGCTGCTCCTCCACACCACCGGCCGCCGCAGCGGAGTGGCTCGGACCAACGCCCTCGTCTATGCCAATGAAGGCGGCCGTTACCTGGTGGTGCCCTCGAACGGAGGCGCCGATCGAGCCCCGGGGTGGTTCCACAACCTGAACGCGGAGCCGAGCGTCGAGATCCAGATCGGACGCGAGCGGCAACCCGCGACCGCCGAGGTCATCGAGTCAAACGACCCCGACTTCGCGCGGCTCTGGCAGGCCGCGAACGACAACAACCGCGGCTACTACGACACCTACCAGTCGAAGACGGATCGGCAGATCCCGGTCGTCGCTCTTATTCCCGGCGGGCAGGGCGTGTGACATCTCGTCCGGTTCGGGCGTAGCCTCCATGGAGTGAGGCTTAGACTCATAACAGGCATGCTTGTTGCTGCCGGGGTGTTGGCGGTGCCCGCGAGCGCCGCGGCTTGCTCGTGCGCGGGCGGATCTCCGGGCGAGCGCCTGCGCGCGTCGGATGCTGCGGTGATCGCCAAGCTGAAGCACGTCGAGCCGATCAGCGGCAACGCCTACGGTCAGGCTGACTTCACCTATCGGGTGCGGCGGGTCTTCAAGGGACGCCATCAATACGACCTGCGCGCCGGAGACAGGCTGGTTATCCGCAGCTATCTGAGCGAGGCGACATGTGGCCTTCCGCAGCAGAAGCGCCTATACGGGCTCCTTTTGTACGAAACCCGCCGGGGACTGTCGGCGAACCTCTGCACCGTCATATCGCCCGCGGCCCTGCGCCGAGCGGCAGCGCAGCGCGACGGAGGCTCCGCCCGCTTATCTGCCGGTCCCTTGCGCTGCGAGCAACGCGCCCGGGCCTAACCAGCCGGAAGTGGGGATAACCCCACCGTCCGAGCGCCCAGAGTCCTCTAGATTCGGTCCCGGTCAGATGGCAACCTCCACCCCACTCGCGATCGAGGCTACGGGCCTCGTTAAGTCCTTCGGCGACACCAAGGCGGTCGACGGCGTCGACCTCGCGGTCCGCAGCGGATCCGTCTACGGCGTGCTGGGGCCAAACGGCGCCGGCAAGACGACGACGATCCGCATGTTGGCCACCCTGCTTCGCCCCGACGCCGGGTCGGCACAGGTGTTCGGCCACGACATCGTCAAGGACGCCGATGCGGTGCGCGGGCTCGTCAGCCTGACGGGTCAGCTCGCATCGGTCGACGAGGATCTGACCGGGCGCGAGAACCTGGTCCTGCTTGGCCTGCTCCTTGGCCTGAGACGCGCCCAGGCCAAGGAGCGGGCCGGCGAGCTGCTGGAAGCCTTCGGGCTGGCTGACGCGTCGAGCCGTCTGGTCAAGAACTACTCCGGCGGCATGCGGCGGCGACTTGACATCGCGGCCAGCATCGTCGTCACTCCGCAGCTGATGTTCCTGGACGAGCCGACGACCGGGCTCGATCCGCGTTCGCGCAACCAGGTGTGGGACATCATTCGGACCCTGGTGGCCGAGGGAACAACGATCCTGCTCTGCACCCAGTACCTGGATGAAGCAGACCGGCTGGCGGACGGGATCGCGGTGATCGATCACGGCAAGGTGATCGCGGAGGGAACGCCGGCGCAGCTCAAGGCGTCGGTCGGCTCCGGTGCCCTGCACGTGCGTTTGCTCGACCCCGAGGACCGGTCCGAGGCCGAGCAGGTGCTGGCGGGGGCACTCGACGCTGTCCATTTGGAAGCCGATCCCGCCGCGCTTTCCGCCCCCTGCCCGGACGCGGATCGAGCCGCAGAGGCAGTCGCCGCGCTTGCCCGCGCCGGCATCGCCATCGCCGACTTCTCGCTGGGGCAGCCGAGTCTGGATGAGGTTTTCTTGGCGCTGACCGGGCACCCGGCGCAGGACGATCCGGCCGACCCGTCAGCGCTTACCGAAGCGGAGGTGGCATGAGCGTCAACCCGACCACGACGCCGCGCTCCGCGACCACAGCCGCCGCGGACATCGCGCTGCGCAAGGCGCTGGCTTCAACCCCGCGGCCGCCACGCGCGAGTGCTTTCGCGGCCTCCCTGGCATTCGCCTGGCGCGGGATGCTGAAGGTCAAGCACGTTCCGGAGCAGCTCCTGGACGTGACCATCACCCCGGTGATGTTCGTCCTGATGTTCACCTACCTGTTCGGCGGCGCGATCGCTGGCTCGACGGGTGAGTATTTGGAGTACATCCTGCCCGGGATCCTCGTGATGTCGGTGCTGTTCACGACCGTCTACTCGGGCATCGCTCTGAACACGGACCTGACTAAGGGGGTCGTCGACCGCATCCGCACGCTGCCGATCTGGAAACCGGCGCCGCTCGTCGGATCGCTTCTGGGCGACAGCGTGCGCTACGTGCTCGCCGGCACAGTGATCATCGTCCTCGGCGTGGCGCTCGGCTACCGCCCCGACGCCGGAATCGGCGGAGTCGTAGCCGCGCTCGGGCTGGTCGTGATCTTCGCTTTCGGGCTCTCCTGGGTATTCACGACGCTGGGGCTGCTGCTGCGCTCGCCCAACGCGGTCATGAACGCCGGTTTCATGGGCATCTTCCCGCTGACCTTCCTCTCCAACGTCTTCGTCGACCCGGAGACGCTGCCCTCCGGCCTCAAGGCCTTCGTGGACGTCAATCCGATCTCCATACTGGCCAGCGCGTCGCGCGGTTTGATGGAGGGCAACCCGGACGCCACGGACATCGTCGTCGTCCTGGCGGTTGCTGCAGTTCTGACTGCCGTGTTCGCGCCGATCACCACCTGGCTCTACCGTCGCGGCTGAGCATTCTTCCGATACCCTCCCGGGGTATGACGACTCACGAGCCCGGCTACATCCCCGACAAGGACGACATCCGCAAGCGCCTGCGCCGGATCACCGGCCAGGTCGGCGGCATCGAGCGCATGGTCGACGAGGAGCGCTACTGCATCGACATCCTCACCCAGGTCTCCGCGATCCAAGCGGCGCTCGACAAGGTCGCGTTGCGGCTGCTCGACGACCACGCCCGCCACTGCGTGATGGGTTCCGCCGACGTGGACCGTGAGGCGCTGACCGAAGAGATGATGGGTGCCGTCGGCCGTCTGCTTCGCAGTCGCTGAGTCACACCCTATAGCGACGCGTACGCTCGGCCGGTGAGCGGGCAAATACCAGGCTTGCGGGGGACCGCCACGGCGCTGGTCTTGGGCGGCATCGTGTCGGTCCAGATTGGCGCGGCGTTCGCCACCACGCTGTTCGACGACGTTGGACCGGGCGGCACGGTCTTCCTGAGGATCGGATTCGCCGCGTTTGTGCTGCTAGCGATCTGGCGCCCGCCGCTGCGCCTGGGCGCAGGGACAAGCCGCCGGGACGTACTCCTCCTGGGAGCGGTCTTCGCCGGGATGAACCTGAGCTTCTATGAGGCGCTCGAGCGGATTCCACTCGGAATCGCCGTAACGCTCGAGTTCGTGGGCCCTCTTGGAGTGGCATTCGTGGGGTCGCGCAGGCGCCTGGATCTGGTCTGGGTGGGATTGGCGGTTGCCGGCCTGCTCTTGCTCTCCCCCGTCCCCGGCTCGGCGCTGGACGGACTGGGCTGCGCCATGGCACTCTTGGCCGGTCTCTTCTGGGGCGCGTACATCCTGCTTACCGCTCGTGTTGGGCAGGCGTTTCGGGGCGGCGCCGGGCTGGCGATCGCGATGGTGGTTGCGGCTGTCGCCGTGACCCCCGTGGGGCTGATCGACGGAGGCGGCGAAATGCTCGACGCGCGAATCTTGGCGATCGGTCTCGCCGTTGCCCTGCTTAGCTCGGCGCTGCCCTACTCGCTCGAAATGGAGGCGTTGCGACGGCTACCCGAGGGGACCTTCGGTGTGTTGATGAGCCTCGAGCCGGCGGTAGCGGCGACGGTCGGATTCGTCGGCCTCGAACAGGGCTTGGCACCGCGCGAGATCGTAGCGATCGCGCTCGTCCTGGCAGCATCGATCGGCGCCCTGCGCGCGACGGGCACGCCACGCGCCCCGGAGGCCTAGCGGAAGCCGGGCGGGGCCGATTGGCCCTCCAGGCGCGGCTCGTAGCCATGGCACTCGGCGACCGGCAACCGGGGATAGCGGGGAAACGTGGGGTCGTCGCGCGCGCGACCACACATCGAGAACGTGGAGCCGCGCGTGTTCCCCACCAGGCGCTGGTGGAGGCACGAATCGCAGAGCCCCGCGGGCGGCTTGATCACTCACCCAGTATCGCTGCCCTCAATACTTCACTTTGTATAGTCAGGCCTCGGAATGCCGACGTTCAAGCGCCTGCTCGGATTTCTCTCCCCCTACAAGCGAGAGGTCGTGGGCTCCCTGATCTTCGCCTGGCTGGCGATGGGCATGACGATCCTGATTCCGTACCTGGTTGGCCGTGCCGTTGGCGCAATCGAGGGTGAGACCGACCCCAACCTGGCCCCGCTGGCGCTGGCGATCCTGGGGGCTGGAGTCCTTCGCCTGGGGTTGACCGTCGTCAGGCGGCTTATCGCAGGCAAGGTATCCGTCGCGGTCGAGTTCGACCTGCGCGAGCGGCTCTACGGGCGCCTGCAGGAGCTGGAACTGAGCTTCTTCGACTCCCAGCAGACGGGCCAGCTGATGTCCCGCGCGACCGTTGACCTGCAGTCGATCCGGTTCTTCTTGGGCTACGGCCTGATCTTCGTGACTCAGACCTTCCTGACGATCACCCTGGCAAGCATCGTCATGTTCGCCATCAACCCCGGGCTGGCGGCGCTGGCACTGATCCCGGTGCCGTTCGTCGTCCTCACCGCGATGCGGTTCAGCCGTCTTTCTCGCCCCGCGGTCCAGGAGGTTCAGCAGCGACTCGCGGAGTTGACCGCCGAGGCTGAAGAGAGCATCTCCGGTGTCCGGGTGGTGAAGGCCTTCGCACGCGAGGAACACATGCTCACGCGCTTCGGGAATGCGGTCACTCGGGTCTTTGACCAGAACGTCTACTCAACAAGACTGCGAGCGTTTTACTCGCCGCTCTTGGGCTTTCTGCCCGCGATCGGCCTGGCCATCATCCTGTTTTTGGGTGGGCGTGACGTCATTGCTGGCGATATGTCGCTCGAGGAGTTCACCGCCTTCTACCTCTATCTCGTGATGCTCACCGGCCCGATGCGGATGCTCGGCATGGCGCTGGGTATGGCGCAGCGCGCGGTTGCGTCGGGCAACCGCATGTTCGAGATCTTGGATCGTGAGCCCAAGATCGCCAGCGCGTCGGGGGCGCCGCCGCTGCCCGCGGGGCCTGGAGCCGTGGAATTCCACGACGTGAGCCTGCTCTATGAGTCGGCGGCAGACACCCAGCCCGCGCTCCAGGGTGTCTCGCTCGGTGTCGCAGCCGGTCGCACGGTGGCGCTGGTCGGACCATCGGGGTCAGGCAAGACGAGCTTGGTCGCTCTCTTGGCCCGGCTCTACGACCCGACCTCCGGCACGGTCGCGATCGACGGGGCGAAACTGCCTGATGTCGAACTGGCTTCGATTCGGAGCGAGGTCGCATTCGTCGCTGACGAGAGCTTCCTGTTCTCAGCCACTGTCGCCGAGAACATCGCCTACGCAAGGCCGAGGGCGACGCCGGGAGAGATCGAGCGCGCTGCTCGACTGGCGCAGGCGCATGCCTTCATTGAGCGGCTGCCCAAGGGCTACGAGACGGTCGTCGGCGATCGCGGGCTGTCGCTCTCCGGCGGGCAGCGCCAACGCGTTGCGATCGCCAGGGCGCTGATCACGGACCCGCGCATCCTGATTCTGGACGACGCTACCTCCTCGGTCGATGCGCGTACCGAAGAGGAGATCAAGCGCGGCCTGGAGCAGGTGATGGCCGGACGTACCACGTTCGTGGTTGCCCACCGGTTGTCGACGATTTCCCTGGCTGACGAGATCGTTGTGATGGACGCGGGGCGGATCGTCGATCGAGGAACCCACGACGAGCTCCTGGAGCGTTGTGATCTCTACAGGGAGATCGCGCAGCACGGGTGCGAGGACTCGGTGTTCCTGCAACGCGACCTGGAGGAGCGCGAGGAGGTGGCGAGGCTTTGAGTGCAGAGACCCAGGGTTCCGACGTGGCCGAGGAGACGGAGGATCAGGCCAACCAGCCGAGTCGGCTGGCGGGCACCCTGCTGATGCTGCGCGACTTCTGGCGCATCATTCGCGGCGAAGATCAGCGCGGGCGGAAGGTGCGCTGGATGCTCGGCTTGCTGCGTCCGTATCGCAAGCAGGTCGGCCTGATGATGGTGGCCTTGGTGATCGCGACTCTCGCCTCGCTGGCGCCGCCGTACCTGGCGGGCGCCGCGATCGACGACGGCATCATCGCCAAAGACGAAGGCGCCTTGGTGCTCATCGTCGTGGTCTATCTGGTTTCGGTGGTGCTCGTTTGGGGCGCGAGTTACGCGCAGACGTACCTGGTCGGCTGGGTGGGCCAGCGGGCCCTTCAGGACCTGCGCACGCGGATCTACCAACACCTACAGGGAATGTCGATCGGGTTCTTCACCCGCCACCGCGCCGGCGTCCTGATCTCACGCCTGACCAACGACGTGCAGGCCTTGGACTCGCTGGTCACGGACGGCATCGTGACCTTGTTCCAATCGACCCTCACGCTACTCACCGTCGTCGCGATCCTGCTGCTCCTTGACGTGCCGCTGGCACTTGTCGTGTTCCTGACCTTCCCGCTGCTGATGGTTGCGAGCGTGATCTTCCGCATCATCTCCGCGGGCGCCTACCGGGCCACCCGCGAGAAGATCGCGAACATCACCGCCTACCTGCAGGAGACGCTCTCCGGCGTGCGGGTCGTTCGCAGCTTCGGGCAGGAGGCCAAACACGTGTCACGCATGACCGAGCTGAACGAGGAAAACCGCGAGGCGAACATGCGAACCGTCTACCTGAACGCCTCGTACTTCCCGGCCGTCGAGCTGCTCTCAGCCATCGGCACGGGGGCGATCATCCTCTACGGTGGCTCGCGCGTCGTCTCTGGTCATATCGAGCCTGGACTGCTCGTCGCCTTTGTCGGCTACCTAAACGCGTTCTTTGACCCGATCCAGCAGATCTCTCAGCTCTACACGACCTATCAGCAGGGAATGGCGGCGCTCGACAAGATCTTCGACCTTCTCGACACGCGCCCGGACATGGTGGACAAGCCGGGGGCGATTGACCCGGGGCAGATCCGAGGCCAGATCGACCTCGAGGACGTGTGGTTCAGCTACGCGGGCGGTGGGGATGCCGTCGAGGTCGGCGCCGGTGACGAGTGGGCGATGGAGGGCATTGATCTTCTGATTCCCGCCGGCCAGACCGTGGCACTGGTGGGCGAGACTGGCGCCGGCAAGTCGACCTTGGCAAAGCTGGTGGCGCGCTTCTACGACCCGCAGCGTGGCCGCGTTCTGGTGGACGGCCACGACCTGCGCGATCTTGATTCGCGCGCGCTTCGCAGCCAGCTCGGGATCGTGCCCCAGGAGGGCTACCTGTTCTCCGGCACCATCCGGGAGAACGTTGCGTTCGGGCGGCCGGACGCGCCCGCGGAGGACATCGAGGCTGCGATTCGCGCCGTCGGCGCCGAGCCGTTCATCGCCCGCCTCCCCGCAGGGCTTGACACGGAGATCGGCGAGCGCGGTGTGCAGCTGTCAGCGGGGCAGCGCCAGCTCGTCTCGTTTGCGCGGGCGCTGCTGGCGGAACCGCGGATCCTGATCCTCGACGAGGCGACGTCAAACGTCGATGTCCGCACGGAGCGCGTTATCGAGGAGGCCCTTGCCAGACTTCTTCATGGCCGCACCGCGATCGTCATCGCGCACCGCCTCTCGACCATCAGGCGGGCCGGCAAAATCGTGGTGCTGGAGCACGGTGAGATCGTCGAAGCGGGAACTCACGACGAGCTGATCGCAGCGGGTGGCGCGTACGCGGGCCTCTACAGCGCCTGGGCGGACGCCGCCTGAGGAGCGGGAATCGCCGGGAACTACGGAGTCAGCCCACCGCTGTCGTCAGGCGGAGGAGTGGTTGGGGGCGGCGTGGTGGTGGGCGGCGGAGTCGTGGTCGTCGGCGGTGGTGTGGTGCCCCCGGTAGCCGGTGGAACGGCGCCAGTGTCCACGCCCACGCCCGTTCCGGCGCCACCCGGTCCCTCGCCGGCGTCGAGGAACTGGCCGCAGTCGCGGAAACCGTACTTCTCGCCCTGGGCACGCGCCTCGACTTCAGCCGTGTCGATCGCAAGCTGGGCCTCGCCCGCGTCAACGTCGTTGCCGCGCTGCGTTGCGATCCGCTTCGAATCAAGCGCATCGACCAGGTCGCTGAAGGCGCTGTTGAAGCGCTTCAGCGCGGGCTCGGAAGATTCGACCGTCAGCTGACCCAAGCTGGCGAGCTCGTCGGCAGTGATCTGGGCTTCATCGGCGATCGCGTCAGGATCTGTGGGATCCAGGGAACCCACGGCCGCGTTGGCCTGGGCGCAAATCTGATCCGCCTGGCTGATGAACTCTTCCTTGGTCAGGGCAACCGGGCCGGTACCGTCCGTCACACCGGTCGCCGTCGACTGCAGTGGAGCTTCCGGTTCGTCGTCTCCGCAGCTCTTCACGAGCAGCACGAACACGATGAAGAAGAGGACGAGGCCCCCAAGCGCCACGAGGCGCCGACGCATGTAGATGTCCATTTCAGCCATCTAGAAAGTCACCGTACCCGGCCCTTTTCAGCGCCAATCCCCCATTTCCTGCGCGGAGCCGCGCTCTTACGCGGCCCCATTTACGAGATCTTGAAGCCTGGCGACCCCACGGCCCCCGAAGTTCTCGGTCTGGGCGTGGCAGTTTGGGCACAGAATCTGAAGATTCTCAAGCCGGTTGTCCTTGCCGCGGCCGTTACGGTGGTGGAGCGCCATCGTGAGCGGTTTACCGAGCCAGTCCGACAACCCGCACCGTTCACAGCGATTCTCCTTTAAGCCCGCAGCGAAGAGACGTAGCTTGAGGTGACTTCGACCGGTTTGAGGGCGACCGTCTACGAGAAAGGTATTGATATCCATGGCACGGGGACGCGGAACGATGCGGCTGCGCTTGACCGCCTGATGCCAACTGCTCAGACTGAATCGTTTCGCGCATGCGCGCGCGGTGAGACCGGTGTCATACGCCTCTTGAATCGCCGGCCAGTCAAATCGCTTTGCAAAACGGTCGTCGGCCGGCGTGCCGATCCGCCGAGCGTGGTAAGCGACCGTGCTCTTGCAGATGCCTCAGCCTTGTTGCAATCTCGGAGTAGGGGAGGCCCGCTGTAACAAGCTCCGCAACCAGCCTGCGCGTTTCACCCAAAGGTCGCTTCGGTCCGCATTTCTCTCTGCCACGCGTCACGAACATATGTTCGCATCGAGGTCGGATGGAACGCCAGGAATCGAACCCTCAACACTGGGGATCAGGGACTCGAACCCCGACTACGGACACCAGAAGCCCGCGTGCTTCCAAATTACACCAATCCCCATCGCTTCCCCCAAACATAGCGCGGGGTTCGAGTCCCCAAACGGCTAATGCGCCTACGAACCCACACGCTCCAGCTCAGAATCGGGGTCGCCGAGCGCGTCCCGCTGAGCCGACACGTCGGCCCCCGTCTCAATCAAGGTCCGCGCGTGAATTAGGTCCTCCGAGCGCCCAACCGCCAGGGCCCCCGCGACGCGCCCGCCATTCAGGTACCAGGCGGAGAACTCGCCGCTGTCGCGGTCGCCGCGGAAGACCACCTCGTCCCATTCCAGGGCCGGCCCGACGTACTCAAGGGAGGCCCAATCCGCGAGGTCGGAGAAGAAGTACGGGACCGCGAGGTAGGGGTCCGTCGAGCCCAGCATTGCCCGCGCCGCATGGCGCCCCTGCTGAAGCGCCACGTCCCAGTGCTCCACCCGCATTCGTCGGCCGTGGATCTGGCTGTCGTAAGAGCAGCAGTCGCCGGCGGCGAAGATCCCGGCGACCGACGTCTCGAGCTTCGCGTCGCAGACGACGCCGTCCTCGACCTCGAGCCCGGCCTTCTGCGCCAGCATCACGTCAGGCTTGACCCCGGCGCCGACGACGACCGCGTCGCACTCGATCCTCTCGCCGCCGCGCGTAACGACCGCTTCCACGCGCCCATCTCCGGCGAAGGAATCCAGCTCGTCGTCTCCGACGAACTCGATTCCCTTCGACTCGAGCAAATCCTGGAAGTAGCGCCCGGCCTCCTCGCCAAACCCGTTGGAAAGCGCGACGCCCTCCTGCATCACGATCGTCGCCTTCTTGCCCTGGGCGACCATCGACGCCGCCACCTCGCAGCCGATGTAGCTGCCGCCGATCAGCGCAACGTGGTCGGCGTCGGCCACGTCGTCCCGGATCGAGTCGGCGTTGCCGAACGCGCGCAGATAGTGGATGCCCTCGAGCTGCGCCCCATCGACCCGCAGGATGTTGATCATCGCCCCGGTAGCCACCAGCGCCTTCCCGAAGCGAACCTCCTCCCCGCCCTGGATCTTGGCGACCCGCTCGTTGGAATCCAGGCCCATCACGCTCTTCGCCGTCAGCAACTCGACATCGTTCTCCGCGTACCAATCGCGATCATGGACGAAGGCGTCCTCCCGCTTCGCCTCGCCCCGCAGGTACTCCTTGGAAAGCGGCGGCCGGTCGTACGGCGGATCCGGCTCGCGGCCGACCAGGAGGATGCTGCCGTCGGCGCCCTGCCGGCGGAGCTCGGATGCGCAATAAGCCGACCCAACCCCGCCTCCGACCAGCAGGAAGTCTACCTCCCTCAAACCGTGGCCTCCGGCCCGAAGTACGCCGTCAGATCCTCTTCCACCTTGGGGTCGAGGACAGCCAAGATCTCGTCGCCCGCCTCCAGCACGGTGTCGGCGACCGGGACGAATCCCTCGCGCTCGCGCAAGACCGAGATCAGGAGGGTGCCTTCGGGCATATTGAGATCGCCGACCCGCTGGCCGACTGCACGCGAGTCCTCGGGCAGCAACATCTCGATGATCTCAAGCCGCTGCTCGGGCAGGTCGAGCAGGTGAACCAGTCCGTATTCGGGCACCTCGTGCTCGATCAGGCGCAGAATCAGGTCGGTCGCGGAAACCACGGGGCGGATCCCCAGCAGGTCGAAGTGCTCGCGGTTCCGCGGGTTGTTGACGCGGGCGATGATCCGGTCGACCAGATACTTCTCCTTGGCCACCTGGCAGATCAGCATGTTGTCCTCGTCATCGCCGGTAACCGCGATCACCATGTCTGCCCGCTGAATCCCCGCCCGTTCCAAAACCCACAGCTCGGACGCGTCGCCGTACTGGATGTTGTGCTCCAGCTCCTGCTCGACGGTCGCGTAACGATCGCGATTCTCCTCGATCAGCGTCACCTCGTGGCCCTTCTCGAGCAGCTCCCGCGCAAGGTTCCAGCCCACCTTGCCGGCGCCGACGACGATCACGTACATGCGCTCCGCCATTGATCTAGACCTCGTCGTCCTCGTGGTCCGCAGCGCCCACCCTTGGCGCCCGCCCCGCGGCCCGGTTGGCCACCTCGTGCACTTCTGACTCCAACATCTCGATCGCGACGCGCGTCGGGCAGATCGTGTGCACGCCCTGGCGCTCGTACCACTCGGCGCGCAGCGGGTCCAAGATCCTGGCGATCACCGTCGGCACGCTGAACCGCCGCTTGGCGAGCTGGGCGATGATGATGTTCGTGTTGTCGCCATCGGTCGCGGCCACGAATACGTCCGCATGCTCGATCCCGGCCGCGCGCAGGGCCTCCACCTCGAGCGCGGTGCCGACGGTGAACTGGCCGCCCATGTCCTCCCACGGCTTCTCCAGCGAAATCTCGAGCCGCGCGTGCGATTCCGGATCTTCGTCCAGGCAGGAGATGTCATGGCCCTCGCGCAACATCGCCCGCGCGAGCGACGAGCCGACCCTGCCAACTCCGACGATCAGGATGAACATGCGAGCACTCTAGGCGCTTTCCTCACGGTCGGGCGGCGCCGTGACGAGCACCCGGCACGGGGCCTTCTTGAGCACGTACTCGGTCGTGGGCCCAATCTCGTCCGGCCGGCTGCCACCGATGCCGCCGAAAATCGCGCCGCCCCTCATCCGGCTCGGCGGCTCGGCTCCCATCACGATCATCTCGGCATTCATTTCCCGTGCCGCGTTGACGATCCCGGCCCCCACGCTGCGGGCCCTGACCACCGTCTGCTGGACGTCCACTGTCTCGTACTCGTCGGCAACCAGGCTCGCGCGCTCGGTCGCGCGGTTCGCCTGCTCCATCAGCGCGGCCGGGGGCGGCGCACCCAGCGGCACCGTCAGCGGTCGCTCGACCACATATACGATCCGCAGGCGAGGCTCGGGTTCCCCGGGTCGCATGGCTGCTGCGGCCAGCCGACCCGCGGTGCCGACGATATCGTCGTCCATCCGCGTGCCGAAAATCGGCACCAAGATGTCCTGGTACTCCACCGCCACCCGCCGCTTTGCCAGCGCATGAGCCGGGACCATCACGCGCTTGGTCAGGGTCGTGTGCTCGAAGACCTTGCGGTAGATCACATAGGCGACGAGCCCGAACGCCATCCAGGCGCCGCCCACCCAGCGGGCCTCCTCGTGGTAAACGATCACGCTGACCCACGCGAGCGCGGTCAGGACCAGGCCGGCGAGCGCCGGCACGGGCAGATCACCCTTCGGCGTCGAGATGTCGAACGGGATCCGGAACGGTCGTCGGCGATCCGGTTGCTTGGCTCGCAATTGAAGAACCGATGCATGCGCGATCACGATCGCAAGCGTCGCTCCGAACGCGTAGATCCCCGCCAGTGCCTCGATGTCACCCGGAATCACGAGCCCAGCAGCGATCGCTGCCGCTATGAGGATCGCCACGTGCGGCGTCCCGTGCCGGGCGCCCAGCTTGCCGAGCCAACTCGGAATCTGCCGGTTTGTAGCCAGGGCGTAGACGTGTCGCGAAAGTCCCAGCATCGCCGTCGACGCCGCCCAGATCAACACGGCCGGAGCAACGAGGACGATCGCGACCTGCATCAAGTCCGAGACCCACGCGGGCTCGAAGCTGCGCGCCACCCCCAAGACGGGGTCGTCGATGAATTCCCCCCCGAGCGCCGTCCTGGGCCCGTCCTCCCCGGCTACCACGGGAACCGCCATCAGCGCCACCGCGGCCACTCCCGCGTACATGATCGGCAAGAGCGTGGCGCCGACGGCAATCGAGCG
>Ga0208612_1000649_pt1 | contig 14660 bp, 15 predicted proteins | sample AntDryMetagUQ889_FD_188089 | JGI IMG/M metagenome (GOLD analysis project Ga0208612, IMG submission 188089) | Polar desert microbial communities from Antarctic Dry Valleys - UQ889 (SPAdes) | ecosystem: Environmental > Terrestrial > Soil > Desert | place: Antarctic Dry Valleys | collected 2008-12-31 | reverse complement strand
AGGTGCTCGCGCTCGGCCACCCGCTCCATCTCGGGGGAGACGACACCCCGGCGGGCGAGGTGCATCTGCGTCCGGCATTCGTCGGACTCGGAGAATGCGGTGCGGTGGGGCATGTGTCCTCCCTTCGCTGGCATTACCCAGATCAGGTTCGGCGGGTCGGCGCCAGGAAGCGCCCTCTCAGCCCCTCGTGCGGAGGCCCCCCGGGGTGTGTGGTGTCCGCCTACCGTACCGGCGCGCCGGTCCTCGCGACGCCGATCTCCCCTGCGGCCCATAGGATGCGCGTCTTCTCCGACTCCGACGAAAGGAGCCGCCGTGGAGCTTCTCGAGCGCCTCGACGACGCCCGCCGCCGCTGGGACGTCCTGAACCACCCCTTCTACCGCCGCTGGAACCAGGGCGAGCTGCTGCGCGACGAGCTGGCGCGCTACTCCGGCGAGTACCGCCACGCGGTCACCGCGCTGGCCGACCAGTCCGCGGCCTGCGCCCGCGAGGCCGATCCCGCTCGGCGCGTCGAGCTCGCCGCCCACGCCGCCGAGGAGGCCGCGCACGTCGAGATGTGGGACGACTTCGCCCATGCCGTCGGCGGAGAGACCGACCGCGCGCCGCTCCCCGAGAGCGCGCAGTGCGCCGAGGCCTGGACGGCCGGAGAGGGGATGCTCGAGCGCGTGGCCGTGCTCTATGCGCTCGAGGCCTCGCAGCCGGCCATCGCCCAGACGAAGCTCGACGGCCTGGTCGAGCACTACGGCATGGCGCGCGAGGACGACGGGGTCGCGTACTTCCGCCTGCACGCCGAGCGCGACCACGACCACGCCGCCCACTCCCGCGCCATCCTGGCCGCGACGGCGCGTGAGGCCGACGCCGACCGGCTCGTGGAGCTGGCCGAGGCGGCCCTCGCCGGCAACTGGAAGCTCCTCGACGGCATGGAGACGCCCGGTGGCCTCTGAGGACGGGCCGTATCATTCGCGCGCGTTGAAGGTCGGGGTACCCAAGGAGACCGCCGAGGGCGAGCGCCGCGTGGCGCTCGTGCCCGAGGGCGTCGAGAAGCTCGGCAAGCAGGACATCGAGGTGTTGGTCGAGTCCGGCGCCGGCCGCGACTTCAACCTCGACGAGGCCTACGAAGAGGCCGGGGCGACGATCGCCTCGGACGCGGGCGAGGTCTACAAGCAGGCCGACGTCGTGCTCAAGATCCGCGTCCCGTCCGACGAGGAGATCGGCCAGCTCGGGGACGGCCAGGTCGTGATCGGCTTCCTCGAGCCGCTCACCGAGCCCGAGCGGATCGAGAAGCTGGCCGAGGCGGGCGTCACCGCGCTCGCCCTCGAGACCGTCCCGCGCATCGCCCGCGCGCAGAGCATGGACGCGCTCTCCTCGATGGGCTCGATCGGCGGCTACAAGGCCGCGCTGCTGGCCGCTGACTCGCTGGGGCGCTACCTGCCGATGATGACCACCGCCGCCGGCACCATGAAGGCCGGCAAGGTGATGGTGCTCGGCGTGGGCGTCGCCGGCCTACAGGCCATCGCCACGATGAAGCGCCTGGGCGCCGACGTCGAGGCCTTCGACATCCGCCCCGAGGTGGCCGATCAGGTGCGCAGCCTCGGCGCCACCTGGATCGAGGCGAAGGACGAGGAGGAGGAGCAGGAGGCCGAGGAAGAGGAGCCGGCCGAGCCGAGCACCGGGCAGAAGCTGGCTGGGGGCCTGCGTGCGCTGCTCGGCCTGCCCGAGCGCTCGAGTGACGAGAACGGCGCGTCCGCCTCCGGGGAGGAAAGCGACGAGGAGGCCGCCGGCGACGAGGAGGACGAGGAGGACACCGGCGGCTACGCGAAGGAGCAGAGCGAGGAGAAGCAGCGTCGCGACCAGGAGCTCGTCAGCGAGCGCATCACCCAGATGGACGTGGTGCTGACCACGGCGCTCGTGCCCGGTCGGAAGGCCCCCACGCTCGTGACCGAGGAGATGGTGTCGTCCATGAAGCCGGGCTCGCTGATCGTCGACCTCGCCGCCGAGTCGGGCGGCAACTGCGAGCTGACCGAGGCCGGCGAGATCGTCGACCACGAGCAGGTGAAGATCCACGGGCCCACCGACGTTGCGTCCACCCTGCCGATCCACGCCAGCGCGCTGCTCTCCCGGAACATGGTCAACCTGCTGACCCACCTGGTCAAGGAGAAGGAGAAGGACAAGGACGAGGACGACGACTCGGACGACGACGACGAGCCCGAGCTCGAGCTCGACTTCGAGGACCAGATCACCGACGAGACGTGCGTCGCCCACGACGGCGAGGTGCGGGGCCGCACGCGCGAGGCGCTCGACCAGAAGAGCGACAAGGAGACCGAAGCCCAGTGACCCCTCCCCCCGACACAGCCCAGCTGCTCGCCGAGTTCACCGTCTTCGCCCTGGCCGTGGTCATCGGCTTCGAGCTCATCGCCCGGGTGCCGAGCCTCCTTCACACGCCGCTCATGTCGGCCACCAACGCCATCCACGGCATCGTGCTGGTGGGCGCGATCATCGCGCTCGCCGGGGCCGGAGAGGAGTTCGACCTCCTCACGAAGGTGCTCGGCATGATCGCGGTGATCTTCGGGACGATCAACATCGTCGGCGGCTTCCTCGTGACCAACCGGATGCTCGACATGTTCAGCTCGCAGGGCCGCCGCGGCGGACGCTCCGGGAAGTAGCGGATGGAGAATGGCGTAAAGGTCGCCTACGTCGCGGCGGCCCTCCTCTTCATCGTCGGCATCCGGCGGATGCGCTCGCCGGAGACGGCCCGCATCGGGAACATCACCAGCGCGCTCGGCATGCTGATCGCGGTCGTCGCGGTGCTGTTCCAGACCGAGGTCCTGAGCCTGTGGCAGGTGGCCATCGGAGTGGTCATCGGGTCGGTCATCGGCGCAGTCGCCGCCCAGCGGGTGCAGATGACCGCCATGCCGCAGATGGTGGCCGCGTTCAACGGGGTGGGCGGCGCCGCGGCCGCGCTCGTGGCCTTTGTCGACCTCTACCGGGTCGAGTCGCTGGAGATGCCTCCGGGAGGGGTGCTGGGGACCGAGGGATATGTGGCTGCGGTGGCGATCATCCTCGGCATCGTGATCGGGAGCGTCTCGTTCGCGGGGAGCGTCGTCGCGTTCGGGAAGCTCCAGGAGATCTTCCTCACCGGCTCGATCGCCTTCCCCGGGCAGAAGGCGGTGAACGCGCTGATCGCCCTCGCCATCGTGGTGTTGGGCGCGTTCATCCTCACCGGCTCCTCGATCATCTCGCCGGTGCTCGCCGCGGCGATCATCATGGGCGCCGCGCTGGTGCTCGGCATGCTGCTGGTCATCCCCATCGGCGGCGCCGACATGCCTATCGTCATCTCCCTGCTGAACGCCTTCACGGGTCTCGCGGCGGCCATGTCGGGGTTCGTCCTCTCGAACTACGTCCTGATCATCTCGGGGTCGCTGGTCGGGGCCTCGGGCACCATTCTCACCCGGCTCATGTCCTCGTCCCTCGGGCGTCCGCTCGGCGGGATCATCTTCGGCGCTGTGGCGGCCGCGAGCGAGGACGACGACGAGGACGGCGAGGAGAAGTCGGCGCGCTCGGTGAGCGCCGAGGACGTCGCCAGCACGCTCAAGTACGACGCCGAGTCGGTGATCATCGTGCCGGGATACGGCCTGGCCGTGGCGCAGGCCCAGAACTCGATCGCCGACCTGGTCAAGGCGCTCGAGTCGGAGGGCAAGCAGGTCCGCTTCGCGATGCACCCGGTGGCCGGCCGCATGCCCGGCCACATGAACGTGCTCCTGGCCGAGGCCTCCATCCCCTACGACAAGCTCTTCGACATGGAGGACATCAACGAGGACTTCGACGAGACCGACGTGGTCATCGTCGTGGGCGCCAACGACGTGGTGAATCCGATCGCCCGCGAGGAGGGGGGGAGCGCCATCTCGGGGATGCCGATCCTGAACGTCGACCATGCCCAGCGCGTGGTGTTCGTCAAGCGCTCGCTCTCGCCCGGCTTCGCGGGCGTGGACAACCCGCTCTTCTACGACGAGGAGAAGACGATGATGCTCTTCTCCGACGCGAAGTCGGGGCTCGACGAGGTCGTCTCCGCCGTGAAGCAGGGGTAGGGGCGCGACCGACCGTGCCGATCAGCGATTAGGGTGCGCCTCATGAGACGTTCGCCTCGACTGCCTCTCGCTGCCGCCGTGGCCGCCGCGGCGCTCGCCCTGCCGCTCTCCGCGGGCGCGCAGGCGCCAGGCGATCCCGTCCCTCCGGCGCCACCTGCTCCACCCGGCGTCACTCCGCCGGCGCCACCCACTCCACCCGTTCCCGCCCCTCCGGGGCCCGAGCCCATCTCCTCCTACGTGAGCCCGAGCGGCGACATCACGCTCCGCACGCGGGCCCGGGGAGCCGGCCAGATCTACCTCGAGCTCGGTGCGCAGGCGCGTTACTTCGCCCGCTACCGGCTGTGCGTCTCGGCGCCCACCCGCCGCCGCGACTGCCGCGTCTTCACCTTGCGCCGCCGGGGCCGGATCTACGGCAGCGTCGTGCGCTGGCAGCGCAGCTTCCCACCCCGTGGCGTCGGTACCTACCGGGTCACGTGGTCGGCCGAGGGCAACCGGCTCGGCCCGGCGCTCGTGTTCATCATCCGCTAGCGGCGCAACAGTCTGTCGCGCGCGGCCGGCTGGACGGCGTGCGCAATCCTCTCCGCCGTGAGCCGGCCGGCCGCCATATCGCTCCGCGGGGTGCGCAAGCGCTTCGGTCCCGTGGTCGCCGTCGACGGGATCGACCTCGAGGTCGCCGAGGGCGAGTGCCTCGGGCTGCTCGGGCCGAACGGTGCCGGCAAGTCCACGACCATGCGGATGCTCACCGCGCAGGCCATCGCCGACGAGGGCGAGATCGAGGTGCTCGGCCGCCGCCTGCCGGGCGACTCGAAGCGAGCCCGCGCGGAGTGCGGTGTCGTGCCCCAGCAGGACAACCTCGACGTCGAGCTCACCGCACGCCAGATCCTCGCCGTGTTCGCCCGGCTCTACCGGGTGCCGCGCCGCGAGCGCGGCGCCGCCGTGGACCGTGCGCTCGAGATCGCGGGCCTCACCGAGCGGGCGGACTCGGTGGTGGACGAGCTCTCGGGGGGCATGCGTCGGCGTCTGCTGATCGCCCGAGGGCTCGTCCACCGCCCGAGGCTCGTGCTGCTCGACGAGCCCACCGTCGGGCTCGACCCGCAGGTGCGCCAGGAGCTGTGGTCGCTGATCGACGCCCTGCGCACGGAGGGGGTGACCGTGCTGATGTCCACCCACTACATCGAGGAGGCCGAGCGGCTGGCCGACCGGGTGGCGGTGATGGCCAAGGGACAGATCGTGGCCTACGGGCGGCCCTCCGACCTCGTCCGCGAGCACGCCGGCCGGGAGACGCTCGAGGTCTACGGCCCGCCGGCGCGGCTGCGCGAGGTCGAGGCCCGTGCCTCCGAGCGCGGGCTCTCGACCCGGCGCTCGGGCACCGCAGTGGCCATCCTCCGCGCCGAGGACGTGAACGGATTCGACGTGCAGGGCGAGCGCCGTGCGGCGTCGCTCGAGGACGTCTTCGTGGTGCTCACCGGAGCGGAGGGCGAGTGAGCGGGCGAGCCGACGTGCCCGCGGGAGCGGAGCCCGGCCCGGGCGCCCCCGCGTCCGACGGCGCCGCCGCCGGCCAGGGCGCCCCCTCACCGCGCGCCCGCCGCATCGGCCGGCTCGAGCCGGCGGCCATCGCCGGGGTGATGAGCCGGGACGTGACGGTGTTCACCCGCTACTGGCTCTCCACCACGTTCTCGTCGGTCATGGAGCCGGTGATCTACCTGCTGGCCTTCGGGTTCGGTCTCGGCGTGCTCGTCCCGCGAGTGGCCGGGCTTGACTACATCGACTTCATCGGCACCGGGATCGTGGCCACCGCCGCCCTGTTCTCCTCGGTCTTCCCGGGCATGTTCTCCACCTTCATCAAGTACCGCTTCCAGCACACATACGACGCGCTGCTGGCCGCTCCGGTGGATACCGAGGAGCTGGTCACCGCCGAGGTCACGTGGATCTCGATCCGCGCCGGGGTCTACTGCATGGCGCCGCTCGTGGTCGCGGTCTTCTTCGGCCTGCGCCCCGGGCCGGGCGTGGTGCTGGTGCCGCTGATCGGGTTCCTCACCGGATTCGGCTTCGCCTCCTTCGGGGTCACGATCGCCGCCTTCGCCAAGTCGATCGACAACTTCAACTACGTCATCAGCGCCGTGGTCACGCCCCTGTTCCTCGTGGCCGGGGCCTTCTTCCCCGTCGACGGACTGCCGGCGGTAGCCGCCGCCATCGCGCAGATCAACCCGCTCTTCCACTCCGTCGAGCTGGTGCGCCACGCCGTGTTCGGCCTCGAGCCGGTCGCGGATCTGATCTCGGTCGGCGTGCTGGTGGCGTTCGCCGTGCTGATGTGGCGGATAGCGATCTGGCGGATGCGGGCGCGGCTGATCGACTGACGAGCCGCGGACCCGTCGCTCTACGCGGGGCCGTGCGCGAACGCCACTCGGTACAGCTGCGGCTCGAACTCGACCGCCAGCCTGGCCGCCTCCTACACGTCCCCGTTTCGTTCGGGGTGGGATCAGGCTGACGGGGAGCGCTCGCGCTCGCGCTCGAGGTCGAGCTCCGAGCGCACGCCGAGCGAGTGCAGCACGTCGTTGGCCTCCTCGAGGCTCCCGCACTCATAGACCGCGGCGGCCAGGCGGGCGGCGGTGGCCACGGTCACCCGAGGGTCGAGGTAGGTGGTCGTGGCGCCCACCGGCGACAGGGCCACCTCGCGCTCCCCGTGGCGGATCGCGACCACGCCCCGCTCTCCGCGGAAGCAGCGAAGGGCCTGGGCGCTGGCCTCGGTGGGCACCTCACGGACCGCCTGCTCGAGGCGCTCGGCCACCGCCGGCGTGAGGCCGCGGGCTCCCGCGAGGCCTCCGGCCACGGCCACCTCGGCCACGCGCTCGGCTATTTCCTCGAGCGTCAGCTCACCGTCGCAGCCGGGCGCGAACACCGCGGCCAGCACCGGAGGGCCTTCGGGCTGGGTGGCCAGGCGGGAGGCCGCCGCCAGCATCACCGCGTCGCAGAGCGGGCTGGCCAGTCCGGGCTCGTCGCCGTGCCCGAGCACGTCGCCGCCCACGTCGACGAACACGAGCAGGTCGGCGCCGAGCGCGCGGGCGGTCGCGGCCAGGCCGTCGGCTACCGCCACCGGCCCTCCGAGCACGTCCACGAGCACGGTGTCCCGCCCGAGAAACCGCGCCATGTGGGCTTCCCCGAAGAGCACTCCGCTCGCGGCGACGCGCGTGTCCGGGCCGGCGAGGAGCGCCGCCTCCGCGGGCCGGCCGACGTCCCCGACGATCTCCGACACCCCACGAGGACCGGGCTCGGGGTCGATCACGAGCCGCTCCCAGGCCACGCCGCCAACCACCGGGTCGGCGCCGTGGGCGCGGCGACACGCCTCCGCGGTGGCGAGCGCGCCGACCACGTCACCGCCGCCGCCGATCCCGATCGCGAGCGGCCGGCGGGCCGCGGCGAGCATGACGTCGGCGTCGAGCGGGGCCGCGCCCGCGGGTCCCGGCGCTGCCGCGGCTATCCCTCGCCGGTCATGTCGACCGCGATGCCGAGCCGCCAGCGCTCGAGCTCGGCCAGAGCCTCGTCCGGGCCGACGTCGCCCATGTCCTCGACCTCCTCGACGTAGGCCTTCATCGCCCGCTGGCCCTCCGGGCTCGAGGCCGCGGCCACGAACCCGGTGCGCTCGACGTGCAGCCCGTCGGCCAGCGGACGCGAGGCGCCGTCGTACACGGCGCGCTTGAGCTCCTTCACGACGACCGGGGAACGGAGGGCCAGCCGCTCGGCGGTGGCCATCGCCTCGTCCATCAGGGCTCCCGGCTCCACGACGCGGTGGACGATCCCGACCTCGAGCGCCTCGTCCGGAAGCAGCGGTCGGCCCTCGAGCATGAGCTCGAGCGCCCGACCGGGCCCGAGGGTGCGCGCCAGCCGCTGGGTGCCGCCCGCTCCGGGGATGAGGCCGAGCGTGCTCTCGGGCAGTCCGATCGGCAGTCCGGCATCGGCCATGATCCGCACGTCGCAGGCCAGCGCGAGCTCGCAGCCTCCACCGAGGGCCAGCCCGTTGATCGCGGCCACGAAGACCTTGTCCAGCCGGTTCATGCGGTTGAACAGGTCGTGGATGGCGTGCAGCCCGGCGAGCCCGGCCGCCGGGCTTCGCCCGAGCGCTTCGTCGACCCCCGGGAGGCGCCGCAGGGCTCCGACGGCGCGCAGGCCTCCCGCGACCGGCCCCGACAGCGCCCGCGTGGCCACCCCGGAGCCGCGCTCGATCTCGGACACGTCGAAGTGGGTGATGAACACGTCGGCGGGCGCCCCGGTGATGACCACCGCTCCCACCGTGGGATCGCCCTCGAGCAGCCGGACGAGCTCGTCGAGCTCGCTCACCATGGCACCGTTCATGAAGTTCCGGGGCGGGTTGTCGAGCGCCACGACCATCACGCGCCCGGCACGCTCGACGAACACGGTCCTCGGTTCCGGCGTCAACTGACCCTCCCTCTGGTGACTTCGCGAGCCGTCAGGCTAACCGGCGCGAACGCCCGCGACGCGCGGGACATCACCGGCGTCGCCCCGGGGCTACCGCACGTAAAGTCCGGCGGCGATGATCCGGCTCACCGGACTGCCCAGGGTCGCGCGTTATCCACGCGCCTCGGTATCGCGCAACGAGTCCACCGTCTCGGTCGTGTTCTCGGGCGAGGAGGGCTCCAGCCGGATCGACGTGCCGCTCACCCGACTCGCCGATGGGGAGGACCCCGAGGCGACCGAGCTGCGCCTCTCGGGCGACCTCCAGCGAATGGGGTACCGGGTGGAGCGCCTGCCGCCGGCTGCGTAGGTCCATGGCGCCGGCCGGGGGCACGGCTCGAGACCGCGCCCCCGCTCGCCCCTCGCTACTTGATCATCCCGTGCGGGTCGAGGACGAACTTCTCGGCCGCGCCCTTGTCGAAGTCCTCGTAGCCCCTGGGGGCGTCGTCGAGGGTGATGACGGTTGCGTTCACCGCGTCCGCGACGGTCACCCGGTCGTGCAGGATGGCCATCATCAGTCCGCGGTTGTAGTACATGACCGGCGTCTGCCCCGTGTAGAAGATGTGGGACTTCGCCCACCCGAGCCCGAAGTCCATGCTCAGAGCGCCGCGCTGGGCCGCTTCGTCCTCGGCGCCTGGATCCTCGGTCACGTAGAGGCCGGGGATGCCGAGCTTGCCTCCGGCGCGGGTCATGCCCATTATCGAGTTGAGGACGGTGGCCGGTGCCTCGCTGCCGGACTCGTCGCCGTGGCCGTGGGCCTCGAAGCCCACCGCGTCGACCGCGCAGTCCACCTCCGGCACGCCGAGGATGCCCTCGATCTGGTCGACGGGGTCGCCCTTCGAGATGTCGAGCGGGATGGCGCCCATCTTCTCGACCTGCTCCAGCCGCTCGGGCTGGAGGTCGCCGACGATGGTGGCCGCCGCGCCGAGGAACTGGCATGAGCGCGCGGCTGCGAGGCCGACGGGTCCGGCGCCGGCCACGTAGGCGGTCATGCCGGGCCCCACGCCGGCGGTGTAGGCGCCGTGGTAGCCGGTGGGGAAGATGTCCGAGAGCATGGTCAGGTCGAGGATCTTCTCGAGCGCCTGGTCGCGGTCCGGGAAGGGGAGGAGGTTCCAGTCGGCGTAGGGGACCATCACGTACTCGGCCTGGCCGCCGCGCCATCCGCCCATGTCCACGTAGCCGTAGGCACCGCCGGCGCGGGCGGGGTTCACGTTCAGGCAGATGCCGGTCGCCTGCTCCTTGCAGTTGCGGCAGCGCCCGCAGGCGATGTTGAAGGGCACCGAGCAGAGATCGCCCTCCTTGATGAACTCGACGTCGCGGCCGAGCTCCACCACCTCGCCGGTGATCTCGTGCCCCAGTTGAAGGCCCTCGGGGGCGGTGGTACGCCCACGGACCATGTGCTGGTCGGAGCCGCAGATGTTGGTCGAGACCACCTTGAGGATCACGCCGTGCTCGGTCTTGCGGCCGACCTGGCTCGGCTCGACGCCGGGCCCGTCCTGGATCTCGAGCTTGGGGTCCTCGACGTTCTCCACGGTGACCTTGCCCGGTCCCTGGTAGATGACTGCCTTCATGCGGTCCTCCCCGCGTTCGACTCGGTGCCCTACGCGGGTCGTACCCGAGCAAGTCGATCCCAGTCGCTTTGACAACCGCCGTCGGCTCGGTTAGGAATATCCGGGCGTCGCCGTGGCGCGGGGAGACGGGGGGAAGGAAGCGATGGATCCTTCGATGGGTCAGCTATTCGTGGCCGAGCTGCTTGGCACGATGCTCCTCGTCATCCTCGGCGACGGCGTCGTGGGCAATGTCCTGCTGGCCCGCTCGAAGGGCTTCGACGCCGGCTGGATGGTCGTATCGACCGGGTGGGGGCTCGCCGTCGCCGTTGCCGTGTACGCGGTGGGCGGGATCAGCGGCGCCCACATCAACCCCGCGGTCTCGATCGCCTTCGCGACCATCGGCGAGCTCGAGTGGGGGCTGGTGCCCGTGTACGTCGCCGCCCAGTTGGTCGGCGCCTTCATCGGTGCCGTGATCGTGTGGCTGCACTACTACGGGCACTGGGCGATCACCGAGGACAAAGAGGCGAAGCTCGCGGTCTTCTCCACCGGCCCAGCTATCCGCGGTGCGGTCCCGAACATGCTGTCCGAGATCATCGGCACGTTCGTGCTCCTCTTCGGGATCCTCGCTATCGTCAACGCGTTCGAGTCGGGCGTCTCGCAGGAGGACCTGCGCAGTGCCTTCACCGCCGGGGTGCAGCCGCTGGCCATCGGCCTGCTCGTGCTCGGGATCGGCGCCTCCCTCGGAGGTCCCACGGGCTACGCGATCAACCCGGCCCGCGACCTCGGCCCGCGCATCGCGCACGCGATCCTGCCGATCGCCGGCAAGGGCGGCTCCGACTGGGGATACGCGTGGATACCGGTCCTCGGCCCGATCGTCGGCGGCGTGCTCGGGGCGCTCCTCTTCTCGGTCACGCTCGCTTCGTGACGAGGCTCCGAGGGGTCGGCGGAGGTCTTAGGTTGATGTCGACTGGGCCACCACCACGGAGGACGACATGGCCGACTACGTAGGGGCGATCGATCAGGGCACCACCAGCACGCGCTTCATGGTCTTCGACCACTCGGGTGCGATCGTCGCCTCCGACCAGCGCGAGCACGAGCAGATCTATCCCCGACCGGGCTGGGTGGAGCACGACGCCGAGGAGATCTGGCGGCGCACCCAGGAGGTCATCCGCGGGGCGCTCGAGAATGGCGAGATCTCTCCGACCCAGCTCGCGGCCGTCGGGATCACCAACCAGCGCGAGACCGCCGTGCTGTGGGAGCGCGACACCGGCACGCCGGTCCACAACGCGATCGTGTGGCAGGACACGCGCACGGACAAGATCTGCCGGCAGCTCTCCTCATCGGACGGCCCGGACCGATTCCGCTCGACCACCGGCCTGCCGATCTCCACCTACTTCTCGGGCCCGAAGATCCGCTGGATCTTCGAGAACGTGGACGGCGTGCGCGAGCGCGCGGAGCGCGGCGAGGTGCTGTTCGGCAACCTCGACTCCTTCCTGATCTGGCGCCTGACCGGAGGACCGGACGGCGGCACGCACGTGACCGACGCGACCAACGCGAGCCGCACGCTGCTGATGAACCTGCGGACGCTCCAGTGGGAGGACGAGATCCTCGAGGCGCTCGAGATCCCGCGGGCCATGCTGCCGGAGATCCGCTCCTCTTCGGAGGTCTACGGGACGGCGCGGGGCGTGCTCGACGGCATCCCGGTGGCGGGCGACCTGGGCGACCAGCAGGCGGCGATGTTCGGGCAGGCCTGCTTCGACCCCGGCGACGCGAAGAACACCTACGGCACCGGCAACTTCCTGCTCGTCAACACCGGCGGGAAGGCCGTGCCGTCACAGACGCTGCTCAGCACCGTCGCCTACAAGGTCGGTGACGCCGATCCCGTGTACGCCCTCGAGGGAGCGATCGCGGTGACCGGCGCGGCGGTGCAGTGGCTGCGCGACAACCTGGGGCTGATCCGGACCGCCTCGGAGGTCGAGGACCTGGCCCGCACCGTCGAGGACAACGGCGGTGCCTACTTCGTGCCCGCCTTCTCCGGGCTGTTCGCGCCGCACTGGCGCAGCGACGCGCGCGGCGTTATCGCCGGGCTCACCCGCTATGTGGACAAGGGTCACCTGGCCCGCGCCGTCCTCGAGGCCACGGCCTTCCAGAGCAAGGAGGTCGTGGACGCCGTCGACGCCGACGGCGACGTCCCCCTGACCGACCTCAAGGTCGACGGCGGCATGGTCCACAACGAGCTGCTGATGCAGTTCCAGGCCGACATCCTGGGGGTCTCGGTCATCCGCCCGAAGGTGGCGGAGACCACGGCGCTCGGGGCGGCCTACGCCGCCGGCCTCGCCGTCGGCTTCTGGGCGGGCTTCGACGAGGTGCGCGCGAACTGGGGCGAGGACACGCGCTGGAACCCGGAGATGGACGCCGAGACACGCGAGGCCACCTACCGCATGTGGAAGAAGGCCGTAGAGCGGACGTTCGACTGGGTGGAGTAGGTCTAGAGCTCCACGAGCGTCCTGAACCCCCCGTAGATCAGCCGCTTGCCGTCGAAGGGCATATCCGACATCTCTCCCGCCATGCGGGGATCGGCCATGACCTTCTTGTTGACCTCGTCGCGCGCCTCGCGCGACTCGTAGGTGATCCACGAGAAGATCACGGTCTCGTCGTCCGTGGCGTGGACCGCGCGCGGGAACGACGTGAGCTCGCCGTAGGGCACGTCGTCGGCGACGCACTCGAACACGCTGAGGGCACCGTACTCGCGCCAGACCGCGGCGGCGTCCCGCGCGATCTTCTCGTACTCGTCGATCATGTCCTTCGGCACCGCGATCACGAAGCCGTCGACGTACGGCGTGCCCGGCTCAGCCGGTTCCCGGCGACCTCCGCGTACCGTAACCGGCCGATGAGAGCCCGCGCCCTGGATGCCCTCGCCCGCCGGCGCTTCGACCTGATCGTCGTGGGCGCCGGGGTCAACGGCGCCGGCATCGCCCGGGACGCCGCCATGCGCGGCCTCTCGGTGCTGCTGCTCGACAAGGGCGATCTGTCCGCGGGCACTACCCAGTGGTCCACCCGCCTCGTGCACGGCGGGCTCCGTTACCTCGAGCACGCGGAGGTGGGCCTGGTCCGGGAGTCCCTGCACGAGCGCGAGCGGCTGCTGCACGTGGCCGGGCACCTCGTCCGGCCCCTGCCCATGGTCATCCCCATCTACGAGTCCGACCGCCGCGGGCCGCGGCTCATCCGCCTCGGAATGGCAGCCTACGACGCCCTGTCGCTGCGCAAGAGCCTCGATCACCATCACGTGCTGAGCGTCGAGGAGCTGCTCGAGCGGGAGCCCGGCCTCGTGCCCGACGGCCTGAAGGGCGGCGCGCTGTACTACGACGCCCAGGTCGAGTTCCCCGAGCGCCTCGTGGTGGAGAACGCGCTGTCGGCGAGGGAGGAGGGCGCGCTGGTGCTCACCTACGCCGGGGTGGAGCGCATCCTCGTCGAGGAGAACGTGGTGCGGGGAGTCGAGCTCCGCGACCGCCTCGGCGGCGGGACGTACACCGCGCGGGGCGAGGTGGTGGTGAACGCCGCCGGTCCGTGGGTCGACGAGGTGCTTCGGGGCGTGCCCCGTCCCAGCCGGCGATGGATCGGCGGCACCAAGGGGACCCACGTGGTGGTCGCGCCCTTCCCCGGCGCCCCGCGGAGCGCCCTGTACCTGGAGGCCGGCGAGGACGCCCGCCCCTACTTCGTAGTGCCCTGGAACGACCTGTACCTGATCGGAACGACCGACTCGCGCTACGACGGCGACCTCGACCACGTCGAGCCCACCGACGAGGAGATCGACTACCTCGTGAGAGAGACCAACCGTGTTCTGCCCGGGGCAGGGCTCGACTCGACCTCGGTGCTGTACGCGTACGCCGGGGTGCGGCCGCTCCCCTACGTGGAGGACGGCGCCGCGGGCGCCATCACACGACGCCACATCGTCCACGACCACGCGCCCGACCTGGCCGCCGGGCTCGTCTCGATCGTCGGCGGCAAGCTCACGACGTACCGCAGCCTGGCCGAGGAGGCCGTGGACCTGGTCCTCCAGCGCCTCGGCCGCCGCAGCCGCGGCTCTCGCACCGCCGAGGTCCCCCTTCCGGGCGGCTCGGCCGGCCCGTTCGAGGGCTTCGCCGCCACCTTCAAGGCCACGAGCGGCCTGGACGAGGCCACCGCGGAGCGCCTCCTGCGCGTCTATGGGGTTCGCGCCACCGCAGTCGTGGCGATCGCCGAAGGTGACGCGGCGCTCGGAGAGGCGCTCGAGGGCGCCCCCGGGTCCCTGGCCGCCGAGGTCGTGCACGCCGTCCGCCACGAGGGCGCGCAGACCCTCGCCGACGTGCTGCTTCGGCGCACGATGGTCGGCCTCGGCCCGACCGCCGGCATCGGGCCGGACCGCGCGGCGGCTCGGGTGGCGCAGAGCCACCTCGGATGGGACGAGACCCGCGCCGCACGCGAGGTGGAGGACTTCCGCCGCTATATGCGCCGCTACCGCCCGCGCGGGCTGGCGGAGGCCTGAGCGACGGAGCCCCGGCCGTGAGGCCGGGGCTC
>Ga0208612_1000647_pt1 | contig 14673 bp, 15 predicted proteins | sample AntDryMetagUQ889_FD_188089 | JGI IMG/M metagenome (GOLD analysis project Ga0208612, IMG submission 188089) | Polar desert microbial communities from Antarctic Dry Valleys - UQ889 (SPAdes) | ecosystem: Environmental > Terrestrial > Soil > Desert | place: Antarctic Dry Valleys | collected 2008-12-31 | reverse complement strand
CCTTAGGCCTCCGCCACGAAGCGCGCGATCCGAGCGCCGATCTCGGCGCCCTTGTCCTCCTGCAGGAAGTGCCCGGCGCCCGCGACGATCTCGGGCCCGATCGCACCGGGGATGTGCGCCGCGAGCAGCTCGGCCGCGCGCGGCGAGAAGATGGGGTCGGAGTCGGAGAAGAGCACGAGCGCGGGCTTCTCCCAGCGTCCGAGCGCCTCACGGACGCGCAGCATGGGCTCCGTGTTCGGGTGCTCCGGCTCGGTCGGGACGAGCTCGGGGAACGCGAGGACTCCCGCCTTCGACTCGGGCGTGGGCCACGGGGCGCTGTAGGCCGCCTCCACGCCCGGGTCGAGCGGCTGTACGCACGAGATCCGCACGAGCTGCCCCGGGACGAGCTCGGTGCCGAGCCGACGCACGAAGGCGCGGAAGCGCAGCCATTCGTCAGACGGCGGCCGGCCGCCGCCGATGCCGGTGTTCATGATCACGAGGCGCTCGACGCGCTGCGGCTGCTCGACCGCGAGCCTCAAGCCGATCGGCCCGCCCCAGTCCTGGACGACGACCGTGAGGTCGCGCAGATCGAGCTCCTCGACTAGCCGCAGGATCGACCCGTAATGGAAGCTGTAGCTGTAGGCGTCCAACTGCAACGGCTTGTCGGAGCGGCCGAAGCCGAAGAGGTCAGGCACGATCGCACGGTTCGCGGGCACGAGCTCGGGAACGACCTTGCGGTAGAGGTACGACCACGTCGGCTCGCCGTGCAGCATGAGCACGGGCGACCCCTCGCCCTCGTCCAGGTAGTGCATCCGCAAGCCGTCCTGCTCGAGGTAGTGAGGCAGGAACGGGTACCCGGGGAGGTCGGCAAAACACTCGTCGGGAGTCCGGTAGGCGCTCATGCTTCCGAGAGGATGTAGGAGACGAAGAATCCTGCGACGGTAGAGAAGGCGACGTAGGGCCCGCCGTGCTCGAAGGCCTCCGGCAGCACCGAGCCAGCGAGAGAGGCGAGTACGGCCCCGCCGGCAAAACCCAGCAGAACGGCGAGCACACCTCCCGGTGCTCCACCGAGCAACAGGCGCCCTGCGACCACGGAGGCTGCGATCACCAGCGCAGCGGCCGTCCACACCGTGAGGATGAATCCGGTAGAGCGGCCGTTCTCGCGCATGCGCGTCGCCCCGCCGACCGCCTCCGGCAGATTCGCGACGACGATCGCGACGAGCAGAGCCGGCCCAGCACCCTCGATCAGACTGACACCGAGCGCGAGACTCTCCGGCACCCCGTCGAGGATCGCTGCGGCGAGGAGCGCGAGCCCGACCGTGCTTCCGCGCATGTGTCTCATGAGCTGTGCGTCGAAGACGATGAGGGCGGTCGACCCAGCGAGCAGCCCGAGGCCGGCGAACCACACCCCGCCCAGCTCCCCGGCGTTTGCGAAGAGCTCGAAGGCGAGGGCGCTCGTGAGCGCTCCGCCGGCGAATCCGAGCAGCGCTGCGTAGAGGTGTTCCGGCAGCGTGAAGCGCGCGCCGATCGCGGCGCCGAGTACGAGGGCCGCGGAGGCGACGGCGCCGAAGACGAACGCCTGACTTACGGTGCCGTGCCCTTTTGCCTCGGCTCGTACCGGAAGATGTAGAGGCCGTAGTCGCGGTCGCTCGCGAGCACGTACTGCTGCCGGCCGATCCGGTGTACCTCGACGCCCCAGAAGTCGCTGCCGCCTTCGTCGACGAAGACACCAACCTCCTTCAATCCTTTGGGGCCGTACTCGATGACTCGGAAGCCGCCGGCGTAGTAGCTCAGGTACGCGAGCCGCTTGCTCGGGTCAGGATCGATCGCGACCTCGTGCACGCTGAGCGCTCCAGAGCCGTCTGCGAACCGCGGGCTCTGCGCCTCGGGGATCGCATAGCTGCCGATCTGAGAGATCGAGCCGCGAGCGCCGATCGCGCCGGGGACCCGCGTGCGGAAGAGCCGCACGTAGCCCCAGCCGTCGAAGACCGAGGCCACCGAGGCCGTCGCCGTCGCCGTCCCTGGTGCGGGCGTCGCAGTCGTGCAGGCGTTGGTCGTGGTCACGCCGGCAACCTGCAGCAGCTGGAGCCCCGCCAGGCGCGAGACGAAGAGGTACGGGATGTCGCCGGAGACAGACGGGGTCAGGCCGGCGAGGCAGTCCGGGCGCGCGCTGTTGAAGACGATCGCGGAGCCGAAGCCGGCGCGCGCAACCGCATCGAGCTTCTCCTGGAAGGTGCAGGTGCCACGCTCGACGAGCGCGATCCCGGTCCCGAGTGCCGTTTCTGCGCAGGCCTCGCCCACGAATGTCGCTCGCCCCCCGAGTGCCGTCGAGCCGGTGATCCGCGGGACGCCTGAGGCTGGGGTCGAGGAGAACTCGACGCCGGTGTACGGGCCGGCAGTGATGCGGCCGACCACGCGGAACGGGCTGAAGTCCTCGTCGGTGCCGATCAGGAAGTCGTTCTTCGGTGCCAGCTCCGACTGGTGCGCGTTCCCCTCGGGGGAGATCGCCTGTCCGCGAGCGAGGCGCTCGCCGTCGCGGCGGGCGTAGTCGCTCTGTGCGACGAGCGTGACGCCGCCGGCGAGGGGATAGGTGACGTCGAGCAGCACGTACCCGCCGTCCCAGTAGTTGACGTTCATCACGTAGCGTCGGCCGATCCGCTTCACGACGAGGTCGTGCGCGAAGACCGACCCGAGGTTCGCGGGCGTCTCCTGTCCGACCGAGAAGGGCGGCCGAGAGAGGTCGAGCGTGTCGTTGACGAGCACGGGGTTCCGCGGGTCGGTGATGTCGAGGATGTCGACGTTCGTCGTCTCCTCGTCGTCGACGAGCGCGACATAGGCGCGCCCGTCGGGCGACTGGATCCACGCGAACATGCTGTGGGTCTGGTTCGCCTGCGGCTCCGGTGCTCCCTCTGGGCCCGTGTAGTCGCCGGCGTGGGAAACGAGCAGGCGCGGCGCGCGCGGATCGGAGACGTCCCAGATGTTGATGCCGCCACGCGTGCGAGGCGCGGTGGGCTCGGGGGCGTTCGGGCACGTCTCGTTCTGGTGGATGAAGAGCACGCCGTCGAAGGACGCGTTCTTGAGCCGCAATGTCTGAGCGCCCTCGCCCGCGAAGCTCCCCGGCGTCGTCGGCATGAACGCACCAGGCACCTCCACCGGTCGGGCGGGGTTCGAGATGTCGATCGTGTGGGCGCCGCCGGCATCGCACGTGGGCTCGCGAAAGGCAGTCAGGTACGCGAAGTTCCCGTAGGCGGCGACGTCGGCGACCCGACCCTGGATGCCCGCTCCCGACGGGTTCGTCACGCTCGCCTTCCCCACGAGCCGAACGTTCCGCCGCTTTGCGGCGAGGGCGCCGCTCACGCTCCCGTGCCGGTCGTCGGTGCTGACGCCCTCGCCGGAGAACTCCTCCCGGCCGAGCCCGTGCTCGGGATGGCCGGTCGCGCCCGCGGCGAGCAGCAGGGTCGCAAGCGCGGCCAGCGCGAGGGTGAGCGGGCGCCTCAATGCAGGGAAACCGTAGCTCGCAACGTGACGTCGTGGAGGGATTTTCGGCTGCTCGGCGAAGATGAGAGCTGTGGCGCGCCCACCCGATCCGGGCGACGAGACGGTCGTCAACCCTGAGTGGACCCCGGGGCCGGAGACGCGGGTCGTCGTCGAGGAGCGTGAGCGCACGGCCGTTGTCCCGCCCCGCCGGCGCCTCCCGCCGCTCTGGCCTTGGCTGCTTGCGCTGCTTCTGCTCGCTCTCGGAGGTGTTGGCGCAGCCTTCCTCCTGTCCGGAGACGATGACGAGAGCAGCGCCCCTACGACCCAGACGACGGTGGTGCGGGTCGAGGTGCCGGCCCTCGTTGGCGTGCGCGAGCCGCGCGCGCTCGAGCTCGTCCGGGACGCCGGGCTGCAGGCCGAAGTCCGGCGGCGCGCCGGCAACAAGCCTGCCGGTGTCGTCGCCGCTCAGGACCCGGAGAGCGGGAGCAGGATCGAGGATCGCGGCACCGTACTCCTCACGATCTCGAAGGGGCCGGCGCGGGAGACGGTGCCCGATCTCATCGGCGAGCAGCTGAACCAGGCGCTCAGCGACCTGCAGGGAGTCGACCTCGGCTCCCAGGTCGCCCAGGTCTTCTCAGAGGAGCCGTCCGGGGTCGTTGTGCGGCAGGAGCCCGTCCCGGGGACGAAGCTGAAGCCGGGCGGGTCCGTCAGTCTGGCCGTCAGCAAGGGGCCGAAGCCCGTGCCGGTCCCCGACGTTGTCGGGCAGCAGGTCTCCGAGGCGACGGCTGCGCTCCGGAAGCTGGGCTTCGAGGTCAACATCGTCCCCGTTCCCTCCGACGAGCCGGGTGGCACCGTCGTCGCGCAGAACCCAACCGCTGGAACCCTGCCCGAGCCGGGAACGAAGGTACGGCTGAACGTCGCGCAGGAGCGCTCCACCGGCGCGACCACGACGCAGGCGACGACGACGCAGGCGACGACGACGCAGGCGACGACGACGCAGGCCACGACGACCCAGGCGACGACGCAGCCGCCGGCACCGGCGAGCGTTCCGGACGTGGTCGGGCTGACGCAGGCGCAGGCGACGAAAGCCCTTGCCGACGTCGGGCTGAAAGCGTCGTTGATGTTCGTGCCGTCGCAGCAGGATCCCGCCGGCGCCGTGGTCGCGCAGGCTCGGGCGGCAGGAGCGACGCTCCGGCGCGGCGAGTCCGTCCAGATCAACATCTCGGTAGGCCCGGATCAGGTCGCTCTGGTCGCGGTGCCGGAGGTTGTCGGTCTCTCCGAGCAGGAGGCGCGGAGCCAGCTCGTAGCCGCGGGCTTCCGAGTGCAGGTGCTGCGCGAGAAGACCGACGATCCGTCCCAGAACGGGACCGTGGTCGACCAGGAGCCCCAGCGCTCGCCCGAGGCCGGGCTCGTCACGATCTACGTCGGCCGCTCGTCCTAGATCTGGTGCGGCGCTAGACCTGGTGCGCGCGCGCCTGCGCGCGGTGGCCGCGCGCCGACGCCGGCTCCGCGTGGTGCTCGTCGAGCCACGTGACAATCGCGTCGGCCCCCTCGATCGCGTTCCCGTCCTCCGTCAGGAGAACCGGGATCGAGTCCTTGCCGTTGCCGCTCGCCTCGCGCAGCTCTTCCCGATCCTCGGGGCGCGGCTCGACCTGCATGGCGAGAAACGGTAGGCCGAGCTCCGTCAGGCGCATCCGGACGCGCTGCGAGTACGGACACCATTCGGCTTGATACAGCGTTAGCACGGGGTGTGACTACCGCTCAAGGCACGACTCGAAACGACACGGCCGTGCGAGCCACGTCCTGGGCTTAAAGCCTCGAACACGGCCGTCGGAGGCGGTCCTACTTCGGCGTCGCCTCGAGCTTGTAGCCGACCCCGTAGCGCGTCTGGATGAACGTGTGGTTTCCGGCACGCTGGTCGACCTTCTCGCGCAGCTTACGGACGAAGACGTCGACGGTGCGGTCGCGGTGGGAGGCGCGCCGGCCCCACACACGTTGCAGCAACTCGTCTCGCGTCAGTACGCGGCCCTGGTCGAGTGCGAGCGCGTAGATGAGCCGGAACTCCGTGGGGGTCAGCTCCGCGCTGGCGCCGTCGACGTAGGCCTGCACGTTGCGCGGGTCGAGGCGAAGCTCCTCGATCTCGATCTCCTCACCGCGCCGCGGCTCCTGGGCGCGGGTCCCACGCCGCGCCGCCGCCGCGACCCTGGCGACCAGCTCCTTCATCGAGAACGGCTTCACCAGGTAGTCGTCGGCGCCGAGCTCGAGTGCGTGGATCCGGTCGTGCTCGGTACCGCGGGCGCTGACGACGACGATCGGCGTCCCGATCCCTTCGCTCCGCGCCTGCTCGATCACCTTCCAGCCGTCGAGACCCGGCAGCATCAGGTCGAGAACGCACACGTCCGGCTGCTCGTACCGCAGTCGGGCGAGGCCGGTCTCGCCGTTCGAGACGCCAACCGCGTCAAGGCCCGCGACGGTGAGATGACGCGCCATGCCTTGAGCGATGACGTCGTCGTCCTCGATGATCAGCACCTTCACCACCTGCCGACACTATGCAGCGGCTGCCGGCCTCAAGCGGGTGAAGAAGTGGTGTCGAAGCGGTGAACCTGCTCGTGTTACAACGGAGAGGTGAACGCGGACGCCGTACGTGGCCAGGTGCTCCTCGAGGAGAGCAGGGAGGCGGTCGTGGTGCTCGACGCGGATGGCCGCGTGGTCGCCGCGAGCCGTCGCGCACGCCAGTCCGTCGAGGGCGTGCGCGAGGGAGAGCAGCTGTCGCCGGAACTCCTCGAGGACGATCGCGCGCTCGTCGTGCCCCTCTCGATCGACGGGCGCATCGAGCAGCTCGTCTACCTCTCGCGCGCGGGCGATCTGTCCGCTTACGAGGAGCTCCGCTCGGGTTTCACGGCCGCCGTCTCCCACGAGTTGCGCACGCCGCTCGCCCGCCTGCTGGCGCTGCTCGAGCTGGCGCTGCTCCCCGGTGAGGACGTCGCGGAGCTCGTGGAGAACGCCCGGCGCGAGGTCGAGCAGATCCGCGAGCTGATCGACGAGGTGCTCTTCCTGTCCGAGCTCGAGTCGGGCGCGCGGGTGGTGTCGCTCGGAGCAACGACGGTGATGCCCGTACTCCGGGATGTGGTGACTGATCTCGAGGAGCGCTCGGCGCGAGCCGCGGTCACGCTTTCGGTCGCGGGTGACGAGGACGCAGCCGTCGAGGTGCGCCCGCGGATGCTGCGCGTCGTGGCGCAGAACCTCGCCGAGAACGCCCTCCGCTACGCGGGGCCGGGAACCAGTGCGGGGCTCTCGGTCGAGCGAACCGCGGAACAGGTCGTTCTCCGGATCTCCGACGATGGCGTCGGCGTCGACGAGAGGGACCTGCCGAGGCTCTTCGAGCGCTTCTACCGCACCGACCGCTCGCGGGCTTCCCGCGGTACGGGTCTCGGCCTCGCAATCGTGAAGCACGTCGTCACCTCGGCTGGGGGAACGGTCGAGGCGCGCGGCGGCCGCGGTCGCGGTCTCGAGGTGCTGTGCTCGTTCCCGACCCGGTAGGTTCTTCACCACCCTTTCACCCGACGTTCACCAGCCGGAAGCCCACACGGCGGAAGCTCGACGGAAAACTTCATCGTCATGGCGACGAATATGAGGAAGAGAGTCCTGCTCGCCCTGCTGCTTGTTCTGGCGGCCTCCGTCAGCGGCTGCGGTGGTGGGCGGGGCGGCGAGGCAGACGGCACGACGGCGACCTCGAACGGCGGGCAGGGGCTGTCCGGTCGCATCCAGGCGGACGGCTCGAGCACGGTTGGCCCGTTCACGACCGCGGCCGCCGAGCGCTTCCGAGCGGTCGAGCCCGACGTCCAGGTGACCGTCGGCGTCTCCGGCACCGGCGGCGGCTTCGAGCGCTTCTGCCGCGGCGAGACCGACCTCTCGAATGCCTCGCGCCCGATCAAGGAGGAGGAGACGAAGATCTGCGAGGAGGGGGAGATCCCGTACGTCGAGTTCCAGGTCGCCAATGACGCGCTGACCGTTGTTGTCAACAAAGACAACGACTGGGTCGACTGCCTCACGGTCGACCAGCTAAAGTCGATCTGGGAGCCGGGCTCGAAGGTCGGCAGCTGGAGCGATATCGACTCGTCTTTCCCTGACGTAAAGCTGAGGCTCTTCGGCCCCGGGACCGACTCCGGCACGTTCGACTACTTCACCGACGAGATCAACGGCGAGGAAGGCGCAAGCCGTTCGGACTATGCCGCGAGCGAGGACGACAACACGACCGTCACCGGTGTCTCCGGGGAGCGAGGTGGGCTCGGGTACTTCGGCTTCTCCTATTTCGAGGAGAACCAGGACAACCTGAAGGCACTTGCGATCGACGGCGGCGATGGTTGCGTCACGCCGAGTGTCAAAAATGCACAGAACGGGACTTATACGCCCCTTGCGCGCCCGCTCTTCATCTACGCGAAGCAGGAGTCGTTCGAGCGTCCCGAAGTGGAGGCCTTCGTCTCGTACATCCTCGAGAACGAGACCGAGATCGCGGAGGCATCGCAGTATGTCCCGCTCACGACGGAGCAGCTCGAGAAGGCACAAGGGGACTTTGAGGCGGCGGTCCAGAAGGCCTCCGGCTAGTTGAGCACTCCCGCAGCCACTGCTAGGGCCGAGCCCCAGCTCCGGGCCCGACGCAGGCGCTACAGCGAGGACGTCGTCAAGGGCGTCCTCGGTCTTTGTGCGCTCGTCTCCGTCGCCACGACGGTGGGTATCGTGATCGCGCTGTTCATCCCGGCTTTCGAGTTCTTCCAGGACATCTCGGTTGTCGACTTCCTGACGGGCACGGAGTGGGCGCCTCTCTTCGAGCCGGCGCACTTCGGCGTCCTGCCCCTCATCAGCGGCACTCTGCTCGTGACGGCGGTTGCAGGAGCGCTCGCGTTGCCGCTCGGGCTCGGTGGCGCCATCTATCTGAGCGAGTACGCCGGCCCGCGGACACGCGGGGTGCTCAAGCCCGCGCTCGAGCTCCTCGCCGGCATCCCGACGATCGTCTTCGGCTACTTCGCGCTCACCTTCATGACCCCGCTGCTCCGCGACATCGGGATCCAAGTCGAGGTCTTCAACACGCTCTCGGCCGGCATCGTGATGGGCGTGTACCTGATCCCGACGGTGGCGTCCCTCTCGGAGGACGCGATGGGCGCCGTTCCGCGCGACCTGCGCGACGGAGCCTATGCGCTCGGCTCGACCAAGATGCAGGTGGCGACACGCGTCGTCGTGCCGGCCGCAGTCTCCGGGATCATCGCCTCGTTCGTGCTGGGCATCTCCCGCGCGATCGGTGAGACGATGATCGTGCTGGTCGCGATGGGGCAGCAGCCGAACCTCACCCTCGACCCACGCGCAGCGGCGGAGACCATGACGGCGTTCATCGCCGCCACGGGAGCTGGTGACGTCCCCACCGGCACGCTCGAGTACAAGACGATCTTCGCAGTCGGCGCGACCCTCTTCCTGATGACGTTCGTGATGAACATCATCGCGATCAGGCTCGTGCGCAAGTACCGCGAGGTCTACGAATGAGCCTCCAGTCATGAGTCGAGGGCTCAAGGGCGGTCTCTTCCAGCTCGCGCTGCTCTTCTCGCTCGGCGTCGGCTTCCTGATGCTCGGGACGCTCCTCGTCGATGTCTTCAAGGACGGGCTTCCGTACCTCGACAAGAAGCTGCTGACAGACCCGCCGTCGACGGATCCGGAGATCGCGGGCGCGCGGCCGGCGATCATTGCGACCCTCTACCTCGGCGGACTCCTGCTTCTCTTAACGGTGCCGATCGGCGTCTTCACGGCCATCTACCTGGAGGAGTACGCCAACAAGACGCGCTGGTACAACCGTCTCCTCGAGATCAACATTCAGAACCTCGCTGCCGTGCCCTCGATCGTGTACGGCATCCTCGGGCTCGCATTCCTCGTCCGCGGGCTCGGGCTCGGGCGCGTGCTGCTCGCGGGTGCGATGATCCTGACGCTGCTCGTCCTGCCGACGGTGATCATCGCTTCGCGAGAAGCGATCCGCGCAATCCCGGACTCGATCCGGCAGGGTGCATACGCGCTGGGTGCAACCCAGTGGCAGGTCGTGTCAAGGCAGGTGTTGCCGGCGGCGATCCCCGGCATCGCGACCGGTTCGATCCTCGCGCTCTCGAGGGCGATCGGCGAGACGGCTCCTCTGATCCTGATCGGCGCCGTCACCTATATCTCCTTCGACCCGACGATTCTCGGCCCGTTCACGGCTCTGCCGATCCAGATCTTCAGCTTCTTGCGGCTCCCCCAGGAGGAGTTCAAGCTCCTGGCAGCAGCCTCCATCATCGTCCTGCTCGGGATCCTGATCACGTTGAACGCGTTCGCGATCTGGATTCGCAACCGCTATCGAAGAACATGGTGACCATGAGCGACCAAGCGACTACGATCGAGCCGATGAGCCTCGCGCAGATCGCGCAAGAGCACGGCGACGGCTTCAGCGAGCGCGAGGCCGTCTTCGAGGTGAAGGACCTGGCGGTCGAGTACAGCGGCAACGCGGCCATCCGTGAGGTCTCGCTCGACGTCTACAAGAACTCCGTGACGGCCTTCATCGGCCCCTCGGGCTGCGGCAAGAGCACGTTTATCCGCTGCTTCAATCGGATGAACGACCTCGTCCCGGGCGCCCGCGTCCACGGCGACGTGCTCTACCGCGGCAAGGATCTCTATGCGGACGACGTCGATCCCGTCGAAGTCCGCAGGCGCATCGGGATGGTCTTCCAGAAGCCGAACCCGTTTCCGAAGTCGATCTACGACAACATCGCCTTCGGTCCGCGCGTCTTGAACCTGAAGGGTTCGCTCGACGAGCGGGTCGAGCGGGCGCTCCGACAGGCGGCCCTCTGGGACGAGGTCTCGAACCGGTTGAAGGAGTCCGCCCTCGGGCTCTCGGGAGGACAGCAGCAGCGACTCTGTATCGCTCGTTGCCTCGCCGTCGAGCCGGACGTGATCCTGATGGACGAGCCGGCCTCCGCGCTCGACCCGATCTCGACGACGCGGATCGAAGACCTGATGCACGAGCTGAAGCGTCAGTACACGATCGTGATCGTCACCCACAACATGCAGCAGGCGGCCCGCGTCGCCGACATGACCGCCTTCTTCTCGGTCGACGTTGCCCCCGACGGCAACAAGCGGACCGGTATCCTGGTCGAATACGATCGGACGTCGAAGATCTTCACGACGCCGGCCGACAAGCGCACGGAGGACTACGTCACGGGGCGGTTCGGTTGAGCGAGGCTCGACAAGTAGCGCGGGTCAGCTTCCAGGAGGAGCTGGACGCAGTGGAGCTCGCGCTCCGCGCCGAGGGAGAGCTTGTCTTGCGCTCGCTGCGGGGCGCGGTCGAGACGGTGTGCTCACAGGATCTCGAGCTCGCGGACGAGGTGATCGCCTTCGACGACGACATCGACGCGCAGTACTTCGAGATCGAGCAGGGAATCGAGCTGTTACTCGCGCGGCAGACGCCGGTCGCGAGCGACCTGCGCCTCGTGCTCGCGCTGCTCAAGGACAACCTGCACCTCGAGCGGATGGGGGACCTGTGTGTCACGATCGCGAAGCTGACCAAGCTGACGCGCGGGCTGCCGCCGGACGACGCGCTGCTCGAAGGCTTCAAGGAGATGGGCGAGCGCGCTGAGCAGATGATCAGGGTCGCGCTGCGCTCGCTGCAGGAGCGGGACCGTGTCGCCGCCGAGTCGCTGCTCGAGCTCGACGAGCTGATCGACCGCGCCAACCGGCGGGTCGTGAACCGCTTGCTCGAGATCGGTCACGACCTCGAGCGGCGCGAGTGGGGGCTGCGCATGATCCTGGCGTCCCGCTGTCTCGAGCGGATCGGCGACCACGCAGTCGACGTCGGGGAGCAGACCGCGTACCTCGTCACCGGCGAGTTCCGCGAGTTCACCGACGCCAGTCATTAGAGCTTCATTGTGTTCGAGGCACTCAGGGCGAGTCTTCTGACGTAAATCGTCGATCTACCGACGAACGTCGATAACTGAACAAGCCACCTGCTGTGCCTCTTGGTGTGACCGCGGACGGGGGCGAACCACAGCAAGATCGCCCGGATGTCGGGTGTGTACGTCGCGGTTCTTCACCACCTCGCCACTGATTGTTCACCGTCCTGATGCCCACGTCTTCGACCGAGCCGCGGACAATCGACCCGACATTCGTCAACGAGACTGGGGAGTACGACTGTGGGAAATATGAAACGGGCGGGGCTCGTCTTTGCGTGCGTGCTCATTGCGGTCGTGTTTGCGGCCGTTGCCGGAGCGCGGATCGATCAGGGTAAGCCACTTTCCGGTTCGGTCACGGCCGACGGCTCGAGCACCGTCGGCCCGTACACGACGGCGGCGGCCGAAGGCTTCGGGAAGCGCAATCCGAAGGCGCGCGTCACCGTCGGCGTCTCCGGCACGGGTGGCGGCTTCGAGCGCTTCTGCCGGAACGAGACCGACCTGTCGAATGCTTCGAGGCCGATGAAGGACTCCGAGGCGGTCAAGTGCCGCGACGCCGGCGTGAAGTGGCTGGCCTTCACGGTTGCCAACGACGGCTTGTCGGTCGTCGTCAACCGCAGCAACACCTGGGCGAACTGCCTCACGGTGGCAGAGCTGAAGAAGATCTGGGAGCCCGGCTCCAAGATCGAGAACTGGAGCCAGGTGCGGGACGGCTTCCCGAACGTGTCACTGAAGCTCTTCGGTGCGGGAACCGACTCCGGGACCTTCGACTACTTCACCGAGGCGATCAACGGCAAGGCTCGCGCAAGCAGGTCTGACTACCTCGCAACCGAGGACGACAACGTCGTCGTGACGGGCGTGCAGGGTGAGCGCGGGGCGCTTGGCTACTTCGGCTTCTCCTACTACGAGGAGAACAAGGACAAGCTGAAGGTCCTCGCGGTCGACAGTGGCAAGGGTGGTGGCTGCGTCACCCCGAGCATCGCCACCGTTCAGGCAAACAAGTACAAGCCGCTCTCGCGCCCGCTCTTCATCTACGCGAAGCGCGACTCGTTCAAGCGGCCGGTCGTCGCCGGGTTCTTCGGCTACCTCTTCAACAACGAGAAGGCGATCGCGCAGAAGGCGGGTTTCATCGCCCTCACCGACCGCCAGCTCAAGAAGGCGCGCTACCAGTACCGCGTCGCGCTGAAGGCGAACTCCAAGTAGCTCTCGACGCAAGGAACTTCGACGGGCGCGACCTTCGGGGTCGCGCCCGTTTGACGTTCACCACACCGTAACCACCTCCGGGCCTAGAGTTCGACCGTGGTGGTGGTCAAGGAAACTCTCGAGCGCGAGCTGAAGCTGCGCGCCGGGTCGGAGTTCGAGCTCCCGGAGCTCGGCGGCGAGGCGGTCGAGCCGCGCAGCTTCGACTCGACCTACCACGACACGCGAGACCACCGCCTCGGGCGGCACGGGGTCACGCTCCGCCACCGCGTCGAGAACCGGAAGGGCCTCTGGCAGCTCAAGCTGCCCCAAGGGGACGCACGACTCGAGCTCGAGGTTCGGGGAACATCGGCCGCTCCACCCGACGAGCTGCTCTCGCTGCTCCCGGCGTATCTGAGAGGGGGGTCGCTCGTGCCGCTCGCGCGCCTGCGCACGAGACGCACAGGCATTCGCGCGCAGGGCGCCGAGATCGTCCACGACGAGGTGACGATCCTCGACAAGGGGCGGGATCCGCGGAGCTTCGAGGAGCTAGAGGTCGAGCTGCTCGAGGGCGACGAGAAGTCGCTGCGCAAGATCGAGAAGGCGCTGCGGCGGGCCGGCGCGACCAACGGTGAGACGCGGCCGAAGATCTTCCAGGCCCTCGACCTGACCTTCGAGCCGGTGAAGGTCGCGCACGACGGCTCTGCGGGCGGAACCCTTGCAGCCGAGCTTAGGCGCCAGTACGAGCGCCTGCTCGCCCACGATCCGGGTCTGCGCCTGGGCACCGACCCCGAGGAGCTGCATGGCTTCCGCGTCGCCACGCGTCGCCTCCGCGCGTTCTTGCGTGCGGGCCGCGAGCTGCTCGAGCCCGAGTGGGCGGAGCCCTTGCGGGACGAGCTCCGCTGGCTCGGGGGCGAGCTCGGGCCCGGCCGCGACCTCGACGTCCTGCTCGAGCGCCTGCGTGGCGAGGTCGAGTCGCTGGCCGAGGATGCGGAGGGCGGGCGAACGCTCGTCGAGGTGCTGGAGCGCGACCGGGAGGTGCTGCGCGTGCAGGTCCACGACGCCCTTGAGAGCGAGCGGTACTTCGCGCTTCTCGACCGGCTCGAGCAGCAGCCGCCGCTGCGCCCGGGCAACGCGACGTTGAAGGAGATCCAACGGGCCGAGCAGCGGAGGCTCCGCAAGGCGGTCGACCTGCTCGACCGCGACGCGCCCGACGAGCAGCTGCACGAGGTGCGGATCAAGGTCAAGCGCGCGCGCTACGCCGCCGAGCTCCGCGGCGACAACGAGTACGTGAAGGCGGCGAAGGCGCTGCAGGACGTGCTGGGCGACCATCAGGACGCCGTCGTGGCACAGGAGCGGTTGCGGTCACTCGCCGCACAGGAGCCAAGTGCGGTGCTTGCAGCCGGAAGGCTGATCGAGCGCGAGCAGGCCCGTGCTAACGGCCGCCGCCGCGACTGGCCCGCTGCCTGGAAGCGGCTCGCCGCCTGCGCGTGAGCCTGCTCCAGCGCCTCCGCGGCCGCCCGGTCGTGCGAGCCGCCGGCGGAGTCGTCGTGCGGCCCGGCCCCGAAGTCCTCGTCGTTCATCGGCCGAAGTACGACGACTGGACGTTCCCGAAGGGCAAGGCGGAGCCCGACGAGACCGACGAGGAGTGCGCGCTGCGCGAGGTCGAGGAGGAGACGGGTCTCCGCTGCCTGCTCGAAGACGAGCTCCGGGCCACGCGCTACCGCGACTCTCGCGGCCGCCCGAAGGTCGTGCGCTGGTGGCGGATGTCCGTCGACCGTGGGGAGTTCGAGCCGAACCGGGAGGTGGACGAGATCCGCTGGCTCCGCCCGGATGCTGCTGCAGCCCTGCTGAGCTACGAGCGCGACCTGCCGCTGCTGGACGTTCTACGCGGCTAGCCGCTGGGACGCCAGCCGCAGCGCGATGCCCTCGCGGATGCCCCCGCGCGCCGGCGTGAACGGAAGCTCGAGCAGGAGCGAGACCTCGTGGAGGATCAAGGCGCCGGCGAGCAGCACTCTCGCGCGGTGCGGGGCGACCCCGAGTGTCTTCGCAGCCCGCGCAGAGGGCTTGCGGGCAAGCTCCG
>Ga0208612_1000646_pt1 | contig 14714 bp, 14 predicted proteins | sample AntDryMetagUQ889_FD_188089 | JGI IMG/M metagenome (GOLD analysis project Ga0208612, IMG submission 188089) | Polar desert microbial communities from Antarctic Dry Valleys - UQ889 (SPAdes) | ecosystem: Environmental > Terrestrial > Soil > Desert | place: Antarctic Dry Valleys | collected 2008-12-31 | reverse complement strand
GGTTTCGTGTCGTTCTGGCTACGAGAAGCTGGGTGACGGGGACTGCCTGTAGGGTCACCGGCCGTGACCCGAACCCTCGTCATGTGCAAGCCCGATGCCGTGGAGCGCCGGCTGGTCGGCGAGATCGTGCGCCGTCTCGAGGCCAAGGGCCTCCGCCTGGTGGCCGCCGAGCTGCGACTGCTCGATGCCGACACGGCGGGCCGTCTCTACGACGTGCACAAGGACAGGCCCTTCTTCTCCGACCTCATCGCCTTCGTCACCCGATCCCCGGCCATGGCGCTGGTGGTGGACGAAGCCGAGGGCGGGGCAGGAGGCTCGGACGACACCTGGCAGGTCGTACGCACGCTGATCGGGGCCACCAACCCGCGCCAGGCTGCGCCCGGCACGATTCGGGGGGACCTGGGCCTGGAGACGACCGAGAACCTGGTGCACGGATCCGACAGCAGCGAGGCCGCCGCCCGCGAGATCTCGATCCTCTTTCCCGATCTCTGAGCCGCCCGCTGCGCACGCTCCTGAGCGGCCTCTGAGCGGCCTCGACGCCTAGTAGAGCAGCCGCAAAGCTGCACTAGAGGGCGAGGTCGAGGCGGGGCTGGCGCTGGGGCCGTCCGAGCCGTAGCCTTGGCGTCAGATCTCCAGCGACCGGGGGACGTCGCGTGTCGGAAAGATTCTTCACCTCGGTGCTTGGCCGGGACATGGCCGTCGATTTGGGCACGGCGAACACCCTCGTCTACGTGCGCGGGCGAGGGATCGTTCTCAACGAGCCTTCGGTGGTCGCGGTGAACGTTCGCGACGGCCGGCCCCTGTCGGTCGGAACCGAAGCCAAGCGCATGATCGGACGGACGCCCAGCCATATCCAGGCCATCCGCCCGTTGAAGGACGGCGTCATCGCCAACTTCGACATCTGCGAGAAGATGCTGCGCTACTTCATCCAGAAGGTGCACCAGCGTCGCTTCGCCAAGCCCCGCATGGTGATCTGCGTGCCGTCCGGAGTCACCGGTGTGGAGCAGCGGGCCGTCCAGGAGGCGGCCGAGTTCGCCGGCGCCCGCAAGCCGGCGTTCATCATCGAGGAGCCCATGGCCGCCGCCATCGGTGCCGGGCTTCCGGTCTACGAGGCCACAGGGAACATGGTGGTCGACATCGGCGGTGGCACCACCGAGGTCGCCGTCATCTCCCTCGGCGGCATCGTGACCAGCCAGTCCATCCGCATCGGCGGTGACGAGCTCGACGAGGGCATCATCCAGTTCATCAAGAAGGAGTACAGCCTGGCCCTCGGGGACCGCACCTCCGAGGAGATCAAGATCGCCCTCGGATCGGCGTTCCCCCTCCAGGAGGAGCTGCACGCCGAGATCAGGGGCCGGGACCTCATCACGGGCCTTCCCAAGACCATCGTGACAACCACCGAGGAGATCCGGGACGCCATCGAGGAACCGGTGTCGGCCATCGTCGATGCCGTGAAGGTAACCCTCGACAAGACTCCTCCCGAGCTGGCCGCCGACATCATGGAGCAGGGGATCATCCTCACCGGGGGCGGTGCGCTGCTGCACGGGATCGACGCCAGGCTCGAGGCCGAGACGGGCATGCCCATCGTCATCGCCAACAACCCGCTTCACGCCGTGGCCGTCGGCAGTGGGCAGTGCCTCGAGCAGTTCGACGCCCTGAAGGACGTGCTCATCTCCTCGAGCGATCGCTAGCTCGAGGCCTACGTGGCCGTCTATCGCCGTTCCGCCCGACCCCGGTTCGTGCTGCTGCTCCTGGTTCTGACCGCCGTCACCCTGCTCACGCTGGACGAGCGCACGGGCGGGCTCGGCGTAGTGGACACCGTGCGCGACACCGCACGCGACGCCCTCGCCCCCATCCGAGACGCCACCGACTCGGCCTTCCGCCCGGTGGCGGACTTCTTCCAGGGGATCATCCACTACGGCCGGCTCGAGGATGCCAACAACCGCCTCCGCGAGCAGCTGGCGGAGCGGGACGCCGAGCTGGCCATAGTGGCCGACGCCCAGCGGGAGCGCCAGGAGCTCCTCGACCAGCAAGAGCTCGAGTTCGCCGGTGACATCCCCACCGTGGCCGCCCGTGTGGTGCTGGCCTCTCCTTCGAACCTCGACCTGACGGTGGAGATAAACCGGGGCCGCGATTCCGGCGTGTCGCCGGGCATGCCCGTGGTCACGGGAGCAGGGCTGGTGGGTCGGGTGATGGACGTGTCGCGGACGCGTGCGACGGTCCTTCTGGTGTCCAACCCCACGTCGAGCGTGGGTGTTCGCCTGGCCGCCAGCGGCGAGGTCGGTGTGGCGTCGGGACGGGGCGCACGGTCGCCGCTCCAGGTCGACAACGTCGACCCGGCGACCAAGGTCGCTCCCGACGAACCCGTCGTGACCAGCGGCCTCCAGCAGAGCATCTACCCGCCCGGTATCCCCGTCGGCCGGATCAGGACGGCCAGGGTTCCGCCCGAAGCGGTCCAGCAGGAGGTGACCGTCGATCCCATCGTCGACCTGCGCAGGCTCACCTTCGTGAAGGTGCTGCAGTGGAGTGCCCGGCCCTGATGGGACTCCGGCTGAGGGTCCTCTTCCTGATGCTGATCGCCTGCGTGGCGCACCAGACCCTCTTCGCCGCCGTGCGGTGGGGGGACGTGCGTCCCCACCTGCTGCTCCTCATGGCGGTGTCCGCCGCCATCGTGGGTGGAGCCGACCGGGGGGCGGTGATCGGGTTCCTGTGCGGTCTGCTCACCGATTTGTTCCTCCAGACCCCCTTCGGCCTGTCCGCTCTGGCCTTCAGCCTCGTGGCCTTCGGCGTGGGGTCCGTGCAGTCGAGCGTCATCCGCTCCGCGTGGTGGATCCCCCTGCTGACAGCCCTGGTCGCCAGCGCCACCGCCATCGTGCTCTACGCCCTCCTCGGAGCCATCGTGGGCCAGAGCCAGTTCGTGCGCCCGGTGCTGCTGCTCGTCGCCCTGGCCGTAGGTGCCGTGAACGCAGCCCTGGCCCCGTTTATGGTCAAAGCCATGTCGTGGGCCATGACCGACCAAGCCGAGAGCTCCTTCGCCCGTTGAGCCCGTCGGACTCCTTGAAATGGCTGCAACCTCCCCGTGATCTCTGACTCGTCGCGGTTGCGCATGGCGATCGTGGGCGTGATCGGCTTCTCGCTGTTCGCGGCCATGTTCACGCGGCTCTGGTACCTCCAGGTCATGGACTCCCGGGAGCTGCAGGCTCTGGCCACCCAGAACCAGGTACGGGAGGTGTTCGAGACCGCGCCCCGGGGGCGCATCCTCGACCGCAGGGGGCGGCCCATGGTGGCCAACAAGATCTCTCAGGCGGTGACGGTGAAGCGTCTCGAGATCAAGGAGGACCCCGAGGTGCCGGTGCGCCTGGCGCCCCTGCTCGGGATCTCCCAGGCCGAGCTGGCCAAGCGCATCGAGGACCCTCGGTACACCCGCTTCCGCCCGGTGCCGGTGGCCGAGGACGTGAGCGAGGAGCTCGTGGTGTACCTGCGCGAGCGCTCCCAGAACTTCAGAGGTGTGGACGTAGTCACTTCCTACGAGCGGGCCTATCCGAACGGCACCCTGGGCGCACACCTCGTGGGCTACGTCGGCGAGATCAACGACCGCGAGCTCGCCACCCGCAAGGACAAGGACTACCGCCTGGGCGACGAGATCGGGAAGTCGGGAGTGGAGCAGTCGTACGAGGACGATCTCCGGGGTCGTCCCGGTCGGATCCAGCTGGAGGTGGACGCCAGGGGGCGGGTCATCCGCACGCTCGGTTCCACCCCGCCGGTCCCGGGCAACGACGTGCAGCTGACGGTCGATCTCGATGTCCAGAGGTTGGCCGAGGAATCGCTGGACCAGGGCCTGGCCACGGCTCGGGGCCGCACGCCGCGGGGAGGCGGGCCCCCGCTCGCCGCCCCGGGAGGCGCGGCGGTGGTGCTGGATCCCCGCGACGGCTCGGTGCTTGCCATGGCATCGAACCCCACCTACGACCCGGGGGCGTTCGTCAACGGCATCCGCCCTGAGCTGTTCCAGGCCCTTCAGGCTCCTCCGAGCCGGTTCCCGCTCAACAACCGCGCCATCCAGGGTGAGTACGCGCCGGGCTCCACCTTCAAGCTCCTGACCGCCCTGGCCGCCCTCCAGACGGGGATGATCAACCCCGGCACCACCGTCCTCGACACCGGCGAGTACAGCCTCCGGAGTTGCCGGGGTCAGACGTGCACCTTCCGCAACGCCGGCAGCACGAGCTACGGACGGGTCAACCTCACCCAGGCCCTCACCGTCTCGAGCGACGTGTTCTTCTACAGCCTCGGCGCCGACTTCTGGTTCCGGGGCGGCCCGAACGCCCAGGCCATCCAGACCGCCGCCCGCCAGCTCGGCTTGGGTGATCGAACGGGATTGCCCCTGGCGGGCGAACAGAAGGGGCGCATCCTCGATGCCGGCATCCGCAAGAAGCTCAACGAATCGAACCCCAAGGCGTTTCCCAACGGTCGCTGGTACGCCGGTGACAACGTGAACCTGGCCATCGGGCAGGGCGAGACGGTGGTCACGCCCCTCCAGCTGGCCAACGTCTACGCCACCCTGGCCAACGGCGGAACGCTCTTCGCCCCGCGCGTCGCCGCTCGAGTGCTCAGACCGGGAGGGGAGGTGGTGCGTGAGCTTCCGCCGAGCGCCGTGCGCCAGGTTCCCATGCCGCCGAACGTCAGAGACCCGATCGTCCAGGGCCTCACCGGGGCCGTAGCCGACCCTCGTGGCACCGCCCACGGAGCCTTCGCCGGCTTTCCCGTTGACGTGTTCCCCGTGGCCGGCAAGACGGGCACGGCTCAGGTGGTGGGCAAGAACGACACAGCGGTGTTCGCCGCCTTTGGTCCTGTCCAGTCGCCACAGTTCGCCGTTTCGGTGTTCATGGAGGAGTCGGGCTTCGGTGGTGCGGCAGCAGCGCCGGTGGCCCGCCGGGTCTTCGACGGACTGGCAGGCAAGCCCTTGGAACCGATACGTACCACCGGGGCGGTGGACTGAGCTTGAAGGCAGTGGGAGTCGGGAGCAGCCCGCTTCGTCGCAACCCGACGTCGCCCTGGCGCCACGTGGACCTCACCCTCCTGGGGGCGGTGATCGCCATCGCCGGGCTGGGCCTGTTGATGGTCTACAGCGCAACCCAGAACCGAAGCGGCTTCGCGCCCACGTACTTCGTCCAACGACAGGCCATCTTCACCGTTCTCGGCATCGGCCTCATGGTCCTGATGGCCACCAGGGACTACCGCGTTTTCCGTGACTTCGCGCCGCCCATCTACGTGGCCACGCTGGTTGCGCTGGTTCTCGTGCTTTCCCCGCTCGGCTCCGACAAGAGGGGTTCACAGGCCTGGTTCCAGCTCGGCCCGTTCCAGCTCCAGCCATCAGAGCTGGCCAAGGTGTCGGTCATCGTCTGCCTGAGCGCCTACGTGGCCGCCCATCGGGGCGAGCTCGACGGACGACGGCTGCTCACCGTCCTGGCCCTCGCCGCCCTGCCCATGGCCCTGATCCAGGGCCAGCCCGACCTTGGCACCAACCTGGTGTTCGCCTCGATCCTGATGGCGATGCTGGTGGTGGCCGGGGCCCGCCCCCGACACATGGCCGCCCTGGTCTTCGCCGGCATCCTTGCCGTCGTGCTGGTGTTCCAGCTCGGCGTGGTGAAGGAGTACCAGCGTGATCGCCTGGGTGCGTTCATCGAGCCCGATTCCGAGACCATGCGCTCGGCCTACAGCCTGAGGCAGTCCACGATCGCCATCGCCAACGGTGGGATCTTCGGTAAGGGCTTGTTCCGCGGCACTCAGACCAAGCTGGCCTATGTCCCGGAGCAGCACACGGACTTCATCTTCACCGTGGTGGGCGAGGAGCTGGGTCTGGTGGGATCGGCGTTGCTCCTGGTGCTCTTCGCCATCATCGTGTGGCGCACGTGGCGAGCGGCGGCCCTGGCCAAGGACCTCTCGGGGACCCTCATGTGCGTGGGGGTCCTGGGCATGTTCGTGTTCCAAATCTTCGAGAACGTGGGCATGACCATGGGCATCATGCCCATCACCGGCATTCCACTGCCCTTCATGAGCTACGGGGGGTCGGCAACCCTGGCCAGCTTCGCCGCCATCGGCCTGGTGCTCAACGTGCACATGCGCCGCTTCAGCTGAGTGCAGCTGTCGTCGGTCCATGAGTCATTCCGTGTTCTTCCAGGCCTCCCGGCTACACTCAGTGTTCGCATGACCTCTTCATCGCCGCTGGTCAGCCCTGCTGTCGGGTTCGTTCTCTTCCCAACACCAGCGCGATCCGCCGAAGAGGGCATTGCAGTCGATCCAGCGCGTCGGCGCTCGGCGGGACCTCTCGCCCGAGGCGACGACCGCGCCGTACGTCAACGGACGTGCGCCATGAGAAGGGACCCCCTCGATGTCCGAACCGATGACCGGTTCGCCCCCCGACGAAGGCAAGCAGGACGGAAGCGAATCGCCACGTCCCCGGCGCCGCGGTTCGCGCGGCGGCCGAGGCCGCAAGCGTCCGGCGCAGTCTCCCGTCCAGCTCTCGCAGCCCCGGGAGTCGGCTGAACGATCGGTAGCCGCGGATGCGCCCGACCCCCGCACGGGGTCGAAGGCGCCCAGCCGCAAGCCGCGGGTAGGCGACACCCGCCCGGCGCCGGTGCTCGTCCCCAAGTTCCCCCCGCCCACGCCGGCGCAGGGTGTTGCCGCCGCCGATTCGAGCGCCGGTACCGAGGCGAAGCCCCCCAAGCGACGTCGCCGAGGTGGGCGGGGCAGAGCAGCCGGTGAGCGCCGAGGCGAGGGTGGCGTTTCCGAACAGGGGACGCCGCTCGACCCCGAGGTGCTCGAGATGCGGCGCGGCCGCGAGCGCAAGGGGCGCCCGGTCGGCCGGTACCTGATGTGCGTGCACGTTCAGGAGTCGGCCACGCAGCTGGCCGTTCTCGAGGGGCTGGCCCTCACCGAGCACTACGTGAGTCGCCGCCAGGACGACGCCAACCAGATCGATGGGAACATATACATCGGCAGGGTTCAGAACGTGCTGCCCGGGATGGAGGCGGCGTTCGTCGACATCGGCACGCCGAAGAACGCCGTGCTGTACCGGGGTGACGTCCGCTACGACCGCGACGACTTGCTGTCGGCAAACGGCGACGGACAGGGTGGGTCGGGCGGCTCCCGCCAGTCCTCGGCCCGTATCGAGGACCTTCTCGAGAACGGCCAGTCGATCCTCTGCCAGGTCACGAAGAACCCCATAGGGGCCAAGGGAGGTCGTCTCACCCAGGAGGTCTCCATTCCCGGCCGCTTCGTGGTCCTGATCCCCGGCTCCGACAGCTACGGCATCTCCAAGCGCCTTCCCGACGAGGAAAGGAAGCGGCTGCGGCGCATCCTCGACGAAGTCCGTCCGAAGGGCCACGGCATCATCGTGCGCACCGCCGCCGAGGGTGCATCGGCCGACGAGCTGCGCCGGGACATGAGCAGCCTGATCGAGCTCTGGGAGAAGATCGACAAGGCAGCCAAACGCACCAAGACGCCCACGCTCTTGTACTGCGAGCCGGAGATGGCCGTGCGGATCATCCGGGAGGAGTTCAACTCGAACTACCGGGGGGTCGTGATCGACGATCTCGGCCTCTACGAGGACGTCCGGGCCTACGTGGCCACCATCAGTCCCGAGCTGGCCGACAGGGTGGAGTACTACGACACCGACGAGGATCCGCTTCCCATCTTCGAGCGCTTCCACGTCCACGAGCAGCTGCACAAGGCGCTCGACCGCAAGGTGTGGCTCCAGTCGGGCGGGTCGTTGATCATCGAGCGCACCGAGGCCCTCACGGTGATCGATGTCAACACCGGCAAGAACGTGGGGACCTCCAACCTCGAGGAGACCGTCTACCGCAACAACCTGGAGGCGGCCGAGGAGATCGCTCGCCAGCTTCGGCTGCGCGACATCGGGGGCATCATCGTCATCGACTTCATCGACATGGAGAGCGAGCGCAATCGGGCCGACGTGATGCGGGCGTTCCGTGACGCGCTGGCCCGTGACAAGACCCGCACCCAGGCGTTCGACATCTCCGAGCTGGGGCTGGTGCAGATGACCCGTAAGCGGATCTCGGAGGGTCTGGTGGAGGCCTTCTCGTCCACCTGTCCCACCTGCAACGGCCGGGGAATCGTCTTCGACGACTCCCTCTTGTAGGATCCCCCCCTTATGTATGCGGTCATTGCCACGGGTGGGAAGCAGCACCGGGTTTCGGAGGGTGAGCGGCTCGATGTCGAGCGACTTTCTCCCGAAGGGGACGAGCTGAGCTTCACGCCCGTGCTGGTGGTCGACGGCGAGAACGTGGTCACCGGCGAGGGCTTGACCGGCGCCCGGGTCACGGCGCGGGTCGTGGGAGAGGTCAAGGGACCCAAGATCCGGGGCTTCACCTACCGGCCCAAGGCCCGCACCCGCCGCCGGTGGGGTCATCGACAGAACTACACGACCATCGAAGTAACCGGCATCAGCCGTGCCCAGGGGACCGCACCCACAGAACCGGCAGTCACAGAACCGGCAGTCACAGAACCGGCAGAGGAGCACTAGCAATGTCCAAGACCAAAGGTGGCGGCTCCACCCGCAACGGGCGGGATTCCAACGCCCAGCGGCTCGGGGTGAAGGTGTTCGACGGCACCGCCGTGCGCGCCGGCGCCATCATCCTACGCCAGCGCGGTACCCGCTTCCACCCGGGCAGCAACGTGGGCCGGGGCAAGGACGACACCCTTTTCGCCACCACCGACGGCAAGGTGAAGTTCGGGTCCCGCAAGGGCCGAAAGCTCGTCGACATCGTCGTCGAGTAGCGCTTCGCTCCTATCCTCGGGCCCGTGGCCGGGTTCGTGGACGAAGCACAACTGCATGTCAAGGGTGGTGACGGGGGCGCCGGGGCCGTGGCCTTCCGTCGCGAGGCCCACACACCCAGAGGCGGCCCCGACGGCGGCGACGGCGGCAAGGGCGGCGACGTCTGGTTGGTGGCCGATCAAGGCGTCGTCTCCCTGCTGGGATTCCGGGACCACCCGCACCGCCGGGCAGACAACGGGAGCCACGGGCAGGGGAAGCGTCGTCATGGGTCGAGAGGCGCCGACGCCCTGGTCCCGGTGCCGGTGGGAACGGTGGTCAAGCTCGGTGGCGTCGTCCTCGCCGATCTCTCCGAGGAGGGTGCGCGTTTCATGGCCGCCGAGGGCGGCCGCGGGGGACGGGGCAATGCCCGCTTCCTGTCGAACCGGCGGCGGGCACCGTCGTTCGCCGAGCAGGCGGAGGTAGGGGAGGAGCGCTGGCTCGAGGTCGAGCTGAAGCTGATGGCCGACGTGGCGCTGGTCGGCTTTCCCAACGCCGGCAAGAGCACGTTGATCTCGCGCATCTCGGCGGCCAAGCCGAAGATCGCCGACTATCCCTTCACCACCCTCGAACCCCATCTCGGGGTGGTGCGCTTCGAAGAGCACGAGCTCGTGGTGGCCGACGTTCCCGGCCTCATCGAGGGCGCCAGCGAAGGGCGGGGTCTCGGTCACCGGTTCCTCCGCCACGTGGAGCGGGCGAGGGTGCTGCTCGTCCTTCTCGACCTCGCTCCGGCGGACCCGCACCCGCCCGAGCGCCAGGAGGCGGTGCTCCTGGAGGAGCTCGGCCGCTACCAGCCCGAGCTGCTCGAGCGGCCGAGGATGGTGGTGGGCACCAAGGCCGAGGTGGCCACGGAGACCTACGACGGTCCTGTCGTGTCAGCGGCGACGGGGGAGGGAATTCCTCCGCTCCTCGGCCGTCTGTCGGAGTTGGTCGAGCACGCTCGCCGCCAGGTCCCGGTGAGCGAGGGCTTCGTGGTGCACCGGCCGGTGCCCGAGGACGTCATGGTCGAGCGAGGCCCCGACGGCGCCTTCGTGGTTCGCGGGCGTCCCGCCGAGCGGGCCGTCGCCGTGAGCGACCTCACCAACAACGAGGCCCTGGCCTACGTGCAGAACCGCCTGGAACGCCTGGGCGTGGACCGGGCACTGGCGCGGGCCGGCGCCAAGCAGGGAGACGTGGTCCACATCGGAGCCTTCACCTTCGAGTACGAGTCCCAAGCGTGATCGTCGTCGTCAAGGTGGGCACGTCGTCGATCACCGACGAAGAGGGTGCCATCGACCGCCGTGCCGTGGAGAAGCTCTGCCGGGAGGTGGCCGAATTGCGCCGCTCGTCCCATCAGGTGGTGGTGGTCTCCTCGGGCGCCATCGCCGCCGGTAGGCCGGCCCTGGGGGTGTCGCCGTCGAAGCCGGCGGACCTGGCCACCCTCCAGGCCATCTCGGCCGTGGGCCAGAGCCGCCTCATGCGCGTCTACGACGACGCGTTGGGTGAGCATGATCTGTTGGCCGGCCAGGTGCTGCTGGCCCCCCTGGACTTCGTGCACCGCAAGCAGTACCTCCACGCTCGCCAAACGGTGACCCGGCTGCTCCAGCTCGGCGTGGTGCCGGTGGTGAACGAGAACGACGCCGTGGCCGACGACGAGATCCGCTTCGGGGACAACGACCGCCTGGCGGCCCTGGTGGCCAACCTGGTAGGGGCCGAGGTGCTCGTCGTCCTCACGGACACGCCAGGCCTGCTCACCGGCGATCCCCGACTGATGCAGGACGCGTCGTTGGTGGAGGAGGTGCTGGCTGTCGACCACGAGCTGGAGAGGATGGCGGGCGGGGCGGGCACGCCGCGCGGCAGCGGCGGGATGGCCTCCAAGCTGGCTGCGGCCAAGATGGCGGCGTGGTCGGGCGTCCGGGTGGTGATCGGCGCCGCCAGCCGTCCGGGAGTGCTGGCCGGCGCGGTGGCCGGCGACCCCGGCGTCGGCACCGTTGTGCGGGCCCACGATCGCCGGTTGCCGGCCCGCAAGCTCTGGATCGCCTTCGCCCTCCGCGCATCGGGGCGCGTGGTGGTGGACGACGGAGCCCGGGTGGCCCTGGTCGAGCGACACCGCTCACTGTTACCCGCCGGCGTGGTGGCCGTGGAAGGTGTGTTCGAGGCCGAGGACGCAGTCGAGATCACCGATCGCTCGGGGGAAGTGCTGGCCAAAGGCCTGGTGCGTCATCCCTCCCGCCGGGTGGAGGAGTGGGCGGGCAAGCGGACCGCCGACCTGCCTGCCGACCTGCCCCACGAGGTCATCCACCGGGACGACCTGGTGGTGCTGGTGTGACTAGGGCGTGGCGCCACCCGAGGCGGGCGGCTCCGAGCCCAGGGGCGGGGGCTCTTGGCCGGCGGGGAGGCCGAGCTGGGAGCGGATCTGCTCCAGGCGGGTCTGGGCGTCGGAGTCCATCTGCGCCTGCTCCACCTCGAACATGTGGCCCTCGACCGACTGGCCCTGGAGCTCGGTGTGTCCGAGGGCCTTGGCGTAGCGCTGCTCGATCTTGTCCTGCACCTCTTCGAGGCTGGGCACGTCCTGGCCCACTGTCTCCGACAGGCTGGCCATGGCCGTGTTCATCTGCTCCTGCATCTTGGCCTGGTCGAGCTGAGACATGAGCTTCTGGCGCTGGCTCAGTTTCTTCTGGAGGGCCGAGGAGTTCTGGGCCACGGCGGCCTTGGCCTGGTCGGAGGCTTCGGCGGTCTGGAGGCTGAGGGTCTTGAGCGACTCGACCTCCTTCTCGGTGCTGATGAGGCGGTTGGCGAAGGCCTCGGCGGCTCGTGTGAACTCGGCGGCCTTGGCCGTGTCTCCCCGCTTGGCGGCCTGGTCGGCCATGGTGACTGCCTGGCGGGCCGATCCGTTGACCTTCTCCAGCTCCTCCATGGCCCGGTTCAGGCGCATCTCGGTCTGCTTCTGATTGGCCACCACGTTGGCCGCCTGCTCGGTGAGCCGTCGATGCTGTTCCTGGGCCTCGCCGATGGCCTGCTCGAGCTGGACCTTGGGGTCGGCGGCCTCGTTGAACTTCCCGGTGAGGGCGGCGGTGATGTAGCGCCCAACCCGTTGCAGCAGCTTGATCATGGGCGAAGGCTAGGCGGAACCACCCGGCTGCGGTGGAGCGCTGGTCTCGGCCAGTGCCTGACGCAGGGCCTCGAGCTCGCCGACCACCGACTCGACGTCGGCGGCCACCGGGCTCAGCTGGCTGGTGTCACCGGAGGACACCGAGAGCTCCACCGCCTGGGCCACGGCCTCGTCGAGCTGGGCGTCGAGGGCACGCAGACGGCTACGAGTGTCTGTGGCCACCCGTGCAAGGCGCTCCACGGCAGCCAGCTGGGCCTGAATCGCTTCCTCGGCCCGGTCGAGCGAGACGCGGGACGCCCCCTCGGCGCCTGCTCGCTCGGCCTGTACCTCGGCCAGCTCGTGGCGCACCGAGTCGGGGTCGAGCTGGCGCAGGGCGCCTTCGAGGGCATCGCCCTGTTGGGCCACCCTCCAGCATTCGGCGACCGCCTGATCCAGCCGCCGGCTGACGTCGCGCAGCCTGAATTGCAACGGGCCGGGCCTCAGGCGCTCGGCAGCCTGGGCGCAGCGGTTCCTCGACTCCTGCGCCCCCTCGACGAAACCCCTCCAGGGTTGGGCGAGGGAGGAGGGTCGGATGTCGCGCTCGCCTCGGGATTGCCGGGGTACGGCCAGGGCCACCCGGGCGGCCCACGCCAGCGCTCCGGCCACGGCCGCGCCGGCAAGAGGCACCCCCGCCAGCACGGCCACCGACATCCCCGCGCCGGCAAGGAGCACAGCCGACGGCGAGGTGACCGCCCGGGCCACCGCAGGGGTGCGGACCCGCGCCGGAAGGCGCTCGATCACTCCCGATCGCACTCTGGAGGACATAACCGGCGGAAACCGCCGGTTATGTCCTCCAGACGAGAGGGGGTGGGCATTAGAAGTTGCTCACCACGGCGGTGAAGACGTTGCCGATGGTGGCGGGGTCGCTGGCGTCGTAGGCGGCGGCGTTGGTGGCCTCGGCCAGGCGCTTGAGCACACCGAGGTCGGCCCCGCGGCCGTAGGCGATGGTGAACAGCCGGACGGGCGTGGTGGACACTCCTTCGCTTCCCGTCCGCAGGTCCCGCAGCGTCCCCTCGAGGTCGCTGTTGCGGGGGTCCTCGTTGGCGCCGTCGGTGAGCAGGAGCACGGCATTGATACGAGCTGGGTCATAGGAGCCCTTGAGCTCGCGGAACGAGTCGCGCGCCACCGTGTAGAGCGGCGTGGCCTCCGTGGGGACCAGGCTGCGGATCTTGGTGGCCATCTGCTCCCGGTTGGCGCCGGCAGGACCGAAGGGCACCAGGTCGACGTAGTCGGGGTGCTCCTTCGGGCCCACGTTGGTGGAGAAGGTTCGCAGGCCGACGGAGTCGGTGTCCTTGAACTGGGTCAGGGCGTCGATGGCCGCCTTCTTGGCCAGATCGAGCTTGGTCTGGCCGTTCCCGGCGTCGTCGCCCATGGACCCGGACACGTCGATCACGACCAGCACCTTGGCCTCGCGCCGTTGCTGGCCCCACTTGTCGATCAGCCTCACCAGCACCGGCGGCGCAGGCACGCCGAGTGCCGTCTGCGGCTGCTGCGGGTCCACGCCGTTGGCCGCCTCCACCGGTGCGCCCACGGGGACCGCGGGGTTGCCCGGCCGGAACCCGGCCTTCACCACCTCGGCCTGGTTGTCCGGCGCCTGCACGAATTGCTCGAAGGCCTTGGCCGCATCCTTCTCCGGCGCCCTCACCCAGGGGGCGTCGAGGATGTACACGGGGTTGTCGGAGAAGAGCGTCCCCTCCTTCGGGTAGACGGCGACGAGGGGAGTCTTCGGAGGACGCGGCCGCTCACCGGGGTCGGTGATGCCGTCGGGGTTGCCACGGTTGTAGTCGATGACCGACTTCTCCTCGACGGCTACGGCCGACACGTAGGTGAGGGCGGTTCCCCGTGCGTCGTTGCGGAACCAGTTGTTGAGGAAGGTGAGGGTGATGTCGCCGTAGTGGACGACGGAGGACTCGACGGCCCGGCTGAAGGCGTCGACCGTCGGGTTCTCCACGTCCTCGAGGGTGAGGTCCCGCACCTTCCCGGTGGCGGCGTAGTACTGGCCCACGGTGGCCGACAAGGCGCTGGTGGAGAAGTTGGGGTTGGTCTTGCCCAGCTTGAACTGACCCCACTCGGGGTGGCCTTTGCCACCCCAGCCGGCGGGGTCCTGGGCCAGCTTGATGAGGTCGGCGTAGCCCACGGGGGTAGCGGGGTAGCCCAGCGCCTCGGCCATGGGCTTGGGCATGGCGATCACGAGCGGGGTGAGCATGAACGGGCGGGCGGAGGCGGGTGCCATGGGTGGCTGGCCTTTGCCCTCCAATCGCTGGTTGAGCACGGCTCCCCATGTGCTCGCCGAGGGCGCCCAGATCACCGGTCGCGGTCCTTCGGCGTCCTCGTCGGGCCAGCCGTCGGCCAGGATGGAGGCGGCTGCGCCCGAGGACTTCCTCTTCACCTGCACGAAGGCGCACTTCCCCCCGGCCTTGGCTTCAGGGGAGCGGTTGAAGCGAGTGGCGAGGGTGGTCAGGAGCTCGAACTTCTCGGGCGAGCTGGCCACCCCGACGGTGGTGCATCCCTTGGGCGCGTCCCCCGTGGCACCGTCGCCGCTGCCGTCATTGCCGACGGAGGTGCACGCCGTCAACGTGAGGGCCAGCGTGAGCAGCACGACAACCGATGCACGCCTGGTTCTCATTTCGTGACCTCCTTGGACAGGGTGCGCAGGAATTCCAGGATCCCGGCGTCGGGCAGGCCGCTCGAAGGCGGCAGGCCCGGTTGGGACGGGATCCCGTCCGCCGGGCGGCGTTTGGCAACTCGCCATCCTGC
>Ga0208612_1000645_pt1 | contig 14715 bp, 11 predicted proteins | sample AntDryMetagUQ889_FD_188089 | JGI IMG/M metagenome (GOLD analysis project Ga0208612, IMG submission 188089) | Polar desert microbial communities from Antarctic Dry Valleys - UQ889 (SPAdes) | ecosystem: Environmental > Terrestrial > Soil > Desert | place: Antarctic Dry Valleys | collected 2008-12-31 | reverse complement strand
ATCAAGCCGACATGCGAGAAGGCCTGCGGGTAGTTGCCTAGCTGGCTGCCGTCACGCGGGTCGATCTCCTCTGCCAGCAAGCCGAGGTCGCTGGCGTGAGAGAGGACCTGTTCGAAGACCTCGCGAGCGCGTTCGATCTCACCCGCCTGCGCAAGGCACCTGACGAGCCAGAACGAGCAGATCACGAAGGCGCCTTCGTCGTCGGTGGTTCCCGACCAGCGCTTGATCAGCCCATCGGTCCCCAGTTCTCGTTCAATCGCCTCGATCGTGGCAAGCATGCGGTCGTCGGTCGCCTCGACCAAGCCCATGATCGGCATCAACAAGACGCTGGCGTCGAGCCGGTCGGAGCCGAAAGCGCCGGCATAGGCGCCGATCTCGGGGTTGTAAGCCTGGTCGAGAATCGCGGTCCTTATCTTGTCGCGTTCGGCCGCCCACTCACCGGGGCGCGCTCCTTCTCCCAGTTGCGGCGCCAGCTCGACCGCGCGGTCCAGGGCGACCCAGCACATCAGCTTCGAGCTGGTGTAGTGGCGCTCGCCATCACGACCCTCCCAGATGCCGGCGTCGGTCTGCTGCCAATTTTGGGACGCGCGGTCGGCCAGGTCGCACAGAAACGCGGCGGTCGACGGCTCGAGCTCGAGTTGATCGCGCAAGAGGTGCGCCGCGTCGAGAATCTCGCCCATCACGTCGAGCTGGCGCTGATTCCATGCTTCGTTGCCGATGCGCACGGGCCGGCTTCCGGCGTAGCCCGAGAGGTGGTCGAGCTCGTGCTCTGTCAGGTCGCGCTCCCCCTCGACTCCGAACATGATCTGGACGTGGCGGTCGGATTGGCGGCCGACGGCCGCCGCCATCCAGTCGAAGTAGCGCGTGGCCTCGTCGGGGCAGGCCGCGACCCAAAGCGCCCGCAGGGTGAGGCTCGAGTCGCGCAGCCAGCTGTAACGGTAATCCCAGTTGGCCTCGCCGCCGAGAACCTCCGGAAGCGAGGTGGTCGGCGCGGCGATCACGGCACCGCTTGGCTGGTAGGTGAGCGCCTGGAGGACGAGCGCGCTGCGGTTGACCTGCTTTGAGAAGAGACCCTCATAGCGCTCGTGCTGGCTCATCCAGGAGCGCCAGCCCGCGATCGTTTCATCAATCGCCTCGATCGCGTCGGTGGAAGCGAACTCGGTCTGCGCCAGGCCGGCTCGATGGTGGAGCGCGAACCCGGCGCTCTCGCCCCGTTCTACAGTCAGGCAACCGCGGGCGGTGCCGCCATCGAGGTCGAGGTCGAGTCCGGGGGGGATCGAGAGCAAGAGCGTGTCGGCGCCACCGACTGTGCGGACGCCCTCTCCAGAGCCATGCAACTCAGGGACGACCAGCCCGTACTCGGGCCTGGGCGCGAACTCGACCCTGAACTCGACCTCCCCGCTGAGCACCTCGACCACGCGGACGAGGACATGCGGGGATCGCCGTCCGATCTCGTGACCGCGGGCGCCGGCCTCCAGCGCCAGCGCGTCGGTGAGGCGAGCCGACCCCGAGTCGGTGCGAAAGGTCGTGCGAATAACCATGGTGTCTTCGACGTACTCGCGCTCGACTTCGAACTCCTCGGTCGGACAGAGCACGAAATGCCCGGCGTCAACGTCGAGCAGCCGGCTGAAGACGCTGCGGGAGTCGAAGCGCTCTGGGCACCACCAGTCGATCGACCCAGCCCGCGATACGAGCGCGGCCGAATGGCAATCGCCCAAGAGGCCATAGTCGGAGATCGGCAGGCTCATCTCGAGGCTCGCTCTTCGGTCGGCTGAATTCCCCAACGGCCGGAGTGGGACTCTCCCGGCTCAAGCGTGGCGAGACCCTCCCCGCTGCGGAACGCGTTGGGCGCGCAGGACATCGGCTCGATCCCGAGGCTGCGCCGTCGATCCTCTGAGCCGGGCAGCGAATCGCCGGTGAACGCCATCACGTAGGGATAGCTAGCATCGAGCCAGAAGACAACCTGGGGGCCCTTTGGCGGCGCTCTGAGCACGATCCGCGCCAGGCCGTTGGCGTCGCGGACAAGGCGCGCGTAGGCCGTGTCCAGCACCGCATCGGCGATCGCCCGCGGCTCGCGGAAGTCGTACCGGGTTCCCTCGACAGCGCGCTCACCCGTTGGAATCCCGTGCTCGTCGGTGGTCAGCCACGTCGCGGCCGGAAGCGTGAGGGTCGCGTCGTCGATTCGATTCGTGCCGACGGTCAGGTACGGGTGGGCGCCGGTGCCATATGGGCAGCTCGCCGAGCCGACGTTGGTGGCCCTGGTTGTGACGCTCAGTCCTCGATCAGAAAGCTCGTAGACGATCGAGAGCTCGAGCGCGAACGGGAACCCGTCCTGCGGGTGAAGCGCGTGCACCATCTCCACGCGTTCTTCTGAGCGCTCGCCGACCGCCCAGTTCGCCCACCGGACCAGACCGTGTATCGCGTTGCCCTTGTCGGGTTCGGTCAGCGGCAATTGAAGCTCACGATCATCGAACTGGTAGCTGCCGCCCCGGAGCCGATTGGGCCACGGAATCAAAGTCTGCCCCTTGGCAGCCGTGCACATCTCATCCGCCTCGTAGCCATCCACGATCGCTCGTCCGCCCAGCCGATAGGAGCGCAGGCCTCCACCGACCTCAACGAGGGTCGCCCGCTGGTCATCGTGCGCGATCTCGACCTGCTCTCCGGACGGCAGGCTCATTGCGGAGTCAACGCGGGCTCAGGCGCACGGACGTCGTCGGCGCAGGGGATGCGCGCGGCGGCTTCGTCTCGCAGGCTCCGCTTCAGCGCGATGAACGCCATGCCGCCGAGGACCGCCGGGATCCATAACAGCAGCGCTCGATAGGCCAGGACGCCGACTGCGGCGGTCGCCGCCGGGGTCCCGTAGAGCACCAGGGCGCCGATCAGGCCCGCGTCGACGCCGCCGATCCCCCCAGGCACCGGGATCAGCGCTCCCAGCTGGCCCAAAAGGTAGGCGAGGAGCAGAGTGGCGATCGGCGGGGTGGCGCCGAATGCGCGGAAGCAGGCCCAGAACACAACGAGGTCGAATGCGAGGTAGCCGATCGCACCCCCCAACAGGCGTGCGTCGTGCGCGCGCAGCAGGCAGACCGCCTCGTCGACGCCGTCCCCCGTCGCGTCCAGGACGCGGGCCGCGCGCCCGAGGAACTTCGATCGGCCGGGCGCCGACCAGCTCGGCACGAGGCGCCCCGACAGGCGTGGAAAGGCGACGGTGACGAGAAGCACTGCGGCGATGGCGAGCACGACGGGTCCTGCACTCAAGAGCAGCGAAGCAGGCCCCGGCAGGATCCCGACGGCTAGCGCCGTACCGACGACGATCACGGCAGCGATGTTGATGGCGCTGGTGATGAGAAAGAACGCCACCGTGCGTCGCGCGATCCGCTCCAGGGCCAGGCCACTGCGACGGAGCGCCCATGCGCCGAGCGCCAGGCCGCCGACCCCGCCGACCGGCAACAACGACGCGGCGCCGAGCGCCGACATGCCGATCCGGTAGCTCATGCGCCAGGTCATCCGGGCACAGAACGCGGCGCGAAAGGCGACCACGTACGCGAGACAGGAGAGCACCTCCAGGCCTGCACCGAGCACCAGCCAGCCCGGCGACGCGCGCGCCAGGCCATCCCGCACGTCGGCGAGGCCCGGCACCAGCGCGATCAACGCCGCGACGACGACGATCAGCACCCCGACCTGCACAAGGCGACGGCGCACACGATGCATCTGGAGGTCGGCGGGCATGTCGTCGGCCGGCATGTCGTTGATGGACAGGTGCGCGGGGCTCGAGGCCTGAGCCGGATGGGCGTTCATCGTGGGATCCTCCCGGTAATCATTGCGCCCGGCTTACGCCGCGATCCCTGCACGCGTCGCGTCGATCCGCTTGGCGGCCAGCCTCTCGCCCAGTCGCGAGGCGAGCGCCATGATCGTGAGCGCGGGATTGGCGCTGCCCTGCGTCGGCATCACGCTGCCGTCGCAGACGAACAGGTTGGGCACGCCCCAGACCCGGTGATCCTGATCGACGACACTGTCTTCGGGGCTGGTCCCCATCCGGCAGCCGCCGACCAGGTGGGCGTAGCGGTCGATGGTGAGAATGTCCTGCGCGCCTGCCGCCTCGAGGATGCGCGTCAGCGTGCCCTTGGTGTAAGCGACGTTCGCGCGATCGTTGTCGCACTGGGTGTAGTCGAAGCGCGCGATCGGCATCCCGAAGGCGTCGTCCTCGCCGGCGAGCGTGACCCGGTTGTCCGGGAGCGGGAGCAGCTCTGAGAGCGCGCCGACGGTCGCCCAGTGGTTGTAGTCGCGCATGTACTCGCGCAGCGCCTTGCCCCAGTGGCCGTCGGCAAGGACGTGCTCGGCCCAGCCGATCGGCAGCGGGGAGACGGTCTGCACGCTGAAGCCGCGAGCAAAGCCCCGCGCTTCGTCGGTCTCGTAGAACTGCTCGCTCGAGACCTCCGGCGGTGGGCCTTTGTACATGCGCATCGTCTCCGGGAAGCGCCCGGCGACCTGCGGCGCGCCCTGGACCATGACGTAGCGGCCGACCTGGTCGGCGTCGTTGCCAAGATCGGAGTTCAAGAGCAGACGCGGGCTCTCGATCGAGTAGCCGGCGACGACCACCGCGGCGGCGTGTTGGAAGCGCTCGTGTCCGCTGCGCATGTAGGTCAGGCCGGTGCAGGCGCCGTCGGCACCAACCTCGACCCGGGTGACCATCGAGTCGGCGCGGACCTCGACGCCGTGCTCGATCGCATCGGGGATGTGGGTGACGAGCGGGGACGCCTTGGCGCCGACCTTGCAGCCCTGAAGGCAAAAGCCGCGATAGATGCAGTGCGGGCGGTTGCCGAAGGTCCCGTTGGTGATCGCAACCGGCCCGACGCGCATCTCGATCTCACAGGCGCGCGCGCCCTCCCAGATCCGCTCGGCCGCCCCGCCGATCGGGTGTGGGCCGTGCGGATAGCCGTGCGGATCGCCCCACGGCCAGTGCTGACCGGCCACGGGAAGCTCCTGCTCCAGGCGCTCGTAGTGGCGCTTGAGCTCGGCATAGCCGATCGGCCAGTCCGCGCCGACCCCGTCGCGCGTCATCGTCTCGAAGTCCGAAGGGTGAAAGCGCGGAACGTAGCCGGCGAAATGCACCATCGAGCCGCCGACGCCCCGGCCCGAGTTGTTCTTGCCCAGCTCAACCGGATCGTCCCCACCGACGATCCGCGAGTCGTTCCAGTAGATGTGCTGCGCGCCCTCCTCGTCTGAGACCCAGTCCGTGTCGGGATCCCAAAATGGCCCTGCCTCGAATACGACGACGCGCCAGCCGTGGCGCGCCAGGCGCTGGGCAAGCACGCTGCCGCCGGCGCCGGCGCCGACGATCGCCAAGTCGACCTCGTCCTCGTCGCGGTAGGCGCGCATCCGCTCGCGGCCGGGAACTCCGCGGCGATCCGGGTCAAGCAGAAAGCGCGAGTCGTTCTCAGGCGGTCCGATCGCCCCCTTGAAGAGCTCTGCCGCTCTCATTCGCGCCCGCCTTTGCGTAATTCTTCTGTCGGGTGATCCAGCCCCCGCTCGCGCACGTCGGTGACGGGATCGAGTGGAAACTCGTCCTCGCTCTCCCACGCCTCCTTCTGGCCAATGCCCAGCCGCATGTAGCCACGCGGATAGGAAGGGCCGCCGAAGCCGATCTCGTTCCAGGCCCACGGGTGCGAGTAAAAGGCCGAGAGCGCAAAGCGCATCACCACCGCCCATGCGTGCGCCACGGAAAGCTCCGCCCACGCGCCGCCCGACAGGCGCGTCTCGGCGAAGGCCTCACAGACCGCTAGCCGCGTCTCCTCGTCAGCCTCGGCGTAGGACGGGGCACCGCGTTCGTGCGCCGCCTCGTCGAGCCCTCGCGCGACGAGCCGCCAGGTCTCACGGTCGTCCGGCATGTCGGCGTAGCGATAGCCGTCCAGGCGCCCCTCGAAGAGCTTGGCGTCGATGAAGGGCAGGACCGGCACGCGCGGCTCGCGATCCTGGGCCAGCACCGTGTCGCAGAACGCGCGCAGCGTGCGGGCCTCGGCGTCATCGAAGAAGCGTATCGGCGGCGGATCGAGCCGCTCGAACACGACTTCTCGAGTGACCTCGTCCCAGTGGCCGGCCTCGTCGAGGACGTCGAAGTCCGGGTAGCGGCCGTGCATCTGCGGCGTCGTGCCGCGGCGCTGCCGGGGCAAGCCCTCGGGGTCGCCGCCTCTACCGTGCATCGCCGCTCAGCGTTCTCGCGGGACGAGCGGAGCGACCAGGCCCAGCACGCCAATCAGCGCCAGCGAGCCCGGCGCGAGTACCGGGGGTCCCATGACGATGTTGTAGAGCGGCTCTTGGAAGCCGCCCGGCTTGCGGCGGACCCCGCGGATGTGGGTGAGAACGCCGATCAGGCCGTCGAGGGTGTAGAGCGCCGAGAAGACCGGCAGGGCAGTGCGCGCCGCGCGCTCCGAGAACACTCCCGCGACGCCCGCCGCGGCGAGTGGCGGCGTCAGGACGATAGGGGTCCACATCCACTTATCGCCGTACGAGCCCTTGTAGTGCTCGAACCAGATCTCCCCCCCGAGTGGCAGCGCGGCCGCAGCCACCATCGCCGAGAGCGTGCGTTGAACGCGTCCGGCGCGAATATTGGCGAGGAGGCGCCGCGGGCCGCTGCTGCGCCGACCAGACCTACAGCGCATGCTTGTCCACGTCCGGGCGGCGCAGCTCGAGTCCGAGGCCGGGCCGTGTGAGATCGGGGATCAGCTTCCCGCTGGTTGGCGCGAGCACCCCGTCGAAAAGCTCACGCTCGATGCGGACGTGGTCGTGGAAGTACTCGACATGGATGAGCGGTGCGATGGCGCAGCACGCGTGCGCGTGAATTGAAGGCGCGGTGTGGGCTGAGAGCGGGACCTCATGCGCGGCGCACAGGGCGCTGACTCGGAGGAGCTCGGTGATGCCCCCGCAGCGGGTGACATCGGCCTGAAGCACGTCGACCGCGCCCGCTTCGAGCATGCGGCGGAAGTACTCGAGCGCATAGCCGTACTCGCCCGCGGCGATCGCCATTCCGGCCGGGACGCGATCGCGCAGCAGCCGCAGGCCGGCGAGGTCGTCAGAGGAAACGGGTTCCTCGAACCAGGTCACTCTCTCCTGCGCGAAGCGCTCGGCGAGCGCAAGTGCTTGCTTGCGCTCATAAGCCCCGTTGGCATCGACGAAGAGCTCGGCGTCAGGACCGATCGCCGCTCGCGCCGCGGCCACCCGTTCAGGGTCGCGCTTGGGCTCGCGGCCGACCTTCATCTTCACCTTCGAGATTCCTCCGAGCGTCCAGTCGGCGAGCTGGCGCTCCAGGTGCTCGATGTCATAGGAGGTGAAGCCGCCGCTGCCGTAGAGCGGAACCCCGTCGCGCACGGGCCCGAGCAGCGCAGCGAGCGAGACGCCGAGCAGCCTCGCTTTCAGGTCCCACAGCGCCACATCGACGGCGGAGATCGCCGAGGAGGCGATCCCCGGGCGGCCGATGTTGCGCACAGAGCGCACCATCGCGAGCCACGCGCCCGGCACCGCCATCGCGTCCCGACCCACTACCACGCCGGCCAGCGTGCCTTCGATCACATGCGCGGCCGAGGCGTCGGCGTAGGCGTAGCCCAGCCCGCGCTCGTTGCCCGCGAGCGCCTCGACGACCACGATCGTCGTCGAGTCCCACTCAATCGTGCCGTCGGACTCGGGCGCGTCCGTCGGGATCCGGTAGGCGCCGACGTTGAGGCGCTCCACCGCCACGTCGGGCACCACTTTCGTGAGCGCGTCGGTCATCAGCGGCGCAACGCTCACTGGCGGGGAATGAACTCTTCGACCTTGTCTCGCAGCGTCTGGCGGATGATCCCGCGCGATCCTGAATCGCGCTTGAGCAGCGTTTTGGTCAGCGCCTTGGCGTGCTCGAAGGTGATGTGCGGCGGCAGTGGCGGCACCTCGGGGTCGGTGATCGCTTCGATCACGACGGGTCGATCGGCACTCAGCGCCGCGTCCCAGGCGGGGCCGATCTCCTCGGGCGTCTCGACGCGGATCCCGCGCAGCCCGATCAGGTCCGCGTACGCGGCGTAGGGGAAATCCGGAAGGCCCTGGGCGGCCTCAAACTTCGGATCGCCCTCCACCGCCCGCTGCTCCCAGGTGACCTGGTTGAGGTCTCCGTTGTTGAGCACGAGCACGATCAGGCGAGGGTCTGCCCACCGCTCCCAGTATTTCGCGATCGTGACCAACTCTGAGTTGCCGTTCATCTGCATCGCCCCGTCGCCCACCAGGGCGATCGCGACGCGGTCGGGGAAGGCGAACTTGGCGGCGATCGCGTAGGGCACGCCGGGGCCCATCGTCGCCAGCGTCCCCGACAGTGACGCCTTCATGCCGCGCCTGAGCTTGAGGTCGCGCGCGAACCAGTTGGCCGACGACCCGGAGTCAGCGGAGAGGATGCAGTTCTCGGGGAGGCGTGGGCTCAACTCCCAGAACAGGCGCTGCGGGTTGATCGGATCCGCGTCGTTCATCGCCCGGGCCTCCAGCACCCCCCACCAATCGGCCACGCCCGCCTCGACCTCCTCGCGCCACGAGCGGTCGGGCTTGCGCTCGAGCAGCGGGATCAGCGCGCGCAGCGTCTCGGCGCTGTCGCCGACCAGGTTCGCCTCCATCGGATAGCGGATCCCGATCATCCGGGCATCGATGTCGATCTGCACACCCCGAGCGTCGCCCTCTTCGGGCAAGAACTCCGAATAAGGAAAGCTCGAGCCGACCATCAAGAGCGTGTCGCACTTGGTCATCAGGTCGTAGCTTGGCTTCGTGCCCAGCAGGCCGATCGAGCCGGTCACGAAGGGAAGATCGTCAGGGACTGCAGCCTTGCCAAGCAGCGCCTTGGCGACGCCGGCGCCGAGCAGCTCGGCGACTTCGATCACCTCGTCGGTCGCTTCGAGTGCCCCTGCCCCGACCAGAATGGCGACGCGCTCGCCGGCGTTGAGGATCTCGGCGGCTTGGCGCAGCGCCGGCTCGGCCGGCACCCGCGCCGGCTCGCTGTAGCCCGGGCCTGAGTGCACGGCGCCGTGCGCCCGCGGGGCCTCCGGCACAGCGTCCTCTCCCTGCAAGTCGTTGGGGATGATCAGGCAGGTCACGGTCCGCTCGGCGCGCGCGATCCGGATCGCGCGGTCGACCAGGTGGCTGATCTGCGCCGGGTCGGTCGCCATGTGCACGTATTCATGAGCGACGTCCTTGAACAGCGAGACCAGGTCGACTTCTTGTTGGTAGTTGCCGCCGAGCGCCATCTGCGCCTGCTGACCGACGATCGCGACCACCGGCTGGTGATCGAGCTTGGCGTCGTAGAGGCCGTTGAGCAGGTGGATCGCTCCGGGGCCCGAGGTCGCGAGGCAGACGCCCACCTCGCCGGTGAACTTGGCATGGGCACAGGCCATGAACGCCGCCATCTCCTCGTGGCGGACCTGTACGAACTCCAGCGGTCCCGAGCCGTCGATGCCGCCCCCGGCACGGTCAAGCGCCCCCATGATCCCGTTGATGCCGTCGCCTGGATAGCCGTAGATGCGCCGTACGCCTCCGGAGGCGAGGCGCTCGAGCAGATGGTCGCCGACAGTTGAGCTCATGGATTAGGCCTTTCCAAGCTTGCGAGAATCATGGTGGTTTCATGGGCGAGCATCCCGCTCACGCCGGGGCCTCCGCGTGGACGTAGCTATCAAGGGCCGTGCGGACCTTCGAGCGGGCGCGATGCAGGAGGAGGCGCTGGTTGCCGTCGCCCAGCTCGAGCGCTTCGCAGACCTCTCGCGCGCTCCATCCGGCGACGTCACGCAGCCCGATCACCCGCGCCTGCCGCTCGGGCAGCTCGCCGATGGCACGGCCGACCAGCTCCAAGGCCTCGCGGAAGAGCAGGCGCTCGTGAGGCGAGCCGTCACCGGGGCCGCTCCACAGGCAGGGCGAGCGCGATGCGCCGCGATCCTCGGCACGACGATAAGTGAGAGTGGACGGCCCCTCGCGTTCGTCGCGTGGGCCCAGCGAAGAGAACGGGACGGTGCGTGCTTCACGCCGGCCGCGGGCCTTGGCCAGGTTGACGAGGATGGCGAACACCCACGTCATTACGCTCGCGCGGCCTTCGAAGCGGTCAATGCCCTCGATGACCGCAAGCCAACTCTCGCTCACGACATCCTCGGCGACCGACCGGCTGGGCACGTAGGTACGGGCCGTTCGGAGCATCGCGGGCTGATAGCGGCGGATCAACTCGGAGAAGGCCGCCTCGTCGCCCTGGCGCAGCGCAGCGACGAGTGCGGCCTCCTCGGCCGACTGCTCGAAGTGCGACGGAGCAGGCTCCTCGCTGACGTGAGATCGCGAGTGGATCACTTCGGCGTCAGCGAGTGGATCACTTCGGCGTCATCTGACGCCCAAGTCGCTGAGGGAGCGTGAGCGTGGGGTTTGCTGCGGTCGTGGGACATGCTCGGCCTCCTGGCCGTCAAGGACTCGGGGCTCCCAGCCTAGAGGCAGATTCACTGACCCACCACCAACCTTTGCTAACCGGGCGATGAACGGGGCTTACCGACGTGGCGAGAAGCGGCTCGCGCGTGAACGATCCTGCTGAGCACGTGTAACGAATCACGGCCGCCACGCACCCGCTCACTACGAGGTATGAACACGGCGACGAAAATCAGGGAACTGCGTGGGTAAGCGATCGATGAGCGGGGCTCGGTGATCTCGACGCCGGCGAGAATCGACGACTACGGGTTTCTGTCCGACTGCCATTCGGCCGCTCTCGTTCACCGGGAGGGCTCGATCGACTGGTGGTGCGTGCCGCGCTTCGATTCTCCGTCGGTGTTCGGCCGCCTGCTCGGCGCCGATGCCGGCCACTGGTCGCTGTGCCCGACGGCGGAGTTCGAGACCGAGCGCCAGTACGTCGGCGATACTCTCGTCCTGCGTACCGTCTTCACCACGAGCGTGGGTGAAGTCGTGGTCACCGATGCCCTTGGTCTCGAGCTCGGAGCCCGCGGTCACGAAATCGGCATGCGCAGTCCGCGGGTGTTGCTGCGAAGCGTCGAGGGTCGTCGCGGTGCCGTTGCGATGACCACGGAGCTGGCCCCGCGTTTCGAGTACGGGTTGACCGTGCCGCACTTCGCCGGCACTCCACACCGGATCGTGGCGCGCGGTGGTCCGGTTCGCCTCTCCTGCGCCGCCTCGATCGCGCTTTCGTCCGGTCCTGGTCGCGGCGAGGCCAGCTTCACCGTCCGAGAAGGCGAGCGCGTCGACTTCCGGCTCTCCTTCGCGCCGTCCTTCGCGGGGTCGAGCACCGCCGAGCCGGTGGGCGAGGCGACGCTTGAGGACACGATCACCGGCTGGGAATCGTGGGTCGAACAGCACAGCGGATACGACGGGCGCCACGCCGAGGCGGTGCGCCGCAGCTCGCTGGTATTGCAGGGACTCACCTTTCAACCAACCGGAGCGGTGGTCGCCGCCGCCACGACCTCCCTCCCGGAGACGATCGGCGGTGAGCTTAACTTCGACTACCGCTTTGCCTGGCTCCGTGATCTGAGCCTGACCATCCGCTCGCTGTGGATCGCGGCCTGCCCCGACGAGGCGAGTCGTCTGTTCGCCTGGATGACCCAGGCAGCCGGTCACATCGGGGACGAGCGGGTCCAGATCATGTACGGGGTGGAGGGCGAGCGCGACCTGACCGAGCATGAGGTCACTCACCTGCCAGGGTTCCGCGACAGCCGCCCCGTACGGCTCGGAAACGGCGCCTGGGATCAGACGCAGCTCGATGTTCTCGGCGAGGTACTGGACGCCGCCGAGCAACTGCGCGAGCAACTCGGGGAGCTGGAGGAGCCCACCCGACAACTGCTCGTCGCGCTGGCGGACCGGGCGGCAAGCACCTGGCGGGAGCCGGACGCGGGGATGTGGGAGGCCCGCGACGCCACCCGGCAGTACCTCTCCTCCAAGGTGATGTGCTGGGTGGCGCTCGACCGAGCGGTCCGGCTGGCGCCGCTTCTTGGCGACGACGCACCCGTGCAGCGCTGGGAAGAGGCGCGCGACCGCGTGCGGACGGCCGTGCTGACCAAGGGCTGGAGCGAGCGGGCCGGCGCCTACACGGGCGCCTTCGGCTCCGACGAGCTGGACGCCTCGGTCCTCGTCCTGCCGCTCGTGCGATTCCTTCCCGCCGACGACGAGCGGATGTGGGCCACGATCGAGGCGATCGAGCGGGAGCTCGGTGATGTCGGCCTGGTTCGCCGCTGGCCCGACGACCCGATGGGCTTCCTCATCTGCACCTACTGGCTGGTCGAATGCCTGGCCATGCGCGGAGAGCTTGCTCGCGCCGAGGCGTGGTTCACGCGCGCCACCTCCTACGCGAACGACCTCGGCCTGATGGCGGAGGAGGCCGACCCTGACCGCAGGGAGCTGCTGGGCAACTTCCCGCAGGCCTTCTCCCACGTCGGCCTCATTAACGCCGCGTGGCGTCTGACCGAGACGGCCCCAAGCAGGTCGACAACCCCCAGGACTAGCCGAGGAGGCAACTCATGACGACCGGACGATTGCAGGACAAGGTGGCGCTCATCACCGGCTCGGATTCCGGAATCGGGCAGGGCTCCGCGATCGAGTTCGCCAAGGAGGGGGCTGACATCGTGGTCCACTATCTGGAAGACGAAGACGGAGCGCAGAGCACTCGTCAGGCCGTGGAGAAGGCTGGCCGACGGGCGATCGTCGTGCAGGCCGACATCAGCGACGAGCAGCAGGTCGAACGGCTATTCGACGCGGCGCTCGAAGCCTTCGACACGGTGGACATCCTCATGAACAACGCGGGCATCGATGCTTCCGGGACCGACGTGGGCGAGCTCTCCACCGCCGTCTGGGACAAGGCGATCAGAACCAACCTGTATGGGGCGTTCTTCTGCTGCCGTCGTTACGTCCAGCTCCGCAAGGCCGGTGACGCGGCGGGCGGCAAGATCATCAACGTCACCTCCGTGCACCAGGAGATCCCCAACCCGGGCGGCGCCGACTACGACTGCTCCAAGGGCGCGCTGCGCAACCTCACCCGGACCATGGCTCTCGAGCTGGCGCCGATGAAGATCAACGTCAACAACCTGGGCCCGGGGATGGTGCTCACCCCGTTCAACCAGGCGGCCATCGACGATCCCGAACTGCTCGACGAGCAGGTACAGAGCATCCCGTGGAAGCGGGCGGCTGAACCGGCGGAGATCGGCCGCCTGGCTGTCTTCCTGGCATCCGCGGACAGCGACTACGTGACCGGCAGCACATATTTCATGGACGGCGGGCTGATGCGCAACCTGGGCCAAGGCGCGTGACGGCGACGGAGGGCGGCTGCCGGCGTGCCGGTCCACCGTGATCGGCCGTCCCCCCCACGAGATCTGGCAGGACAGCCTGGAGGATGGGCAGCGGCGCCTGGCTCGACCGGCGTCGGTGCTCGCCGCCACGGGACTCCTCGGCGGCTTTCACGTGACTCTCGGCCTGCTGGCCTTGATCGTGACCACCGGAGCACTGGCCGCAGTGATGCCGCCGAGTAGCGCGCACGTCCTCGGGTCGCTGACCTTCGGATTCGGCCTCGCCTTCATCACCATCGGGCGCTCGGAGCTGTTCACCGAAAACTTCCTCATTCCCGTCGCCGCCGTGGCGTTCGGTCACAGCTCCAAGCGGGCCGTCGCGCGGTTGTGGGCGATCACCTTCGTGCTCAATCTCGTGGGGATCGCGATCTTCGCGGCGATCCTCACCGCCCCCGGCGTGCTCGAGCCGGAAGCACTGGCCGCGGCGGGCGAGCTGGGCGACACGCTGACTCAACGGGATCTGGTGGCGGCGACTCTCAGCGCGGTGCTGGCCGGAACGATCATCACCCTCTTCACCTGGCTCGCCGAGGCCGCGGAAAGCGACCTCACGAGGCTGTTCGTGGCCCTTCTCATCGGCTTCGTCCTGCTCGCTCCGAGTACCAACCACTCGGTGGTCGGCTTCGGTGAGATCCTCCTCGCCATCCTGTCGGACACTTCGAGCGCCGGCTGGCTCGACCTGCTGCGAAACACGGGCATCGCCGTGGTGGGCAACCTCATCGGTGGCGTGGGCATTGTCGCCTTCGTCCGAAGCGTGCAGGCTCAGGCGATGAAAGCGGACAGTTGATCACGAAACCGCTCGCATCGAAATTGTGGCCCAGGGCTAGAACGGTCCCCGATACAGTCGAGGCCGCATGATCGGAAATGGGATGCTCGATATTCGGCGGCTCGAGACGTTGCTTGCCGTTGCCCGGACCGGCAGCTTCGCGAGCGCCGCGGAGTCGCTTCTCTACACGCCGTCTGCGGTTTCGCAACAGATGGCCACGCTCGAGCGCGCCACGAAGGTCATCCTGTTTGAGCGACGCGCAAGGGGGGTGGAGCTCACACCGGCCGGCCGAGCCCTCCACGAGCATGCCCAGGCGGTCATTGCACGGCTGACGGAGGCCGAGGCCGAGATGGACGCGATCGGGGGACTGGCCGACACCCGGTTGCGGTTCGGGTCGTTTTCGAGTGCGACGGGCGCCTTCGCCGGCGAGGCGTTTCGAATCTTCGCGGAACGGTATCCCGACGCCGACGTCTGCCTCACCGACGGCGAGCCTTTCGAGATCCTCGCTGAACTGAGCGAGAACATCCTCGATCTGGCGGTGATCTTCGAGCTGGACGAATGGCCGGTTCGCGTGGATTACCGAGGTATCAGCGCCTCGCCCGAGCGGAAAGTGGAGTTCAGCCCTCTGTTTGACGACCC
>Ga0208612_1000644_pt1 | contig 14717 bp, 16 predicted proteins | sample AntDryMetagUQ889_FD_188089 | JGI IMG/M metagenome (GOLD analysis project Ga0208612, IMG submission 188089) | Polar desert microbial communities from Antarctic Dry Valleys - UQ889 (SPAdes) | ecosystem: Environmental > Terrestrial > Soil > Desert | place: Antarctic Dry Valleys | collected 2008-12-31 | reverse complement strand
GTCTTGGGCGAGGCGCGGTTGATCTCGTCGACGAGCACGACGTTCGCGAACACCGGGCCGGGGCGAAACTCGAAGCGGCCCTCACGCTGGTTGAAGACGTTCGTTCCCACCACGTCCGCGGGAAGCAGGTCGGCGGTGCACTGGACGCGCGCGAACTCGGCATCGACCGAGCGCGACAGAGCCCGTGCGAGAGCGGTCTTGCCGACGCCCGGGTTGTCCTCGATCAGGACGTGACCCTCGGCGAGCAGGGCCACGAGCACATCCCGCACCACGTCCTCGGGCGCCTTCACGGCGCGGGCCACGTTCTCGCGCAGGCGCGCGGTCAGCTCGGCTACGGCCGGGGGGTCGAGCTCGGGCAGGGCAGCCATCGCTTTCGATGGTAGGGGACCTCGACAAGCCGGTCACCGCTTGGCGCGTCGGATACCTGGGCGCGCTCCCCTATGCCGGATTGGTGGGGTCCGAGCCGCCGACCAGCCGTCGCACGGCCTCCTCGGGGTCTGGCGCGCTCATGACCGTCTCGCCCACCAGGACCGCGTCCACCCCGACCCGCTCGAGCTCCTCGATCTGCTCGCGGTAGACGATGCCCGACTCGGACACCACCGTCTTTCCCGCGGGCACGTCGGTCAGCAGCTCGAAGGTGCGGGTGATGTCCACCGTGAAGTCCTCGAGGTCACGGTTGTTGATGCCGATCACGTCGGCATCGATGCGCAGGGCGGTCTCGAGCTCGTCCGCCCGCGAAATCTCGACGACCGCGTCCAGATCGAGCGAACGGGCGACCGAGAGGAGATCGTGGAGCTCGGCCTCGCGCAGGGACCCGACCACCAGCAGCACCGCGTCGGCGCCCGCCACCTTGGCCTCGAACAGCATGTAGGGATCGATCGTGAAGTCCTTGCGCAGGATCGGCAGGTCGGTTGCGGCGCGCGCCTCGCGCAGATCCGCGAGCGAGCCCCCGAAGTGGGCCTCTTCGGTGAGGATGGAGAGCGCCGCGGCGCCGCCGCGTGCATACGCGGCCACGATCTCCGTGCAGGTGGCGCCGTCGCGGATGGATCCCGCCGATGGCGAGCGTCGCTTGTGCTCGGCGACCAGGGATGTGCCGGGCCGCGCGAGCGCCTCCGCGAACGGACGCGCGTCGTCGCGCTCCTCCATCGCGGCGCGCTGCACCTCCTCGAGCGGGGTCGCCGCGCGCCGGCGCTCGAGCGCCTGCCGCGTCGCGTGAACCAGCCCTTCGAGCCGCGGATTCACGCCGCCAGCTCTCGCGTGCGCGCCACGAAGCGCTCCAAGACATCGTGCGCGGCGCCCGTGTCGATCGCCTCCTCGGCCCTGCGAACCCCACCCTCGATCGAGTCGGCGCCCCCGCCCACGTAGATGGCGGCGCCGGCGTTCAGGGCGGTCAGGTCCCGCTCGGCGCCCTTTTCGCCCCGCAGTACCCGACGGGCGATGCCGGCGTTCTTCTCGGGCGTCCCGGCGGCCAGCGCACCCTCAGGGGCGCTGCTCAGACCGACCGACTCCGGGGTGAGCTCGCCGGCGGTGAGCTTCCCGTCCCGCAGCTCCACCGTGCGCGTCCGGCCAGAGACGCTCAGCTCATCCAACCCGTCGTCGCTCGAGACCACCAGGGCATGGTCGCAACCAAGCTCGCCGAGTGCTCCCGCGACGATGTCGAGGAAGCGTCGATCGGAGACGCCGATCAGCTGCCTCGTGGCGCCGGCCGGGTTGGTGAGGGGTCCGAGGAAGTTGAAGATGGTGCGCACCGCCAGGGCCTCGCGCACCGGCGCCACGTGCTTCATCGCGGGATGGTGGCTCGGAGCGAACATGAAGCCGAACCCCAGCTCGTCGATGCAGGCGGCCACCGCGGCGGGCCCCAGGTCGATCCGCGCTCCGAGCGCCTCGAGCACGTCCGCGGACCCGGACCGGCCGGTCGCCGAGCGATTTCCGTGCTTTGCCAGCCGGCAGCCCGCGCCCGCCGCCACGAACGCGGCGGTGGTGGACACGTTGAACGTCGGGCGCCCACCGCCGGTGCCCGCAGTGTCCACGAGAACCCCCTCGGCCGGATGCACCGCCACGGCCACCGCGCGCATCGCGCGCGCCAATCCCGCGATCTCGGCCACCGTCTCGCCCTTGGCGCGGAAGGCGATCAGCAGCCCGGCGGTCTGCGCCTCGGATGCCCGTCCCGCCATCACCTCGCGCAGGACTGCGGTGGCCTCGTCGGCGGCGAGGGCCTCGCTGCGGCAGAGCCGGTCGATGGCTTCGGTGAGTATGGCGTTGGGCATCCGGCGTGCGGGCCTAGTGGCCCTCGACGAAGTTGTGCAGTATGGCCATCCCCGCGCTCGTGAGCACCGACTCCGGATGGAACTGGACGCCCTCTGCCGGCAGCTCGCGGTGCCGGATGGCCATCACGGTGTCACCCGAGGAGGCGGAGCACTCGAGCTCGCGGGGCAGGTCGGGGTGTACGACGAGCGAGTGGTAGCGGCCGGCCTCGAGCGGGGAGTCCAGTCCGGTGAAGATCGTCCGTCCGTCATGCTCGACCGGCCCGGCCTTCCCGTGGACGGGCTCGCCCCGCACCACATCGCCGCCGAACGCGGACGCGAGCGCCTGATGTCCGAGGCAAACGCCGAGCACCGGAACGCCCGCCTCGGCAAAGCGCCGGATCGCCTCCACCGAGATCCCAGCCTGCGCCGGCGAGCACGGCCCCGGGGAGACGATCAGCCGCTCCGCGCCGCGATCGAGCAGCTCGTCCGCCGCGGCGGAGTCGTTGCGAATGACGTCAGGCTCGGTGCCAAGCTCGCCCAGGTACTGCACCAGGTTGTAGGTGAACGAGTCGTAGTTGTCGATGATCAACACCCTCATGCCCAGTCCGCCTGCCGGCAGGCCAGCTCGATCGCCCCGAAGACCGCCCCCGCCTTGGCCTCGGTCTCGCGGACCTCGTACTCGGCGTCGGAGTCCGCCACGATCCCGCCACCGGCCTGCACGTGCACGCGGCCGTCCTTTGCGAGCGCCGAACGGATGTAGATGCACGTGTCGAGGTCGCCCGTGTAGGACAGGTAGCCCACCGAGCCTCCGTACGGGCCGCGGCGCACGGGCTCCAGCTCGTCGATGATCTGCATCGCCCGGATCTTGGGAGCCCCCGACAGCGTGCCTGCCGGCAGGGATGCTCTCAGCGCGTCCATCGCGCTGACCCCCTCCCGCAGCGTGCCCGAGACCGACGAGACGATGTGCAGCACGTGCGAGTAGGTCTCGACGACCATCAGCTCGTCCACCGACACGGACCCGTACTCGCACACCCGCCCGAGGTCGTTGCGAGCGAGGTCGACCAGCATCACGTGCTCGGCACGCTCCTTCTCGTCGGCGAGCAGCTCCTCCGCGCGCCTCAGGTCCCCCTCGACCGTCTCCGCACGCGGACGGGTGCCGGCGATCGGGCGCTGCTCCGCGTGGCGGCCGCCCACCTTGATCAGGGCCTCCGGCGAGGCGCCCGCGATCTCGAAGTCCTCGAAGTCGAGGAAGTACATGTACGGGCTGGGATTGATGGCGCGCAGGCCTCGATAGATCGAGAAGGTCTCCACCGGGAGATCGGCACTCCAGCGCTGGCTCGGCACCACCTGGTAGACGTCACCGGCGCGGATGTACTCCTTGCAGCGCTCGACGGCCGCGGCGTAGCCCTCCGGGCCCATGTTCGAGGAGAAGGGCGGCGGCTCGCGCACGCCACCCTGAATCCTCGGCACCGGCTCGGACAGCCGGTCACGGACGTCGGCTATCGCGGCGCTCGCCGCCGCGTAGGCCCCGTCCACATCGTCCTCGACGAAGACGTTGGCGAGGATCGTGACCTCGTGTCGAAGGTGATCGAAGGCCACGAGCACGTCGGAGACCATCAGCGCGAGCTCCGGCATGCCCAGCTCGTCGACGTTTCCGGGGCCGATCGAGGGCTCGGCGTGCCGCACCAGGTCATAGCCGAAGAGCCCCACGGCGCCTCCCGCAAACGGCGGCAGCCCGTCGAGCGGCGCCACGCGGTAGCGCTCGAGCTCGGCGGCGATCGCCGCGTAGGGGTCGCTCGCGTCACGGGCCTCCCCCCCCACCGTGAGCGCGCCGTCCTGGAGCCGGATGAGGGTGCGCGGCCGGCAGCCCAGGAACGACCAGCGCCCGAACCGCTGACCCTGCTCGGCCGACTCCAGCAGGAACGAGGGACCGTCGCCGCGTAGCTTGAGGTAGGCCGAGACGGGCGTCTCGCAGTCGGCGATGAAGGTGTGGCGCAGGGGAACGAGCGTGCTCTCCCGCGCCAACTCGTGAACCTCCGCGAGGCTCGGCGTGATCTCGAGGCCCGAGGGCTCAGCGACGACGGTCATTGAGCACCTTGTAAGCGTGGGACAGGCTCAGCCCGCGCGCGGCCATCAGGACGGCGAGGTGATAGAGCACGTCCGCGGCCTCCTCGCTCAGACGCTCGTCGGACTCGCCGGCCGCGGCGCGCGCCACCTCGTCGGCCTCCTCGCGGACCTTCTCGCCGATCCTCGGCGGGTCGGAGAGCAGCTCGGCCGTGTAGCTCCCGGCGGGTGCGTCCGCCCGCGCCGCGGCCATCCGCTCGGCGATCGTCCGGTCGAGGGCCGGGAGCGCCTCGCCGGATTGAGGCTCCATGTCGCCCCGGTAGAAGCAGCTGCGCTCCCCCGTGTGGCAGGCCGCGCCCGAGGGGTCGACGAGCGCCACGAGCGCGTCCTCGTCGCAGTCGTAGCGCAGGGCGCGCAGGCGCATGGTGTTCCCCGAGGTCTCCCCCTTGTGCCACAGCTCACCGCGCGAGCGGCTCCAGAAGTGCACCTGTCCGGTCTCGCGAGTGCGCGAGAGCGCCTCCTCGTTCATATAGGCCAGCGTGAGCACCTCGCCCGTGCGCGCGTCCTGCATGACGCAGGGCACGAGGCCGTCCTCGTCGAAGCGGATTGGGTCCACGGAGGGATTGTCCCGGAAGGGCTCAGGAGACGAGGCCGCGACCGCTGGCCAGGCGGTAGGTTGGCACGAGTCCCTAGCGAACAACACCCGCGAAAGAGAGGCATCATGATCTGTCGCATCTACGAGGTCCCGGGCGCCACGCTCGACCAGTACGAGCAAGTCAACGAACAGCTGGGTTCGGAGAAGCCCGAGGGCGTCCATGTCCACATCGCCGGAAAGATCGAGGATGGCCTTCGCGTGATCGAGGTATGGGACTCGTCGGAGCAGATCGATCGATACATGGAGTCGGGGCTCGGCCAGGCGCTGCAAGAGGCTGGGGTCCCGGCACCTTCCATCAGCGAGTTCGAGGTTCACAAGCTCGACTGGATCGACTGATCTAGCTTGCCGACCCACGCGACTCCGGAGCGGATCGGTCGTGGGCACCGTGGCCCTATGTCACGAGCGCCTCGGCGGTTCTCGCGGCGATCTGACGAAGCCGTTCCGCTGCCTCGCCGTTTGGCTCGGCAATCAGGAGTGGCCTTCCCCGCTCCGCCAGCCGTGAGAGTCCTGGGTCGAACGGGAGCTCACCGAGCTTCTCCACCCCCGTGGACCAGATCGCGCGGGACTCTCTCACCGAAGGGAAGATCTCGAGGTGGGAGTGGCACTCAGGACAGACGAGCCCATGCATGTTCTCGACGCCACCGAGAATCGGAACGCGGGCCTCCCGGAACATCGAGATGACCTTCTTAGCGTCGAGGTGGGCGAGGTCCTGAGGGCTCACGACTATCAGGGCGCCCGAGGGTCGCACCAGCCCCACGATGTGCTGCTGGACGTCGGCCGTCCCGGGCGGAAGGTCGACCACCAGGTAATCGAGCTTTCCCCACGTCACCTGCCGGGCGAGCTGGTCGAGGACGAAGTTGATCGATGCAGCGGGCAGCGAGAGCGCCTGGTCCTCCGCGAGCAGGAAGCCCGCCGACATCACCTTGAGGCCGAAGCGCTCGACCGGCTCGAACCTCACCGGCTCCAGGCGCGGATTGCGGAACAGCGGCCAGCGCTTGCGCGCCCTCGTGCGGGTGAGGTTGAGCATGAGCGGTATGTCCGGCGCGTGCACGTCGGCGTCCAGCAGTCCGACGGCGCCCCCCTTCTCGGCGAGGGCAAGCGCGAGGTTCAAACTGATCGTCGACTTGCCGACGCCGCCCTTCCCGCTTGCTACCACGATCACGTGGCCCGCCAGAGGTAGCATCTCCGGTTCCGAAGATCCACCGGCGTCCTGGGGATCAGGCCAGGGAAGTGACGACCCTCCGCTATCCATGCGGCTCAGTTTGGCGCAACCGCGCGCCGGTGTGGCGAGCCGACCCTGCGGATGCTAGCTCGGGAACATTCCGGTGAGGTTGGTGAAGGTTGAAGGTGCCGGTCATCGCGCATCGATCGGAAACCAGGAATGTGGCCATGTCCACGACCTCCGCCAGCCGGGGTGATCGGCGCAGCATCCTCATCCCGTCGAGCTGATCAAGCAGTCCCTGAAAGGCCTCTTCGTCGAGTTGCATGTTGCTGTCGACTGCGGCGAGCCGCTCGGGAGTCATCGTGTCGGGAATACCCGCCACCCAAAGGCCAAGCACGCGAACTCCCTGCGGACCGATCTCAGCCGCAAGATTGCGGACGAAGGTGTCGATTGCTGCATCCGCGGGCCCGGTGTTCCCCATCATCGGACTTCCGTGGGCGGATCCGCTGTTCAGCGCGAGGATGACGCCGGATCCCTGCTCGATCATTTGACGGGCCGCCGCCCGCGCGGTGTTGAAGTTCGCCGTGATCCCGGTGGTGATCGCGCCGACGAAGTCCGCCGTCGTCATCTCTGCGAGCGGGATCCCCTGGACGTCTCCCCGGGAAACGAGGTTCAGGGACACGTCGATGCCTCCCGCCTCCGCAACAACCCGAGCATGCTCGTCGACCGATCCCTCGTCGCGGGCGTCGACCTCGGCGACCCCACCCGCAGCCGTGATCTCTTCGGCTACCTCGTTCAGCTTCTCGACGGTGCGCCCGGTCAGGAAGACACGAGCTCCTTCGCGGGCGAAGTTCTTGGCCACTTCGCTCCCGATCGCGCCCCCCATCCGCGCCGCCGGGATGCGCGCGGCCAATACGATCGCAGCATCGAGGTCGTCGGCCTCGAACAGGGGGTAGCCGCCGAGCGCTTCCTTGGTCTCGACGAACGGACCGTCGGTTGCCAGAATCTTGCCCCCCTGCACCCGCACGGTGGTTGCCGTCTCGGGGTCCTGCAGCTGGACGCCGGGACTGACGCCGGGGGTCTCGCTGATCGCCGTGTACTGGCCCGAGATCGCCTTCTGCTCGTCCGAGAGGCTCTCCCACTCCTCCGACGACCGTGGCGTCGGGGCGGCGCCCTGATGGATCAGCAGCATGTACTTCATCGCGCGTCCTCCTTGTCGGGATGGTCGTCTATAGACGCACGGGAAGCGACGAAATCGACAGCTCCGCGCCGACATCCACGGGTCATCGAGGTTACGGTCTCGGCGTGGAGATCACCCTGCACCTTGGGGATATCACGCAGGACGCGCAAGCCGACGCCATCGTGAACGCTGCAAACGAGTCCCTCCTCGGAGGTGGCGGCGTCGACGGGGCGATCCATCGGGCGGCGGGCCCGGGGCTGCTCGAGGAATGTCGGGCGCTGGGCGGCTGCGTCACCGGCGAGGCGAAGATCACCGGCGCCCACCGCCTGCCGGTCGCCCGGATCATCCACACGGTCGGGCCCATCTGGCGCGGCGGCGGGCACGGCGAGCCTGGGCTGCTCGACTCCTGCCACCGGCGCTCAGTCCAGCTCGCCGCCGAGCACGGCTGCGCGCGCGTGAGCTTCCCGGCCATCTCCACCGGCGTCTTCGGCTATCCGGTGGAGCTCGCCGCGCCCGTCGCAATCCGCGCGGTCCGCCAGGCGATGGTCGAGCACCCAAGCGTCGTCGAAGCGCGCTTCTGCCTGTTCGAGCAACCGGCGTACGAAGCGTTCGCCGCTGCCTTGCGGACCGACACCGCGACTGAGCGCCCGTGAGCCGACACGCGAACGAACTTCGCGAGCTCAGCCTCTCACTCCTCCGGCGGACGCTCTCGGGGTCTTGCCTGCTCGTACGCCGTCCGTTGGCGAAGGTACATTTCGCGCACGTCGCTGGGAACGTCGAGTGCCTCCAACAGGTCCCCGCGCAGCTTTGCCACGTCCACATCGAGCTCACGAAAGAGAGCGTTTGGGACCCCTCCGCCTTCGGTGACCATCGCAAGCAGCGTGTGCGCGCTGCTCGCACGCACCTCGCCCAGGCGCTCGGCCTCCACTTCGGCGAGCTTCAGGACCACGGTCGCTCGCGGCGAGTAGCTCCAGAAGCGCTCCGAGGCGCGCCACCCATTGCCGACTATCTCGGCCGTTCGACGTCGCGCGGACTCGAGCGTGACACCGTGAGAGGCAAGGACCTTCGCGGCGAGAGCTTCCTGCTCGGCGAGGATGCCGAGCAGCAGGTGCTCGCAGCCAATGTAATTGTGCCCGAGGCGCTTCGCCTCTTGAACGTGCGGCCTGCTCGCGTCGCGCTTCGGTGCCGGCGCCCGAGCGAGCACCGCCCGGCGCGCCTCGGTGTACTTCTCGCCCGTATCCTCCATGCGGCGGCGGATGGCCTGCTTGAGAGCTCGATTCTCCGTCACGTGATCCTCGCGTTCCGACCGGATCCCGCGCGTCACGGCCGTTGGATCGACGCAACGACGGCCGAGACCGAGTCCCTTGCTCCGTCTTCGCCGACTCGGGCGCAGGCCGATGCCGACTCGGAGGGCGCGCCAGGCAGGGCGCGGGCCGAGTCTACCAGGGGTAAGCGAAGCGCTGTCGAACGAATCTAGCTCCGCTTGGTCCCGAGAAAGTGACCGAATGAGGCAACTTTCGGCGCGGCGGCGAAAACCTCAGGAAATGGAGTGGTGCGGGTGAGCTCCACCTCCCGGAGAGCCGACGGTCGCCGGCACGAGGGGGGTGTGTTGATCCTGTACGGGAGGAGTGGACAAATAGACAACACCCCCCGTACGGCGACACCTCTGGCTCGTGGGGCGCCGGGTTACCGCGCGTGGCCTCGGCACGGCCGTCTCGCCCAGCACCATCACTGCGATGGAAACGCCAGCCACGCGCGCTCGGCGAGCGTGGCGAGGTCCTCGGCCTCGACGCCGCTGTAGGAGAGGGTGAAGAGACGGCCGGCGGCGACGAGTGAGCGGCTGATCTCGGCGGGGTACAGGCCGGCGTCGTGCGCTGCGCGCCCCACCTCCGCGATCCCCCCGCGGCTGACCCGGAACCCGATCGCCCCGACGAAGCCCGTCGGCGCCGGCCCTGAGAGGGGCACCGGGGCGCCACTTCCGAAGCCCTGGACGGGAATCACCGCGAGCTTTGTCGGCGCCCACCAGAGGAAGGCGTGGTGGTCGAACTCCACGCTGGACGAGGACCCCTCCCCGACCTTCCGGTGGGCCAGGCGCGCGGGCCGGCCCAGGTTCGATACGTCGAACAGCGACAGCTGCGTGCCGAGTCGCCTTCCATCCTCGGTCGCGTCCTGGCCCACGCCCAGCAGCAGGTCCTTTCCGATCGGGTGCAGGTAGGCGGAGTAGCCGAGCACCTTGAGCTCGCCCCGCACGCGCGGGCGGCGCGGCGTGGCGAGGTCGATCGTGTACAGCGGATCGGTCTGGCGGAAGGTGACCACGAAGCCGGCGTCGTCGATGAAGCGAACGGCGTAGATGCGCTCGCCGCGACCGAGGCCGCCGACGCGACCCAGGCGCCGCAGGGCGCCATCCCGCTCCGCCAGCGTGGTCACGAAGCTCTCGCTCTCCGGCCGCGGCGCCCCCTGCCACCAGAGCGGATCCTCGGTGCTCGCCACCCGCAGCACGCCCTTGCGCTCCGACATCGAGAACTGGTTCAGCAGGTAGCCGGGCACGGTGCCGCTCCCGCGGTAGCGCGCACGGTCGGCATCGGAGACGTCGAACTTGTGGATGGTGCTGAACGCACGCGGCGGCGGCGCACCAGGCGTGGCGGGCTGGGGTGTCCACTTCTGAGTGGCCACGAAGAGGGAGTCGGGAGAGGCGTACGCGATGCCACTGCCGGCGAGCACCGACACGGCGTCGACCGCAGGCAGCCCCTTCGACATGTCGATCGTGAGCACGCTGAGCATGTCGAGCCCCGAGAAGACGGGAGGGCGGCGGACGCTGCGGCACGCGGCGAGCCGGCGGCGGACGCGCCGCTTGCCACGGCGGTCCACGAGGGTGTAGGAGGGCATGAAGCCCCTCAGCCTGCGCCGGAGGCCAGGCTCGGCCAAGGCCGCCGGCGGTGAGGAGATGACGACGCGCGCGCTGGCGCCGCCCAGGCGGGCCGTGAGGTAGGAACCGGGGATCCGCGCGCTGCGAACGATCCGCATCGCGGAGGGATCGCTCACGTCCACCTCTGTCAGGAGCGTGCTCCCGGGCCCGGGAAACGCCAGTGAGCTCGGCCCGACCGCCGGTCCGGGGAAGCCTGCCGACGCGTACTCGCGCGAGAGCACCAGCAGGCGCTTTCGATAGAGCAGCAGCTCGTGAGCAGAGCCCTCGAGCGCGAGCGAGCCCAGCAGCCGCGGCCCGCGAGCGTCGACGGCGTGGAGGCGCGCGCCGACCACGCTGAAGATCCGCGAGCCCCTCGCCTTGACAATGTCGGGCTCATCGACGCCCGGCTCCTGCACGTTGGTGGGCGACGTGCCGGTGCCCTCGGCCCCGGGAGCCGGTGCGGCCACGGGAGCGGGGAAGCCGGGCCTTCCGGGCAGCGCGGGCGGAGTCGGCGGCACAGGCTGGGCCACCGGCACCCCGGCCTGCGGAGGACCGGCGCCGGCCCCCCTCTCGACGTAGCGGCGCCCGTAGCGCACGAGCCCGGCGCACGAGCGAAACGCCTTCAGCCGCGCCCTGCCCCCCCGCCCGGCCTTGCGATTGGCCTTCGCCTCGACACTGGCCGTTGCCGAGTCCCCACGCGAGGGCAACGCCGCCGCGGACGCTGGGGCGACGACGAGCGCGGCGAGTACCAGGCCAAGGGCGAGGGCAGTCCTCGTCATGTCGCGGCCCCTCGCGGGATTCGGCCGCGCTCGGGTTGCCGCTTCGCGCATCACGCCAAGTATCTCCACATCCGGGCGAACCGTCCACCGCTGGAGCGCAAGGCTCAGCGATAGCCGATCGGGTCCGCCTGCCGGCCGGCGTCCTGCACCTCGACGAGGTAGCGCCAGCAATCGGGCTGCGAGCCATCGAGGTCTGTAAAGCCGTGCTCGCGCGCGAGCTCGCCGGAGGAGAACGACCCGCCGTTGCGGAGTCCGAGGTTCGGGTCGGCTGCTAGCGCGGCAACCGCACGGCCCACAAACCGCGGACTCTCGGAGATCGCAGCGAAGTGCGGATTCCTGGCCGCCGCGTCGCGCCAGTTCGCCTCGGTTACCCCGTAGTTGTCGAGCATCATCTCCGAGCGCATCCAACCCGGGGTCAGCGCGACGGCGGTGCACCCGTGCGGGGCGAGCTCCTCGCCCTGCGCGAATGCAAGGCGGATGACTGCGGTCTTGGCCAGGTCGTAGAACACCGAGACCCGGTAGTGCTCGGCGTTGTACTCGCGCGTGCCGTCCGTCATCTCGACGACCAGCCCGCCCGGCTCACGGATCAACAGCGGCAGCGCGAAGTGGCTGGTAATCAGGTGCGTGTCGACGGCCAGGCGCAGCATCCGCAGCCCAGCGGTGAGGTCGTGCTCCCACACGGGCGTGTTCCACTCGAACAGCAGCTCTGCGCCCCAGATGTCGTTGACCAGCACGTCGAGCCGGCCGCTCTCCGAGTCGATCCGCTTCACGAGCGCCTCGACCGCGTCCGCCTCGAGATGGTCGACCGCGACCGCGACCCCCACGCCGCCGGCGGCGGTCACGAGCTCGGCGGTCTCCTCGATCGTCTCGGGCCGGCCGTAGTCAGAACGACGCTCCCGGGTGGTCCGACCCGTGCAGTACACGGTCGCTCCCGCCTCGCCGAGGGCAACGGCCGTACCGCGTCCGGCGCCGCGCGTCGCGCCCGCGACCAAGGCGACCCTGCCATCGAGCGCTGCGGGCATCACCAGAAGCTACTTCGCATGTCGATCCGGTGCCTTATCCAGCCAGAGAGCCAGGTTCGGGTTCGCTACGCGCCTCGGTTTGTCCGGGCGAACACGACCGCGTCAGCGCGCCGGGAGGGGTAGCTGAGGAACGACCGGAGCAGCCCCTCCCGCATGAACCCCGCGGCCGTCAGGACGCGCTGAGAAGCGACGTTCTCGGGCTCGACCCAGGCCTCGACGCGAGCGACGCCGGCCTCGGCAAGCGCCCACTCCGAAAGGAGCCTCGTCGCACACGTTGCGAGACCGCGACCGCGCGCAAGCGGCACGATCCAGTACCCGATGCCGACCACACCGGGTTGCGGTCTCACCAGCAGCACGGCGAGCCCCAGTGCAGAACCCGTGTTGAGATCGGCCACCGCGAGGGACACGCCGTCGCCAGCCTCAACTCTGCCCTGCTGTCGTTCGATGAACGCTTGCGCAAGCTCGGCGGTAAAGACGGCCGGGACCGTGGTGCCCTCCGGGATTCGCGAGTCGCTGCTCGCCTCCCGGACGCACTCGAAGTCGCCGTCTTTCCAGCGGCGAAGGCGGACAACGCCGTCGCTGAGATCCGGCTCGGGATAGCTCAGCCTCACCAGGACAACTTAGGGCCGGGATTGAGCCAACACTCCACGACCGGAAAACCGGCCACCGCCCGGCCACGGTGCCTATGGTCTGCCGGATGGATCTGCGATTCGAACCGCTCCGGCCAGAGCACCGCCGGGACGCTGACGCGCTCGCAGCCGAACGGCTTGGCGAACCCGGTGCGCTCGACCGGATGGACGGCACCGACCCGGCGCTCGTCTGTCTGCGCGACGGCGAGCTCGTCGGCCTGTGCTTCGGCCATCGCAATGACCATAACGGGGTGACCCTCGACGGCAGTATCGGTGTCCTGACGGTGTATAGACCCGCCCGGTCGAATCGACGTTACTCGATCCCAAGCCGGTCGAGCAGAGCATCGTCCCGGCGCCAAGCCTTGCGAACTCGCACGCGCAGCTCGAGGTGCACGCGATCCCCAAGCGCGGCCTGAAGCTCCTTGCGGGCGGCGGTCCCGATTGCCTTGATCATCCGGCCGCCGGCGCCGATCAGGATGGCCTTGTGCGACTCGCCCTCCGCCCATAGGTAGGCCTCGACCTCGAGCGTCCCGTCCTCGCGCTCGGTGATCTCCCCGAGGTCGACCTCCACGGCGTGTGGAAGCTCGTCGCGGGTGCGCAGCAGCACCTGCTCGCGGATCAGCTCGGCCAGGTGAACCCGCTCGGGAAGGTCGGTGCGGTCCTCGGGCGGGTATAGGAACGGCCCCTCCGGCAGCAGGGTCAGCAGATGCTCCATCAGCTCGGCCACGCCGACACCGGTGATCGCGCTGATGGGAAAGATCTCCCCGTCGATCCCGAGCCCCTCCGCCGCGACGAGCGCCTCCAGCGTCCGCTGCCGGCTGAGCCGGTCGATCTTGTTCACCGCCAACACGGCCTTCATGCCGGCCGTGCGGATGGCGCGGGCGATGAACCGATCGCCCTTTCCCACCTGCTGCTCGCCGTTGAGTGTGAAGAGGACGGCGTCGGCGTCGCCCAGCGCCCGCTCGACCGAATGCTGCATCCGCTCGGTCATGGGATCGCGGGGCCGCTGGACGCCGGGCAGGTCCACCAGCACGAGCTGCCAGTCGGCGCCCGTCGCGATGCCGCGGACCTCCCGACGGGTGGTCTGGGGCTTGTCCGAGACGATCGCCACCTTGTCGCCCACGATCCGGTTCACAAGCGTGGACTTCCCGGCGTTCGGCCGCCCGGCGAGCGCCACGAATCCGCTGCGGGTCGGGTGGTCCGGAGAGCTCATCTCGCTGCGAGGGAGGCGAGCACCCGATCCTGCAGGCTGAGCATCTCGCCCGAGTCGGTCTCGTGGTCATAACCGCAGAGGTGGAGCACGCCGTGGACGACGGCCTCGGTCAGATCCTGGGTGTATTCGGGGCAGACGACCACGTCGCCCAGCTCGCGCGGGCCCGCGGTCGAGCCGACCCCGTCGACCGGGAAGGAAAGCACGTCCGTGGCCCCCTCGATCCCGCGGTGGCGGCCGTTGAGCGCGCGGATCTCCTCGGGCGAGACGAGCGCGAGCGCCAGGTGACCCTCGCTGACCCCGGCCGCCGCGAGCGCCGCCTCGGCCGGCGGGCGAAGCAGCGCCTCGTCACCGGCGATGACCTCGAGCTGGATCAGGCCTTCTTCCGGGCGGGGCGCAGCTCGGGCGCCTGCGTCTCCGCGTACTCGCCATAGGCGGCGACGATGCGCTGCACGAGCTTGTGGCGCACCACGTCCTCGCCGCCGAAGCGCACGAACTCGATCCCCTCGACCTCGGCGAGGATGTCGCCGATCACGAGCAGCCCGGAGCGCTGGTCCTTTGGCAGATCGACTTGCGTCACGTCCCCCGTGACCACCATCTTCGACCCGAAGCCCAGGCGGGTGAGCACCATCTTCATCTGCTCGGGCGTGGTGTTCTGGGCCTCGTCCACGATGATGAAGGAGTCGTTGAGGGTGTTGTGCGTGACCAGAAAGTCGTCCGTGATGTAGAGCGAGTCGGCCGCGGCGACCTGGATGCAAACCGTCTCCGCCTCGCCCGCCGGGTCGATCGCGTGCACGAAGCGCATCGGGCGACCGCCGCAGGACTCTCGGAAGCGCTCGCGCTTGCGAGCGAGCCGGAACGGCTC
>Ga0208612_1000643_pt1 | contig 14724 bp, 13 predicted proteins | sample AntDryMetagUQ889_FD_188089 | JGI IMG/M metagenome (GOLD analysis project Ga0208612, IMG submission 188089) | Polar desert microbial communities from Antarctic Dry Valleys - UQ889 (SPAdes) | ecosystem: Environmental > Terrestrial > Soil > Desert | place: Antarctic Dry Valleys | collected 2008-12-31 | reverse complement strand
GCCGGCGTGGGCGGCGATCACGCTCATCGCCGTCGTGATCGGCCCGCTGGGGGCGCTCGGCGCCATCTCGTCGAGCCTCCAGCAGTCGTGGTACCAGATCATCCTGCCCGACGACGAGCGTCGTCTCATCGCTCCGCGCCTCGGCGGCATCACGCTGGGCATCGGCTCGGTTGTGCTCCTCCCGATCGCCTTCACCATCGACGCCGTGGTGGGTGGGATCGGCCTGTGGGCGTACACCGTCCCGCTCCTCGTCGGTGGCCTGGCGGGGATCGTCCCGCTCGTCATCCTGCGCCGCCTCCCCGCCCCCGGCCGCATCCGCGTCCCGCAACAGACCACCTGGAGCGGCGACGAGCAGGCGCGATTGCGCCGCCACGGCAACGTGATGACGCTCGCGCTCCTCTCTGCCGGCCTGTCGCCGTTCCTGTCGGTGTACGCCATCACGGTGCTCGGCACCGGCGCCGGGTTCGCGATCGCGCTGAGCGCCGTGAGCTCCGGAACGCTCGTGCTCGCGTCCATCTACGTCAGCTCGCACCTGCGCGGCGGGTCCTCGTCCGTGTTCCTGCGCCGATCCTTCCTGCTGCGCGGCGTCGCCCTGTTCGCCGGGCTCGCCGCGCACCCCGCCAATCCCTATGCCCCGATGGTCCTCGTGCTGGTCGCCGTCCTCATGGCCATGGGGGATACGGCGGGCCAGCTCGCGGCCAACGAGCGGCTGTTCCGTCTGGCCACCGGTCCGGGGGTGCTCGCCTTCCAGAGCCATTTCGTGGTGCGCAACGTCGGCGCGTACTGCGGCGGCATCACGGCATCCTCGCTCGTGATGCTGCTCGGCGGGTACCCGGCCTTCGCGGCCCTGTTCGTCGCGGCCGGCATCGGCCGCTTCACCGCCGCTCGCGCCACCTGGATCACCGAGCCGCAGCGTCTCGCGGCGAGCGGTGGCGCGGAGCCGGCCTCGGCCTGAGGGCGGTGCGGTGCTTCTGCTCGATACGGGGGCTCCCGCTTCCTGAGCCTTCCCGTCCAGCGGGCGTATCGGCGCCTGGCCTGCCGTTCTGACCGTCCCACGGGACGCATGGAGGGTGAAGTGCCCAATCGCGGCCCCTCGCCCGCTGAACTGCCCGCCGGATGGGCGTATCGGCGCCTCATCGGCCGTTCTGCCCGTGGGGCGGTAGGCAGCCGGCCGCCGCGCGGGGGGTCGCAGTTGCGCCAACGACTTGCGTGGTTGCGCAACCTCTGAGATACTAGGCCGATGAAAGCCACCTACGCCACCGACGAGGTGCGCGCCCACGCGGCCGGCGTCGCCCGGGCCCTCGCCGACCCGAAGCGCCTGTGCGTGCTCGAGCGGCTCGCGGCCGGCGAGCGCAGCGTGAGCGACCTGTCGCGCGAGGTCGGGTGCCAGGTGCCGAACATGAGCCAGCACCTTTCGGTGCTCCGCTCCGCCGGGCTCGTCGCGAGCCGCAGGCAGGGCAGCACCGTCTTCTATCGGCTCACCGACATCCGCGTCCTCGACGCGTATCAGCTGCTCCAGACCGTCGCCGGCTGAGAAGCCGGCGCAGAGAACCAGAAAGGGATCGTTTCAATGTCCGATGTTCGTGAGGTCACCGACGCCACCTTCGAGAGCGACGTGCTCCAGAGCGCCAAGCCGGTGGTCGTCGACTTCTGGGCCGAGTGGTGCGGCCCGTGCCGCATGGTCGCGCCCGAGATCGAGAAGCTTGCCGCCAAGTACGCCGGTAGCGTCGAGGTGCGCAAGCTCGACGTGGACGCCAACCCGCAGACCGCCATGAAGTACGGAATCATGAGCATTCCGACGGTCGCGCTGTTCACGCAGGGCAACCCGCCGAAGGCCGCGGTCGGCTTCCGTCCGCTCGAGGCGCTCGAAGAGGCATTCGGTCTCGCGAGCTTCGCCGAGGGCGCCACCGCCTGACCTGCATCGGCGGCATACTCCGCCGATGCGTCGCTCGCTGAACGCGGTCCTGATCGGAACATTCACGCTCCGCTTCAGCACCGGGTTGACCGGTGCTCTGCTCGTCTACTACCTGGCCGAGCTCGAGGCGTTCGGCGCGGGCAACGAGGTTTCGGCGCTCGACGTCGGCATCCTGACCGCCGCCTTTTACCTGGCCGAGCTGGCGCTCTCGCCGATCTTCGGCATGCTGTCGGATCGAATCGGCTCGCGGCCGGTGATGCAATACGGGCCCGTGTTCGGAGCGATCGCCGTCGTGATGACGGCGCTCACGACCGACATGCTGCTGCTCGGCGTCACCCGCTGGCTCGAGGGTGCCGCGGCCGCCGCCAGCATTCCGTCCATCCTCGGCTACATCGCGCTGGCCACGTCGCGCGACGAGGGGCTTCGCGGCCGCACCGTTGCGCAGTTCGAGGCCGCCACGCTCGCCGGGATCGGGATGGGCCTCGTCGCGGCGGGCGGGCTGTGGGCGCTGCTGGACCGGAACGCGTTCTACCTGAACGCGGTGCTGTACGGCGTGAGCTTCCTGATCTACCGCTTCGGCGTGACGGAGGGACGGCCCGGCAGCGACGCAGCTCCACAGCCGGATGTCACCGAGCTCGGTGCGGGCGGGGTGGCCGGCGTGGCGCGTGGCTTCGACTTCGCGCGTTATCGGCGCGTGCTGGCGAGCCCATCGGTCTGGCTGCTGGCCCCGACGTGGATCGCCGTCAACGCGTTCATAGGCGCCTGGACCAGCCAGTCGATCTTCCAGCTCGTTGACGAGCCGCGGCCCGGCTTCGAGGACCAGATGCTCATGGGCGGGTTCGTGCCAGCACAGATCAGCGTCGCGCTGGGCGTGGCGATGGTCGTGTTCTTCGCGGGTCTCTTCTACTGGGGCAACCGGTTCAAGCGCTTCCGGCGCACCACGATCATGTCGATCGGTATCGTCGGGGGCATCGCCATGGTCGCCGCCATCTTCTGGATCAACCATGGAGCGGGTGCGGCGCTCGTGGCGGTGGTCGGGGGGCTGATCGCCGCAGCCGGCCTGTTCGTGCTTGCCGGTGCCACGCCCGCGGCGCTCGGGATGCTCGCCGACATCAGCGAGGAGCACCCCGACGATCGCGGGGCGATCATGGGCCTCTACTCGGTCTTCCTGGCGCTGGGCCAGATCATCGGCTCACTTCTCGCCGGCGGCGCAGCCGAGTGGCTGGGCATCGACGGGCTGCTGCTCGCCTCGGTCGGGCTCCTGCTCGTCGCCCTTTTGCCCCTGCGCTGGCTGCGCGGATCGGAGCACCTGGTGGGCGCGTCGGCGCTGCGGACGTCCGCCGCAGACGGCTGAGGGGCGGGCCGTGGACGGCGCGGTTACTTCGAGCGAGCGGCCGATTCCCGCCGGGCGGGCGTAACAGCGCGTGAGCAACCGAATTCCCGTGGGATGGGCGTCCTGGCTGACGAGCGCCCGGTTCGTCGGCCATTCGTCCCGTGGGGCGGGCAGAACGGCCGGTGAGGGGCCGTTACGCTCGCCGGGCGGGAGTCGGCCCCGGCACAACCCGATCAGGCTGAGCGCAGTTGCGGGAACACCTCGGAGGCAAGGCGCTCGAGGCGTGACGTGTCCGCGACGCCGCGCACGCCGAAGATGAGGTGCTGGGCGCCCGCCTCGACGAGGCCGCCGAAGCGCTCGACGATCTCATCGGCCGACTCCGCCTCGATGTCCGCGCTGGTCAGCACGGTGCGCTCGATCTCGTCGCAGGGGCGCCCGAGCCGATCGCAGTGCTCGCGGAGGATGGCGAACTTGGCGCCGATGAACTCCGGGGATCGCCCGAAGACGTTGCAGGCGTCGGCGTACTGCGCCACCAGGCGCAGCGTCTTGCGCTCGCCGCCACCGCCCACGAGGATCGGCACGCGAGGCTTCGAGATGGACTGCGGCGAGTTCAGGAGGCGGCTGGCGGTGACGTGGCTGCCCTCGAAGCGCTCGCCGCTGCCGCTGCCGCCGGACCACATCCCGTGCGCCATGCGCAGCGTGTCCTCCAGCCAGGCGAAGCGGTCGCGCAGCGGCGGCATCGGGAAGCCGAGCGCGGCCGACTCATCCTCGTTCCACGCCGCGCCGATGCCGAACCACGCGCGACCGCCGGAGAGCACGTCGAGCGTCGTGGTGGCCTTGATCCACAGGCCCGGCGGCCGATAGTGGATGCCGCCGACCATGAGCCCCAGACGCGCGCGTTCGGTGTGCGCCGCCAGAAAGCCGAGTGCGGTCTGCCCCTCGAGCATCGGCGCCTCGGGTGGTCCAAGGCCGCGGATCTGGAAGAAGTGGTCCATGACCCAGATCGAGTCGAAGCCGACCGAATCGGCCACGGAGCCGATGCCTCCCAGCGTCGGACCGATGGCCCCGGCGCCACCCGGCCAGGTGAACTGGTTGATCTGAAGGCCGAACTTCACGGGCATCCGCCGCATTCTGCGCGCCCGGCACGCCCCGTGCTTTGACCAGAGTCCGAGACGAACAAGCACGGGGTTCCGGCCGGTGACGGCGAGGGAGACGCCGCGAATCGGCGGCCGATATCAGATCGAGCAGTCCCTCGGACGCGGTGGCATGGCCACCGTGCATCGGGCGCGGGACACGCAGCTCGAGCGGGCCGTGGCGGTCAAGCTCATGCGTCCCGACCTGGCCGAGGACCCGATCTTCGAGGCGCGCTTTGTCAACGAGGCGCGCAATGCCGCGGCCATCTCGCACCCGAACGTCGTCACCGTCCTCGACTTCGGGGTCGATGGCCCCGGCCCGTACCTCGTCATGGAGCTCGTGGACGGTGGCGATCTCGCCAGCCTCATCGCGCGCGAAGGCCCCCTGTCACCACAGCGCGCCGCATCGATCGCCGCCGAGGTCGCCTCCGCGCTCCAGGCCGCGCACGGTAAGAGCATCGTCCACCGCGACGTGAAGCCCGCGAACATCCTGCTGGCGAAGGACGGACATCCACGCGTCGCCGATTTCGGGATCGCGCGGGCGACCGGCGAGCAGAGCCTCACGGGCACCGGCACGTCGCTCGGATCGGTCGACTACTTCAGCCCCGAGCAGGCGCGCGGCGAGCCGGCCACCGCCGCCAGTGACGTCTACGCACTGGGCGTCGTGCTGTACGAGATGCTCACCGGCGCTCGGCCGTTCTCGGGAGACACCCCATACGCCATCGCGGTCGCGCGCGTCGAGGCTCCGCCGCCGGACCCGCGCGCGGTCCGCCCGGACGTTCCGAAGCCGCTCGCCGCCGTCGTTCAGCGGGCGATGGCGACCGATCCGATCGCTCGCTTCGCGTCCGCTGCCGAGATGGCGCGCCCGCTCAAGACCTGGCTGACCCGCAATCCTGTCCCCGATGCCGACCCCGCGCCCGCATCGGCGGTCGCTGCCGCGCCTGCGAAGGCGCCCCGGAAGAAGTCGGCCGCCGTGCTCGCTGCGGCAGCCGCTGCGGCGGCCGCCACGCAGGCGGCTCCGGTCGCAGCGGCAGCCGCACCGGCCGGCCCGGCCGACACGATGCCAGTCGTCGCGGCAGTCCCGCCCGCAGCCGAGCCGGTCCCGGCGACGCCCGATCGTTCGCGCCGACGCAGCCCCCTGGTGCTCGTCGCGGCCGCCATCGTCCTGCTCGCCGTCATCGGCTTCGCGGGTGGCCGCCTCATCGGCGATGGGAACGATGGTGGGACGATCGTGGGCGAGCCACGCGGGGAGGTGTTCGCGTCCACCCCCGAGCCGACGGAGCAGCCGACGGGACGCCCGACCCCCGTTCCGCGCGAGTCGGCGACGCCGGAGCCCACGCTCGTGAGCACGCCGGTGCCAGTCGCGGTCGTCACGCCTCCCCCGGCAACACCCGTTCCGCCGCGAGCCACGCCGGCACCGACGCCGATCGCAGTGGCCATGGCCGTCACCCCCGATCAGACCGTCGCCACCTGGTACTCGTACGTCGAAGACGGCGAGTTCGACGCCGCCTACGCGCTGTGGAGCAATCGCATGAAGGCGAACTTCGAGCGCCAGGGGAACCTCGACAACCGATGGCGCGATACCGCCGACGTGACGTTCACCCAGCTGTACGTCGTCGAGCAGACGCAGACGACTGCCAAGGTGCACGTCGACTTCATCGAGACCAAGGACGACGGGGCCAGCCGCCGCTTCATCGGCTGGTGGGACCTCGTGCGATCAGGCGACGGCTGGCTGCTCGACCACCCGAACTTCTAGCCGGCGCGAACTTGCCCGCCGCACGGGCGTAACGGCCGCTCACCCGCCGTTTTGCCCACCCCACGGGAAGAACGGCGGACGAACGGCCGCCTCGGCAGCCAGGACGCTCATCCCACGGGAATTCGGCCGCTCACGCGCCGTTACGCCCGCCCGGCGGGAATGTGGCCGCCGGATGCCACGCGACGCGGGACGATCCCGCGCCGCGCCCGAATCGGTCCTAAGCGCCCGTGTCGTACCCGACGTCGACGAGCGACCCCGCGAGGTACGCGTCGTACGCCCCCATGTCGAAGTGACCGTGGCCCGACAGGTTGAAGAGGATCACGCGCTCCTCACCCGCCTCCCTTGCGTCCAGCGCCTCGTCGATCGCCGCCCGAATGGCGTGCGACGACTCGGGCGCCGGGATGAGGCCCTCCGTCCGCGTGAACTGGAGCGCCGCCTCGAAGCAGGCGTTCTGCTCGTAGGCGCGGGCCTCGAGGAAGCCGAGCTCGTGGAGGTGCGAGACCATCGGCGCCATTCCGTGGTAGCGCAGGCCGCCAGCGTGGATGGGCGCCGGTCGGAAGTCGTTGCCGAGCGTGTGCATCTTGAGCAGCGGCGTCGTCCCGGCGGTGTCGCCGAAGTCGTACCGATACTCGCCCTTCGTCAAACTCGGGCACGAAGCAGGCTCGACCGCCAGGAACCGGGTCTGCGTCCGGCCCTGGAGCCGATCACGCAGGAATGGGAAGGCGATCCCGGCGAAGTTCGACCCGCCGCCGGCGCAGCCGATGACGACGTCGGGCGCCTCGCCCGCCATCTCCATCTGGAGGATGGCCTCCTCGCCGATGACCGTCTGGTGCAGCAGCACATGGTTGAGGACCGATCCCAGCGAGTAGTTCGTGTCCTCGTGCGTCGCCGCCACCTCGATCGCCTCGCTGATGGCGATTCCCAGGCTGCCGGTCGACTCCGGGTCCTCGGCCAGCACGGCGCGGCCGGCATTCGTCTCGTTCGACGGCGACGGCACGACGCTTGCGCCGAAGCTCTCGATGAAGCTGCGCCGATACGGCTTCTGCTCGTAGCTGACGCGAACCATGAAGACCTTCGCCTCGATGTCGAAGAGTGAGCAGGCGAAGGACAGCGCGCTTCCCCACTGGCCGGCGCCCGTCTCGGTGACCAGGCGCTTCACCCCCGCCTCGCGGTTGTAGTACGCCTGTGCGATGGCCGTGTTCGGCTTGTGGCTGCCGGCCGGTGAGACGCCCTCGTTCTTGAAGTAGATGTGCGCCGGCGTATCGAGCAGCTTCTCGAGCGCGGTCGCCCGATGGAGCGGGCTCGGCCGGTAGATTCGGTACGCCTCGCGCACCTCCTCGGGGATCTCGATGTGCCGCTCGGTGCTCACCTCCTGCGCGATGAGCGCCATCGGGAAGAGCGGCGCGAGCGCCTCGGGGCCTATCGGCTCCCTTGTCCCCGGATGCAAGGGGGGCGGCAGCGGCTCCGGAAGGTCCGCCGCGATGTTGTAGTAATGCGTCGGCAGCTCGGACTCGGGGAGCACGATGCGACGCTGGCTGCGGGAGAGAGTGACCGTCATGGCTTTTCAAGCCTCCGTGAGAACAACAAGACCCCTTCGCCTCAACGGGCGAGGGGGTCGTCTCACGGTGCCACCGTTGTTCCCGGGGTTGTTCTCGTCCCCGGCTCGATTCGACCACGGAGCCGATGCGCTGACGCGCCCGCTCGATGACCTCGGCTTCGCTATCGGTGCCTCTCCGCCGGTGGCTAGTTGGCGTTGTCGCCGCCGTTCGCCTCCGGAGCTCCCGGGTCCATTCACCGCTCGCGCCGCCGCCGGGGTCACACTGTTCCCGGCTCCCTGTCTGGCTCGCCTGACGCGGGTACTCGTCCCGATCAACGCCGTCTTCAACTGTGCCGCGGACCGTACGCCCCACGACGCCGCAGGTCAAGCCGCGCTGGGCCGCCGTGGCCGTATTGCACCCGATGCATCAATCAGCGGAGAACGACGGTCAGGGCCATCCTTCGACGCACTGTTGCCGCCGCTACTCCGCTGATTGATGCGCCCCGCGCACCGATTGGCGGAGAAGGGCACCCTGCTCCGCGGGTTGATGACACCGCTGCAACACGCACCGTGGGCATCTGGGTGGCACGGGGCCTGCGTTCGCATGTCGGAGGAGGTGAACCATGAACGAGCGCACCAGTGGCGAGACCGAGGGCACCGACCAGCAGCCGACGGAGGCGGGCGACCAGGATCCAGCCGTGCGAGATCCCCGGCCGGATGGGCCGATGGACCAGCAGGGCGATGCCGCCAACGAGGAGTTCGGCGAGAGCCCGGACGCCGCCTACGGCCAGCGCGAGGGCCAGGCCGAGGAGACCGAAGAGGACAGCCCCACCTGATCCGATCGCCCTAGAGGATGTCGTGCTCGCGGGGCTCGAAGGTCCGATCCGGTGAGAGCGCGTTGGACGCGGGATCCGCGGCACCGGTGAGCAGGTCCACCACGAGGCGGCTGCCGCCGGCACCGGCCATCACGCCGTGCCCTGAGTAGCCGCCGTTGAGGAACAGTCCCTGCGGGCCGATCGGCCCGAGGTAGGGCCGACGGTCGGGCGTGTACTCGTACTGCCCGGCCTGGATGAACCAGTGGAAGGGCGCCGCCCCGTCGGCCCAGGCGTCGCGCCAGAAGGGCGCAACGCGCGCCAGGGCGTGGTCCGAGCCAGGGGCAAGCAGCCCGAACGCCCAGTCGTGCTGGATCGTCACCGGGTCGGCGGGCTCGCTCGGGGGCGTGGCCGCGTCGGTGAAGATCGCCAGGCAGCCACGGAAGGCCGGGCGCCAGTGCGCGGCGGTCTCCTCCTCGATGGTCATCGGCGCATCGGCGGGCACCGGCGGCAGGTCGGGGATCACGAGCTTCTGGCGCACCGTGGGCGCGAGCGCGACCTGCACGCCGGCGAGGGCCGCGACGCGGGCGAGGAACGGTCCGGCTGCCACGATCACCGCATCGCTGGCGATGGCGCCAAGCGAGGTCTCGACGCCACGCACTCGATCCCCCTCGACCGTGATGGAGGTCACGTCGGCACCGGTCACGAAGGTCGTGCCGCCGCCGGACACGGCGCCTGGTATGCGCTCCGGGTTCGAGGCGGCGGCGGCGTACCCGGCGGTCAGCCGCTTGACGTCCAGCCACCCGTCGCCGGCACGGAATCGTGCGCCGAGGACGTCCGGGGAGAGCCATGGCCATCGAGCGCGCGCCTCATCGCCGCTGAGCAGCTCCACGTCGTCCAGGCCCCAGTCGCGCTGCCGCGCCACGAGGCGCCTTGAGCGCTCAACGGTCGCATCGGTCAGTGAGCAGAACAGGTAGCCGCCGTGACGGAGGCCGAGATCCCAGCCTTCGAGCCCCGTCCGCTCGGCAAAGGCGTCGAACAGCTCGACGCCCTCCCGCACCACCGCGGTCTCGTCCGCGTTGTCGAACTGGAGGCGGAAGGCACCGGTCGACGCCGCGGTCGTGAGCGTCCCCAGCGCCCCGCGGCGCTCCAGGACCACCACCCGCAGGCCCGCGCGAACGGCGAAGAAGGCGGTCGCGCAGCCGATGACGCCCCCACCGATCACCACCACGTCGGCGGTCGCCGGGAGCGTATCGGTGACGCGGGCGCGGGGCATCGCTCAGTGTCCGGGCAGCGCGGCTGGGGCCAGCAGCGCCTCGTCGGGCCGGCGAGCGGGCCCGCGGGACGGGACACGCTGGGCGACGAGCGCGGCGAGCAGCCCCACGCCGGCGGTGATGGCGAACACGATGCCGAGCGCCGGAGCGAGCTTCAGCAGCCCGCCGTCGGCGAGGGCCACCACGGCGCCGCCGACACCCGCACCGAGTGCCGTTCCGAGGGTGAACATGAGCTGGAGCGCGGACGAGCTGATGCCCTCCTCGCCCGGTGCCGCGGTCTCGAGCATGACGAGCGCCGACGTGGAGTAGGCGAGGCCCATTCCCAGGCCGGCGACCGCCCAGCCGATGGCTGCCATGAAGACCGGCATCTCGGGGAGCAGCACGGTCGCGGTGATGGCGATGCCGAGGGCGATGAGCGCCGCGCCGGCCGCCATCATCATCCGACGCAGCCCGGCGCCTGCCGCCCGGGCCTGGATCCACGAGCCCGCGGCCCACGTCACGGCGGAGGTGGACAACGCGAGCCCGCCGAGCGCGGCACTGCCGCCGCGGACCTCCACCACGGAGAGCGGCACGAACGCCTCCGCCCCCAGGAACGCGAACGCCACCCCGAATCCGACGGCAACGACACTCGGGCGGCCGCGGGCCAGGCGCAGGCTGCCGGGCGGCAGCAGGTGGCGCAGGGCGAGGATGACCAGCGTGCCGCCGACCAGCAGCAGGGCCAGCGCGGCCGCCGGCACTCCCACGCTCAGCGCCCAGAGCAGCAGCGCCGAGCCGACCGCCAGGCGAGCGGCGTCGAAGGCTCGGCGCGTCGTGGTGCGCTTCGGACCCGCGGAGGACGGCGCGGGACCGAACGGCGTGAGCTGTGGCGTGACCGCGGCACCCATGAGCAGCAGCATCGGCACCACCGACAGGAAGACCCAGCGCCAGCCGATGGTGTCGGCGACCGTGCCGGCCAGCGCGGGACCGATGAGGCCCGGTACCACCCACGCGCTGGAGACGAGCGCGATCATGCGCGGCGTGGTCTCGACCGGGTAGGCCCGCGCGATGGCGGCATACACCACCGCGCTGGTCGCCCCGGCGCCGAAGCCCTGGATCGCGCGACCGGCGATGACCACGGCCATATTCGGCGCCAACCCCGAGACGAGGAGGCCGACGGCGAACAGGATCACGCCCACGATCAGGGCGCGGGCGGGTCCGCGCCGATCCGCATCGGCTCCGCCGAGGGTGATGCCGACGATGGTCGTGAGCCAGAACGCGCTGAACGCCCACCCGTACAGGTCGAGCCCGCCGAGCTCGCCGACGAGCAGGGGCAGCACGGTCGGCACGGCCATGCCCTCGAAGGCGCCGGCCGTGACGAGGCCCACCAGGCCGACCGTGAGCAGGCGCCGTTCGGGAGCCCACGCGCCCCCGGCGGCCGGCCTCACCCGAGAACCGCCGCGCCCAGCAGGAGCGGCGAGCCCAGCTTCGCTTCGTAGCGCGGCCGGAAGCGCTCGACGTTGTACATCGCGGCCACGTCGAGCTGGCGAGCACCGAGATGCCGCTCCGGCAGCACGGTGTGGTCGTACTTGCCGTCGCGCACCGCCACCATGCGGCCGAAGGTGCCCTCGGCGAGAAGGTCGACGGCGACGTTGGCGAAGGTGATGGCCACCATCTGGTCGAGCGCGTCGGGATCGCCGGAACGCAGGTCGTAGGTCAGGTCGGAGTGCACCGTCTCGACGCCGGTGCGGCGCTTGAGCTCGTCGGCGAGCGCCTCGCCGACATCGGCCTTGTGGCGGTGGCCGTAGGCGTCCGCGTCACCCACCTCCGCGAGCTCGCCGCCGCGCCAGATGGCTCCCTCGCTGGCGATGACGAACGCGTAGCCCGACGGGTTGAGCCGGCGGTCGTCGGCCAGGATCGCGGCAAGCGCATCGAGGTCGAACGGCGCCTCGGGAATGACGCAGCGCGCGCTCGTCACGTAGGCGGCGTACCACGCGGTGTAGCCGGCATTGCGGCCGAAGATGCGGAAGACACCGAGGCGCTCGTGGCTGCCGAGCGTCGTTCGCTGACGATTGATGAGCTCCTTGGCACGCGTCACCGCGGTCGAGAAGCCGATGCAGTACTCGGTGCCCTGGACGTCGTTGTCCATGGTCTTGGGGATGGCGATGACCGGGAAGCCCTCCCGCGCCAGGCGTGCCGCGTAGCTGAGGGTGTCGTCGCCGCCGATGCAGACGAGCGCGTCAATCTCGAGACGCGCGAGGTTCTCGAGGACCAGCGGCGTGAGGTCGAAGCGCCCGTCATCGGTCTCGAGCCCGGCCAGCCGCGCCTCGTCGAGGTGCTCGGGGAGCGCTGCGCCCATCTCCGCCGGGTTCGTGCGCGAGGTGTGCAGCACCGTCCCGCCCGTGCGGTCGATGGCCCGCGTGAGCACTCGGTCGAGTGGCCGGAGATGGCCGCCGCCGTCGGGCCTGGTGGCGTCGAGGTGCGTGAGACCCTGCCAGCCGCGGCGGATGCCGATCGCCTCCCAGCCGACCTCGCTCGCCCGGTACACGACGCTCTTGATCACCGAGTTGAGGCCCGGGACGTCGCCGCCGCCGGTGAGGATACCGATGCGTTTCATGCGTTCGAGCTCATGCTGCCAGATCGGCCGACGATTTGTGAAAAGGGCGCATTTCTGGCACAATCATGGACCGCATCGGAGCCAAAGCCCCTGTGAGCTCGACCCCAATTTCCCAGCGCCGGTACGTGACCTGGCGCCTCCCGGATCGCCACTTCAGCAAGGTCCATCTCATCGGCGAGCCGGGCCTGACCGTGTGCGGCCGAGCTCTCCCGCGGGCGACGGGCACCCCCGAGGCACCCATTCCCGCCTCCGAGATGTGCCCGGAGTGCGACCGGAACGGCTGACCGCCTCTCTTCATGGCTGATTCACCGGTCGTCGACTCGCTCGACGGCCGGTTCGTTCTTCCGGCCGATGCATTGGTCCTCCTCATCGGCATCTCGGGCAGCGGCAAGAGCACCTTCGCGTCCCGGCATTTTCGACCCACGCAGGTCCTCTCGTCCGATGCGCTCCGCGCCCTCATCACCGATGACCCCGCCGCCCAGTCCGCCACTGAAGATGCCTTCGACCTGCTCCACCGCATCCTTGTTATGCGACTGAGGCGCGGCCGGCTGACGGTGGTGGACGCCACCAACGTCGAGGAGTGGGCGCGCCGCGAGCTGCTGTCCCTTGCTCGCCGTCATCAGCGACCCACGGTTGCCATCGTGCTGGACCTGCCGTTCGAGGCGATCGTCGAGCGCAACGCGGCGCGTCCCGACGGCCCTCGCCCACGTGCCGCCCTGACTCGCCAAGCCCGCTGGCTGCATGACTCGCTCGCGTCGCTTCCCGGAGAGGGGCTCGACGCGGTGCACCGGCTCGGGTCGGCGGACGAAGTGGAGTCGGTCCGTCTTGAGTTCGCCGCCCGGGGCTGAGCCCTCGGCTGAGGCCTGGGCCGCTGCCCGTGGGGCGGGCGTATCGGGCCGCTCAGGCGCCGAATTCCCGTGGGGCGGGCAGCCTGGCCGATGGGAGGAATGCGTCAGCCGCTGTTCTTGCCGTGGGACGGGCGGATCGGGAGCTGAGGCGCCGATACGCCCGTGGGGCGGCAATCGCGGGCGCCGCGCCGCGGAGGGGCAAAGCGAAATCCCGAAGGAACAGGCGTCCTGGTGGCGATGGCCGAAGCCACTGCTCCCGGTACTGGAACTCACGACCGAAGTCGTGTGATCCGGTATCTCCTGCCCCTTCGAGACTTCGTCAGTATCGGCTGCGGGGAGGCAGGGGCACAAGCCCACTTATCCCCGAGAATCGCGACCCGCCGGGTGGCTGTCCACAGCTCGTCAACGATGGACGCGCCGAAACCTCACGGAACGAGGCCCGAGACGTTTGACCGATGAGGGGCGGCGCGAGAGAGCGGAAGATGCGGGGCACGGAGGGCGAAGCGACCCAGATGACCGGCAGCAACGATCGCGCGGCGTACGCCATGCTGACCGGCATGGCCGTCTGCTTCGGCGGCACCTGGGTGGCGGGAGCGGTGGCGGTCGACGCCGCACCGCCGTTCGCGATCGCCGTCGTCCGCTTCGGCATCGCGTCAATCCTGCTCTTCGCCTGGGCGAAGCTCGCCCGCCGCCCCCTCACGCCGCTCCAGCCCCGTGACCTTCCGCTGGTCTTCGGCCTCGGGGTCACCGCCATCGCCGGCTACAACTGGCTGTTCCTGACCGGCCTGACGCTCGCACCCGCGTCGGACGGCGCGATCATCGTGCCCGGGCTCGCGCCGGTCCTCGCCACCATCCTCGCGGGCGTCATCCTGGGCGAGCGCCTCGGCGGCCAGGGCTTCATCGGCTTCGTGGTGGCCATCGTCGGCCTCGTGCTCGTCGTGCAGCCCGGCGGCGAGACGACGGATCGCCGCCTGCTCGGCGATTTCCTGTTCGTCGCGGGAGCGGCCTTCTGGGCGGTCTACGCGGTGCTCGCCCGAATCGCGAGCCGGCGCTTCTCGCCGGTGAGCACCACCCTCTATGGGACCGCCATCGGCACCGCGATCCTCATCCCGCTGGCGGTGTTCGAGGGAGGGCTCGGCGCGCTGCCCGCCGCACCACCCAACGCGCTCATCGGCATCGCGTACCTCGCGCTGTTCGGCACCGTCGGTGCGTTCGTGCTGTTCAACCTGGGCGTGGCGCGCATCGGCGTCTCGCGTGCGGCCCCGTTCGCCCTGCTGGTGCCGATCATCGGCGTGCTGTCGTCCGTGGCCCTCCTCAGAGAGGAGCTGGGGCCGCTCACCGTGGTCGGCGGCGCGGTGGTCCTCATCGGCCTCTGGCTGGTCGAGCACCGATCCAAGCCGAAAGACGTGAACTCCGGCACCTCATGAGGCGTAGCCTCCACGGAGGAGCGGCTTGCACGCGGAGGAGAAGTGAGTCTCGACAACGTCAATCTGCTGGGCGCCGTCATCGGCGCGGCGGCAGCG
>Ga0208612_1000642_pt1 | contig 14724 bp, 15 predicted proteins | sample AntDryMetagUQ889_FD_188089 | JGI IMG/M metagenome (GOLD analysis project Ga0208612, IMG submission 188089) | Polar desert microbial communities from Antarctic Dry Valleys - UQ889 (SPAdes) | ecosystem: Environmental > Terrestrial > Soil > Desert | place: Antarctic Dry Valleys | collected 2008-12-31 | reverse complement strand
CGCGGATCGAGTCGCGCCCGCTCAGCAACATCACCAGGCGGTCGATGCCGATGCCGATGCCTCCGGTCGGTGGCATCCCGTGCTCGAGCGCCCGCACGAAGTCCTCGTCGTAGGGCTGGGTCTCCTCGTCGCCCTCGGCTTCGTCGGCTCGCTGAGCCTCGAAGCGGGCGCGCTGCTCGTCGGGGTCGTTGAGCTCGCTGAAGGCGTTGGCGAACTCGATGCCGCCGGCGAAGCACTCGAAGCGCTCGACCAGCCCCGGCTCGGAGCGGTGGTCCTTGGCGAACGGGGAGAGCTCCTTGGGGTAGTCGAGGAGGAGGGTCGGCTGGGTGAGCGTGGGCTCGACGTGCTTGGAGAGCAACTCGTCCACGCGCTTGGCCCAGCTGCCCTCGCCCGGGAGGTCGTCGCTCGTGATGTCGACACCGGCCTGCTCGCGGATCGCCTCGCGCAGGCTGACCCTGCGCCACGGGGGCGAGAAGTCGATCTCGCCCTCGTAGCCGACCTCCTCCGCGACGAAGGAGACCAGCTCCTCAAGCTCGGCCGCGATCCGCTCGTAGTCGGCGTACGCCTCGTACCACTCGAGCATCGTGAACTCGGGGTTGTGCTTGTGCGAGATCCCCTCGTTGCGAAAGTCCTTGCCGATCTCGTAGACGCGCTCGAGGCCGCCAACGATCAGCCGCTTGAGATACAGCTCGTCGGCGATGCGCAGGTAGAGGTCGCGGTCCAGGGCGTTGTGGTGAGTCACGAAGGGCCGGGCCAGCGCTCCGCCGTACAGCGGCTGCAGGATCGGGGTCTCCACCTCGAGGAAGCCGCGCTCGTCGAGCCAGCGGCGCACCGCGGATACCACCCGCGAGCGCAGGATGAACAGCTCGCGGATCCCCTCGTTGGCGATGAGGTCCAGCTCGCGGTGGCGATAGCGGGTCTCGACGTCCTCGAGCCCATGGAACTTCTCCGGCGGAGCGCGCAGGGACTTCGCCAGCAGCTTCCACTCGGTGGCCCGCAGCGACAGCTCTCCCCGGCGTGACTTGAAAGCCGTGCCGTCCACGCCGACCAGATCGCCGAGGTCGCAGTCGATCAGCCGCTCGAAGGGCTCCTCGCCGAGAACGTCGCGCTTGGCGTGGACCTGAAGACGGCCCGAGCGGTCCACCACGTCGAGGAACGCCGCGCCCCCATGCCCGCGCCGCGCGGCCAGGCGGCCGGCGATCCGGTAGGCGGAATCGGTCTCTTCGCCATCGGCCAGGTCGGCGTGCGCCTCGGGCACCGAGGCCGCGGGCACCACGCCTTCGTAGACATGGGGAAAGGGCTCGACGCCCTGCTCGCGCAGCCTCTCGAGCTTCGCCCGGCGGTCGTCGTCAGACCCGGTCACCAGCGGGAACCCTGAGCGGCGCTACCTGAGTCCGCCTGGCGAGCGAGAACCAAGCATGCCGAGGAAGAGGTCGCCGAAGCCTGCTTGGCAGGCGAGGCGGCCGATGACAAAGGCAGGCGCCGGTTCGCAGCCGCCAGGCGGACTCAGGCGGCTTCGATCTTCGTGATCTTCAGCTGGCGGGCGGGGCCGCGCGGGACCGACACCTTCACGGTCTCGCCGCGCTTGTGGCCGATCAGGGCCTTGCCCACCGGCGACTCGTTGGAGAGCTTGTGGTCCGAGGGATCGGCCTCGGAGGATCCGACGATTCGGTACTTCACCGACTTGTCGGTCTTCTGGTCCTTGACGTGGACGGTGGAGCCCACGCTCACGACATCCGTGGACACATCCTCCTGATTGATGATCTGGGCGCTGCGCAGGCGCTCCTCGATCTCGGCGATCTGCCGCTCGAGCATCATCTGCTCGTTCTTGGCGTCGTCGTACTCCGAGTTCTCGGAGATGTCGCCGAACTCGCGCGCCTCCTTGATGCGCTCGGCCACCTCGCGGCGGCGGACGGTGGAGAGGGTCTCGAGCTTGGCCTTGAGCTCTTCGAGCCCCTCGGGCGTCAGTACGGTTTCACGGGGCATAGAAGGCGGAGGAGGATAGCAATGGCCCTCAGGCCGCCTGAGGGGTTGCGCAAGCCCGGATCAGCCCCCTGGCCTCGGCCGTCGTGGCCGCGGTCACCAGCCGCCCGGTGACCTCCTTCGACAGGCTCAAGCGGTCTGCGTACCAGGGGTAGAACTTGCGCAGGTAGCGGCCTGCGCGCTCGGGCCCGAGGTGTTCCTCGGCCCGCTCGATCACCCACTCGAGCTCTGCGATCACCTCGTCCACGGAGGGCTCCCCCTCGCGCAGGCCGAGCAGGCGCTCGAAACGCCAGGGGTTGCCCAGCGAGCCACGGGCGAGCATGACCGCCTCGGCGCCGGTTCGCTGCAGCGCCTCGACGGCCCGCTCGTCGGACAGCAACCCGCCCGAGACGATCACCGGCACCTCCAGTGCCTCCACCAGCTCGGCGGCCAGTGCGTAGTCGGGCTTGCCCTTGTGCCTCTGCGAGGCGTGGCGCGGATGAAAGGCGATGCCCGCCACCCCGGCCTCCTCGACCAAGCGGTGGGCCAGCTCGACCCCGTCGCGGTCGCCGGGGCGCCGGCCGGGGCGGAGCTTCACCGTGACCGCCAGCCCGCTGCCCTCCGCAGCCGCGCGGGCGATGGCCACGGCGCGGTCGGGGTCTTCCAGCAGCGCGGCTCCCGCGCCCGACTTGCACACCTTGCGCACGGGGCACCCCATGTTGAGGTCTATCAGGTCGGCACCGGCCTCGGCCACGATCCGGCCCGCCTCGCGCATGACGTCGGCGTCGTGGCCGAACAGCTGCATCGAGACCGGATGCTCCTCGGGGTCGATCCGAAGGAATTCGCGCTGGGTGCGCTCGTTTCCGTAGGCCAGGCCGAAGCTCGAGACCATCTCGGAGACCGTGAGCCCTGCGCCGTAACGGCGGGCCTGCAGTCGCACGAACCAGTTGCCGATGCCCGCAAGGGGGGCGAGCACGAGCCGGTTGGAGATCGCGACGCCGCCGAGCTGCCACGGGTCGGTGAGCGACGCCATCGCCCTCAGACGGTACTTCGCTCAGCCGAGCGCCAAAGCTTACGGGTGAACGCCACGCCCGTGAGCAGCAACGCCAGGTCGGCGAGTAGCAGGGGTGGCAGGGCGCCGTCCGGGGCCCCGGATCAACGGTTGCGCTCCCAGATGAGCCGCAGGCCCTCCAGCGTCAGCAGGTCGTCGGTCTCGTCGATCTGCTCGCAGCATGGCACGATGACGTGCGCGAAGCCCCCGGTGGCGACCGCCGGTGCCTCAGCTTCCATCTCCTTGCGCAGCCGCGCGACGATGCCGTCCACCGACCCCGCGTAGCCGAAGACCACGCCCGACTGGATGGCGTGACGCGTGCCCTTGCCGATGGCGGTGCTCGGCGGCTCGAGGTCCACGCGCGGAAGGCGTGCCGCCCGCTGAGAGAGCGCCTCCAGCGAGATCTCGATACCCGGCGAGATCACTCCGCCCAGGTACTCGCCGTCGGCCGATACGACGTCGTAGTTGATGGCGGTGCCGAAGTCGACGGCGATGCAGGCGCCGCCGAAACGCTTGTAGGCGGCGACCGCGTTGGCCAGCCGGTCGGGGCCCAGCTCCTGCGGGTTGTCGATGCGGATGGCCATGCCGGTCCGCAGCCACGGCCCGAGCAGAGCGCCCGCCCCGTCGAAGTAGCGCAGGAGCAGCTGCTCGTACTCCTGGGCCAGCGTGGGCACGACCGAGGAGACGATGGTGGCCCCCACGTCGGTGAGCTCCGCCCCCCGCAGCCGAAGCAGGGCGGCGAGCTCGATGGCCAGCTGGTCGGCGGTGGCGTGGCGTGCCGTGGCAAAGCGCCAATGCTCCACCAGCTCCGAGCCGGCGTACAGGCCCACGTGCGTCTGGGTGTTGCCGACGTCGACGGCGAGCAGCACGGCTGGCGCGACCCTAGAGGATGAGCCCTAGAGCTCGCCGACGCGCTCGACGCGCTGCTCGTTGACCGCCGTCATCACCTCGAGCAGGGGCTCGAGCACGAAGCGCCGGGCGGCGAGCTCGGGGTGGGGCAGCGTCAGGCGCTCGGTCTGGAGCCTGATCTCCCCCAGCAGCAGCACGTCGACGTCGATGGAGCGTGGCCCGTGGCGCGCGCCCCCCGGCGCGCGGCCGAGCCCGCGCTCGACCTCCTTGCAGGCGCCGAGCAGCTCGAGCGGTCCGAGCTCGGTCTCGATCGCAAGCACCGCGTTCAAGAAGTCCGGCTGATCGGGCAGCTCGCCCTGGGGCGCCGTCTCGTAGACCGACGAGGCGCCGACCACCTCCAGGCGCTCGGACAGTGAGTCGCGAGCGGATCGCAGGTTGGCCAGCCTGTCTCCCTCGTTTGACCCGAGGCCCAGGTAGCCCCTCACCCCGGAGCGGTGGCCGTGCCCAGATCGTCCACCAGGCGCAACAGCTCGAGGGGGCTGAAGGGCTTGGTCAGGAAGAGGTCGGCACCGGCCGCCTCGCTTTCGCGCTCGGCCTCGTCGCGGGCCGCCGCGGTGAGCATCACGATCGTCGCATCGGCTCCGGCCGGCTCGGCGCGCAGGAGCCGGCACGCCTCGGTGCCGTCGAGCACGGGCATGTCGATGTCGAGGAAGACGATCGATGGCTTCACCGCCCGGGCCACCTCGAGTGCCTCTTCCCCGTTGGCGGCCTCCACGATGGTCACGCCGGCTACGTCCTCGAGCGTGGTGCACACCAGCTTTCGGATGAACGGGTCGTCGTCGACTATCAAGACGGAGGCCATCGTCTAGTCGGTCTGGTCGCGGATGCTCTCGAGCACCTCGTGAGGCGTGGCGACCAGCTGCGCCACCACCGCCGAGTCGAACTGGCTGCCGGCCGCGCGCGAGATCACCTCGCACGCCTCGGGCATCGACACCCCGCGGCGGTAGGGCCGGTCGGTGGTCAGCGCGTCGAGCGTGTCTGCCACCGAGAAGATCCGCGCGGCGAGCGGGATCTCCTCGCCGGCCAGGCCGTCGGGGTACCCGGTGCCGTCCCAGCGCTCGTGGTGGGCGCGGACGATCTCGGCCGCGCGCTCGAGGAATGGCACCCTGCTGACGATCTCCCAGCCGATCACCACGTGCCTTCGCATCACCCTGCTCTCGTCGGAGCGCAGGTCCTCGGGCTTGTGCAGCACCTGATCGGGGATCGCCACCTTGCCCACGTCATGGAGGAGGAAGCCGAACTCGGTCTGGGGATCGTCGGCCAGGGCGGGCTCGATGCCGCGGGTGAGCAGCAGGCCATAGGCGGCCACCCGCTCGGCGTGCTTGCCGGTGTAGGCGTCGCGCGCCTCGACGGCGTTGGTCAGCGCACGGACGGTGGCCACATAGGAGTCGCGCAGCTCCTCCGCGCGGGCGCGCTCGGCCTTGAAGATGTCGCGCAGGTCGGAGGCGTAGCGCTCCAACTGGCGCTCGTCCTCACCCGATCTGCTGCGCTGCTCGGCCAACTCGGCCCGCAGGCGCTCGTTCTCGGCTTTCAGCCGGTCTTCCCCTTGTACTGCCACCCCTGGCGCTCTCCTTGTCCGCCCAGCCAGGGTACAGGTCACGAGACTCGCTCCGAAAGCGCCTCGAGAACCGCCCCGGCGGCCTCGGGGAGAGAAACGGTCTCCCCGAGGCCGGTCGTCTCGGGTGCCTCGTCGCCGGTCGAGAAGAGCAGGACCGCCCGGCCCAGGCGGCGTCCGCGGAGGTCCACCCTGTCGAGCACCCCGCGCGGGTCGCGCATACCGGCGTCCACCAGCGCTACCTCGAACCTCCGCTCGGCGCAGGCCCGGGCGGCCGCGGCGCCGCTCGTCACCCATTCGTGGTCTAGACCCAGCCGCAGCAGACCCGGCTCGAGCTCCGGGCGCACATCCGATCGCCCCACCACCAGCAGGCGCGTCCGCCCGGCGAGCACCGCGGCGCCGAGGGCATCGGCCAGTGGCTCGGCCTCTACGGGCTTGGCCAGCCGCCACTCGCCGAAGAGGGCCTCGTTGCCCGAGAACACCGAGACGACCACCACGGGCGTACGCCGCAGAGCCGGATCCGCCCGAAGTGCACGCAGGACGTCGAAGCCGTTGCGCTCGGGCATGATCACGTCGAGCGTGAGCGCGTCGAACTGTCCGGTGCGCAACCGCTCGAGAGCCTCTTCACCCGAGTGCGCCGTGACCGTATGGGCTCCGAAGGCGCGCAGGTGCCCGGCGATGATCTCGGCCGACTCGGGCTCGTCGTCGACTACGAGCACGCGCCGGCCCTTGATCGCCGCCCGTGGCTCGGGCCTTCTTATCGCCCCGGGTGCCTCGGCCGGCAGGCGCACTGTGAAGCGGCTCCCGCGCCCGGGCTCGCTGTGCACGCCGACCGTGCCCCTCTGCAGGTCCACGAGCGCGCGGACGATCGACAGGCCGAGCCCCGTGCCTCCCTCCCCGTCCTCGCGCCGGACGAAGCGCTCGAAGACACGCTCCAGTTCGTCACTCGACATTCCGCTTCCGTTGTCCTCGACCACCAGGGCAAGCTCGGAGCCCTCGTCCATGACCGACACCACGATGGTGCCGCCCTCGCCCGTGTAGCGGTTGGCGTTGGAGAGCAGGTTGGTCACGATCTGGCGCGCGTGGCCGGGGTCGGCCAGCGCGCGCGCCAGGTCGGTGGGAAGGTCGAGCTCGAGGCGCTGACGGCGCTCGGCCAGCTGGGGCTCCATGAGCCGGGCCACCTCGCGGACCACCCCACCCAGGTCGAACAGGCGGGGATGCACCTCCATCTGCCCCGACTCCAGACGGGCGACGTCGAGCAAATCGTCGACCAGCTCGACGAGGCGGTCGGTGCTGCGCAGGATCACCTGCACGAAGTCGCGCTCGCGCTCTCCCAGGCTCTCCGAGCCCGCGAGCAGCTCGACGAAGCCCTTGATCGATGTGAGGGGGCTGCGCAGCTCGTGCGAGGTGGTGGCGACGAAGTCGGACTTGACCCGCTCGAGGCGCGCCCGCTCGGAGACGTCGCGGATTGTCCACACCACCCCCCCGCCAGAGCCCAGGCGCGCCGCTGTGATCGACAGGGTGCGGCCGCGCAACTCGCGCATGACCTCGCCGGCGAGCGCCTCCTCCACCGGGGGCAGCGCGCCGTCCTCGCCGTAGCGGGCGCGCCCGCCCGCCCGCAACTCGGGCACCACCGACTCGGCGCGCGGGTTGACCGCCGAGACCACGCCATCGTCCTCGACCACCACCAGGGCGTCGCCCAGGCTCTCCACTGTCACCGCGAGGCGCTCACGCTCCTCCTCGATGCGGCGCTGGGCCAACCCCAGGTCCTCGGCCATGCGGTTGAAGGCTCCGCCCAGGTCGCGAATCTCCTCGGGACCGCTCGGGTCCACCCGCTCGTCGAGCCGGCCGGAGGCAAAGCGCCGCGTCGCGCCCACCAGGTCGTCGAGCGGCCGGCGTATCGCGCTCAACAGCGCGCCGATCAGCACCATCGCGCCCAAGAGGGCCAGGCCTCCGGCCACCCCCGCGACCACGAGCGAGTTACGCGTTTGATCTCGCGTGCGGGCGCGAGCTTCCGTTCGTCGCTCCTCCTGGCGCGCGGTGAGCGCGTTGTTGTTGCGCCGGGCACTCCTCAGCGACGCCGCGAGCCGCGCCCTCGCGGCGGGGGTTCCCGCCGCACCGGCAAGGCGCCGTGTGCGTCGCTGCGAAACGACCCGTGCCCTCACCAGCCGCGCGCTCTGGCGGTCGCGGCCCGCCAGGGCCTCCGCCTGGGCCACCAGCCCGCCAAAGGACAGCCGCGCGCGGCGCCGGGCCCGCCCGCCCCCCCGGTCGCTCCGTCCCAGCGCGGCCTCCTCGAGCACCCCCAGCGCCAGGAGCCGCGCCGACACCGCCTCGAGCTGATAGCTGCGCGCAAGCCCGTTCTCGTAGCGCTGGCGTGTGCTGAGCAGGTCGCCCACCGACAGCACGGCGATCGTGCTCAAGACCAGCGTCAGGCCGAGCAGGGACAGGGTCAGCGTCCGGCCCAGGGGAATGCGTGAACGGGGGATGCGCTTACGCCGCGAGCCCTCTACCATATGTGCATGACCTGGGCTAGGGAGGCCTTCAGAGGAACGATTTCCTCTTTGGTCGCGCCGGCTCTTCTGCTCGCTGCGGCCCTGATCGTCGCCATCGGTGGCTCAGGCGCTGACGCCCTCGGCTCGCTGGACCAGCTCACCAAAGGCCCGGACGTCCCGCCCACGCCGGTGGAAATGGTCAGCCGCGATGCGCCGGTAGGCGCGGACGTTGGGGAGCTCGACGGCCGGCTGGTGGCCTCGGCCGGCGCCCGATCGGTCCAGAGCTCCCCACGCGCGGGCGCCAGGCAGGTCGGGGAGGGCTCACCTCCCTCGAGCGCCGGTGGCGCAGGCGGCGTCTCCACGCCCTCGTCGGCGCCGAGCCCCGCTCCGGTGTCGCCCAGCGGCGCGTCCGACCAAGGTGGCGCGAGCACTCCCCCGCCCAGCGCGCCCAGCGCGCCGCCCAGCAGCCCTTCGCCCGCCGCGCCCTCGCCCCGACCCAACCCCGTCGGGGACGTGGTCGACCCGACCCAGCAGCTGGGCGGCGAGATCCTCAAGCCGGTCAAGCAGATCACCGACCAGGTCCTGGGCGGCCTGCCGCGCTGATCGGCGCAGCCGGGCTCAGCCTGGCTCAGCTTCCTTGAACAACTCGACTGCCACCTCGTCCACGGGCAGGGCGATGGGCGGCTCGGGCTTGGCCGCGCGCACGGTGATCTCCTCGGCACCGAAGCGGTCCAGCAGGCGGTCGGCAACCGCTGCGCACAGGCGCTCGAGCGTCCGGTACGAACGCTCCTGCGCGGCCAGCGCCACCTGTTCGCAGACCTCGGCGTAATCGGCCGTGTCCTCGACCCGGTCGGTGACCGTGGCGTCGCACCCGGGCAGCCGCAGAGAGACATCGAAGACCAGCCGCTGACCCAGCTCGCGCTCGGCGTCGCTCACGCCGTGACGTGTGAAGAGCGACAGCCCACCGATCTCGACCGTCACCGACGGCTCGAGCTCCCCCTCCTCGATGTCGTCGAAGTCCTCATCGGAGGACTCTTCGTCGGGTCCCATGGACGGAGTCAACGTAGCAGTGCCCGCGCCACCCGCAAGGCATCGCCCACCTCGGCCACGTCATGCACGCGGAAGACGCCCGCGCCGCGTTCCAGCGCCATCACGTTCGTGGCCAGCGTCCCCGCCAGCCGGCCCTCCTCGCCCCGGCCGGTGAGCCGGCCGAGGAAGCTCTTGCGCGACGTGCCTATCACCACCGGGCGGCCCAGCGCGACGATCTCGTCGAGGCGGCGCAGCAGCTCGAGGTTGTGCTCCGAGGTCTTGCCGAAGCCGATTCCCGGGTCGAGCCATACACGGCTCTCGGGGACGCCTTCGGCCACGGCGAAGGCCAGTCGCTCCTCGAGGAAGGCGGCCACCTCGGCGACCACGTCGTCGTAGCGCGGGTCGTCCTGCATCGTCCGCGGCTCGCCGAGCATGTGCATGAGCACGCAGGTCGCGCCGGCGGCGGCCGTCAGCCCGGCGAGCTCGGGGTCGACGCGAAAGGCCGAGACGTCGTTGACCACGGCCGCGCCCGCTTCCAGGGCGGGACGAGCCACGGCGGCCTTCGTGGTGTCCACCGAGACCACGATCCCCTCGGCGGCGAGCGCCTCCACCACGGGGATCACGCGGCGGCGCTCCTCCTCGGCGCCGACGGGCTCCGCCCCGGGGCGGGTGGACTCGCCCCCCACGTCCACGAGGTCGGCGCCGTCCTCGGCGAGCCTGCGTCCGTGGGCGATCGCGTCACCGTGCTCGAAGAACCGTCCGCCGTCGGAGAACGAGTCGGGCGTCACGTTGACGATGCCCATGATGCGCGGCTCCCCGCTCATCCGGCGAGCTTGACAGCATCCTCGGCGCTCGGCCTGGGGGGCTCAGCAGCTCAGCCGCCGCGCGACGCGATGACCACGAGAGCGAGGCCTGCTGCGAGTGCCCCCGTGGCCACGGCGACGGTGGTTGGGCTCCTCACCGTCAGGACCACCAGGGCGGCTGCGCCCAGGATCAACACGATGCCGGTCGCCCGCAGCGTCGACGAAGCCACCGGCGGCTGCCCGGCCTCGCGCCGGGCCAGGCCGCCGAGCAGCGCCAGAGCTGAGATGAGCGCAAGCAGGCCCCAAGGGGCAGTGAAGGCGTTGACCGCTCCGAGTTGCTGCGTGAGCCCTGCACAGCCACCTCGTGAAGCTCCGAAGCGAGATCGATGTATCGCGTCGAGAGCAGATGCCGCTCACCGATGACGAGCTCTCGCTGTCAGAGATCGCAGACTGGGGGCCGGCTGAAGACTGGACGGACTGGAACGATGCGGCGAGGTGAGATCTGGTTCGCCGCCACGCCCGGCGGCGACCGACCGGTGCTGGTGCTCACCCGCGATCCGATCGCCGATCGCATCGGGTGGATCGTGGTTGCCGTCCTCACGCGAACCCCCCGCGAGCTCATATCCGAGCTGCCCCTGACGGCGGAACGCGATGGCGTACCGAGCGACTGCGTGGTGAGCTTCGACAACCTGCACACCCTCCGACGAGACGCACTCCGCCGCCCCGTCGTGACGCTCTCAGCACCTCGCATGGCCGAAGCCTGTCGCACCATGCGAGATGCAGTGAGCTGCTGACTGCGCCGACCCGACCCGAGAGACGGCACCGATGCCGCGAAGCGGCCGGAGGCTAGGGCTTCTCGGGCGCGTCCAGCGAGCCGCGCATGTCCGCCGTTCCGCCGGCCAGGCCGGGGCGGGGCAGCGGGCGGGGCTTTCGCTCCGGCTTGCCCGCGGGCGATTCCGGAGCGGCCGGCGGCGGCTGCTGCGGGTGCACCGGCTCGTCGGGCCCGAAGACCTCGAGCTCGGGCTGCCCATCGAGCAGCTTGATGAACTGCTCGCGCTCGATGGTCTCGCGGCGCAGCAGGATCTCCGATGTCAGGTCGAGGTTGTGGCGCTGGCCCTCGAGCACCGAGCGCGCCGTCTGGTGGGCGTCCTCGACCACGCGGCGGATCTCGTCGTCGATCTCGCGGGCCACGTCGTCGGAGTAGTCGGGCTCTGAGGAGAACTCGCGCCCGAGGAAGGGCTGGCCGTGGTCGTGGCCGAACACGCGCGGCCCGAGGCGCTCGGACATACCGAAGCGCATGACCATCTGCTTGGCGGTGGCAGTGACCTTCTCAAGGTCGTTGGATGCGCCGGTGGTCACCTCTGAGAAGACCAGCTCCTCTGCCGCGCGGCCGCCGAGGGTCATTGCCATCGTGTCCTGCAGCTCGGCGCGGGTGGTGAGGAACTTGTCCTCTGAGGGCAGCGAGATCGTGTAGCCGAGCGCCTGACCGCGGGCGATCACGCTGATCTTGTGCACCGGGTCGGTGTTCTCGAGATTGTGCGCCACGAGCGCGTGGCCCATCTCGTGGAAGGCGGTGATGCGCCGCTCCTTTTCGCTCATCACGCGGGTCTTCTTCTCGGGACCTGCGATCACGCGCATGATCCCTTCCTCCAGCTGGATGTGGTCGATCTCGCGCTTGCCCGTGCGGGCGGCCAGCAGCGCGGCCTCGTTGACCAGGTTCTGGAGATCGGCGCCCGTGAAGCCCGGAGTCTGCCCGGCCAGGTTGTCGAGGTTGATGTGGCTCGCCAACGGCTTGCCGCGGGTGTGGACCTCGAGGATCTTGGCGCGGCCCTTGCGGTCGGGACGGTCGACCACGATCTGGCGGTCGAAGCGGCCGGGGCGCAGCAGCGCAGGGTCCAGGATGTCGGGGCGGTTGGTAGCCGCGATGAGGATGATGTTGTCGGTCATCGTGAAGCCGTCCATCTCCACCAGGAGCTGGTTGAGCGTCTGCTCACGCTCGTCGTGACCGCCGCCCATGCCGGCGCCGCGGTGGCGCCCGACGGCGTCGATCTCGTCCATGAAGATGATGCACGGGGAGTTCTGCTTGGCCTGCTCGAAGAGGTCACGCACCCGCGAGGCGCCCACGCCCACGAACATCTCGACGAAGTCCGATCCCGAGATCGAGAAGAAGGGAACCCCGGCCTCGCCGGCCACGGCGCGAGCCAGAAGTGTCTTGCCGGTGCCCGGCGGGCCGTAGAGCAGCACTCCCTTCGGGATGCGAGCGCCAAGCGACTGGAACTTCTTGGGGTTCTCGAGGAACTCCTTGATCTCGTGGAGCTCCTCCACGGCCTCGTCCACGCCGGCCACGTCACGGAAGGTGATCTTCGGCGCGTCCACGGACATCCGCTTCGCGCGCGACTTGCCGAACGACATGACCTTCGAGCCGCCGCCCTGCATCTGGTTGAGGATGAACAGCCAGAAGAACAGGAACAGCACGAAGGGCACGATGTAGATGAGGGCACTGACGATGCCCCCGCCGCCCTTGGCCTTGACGTCAAACGGGATCTTCTCCTCGCGCAGCGAGTTGAGGAGGAACTGCTCGGTGTTGTCCGGGTAGGCGGTCTGGTACTTGCGTTTGCCCGATGTGACGACGTCGATCTCGTTGTTCTTCGTGTTGAGCGTGACCGACTTGACCGAGCCGTTCTGGACCTGCTTCTCGAACTGGTCGAAGCGCGGCGGGGCATCGCGCTCGCCAGGCGAGATCAGCTTCTGCGCGAAGAACGCCAGGACCACCACGATGAGGATGGGAAAGGCTGCGCTCTTGAAGAATCGGCTCATTTAGATGCCCTGCCTCTAGCCTTCAGAGGGTGAAATAGCAGCGTAGCAGTGGGGTAGCGGCCGCTTTCCGGTCTACGGATGAACCTTTCGATCGGCTCACGGTGAGGAGCTTCCACTCGCCCCCAGCCGAGAACGTGTACTAGCCGTCTTCTTCGAGCACGGCCACGTAGGGCAGCTCGCGGAAGCGCTCGGCGTGGTCGAGGCCGTAGCCGATCGCGAAGCGGTCGGGGATCTCAAAGCCCGTGTAGCGGATGGGGAGATCGACCTTGCGGCGCTCGGGCTTGGTGAGCAGGGCGCACACCTCGACCGACTTGGGCTCGCGCGCCTGGAGCATGCGCAGCAGGTAGGAGAGGGTCAGTCCCGAATCGACGATGTCCTCCACGATCAGCACCTCCCGGCCCTGGATCGGGGCGTCGAGGTCCTTGAGTATCCGGACCACGCCGCTCGTGCTGGTCGAGTCGCCGTACGAGGCGACGGCCATGAAGTCCACCTCGCACGGGACGGTCAGCACGCGCATGAGGTCGGAGAGGAAGAAGAAGGCGCCCTTCAGCACCCCTACGAGCAGGAGGTCGCGTCCCTCGTAGTCGGCTGAGATCTCCGCGCCCAGCTCACGCACGCGGTGCGCGAGCTCGTCGCGCTGGACGAGTACCTCTCCCACCCGCGGCTCGGCCATCGAGGCGCGAGTCTACGACGCGGCCCCCACGCCCATGTAGGTTCGCAGGGACCTGTTCGTTCGAAGACTTGGAGGCGGCGATGGCGAAGGTGCTCGGCCCGACCGACGGCGAGCAGGGATGGTTGGGAGGCATCGAGGTGCGCCTGATGGCCGAGGCCGGCGAGACGGGCGGAGGCTTCTCGCTCGTCGAGCATCCGATGCCCGCCCGCTCTCTGGCCGCCCCGCTTCACCGCCACAGCCGCGAGGACGAGTACAGCTACGTGCTCGAGGGACGCTTGGGAGCCGACCTGGGCGGCGAGGTCCTGTACGGCGAGGTTGGCGATCTGGTCTTCAAGCCGCGCGACCAGTGGCACACCTTCTGGAACCCCGGCGACGAGCCCGCGCGGATCCTCGAGATCATCTCCCCCGGCGGCTTCGAGGGCTACTTCGCGCAGATGCTGCGCAGCGAGGGCCCGCCCGATCCCGCCGCGATCGCCCAACTGGCCGCGAGCTACGGCTTGGAGATCGACTTCGAGAGCGTACCTGGCCTGCTGGAGCGTCACGGCCTGGCGCCGCGGGGGCCGCCGCCCGACTAGGCGACCTGGCGGGCCCTGAGCCCTACCGCACCACCCGCGTCGGCCCAGCGCTCGTCGACCGCCACGCCGGCCACCCAGACCACCTCGTCGCCCGCGCATACCACGGGCAGGGAGCGCCTCAGGGCGCGCGGCACCTTGCGATCGGTCAAGAGGTCCTGGAGGGACTTGCTGCCGCCCAGGCCCAGGGGGCGCATGCGGTCACCGTCGCGCCAGGCCCGAACGGTGAATCGCTCGGCCTCGCGCACGCTCACCTCGCCGGGGCTCCCGAGCGCCGCCTCCACCTCCCAATCGCCGAACCGCACGCGCCCGGGAACCGGCAGCTCGGCCGGCGCGGGAGCCCCGCTCTCGCGCGCGCGAGTGAATCGGAGCACGCCGTACTCGCAGACGGCTCGCAGCCCCTGGCCGAGGTCGAGCGAGCGCGAGCCACCCTCGCTCCCCAGACCCAGCAGGCGGTCGGCTTCAGCCCTCGAGAGGGGCCTTTCGCAGCCTGCGGCGCGTTCGGCCAGGCTTCGGAGCACCAGCCGGGAGAGGGCGGGCGTGAGCTCGCGCACGCGGCGCGCCTCCACCGCCGGGCCGCCCCCCAGGCTGCTCAGCGCCTCGTCGACGGCGTGGTCGATCACCTGGGCCTCGTCGCGCAGCACCAGCGCCGTCTCGGCCACCGCGCGCTCGGCCGCAGGCCCCAACGAGCGAAAGGCAGGCAGCAGCTCCTCGCGCGCACGAGCTCGCGCGAAACGGGGGTCGGCGTTCGAGGGGTCCTCGCGCCACTCGAGGCCGCGGTGGCGCAGGTACGAACGAACCTCCTCGCGCGTCACCTCGAGCAGCGGGCGCACCAGGCGCTCGCGGCGCGGCTCCATCCCC
>Ga0208612_1000641_pt1 | contig 14730 bp, 12 predicted proteins | sample AntDryMetagUQ889_FD_188089 | JGI IMG/M metagenome (GOLD analysis project Ga0208612, IMG submission 188089) | Polar desert microbial communities from Antarctic Dry Valleys - UQ889 (SPAdes) | ecosystem: Environmental > Terrestrial > Soil > Desert | place: Antarctic Dry Valleys | collected 2008-12-31 | reverse complement strand
GAAGTCCGTAGTGCCGGGATCGGCCTCCTCCGTGTAGTGCGGGCCGAGAAAACCGGCTTTCGTGCCGTCGGCGTCGAGGTGCCACACGACGGCGAGCCCGACGATCACGCCGACGACCACGAGGCTCATCACCGTGTCGTGGAACATCGCGTGCGGGAAGAACGACTTGCCGTTCTCCTGGACGTCCTCCTTGTAGCGCTGGTGCTGCGTGCGCCGTTCGACGATCCGCCGCGGGGGGGTCGACCTAGCTGCCATTGGAGCGTCCCCTCGAGCCCGGCCGGGTGAGACCCGAGCGCCCGTTCGTGGTCGGCTCCACCACCGGCGCACGGTCGCGGCCGGCTGCCTCCTTCGACCACGGTGGCGAGGTGACGCCGAGCCGCATCACGAGGTACAGGTGCAGACCGATCAGGCCCATGAGTGCGCCCGGGATCGCGAGCATGTGGAGCGCATAGAACTTGCTCAAGGTGTCATCGCCGATGGCGGCGCCCCCTTGCAGGAACTGCGCGATGAAGGGACCGAGAAACGGCGCAGTGGCGTTGATGTTGATCCCGACGACGGTCGCCCAGTACGCCGTCTGATCCCACGGGAGCAGGTAGCCGGTGAACCCTTCCGCCAGGCCGAGCGCCAGCAGCAGCACGCCGATGATCCAGTTCAGCTCGCGCGGGTACTTGTAGGCACCGAACAGGAAGACGCGCGCCATGTGCAGGAACATCAGGATGACGAAGACGCTCGCGCCCCAGCGGTGCATGCCGCGCACGAGCCAGCCGAGCGTCAGGTCGTTCGTGATCGCCTGGATCGACTCGTAGGCAGAATCGGCATCGGGCTTGTAGTAGAAGGCGAGGATGACGCCGGTGATCGCCTGCACGAGGAAGGCGGTGAGCGTCGCCGATCCGAGCGTGTGGAACCAGCTCGTGTCACGGGGCACCTTGCGGAAGAGGAAGTACTTGGTCGCGCCGATGAGGCCCGAGCGCTCCTCGAGCCAGTCGAGGGGATACATGACGGTCGCCTCGAGCTGTTGGCGGCGAGCGGACTTCCTCCGAGTCGTCGTGGCCATTACCCGGGCACCTCGATCGGATAGAGCCACGACTCGATCCCGTCGACGTGCACGCCCGGGCTCGCGTGGCCGTACCTCTGGATGCGTGCTCTCGCCCCGGTGCCCTCGACCTTGCCGACGCTGTAGTACTCGCCCAGCCACAACTTCCCGTCGCGAACCGAGAACTCGGCCCGGTCGAGCGCCCGCACGGGTGGCCCGGCGGTGCGGTTGCCCTCCGTGTCGTACTGGCCTCCGTGACAGGGGCAGCCGAAACCGGAGGGCTGCACAGGGGTAAGCTCGACGTTGAACTCGCCCACCTTCTTCATCTTGTCCGCGTCGACCGGGCCGTTCGGCTGTACCGGGCAACCGAGGTGCACGCACCGCGAGAAGAGGATGGTGAAGCTCGGGGCCGTCTCCAGCAGGCCGTTGTTGCGGACGAACATCGTGCGGCGGCTCACCTCGCCGATCTCGGGATCCTCGAGATAGGTGGCGATCACGTACCGCCCTTCAGGGAACTCCTCCAGCGGGCCGAGCTCGACGTTCTGCTTGCGCTGGTTCGTGAACGAGGGCAACACCGCGAAGCCGAGCACGGGCACGGTGATGACGCCGCCGATGACGGCGCCGAGGCCGAGGGTCGTGAATGAGAGGAAGCCGCTGCGGGAGTAGGTCTCGCCGATCTCCTGCTCCGACATGAGCGGCATGCCGTCCTCGCCCTCCGTCGGAGCCGGTGCCCCGTCGCCGAGAGCGGGGGCTCGCGGACGCGTCTCCGGCTCGACCGGAACCGCGGGTACGCGAACGGCGCTTGTCACGTCGCGGATCCAGAGGAAGCCAAAAACGAGCGCGATCACAGCGCCCACTGCTGCCGCGACCCAGCTTACGACGAGCCCGGTGAGCAGGCATGCGATGCCGATCGCGAAGCCGAGCGGCCACAAGCTTGGTGGCGGCAGGTGTGGCTTCTCGGTCTCGTGCTGGCTCAAGCTCTCGTCCTTACTCCATCTAATCCCGCTTCATCTAACCCGCGGGATGCCCCGGCTGTCAACGACGTACCAGGTGTCGCAAACGCCTTCTCGAGCCATTTTGCCCTACCGCACCATTGCTCTGCGCCGGTATCCCGTACTCGCTCCAGCGTCGGTCGACGAGCTCCCGGATCGTCTCGCTCATCGCGATCTCCTCCGGCCACTCGCGAGTGCCCTCGGCAGGCCCCTTCGCGGTCGCGTCGATGCCGACCTTGCCGCCGACGAACTGGAGCGTCGGCGCGTGGTCGAGGTGGTCGAGCGGCCCCTCGGTAATGAGGATGTCGCGCTTGGGATCGACGTTCGCGCCGACGTAGAAGAAGACCTCGTTGTAGTCGTGCACGTTCACGTGCTCGTCTACGACGACGACCGACTTCGACAGGCTCAGCATCCCGAGGCCCCAGATCGCGTGCATCACCTTCCTGGCATGGCCGGGAAAGGCCTTGCGGATCGAGACGATCACGCAGTTGTGGAAGGCGCCAGCGACGGGCAGGTCGTAGTCGACGATCTCGGGCACGGTCAACTTCACGGCCGGCAGGAAGATCCGCTCGGTCGCCTTCCCGAGCCAGGCATCCTCCTGCGGGGGCTTGCCGACGACGATCGACGGGTAGATCGCGTCACGGCGCATCGTGATCGCCGTCAACCGAAAGATCGGGAACGGCTCGGGAGCCGTGTAGTAGCCGGTGTGGTCGCCGAATGGCCCCTCGATCCCGAGCTCGTCCTTCGCGATCACGCCCTCGAGGACGATCTCCGCGTTCGCCGGCACCTCGAGGTCGATCGTCTTCGCCCGAACGAGCTCGACCGGCTCGCCCCTGAGGAAGCCGGCGAGCATGAACTCGTCGATGTGCTTTGGGAGCGGCGCGGAGGCCGAGTAGGCGGTGATCGGGTCGAGCCCGAGGGCGACCGCAACCGGGATCTGCCCGTCGGTCGCGAGATAGTCGGCGCGCCCGTCCTTGTGGATCTGCCAGTGCATGTACGTGGAGCGGGCGTCGATCTTCTGCATCCGGTACATGCCGACGTTGCGGTTCCCGTTGCGCGGATCCTTCGTGATCACCGCCGGTAGCGTGATGAACGGTGCAGGGTCGCCCGGCCAGCAGCGCTGGACCGGCAGCACGCCGAGATCGAGGTCGTCGCCGGTGAGGACGACCTCCTGGCAGGCTCCGCGCGAGACGGTCTTCGGGCGTGAGTCGGCGATCGACTTCAGCTTGCGGAGGCCGCGCACCTTGTCCAGCAGTCCCTCCGGCGGCTGCATCTCCAGCACGTCCTCGAGCCTGCCCGCGATGTCATCGAGGCGCTCGACGCCGAAGCCGAGGCACATGCGCCGCTCGGTGCCGAACTGGTTGATGAGGAGCGGGTGGCGCGCGCCCTTCGGGTTCTCGAAGAGGAGCGCCGGCCCGCCGGCCTTCACAGTCCGGTCGACGACCTCCGTGATCTCGAGGTCGGGATCCACCTCGGCGGAGATACGGACGAGCTCGCCCTCCTGCTCGAGCAGGCGAATCCACTCGCGCAGATCAGCGGGCGGGGCCATCTCCGTCAGTCTACGGAGAGGGCATAGGCGACGGCCTCGTCGAGCGTCTGCTGCGAGCCTTCGCTCCGCGCACGATCGAAATCCGGCCCCTCGAGCGCGAGAACCCGCTCGGCGTGAACCGAGTCGAAGGGATTCCACGGCAACGGCTTTCGCGCCACCTCCGCCTCCAGGGCGCCCCAGAGGCGACCAGCTCGCTCCGCGTCGCGGCGCAAGGCGGCGGCGCGCGCGAGCAGCGCAATGAGGTAGACGCGGCGAGGAGCGTCACCGATGCGACCTACGAGCCTCAACGCCTGGCGGGCGTGACTCTCCGCGTCGTCGCCACGTCCGCGTGAGAGCAGGTCCTCCACGAGTCTCTGCAGCGCCACGACTTGCCACCAGATGAAGCCGATCTCGCCGGCACGGCGGGCACTCTCCTCGAGCAGCATTGTTCCACGTACGTCATCGCCTCCCTCGCACATCAGGGTCCCCTCGAGCGTGAGCACTTGGATCTCCTCCGTGGCGAAGCCCCGGCGACGCGAGATCTCGAGGCTGGCGGCGGCAAGCTCGCGGGCCTCGTTGCCGGCGCCGCGAGAATGTGCACTGTGCGCCAACCTCATCAGGAGGTGCGCGACGCCCCAGTCGTCACCGAGCTTCCGGTAGGCGCGGAGGCTCTCTTCGTAACAGGCCTCAGCGAGCTGCCCCCGGCCGGCTTGGTCGGCCGAGCTGCCTACTGCGCGAAGAGCGCGGGCGCGTAGCTCAGGCGTCTCGACACAGTCGAGCAGTGCCTGCGTCCGATCGACGCCTTCTATGGCCCCGTAGCTGACCCAGAAGTGCTCGAGCGCGACCGCAAGGCGCAGTCCGAGTACAGGATCAGCGGTCAGGGCCCAATCGAGCGCCGCGCGCGCGTTGTCCTGGTCGGGGAGGACGAGGTCGAATCGCTGCTCCGTGATTCGCTCGGCAGCTAGATTCGCGGACTCGGCGAGCTCGAGGAAGAACCTGCCGTGACGCCGCCGCATGGCTTCGGCCTCGCCTGATTCGGCAAGCCGTTCGAGGGAGTAGTGGCGGACCGTCTCGAGCATCCAGAAGCGACCGCCGCCGCGGACGCGGAGGAGGCTCTTCTCGACGAGCGACTGGAGCGTGTCGAGCTCGGCGCCGCAGATCTCCTCCGCGGCGGTGAGCGTGCAGCCGCCGGCGAAGACCGCGAGGCGGGCGAACAGCTGTTGCTCGGCCGGCTCGAGCAGCTCGTACGACCACTCGATGGTGGCTCGGAGGGTTTGCTGCCGCGCATCTGCGTCGCGCCCGCCGCGAAGGAGGTCGAGGCGGCGGCCGAGCCGCTCGAGCAGCTGCTCGGTCGTGAGCAGCACGACACGAGCTGCGGCGAGCTCGAGCGCGAGCGGCAGGTCGTCGAGGCGCTCGCAGAGCTCGTCCACCGCTCCGTCCGGCTCGAAGTCCGGCCGCAGCGCACACGCGCGGGCGGTGAAGAGCGTCCGGGCCTCCGCCCGCGCGAGCACCGGGACGGGGTAGACGTACTCGCCGGCGATGCCGAGGCGCTCACGGCTCGTCACGAGCAGGTCGAGGTTCGGACACTCCGCGAGCAGCGCCGCGAGATCCCTCGCCGCCTCGACCACGTGCTCGAAGTTGTCGAGCACGAGCAGCAGTCTCCGGTCGGCGATCGCTGGTGCAGGCGCGCCAGCCACCCCCAGGGCGCGACCGGCAGCATCGAGGACGGAGGTCGTCTCGACGACCGTCGCGAGCGGCGCCCACCACACCCCGTGCGGGTAGCGCTCGGCCGCCGCTCCTGCTGCCTGCAGGGCCAACCGTGTCTTGCCCGTCCCACCCGGGCCGGTCAGGGTGAGCAGTCTCACCTCCTCCCGGGTCAGCGACTCGACCACCTCCGCCAGCTCCCGCGCTCTGCCGAGAAAGGGCGTCGCCGGCACGGGCAGGTTCGTCTGGTAGAGCGTCTTGAGCGGTGGGAAGTCGGCCGTTCCGAGCTGGAAGACCCGCTCGGCGGCCCCAAGATCCTTCATGCGATGCTCGCCCAGATCCCGGAGCTCGAAGCCGTCCGCCAGGGCCTGGGTCGAGGCCGACACGAGCACCTGGCCGCCACTTCCCGCTGCCGCGATCCGGGCAGCGCGGTTCAGGTCCATCCCGACATAACCCTCGCCGGCAAGCAGCGGCGTGCCCGTGTGCACCCCCATCCGCACCGGGAGCTCCAGTGCGGCCTGCGCCTCGGTTGCGGTCGCCAGCGCACCAGGTGCGGTCGGGAACGCGACGAAGAAGGCGTCGCCCTGAGTGTCGACTTCGACCCCGCCGTGCGCGGCGAACGCTTGCCTCAGCACACGACGATGCTCGGCGAGGGCTGCGGCGTAGCCTTCCGGTCCGAGCTCGTGCAGCAGGCGCGTCGAGCCTTCGATGTCGGTGAACAGAAACGTGACCGTTCCCGCAGGGAGAGTCCGCATCTGCCGAAGCATCGTGCCAGAGGTTGACAGGGAGGGTACGAAGTCAGGTTGGTCTGGTTGAGCGACTTCAGGGGCGGAAAGCCCCCTGCGCCGGCTTGGTAGAGCCGCTGGGGAGCGCTCATGTCCTTCAGCCGGTGCAGGCCCAGGTCGCGCAGGTCACGCTCGGCGAGCCGCTGGGCCGTCTCGGAGACGAGCACCTGCCCGCCGTGGCCCGCCGCCATGATCCGGGCGGCTCGGTGCACGTCCACGCCGACATAACCGTCCTCGCTGACAAGCGGCTCGCCGGTGTGGATCCCGACCCGGATGCGGATTGGACCCGCCTCTAAGCCAAGCATCGCTTCGCTGACCGCGGACACGGCACTCTCGGCTGAGGCGAACGCATAGAAGAACGCGTCCCCTTCGTAGTCCACCTCGTAGCCTCGATGAGAGACGAACGCTTCCCGAACCACCCTCCGGTGCTCCCCCAGCGCCTCGCGATACCCGTCCGTGCCGAGTTCATCGAGCAGCTTGGTCGATCCCTCGACGTCCGTGAACACCAAGGTCACAGTGCCCGACGGCTGCGCCTCACTCATCGAGCGCGATTGTCCTCCCATGGACGTGACGACTGCAACGCCTCCCGCCTCGTCGCCCACCCTTGGGAGCCACGGCTTCTTCCGTCAGAGTCGTTGTTCGACCTACGGCGGACCGCGCACGGCGCTCGATAGCCGGTCAACGGTTGGGGTAGGTGCGCAGCGTCGTCGTCGGCGGCATCGTCGTTATGTCCGTGCCCGTGATCATCGTAGGGATTGACCCTGCCGTGATGCTCAGTCCGTCCGCAGAGCGTTCGCATCACTTCGCCGCGCCATAGGCTCCCCGGGGTGCGCTTCGTCGGAGTAGACCTCGCATGGACGCCTCGCGGTCGGACTAGTCCATCTCGACGGGTGTGATCTCCGAGATGTTCTCGGCGATCCCCGCCGCCGCGTTCGCGGCCTCGGCGTCCTCGGTCGAGTCCCCAGACGCTGAACGAGAAGATCTCGTTCCCGCTCACCGCGATCGAGTACGCGCGGAAGCCGGGCTGGCTCTCGAAGAGCGGCAGCATCCCGTCCCCGGCGCGTGCAATAAGGTCGATGTCACTGACGATCGTCGCGTGCCTCTATCCAGGCGATGCGGCGAAACCACCGACCACGCATGGGTAGGCAGCGAGCCTTCGGCTGAGTGGGGACTGACGGAAGCCCGCCCGAATTCACAGTTCGGGCGGGCCTCGGATGTGTAATAGCCGCCTCTCAGCGGGTGCGAAACGAGCCGGACGAGAGCGTCTGGTTGCCGCTGCGCTCGATCGCCAGCACCTCCCACTTGTACTTGGTGCTGGGCTGGAGGAACCCATTCGGCACGGCCATGCTCGTCACCGACCGCGGCACGTAGATGCTCAGCCCGAGCTTCCCGATCATGTGCGGGTGCGGCTCGATGTCCTTCTCGATGATGAGCTGGTACGCGATGATCGTCACCGGCTCACCCGTGATCGTCTTCGAGACGGGTTGCCAGCGGGCGACGACGCCCCGCACCGGCACGGTCGCGCCTTCTGCGGGAGCGACGAGCTTCGGCCCGGCAGGGATGTCGTGCGTCAGCAAGGCGATGCCCGACGTACGGCCGAGGCTCTTGCCATTCTCCTGAGCGGGACCGGCGATCGTGTACTCGCCCTCAGGGAGCTGCGCGAGCATCTTGGCGATCGGCACGTCGGCGTTCTCGGGCTCGACGGACTCGAAGAACAGCTCGGTCAGCCCCAGCTTGGCAAGCGTGCCGCCGCCCTCGAACGACAGCACCTGGCCGCCCGGTCCGCGCACGTCGAGCCGCCGCCAGCCTTCGCTGTCTACGAACCCCTGGAAGCCGGTGTCATTGTCCGTCGCGTTGTGCTCGATGTTGAGCTTGGCGTCCTTCAGCGGAATGACGGCGGCCGAGCCGGCCGCGGCGCGCGCCGGCGGTTCGCCAGCGGACCCGGAGCCGGTGCCGGCGTACACGGCTGCCGCTGCGATCAGGGCAGCCGACAGCAGGGTCAAGAGTGTGAAGCCGAGGAGTTTCATCGGTACCTCCGTGGGTTGGGGAGCCTGTCTGTGACCCACGCTATGGCCCCCACATGAGGCGGCCGTGAGAGGCCCAAAGCGCCCGGCCCTGCGCGCGCGCAGGGCGCCCAGTAACCAATCGAGGTTACGGGCGATGGGGTAGGTGCGAGGCGGCACCGTGTCGGCGATTGTCGCGGTGCCCGCGATGTTCACCGTGCTCTCAACCGGCGCCGCCGCTCTTGCATAGACAAGTGCCTCGATCCGAGAGGCTAGGCTCGCCGAGGTTCGCGGACCCTCGATCCACTTCTGTGGTGTGTTGGCGTTGCTCCACTCATGTGTTCGCCCCACGGTACGGGTCGACCACGCCCGCTCGAACATCTCGTACGAGACCTCGCCGACGCCGTGAAGTCATCGATCGACGGGACCCCGGCGACCATGCCGCGACCGCGGAGCGATCGTAGTGCTCCGCCGTCGTGACACGAAGCTTCTGTGCAGCTACCGGTAGTCGTCTGGGTCCGGGTCGAGATCGCTTTCGGCGGTGTCCGCGATGTAGCGCCACACATCGGGCTGAGAGCCGTCGATGTCCGTGAACCCGTATTCGAGGGCAAGCTTGCCGGAGTCGACGGATTGCTGGTTCCATCTGACCCGGTCGGGATCCGCCGCCAGCGCGGCAACGGCACGCCCGACGTAACGAGGAGACTCCGAGACGGCAAAGCTCACAGGGCCGGACCGGAGCGCGTCGCGCCAGTTCTCCTCTGACACGCCGAAGTTCTCCAGCATCATCTCCGAGCGGAGAAAGCCGGGCGTGATGGCGACCGCGGTTGCGCCATGCGACGCGAGCTCGTGTCCCTGCGAGAAGGCCAGTCGGTTCACGGCGACCTTGGCCAGGTCGTAGTACACCGAGATGCGGTAGCGCGAGTCGTTGTACGCAACGGTGCCGTCGGTCACCTCGACGAGCAGGCCACCCGGCCGGTCGACGAGGAGCGGGAGCAGGTGATGGGAGGTGACGAGGTGCGTGTCGATGGCGAGCCGAAGCATTCGGAGGCCTTTGCCGAGATCGTGCTGCCAGATGGGGGTGTTCCAGTCACTCGGCCCGCCCTTGAGTTGCTCGCCTCCCCAGATGTCGTTGACGAGCACGTCGATGTGGCCATGGTCGGACCGGACTTGCTCGGCCAGGCGTGCTACCTGGTCGGATTCGAGATGGTCGACTGCCACCGCGATGCCGGTGCCGCCGAGGTCCGTCACGAGCTCCGCGGTCTCCTCGATCGTCTCGGCACGGCCGTAGTCGGAATGCAGGGCACCAGTGCGGCTGCTGCGGCCGGTGCAGTAGACCGTCGCACCGGCTTCGCCGAGAGCGGCAGCAATGCCGCGTCCGGCGCCTCGGGTGGCACCTGCGACGACGGCCACGCGACCCCGCAGCGCGTCTTCATCTGGTGCCCAATCCACCGTTCGAGTCTGCCAAAGCCTTCCGCTCGGGCTTCCGCTCGCGACGATTCGTGGAAGGTGGGCCTCGAAGGCGTGAGTAGGGCGAGAGGCTAGTCGCGGTTGACCGTGTCCGGCGAGAACGCCGGGAGGCACACGGCGATGTACTCGGCGCCCTCTCCGGGTGTCGAGTAGCGCACGCGCTCTCCTCCGTGTGTGACGACGGCCTCGCCGGCCCGCACGTCGACGACTCCGCCGTCGTGCTCCACACGAAGGAGTCCGCTCAGGACGAGCGTGTACTCGTCGAACGCGGGGGTCTGCGCGGGCTCCTCCCAACCGGGAGGGCTCACCATGCGCGCGATGCTCACGGAGTCGGTATCGGTGTTGACCTTGCCGACGAACTCCTCGATCTGCTTCGGCGGGTCTCCCACCACCGGGATCCGCGCCGGACGGACGATGTGCCTCGGCATTGAGGGGAATTGTACGGCGGTGCCGCTCACCAGCTCGCTCTGGAGTCGTCCCGCCGGAGTCCGTCGTACATCGAATCCACAAGCTCGGTTCGGCAGCAAGAATGAAGACATGGCCTCGTACTCGCTCAATGAACGCGCGGTCGCGCGAGCACGCCAGCTGATCGACGGCCACCAGTACGTGCTCGAGAGCTCGTGGGGAGACGTCCAGCCGAGCGCCGAGGACGAGAACGCATTCCTGGAATCCCACTCATGGGACGAGTACGGCGAGTGGCATCTAGGGCTTACCGATGGTGCCACGGAAGAGACGAAGGCCCGCTATGCCTTCGTGTACGGAGACTTCCGGCGCATCCACCGGATGGGCTTGGTCGCCTGCCAGTACCGGGCCGCGGAGTGGCGGCACAAGGCGATCGAGCTCGCCGCTCACGACCTCCTGCAACGCCTCGACGACACCCGGGCCTGAGCGCGACCGTGGCAGACTGAACGCCGTGGCGCTCGAGCTCTACATGGTCGGAGTGATCGTCGCCGACATGGGGCGCGCGGTCGAGTTCTATCGACGACTGGGGCTCGAGCTTCCGGAGGGGAGCGAGAGCGAGGAGCACGTCGAGGTGAAGATGGGCGAAATGACGTTCTTCCTGAGCACCAGGCACGCGAACGCGAAGTGGGATCCCGCGGCACAAAACCCCTCGGGCGGCGGCTATCGCATCATTCTCGAGTTCTATCTGGAGACGCGTGACGTGCTGGACGCCAAGTACGAGGAGATGGTCGGCTTCGGCTACGGGTCACACTGCGCGCCGTACGACGTCACTTCCGAGCTTCGTTTCGCGATGGTCGACGATCCGGACGGGAACACGATCCTGCTCTCGGCATCCGCCGCGAAGGACGGGTGAGCGGGCGGCTCGCGGCGATCGTCGAGCAGCTCGCGCTGCGCCCGACGACCGAGCTCTCGAGATCCCGACCGTGAAGTCCTCGGGCGATCCCCGTTCGTACGAGGACGAGCGTCGCGGGGCTGAGATCGCTCACCGCGACCTTGATGAGGAGGTACGGAATCCCCCAGATCACGCACATCGAGACGAAGAGCATCCACCCGCGCCTGCTCATCACCTGACCCTAGGGAACCTCTTCGCAAGCAATGCATCCACGACTTCTTCTCGCGGCGATCAGCGGAGTGAATCGCCGTGACTGCGGAGATACGCTGCGCCCGTGATCGCGACGGTTGTCGAGCTCTGGCGGTACCCGGTGAAGTCGCTGCTCGGCGAGATGCTCGCGGAGGTAGACGTGGAGGAGCGCGGGGTCGTCGGCGACCGGCTGCACGCCGTGACCGACGGGATGGGAAAGCTCGGAAGCGGCAAGACGAGCAACCGCTTTCGACGGCTCGACGGGCTCTTCGAGCTGAGCGCGCGGATCGCCGGCGAGCAAACGCTCGTGACGCTTCCGGACGAACGCGAGCTCGGGGTCGGCGACCCGGAGCTCGACGCGTTTCTGAGCGGTCGGTACGGGGATGAGCTTCACGTCGCCCGCGAGACCGCAGTCTCCCATCACGACGCGTATCCGCTGCACCTGCTCACAACCTCGTCCGTGGAGTGGCTCGCGAGAAAACTTCCCGCTTCCCGGATCGACCGGCGTCGGTTCCGACCGAACATGCTCCTGAACGGAGAAGGCGAAGGGCTCGTCGAGGACGCCTGGGTAGGCCGACGGTTCGCGCTCGGCGGCGCCGTCATCCGCGTCGCGGACCGGACCGACCGTTGCGTGATGACGACGAATCCGCAGTCCGAGCTACCGAAGGATCCCGCCGTCCTGCGAGTCGTCACCCAGGAGAACGATGCATGTCTCGGTGTTTTCGCCGTCGTCGAGCAGACAGGGGTCGTCCGGGTCGGAGATCGGCTCAGCGAGATGTAGGTCGGTGGCGGAGCCACAACTCGGCTCCGCCACCCGAACGACCTCGTCAGTGACCCGCAGCCTCCGCGGGGTGCTCGGCACCCAGTGCCGGCTTCGGCTTCCCGTCCTGCGGCGGCTCGATCGTGATGTTGGGAAGCAGGCGGTCGAGCCAGCGCGGGATGTACCACGACTTCTCGCCGAGGAGCGTCAAGAACGCCGGCACGAGCGTCATCCGTACGACCAGAGCGTCGGTCAGGATCGCGACCGCGAGCAGGAGCCCGAACTCCTTCGGGATGCGATCCGCGCTCAGGATGAACGCTGCGAACACCGTGCCCATGATCAGCGCAGCGGCGACCACGACGCGGCCGATCGCCGAGATGCCGTGCTCCACCGCGGCCCGGGTCTCCAGGCCGTGGACATGCTCCTCCCGGATACGGCTCATCAGGAAGACCATGTAGTCCATCGAGAGCCCGAACAGGATCGCGAAGGTGATCGGCGGGACGAAGGTCTCGATAGGCCCGGTCTTGTCGAGCCCAGTGAGCCCCAGCAGGTGGCCCTCCTGCACCACCAACGTGAGCACCCCGAAGCCGACGAATGCGGACAAGATCGTCGTGACCGCCGCCGTCGCCGCGATGACGATCGACCGGAACGCCATCGCGAGCACGATCAACGTCACGCCGATGATGAACAGCAGGAAGAGGGGTGCCCGCTCGAAGATCCTGTCGCCGATGTCCTTGAACGCCGCCGTCAGGCCAGAGACGTACGCGACCGCGTCTCCGTCCGCGGTCGCTGCCGGCACCACATCGCCCCGTATCCGGTCGACCAGCACGTCGGTTGCCTCGTCCTGAGGCGCGGAGTCCGGGATCACGAAGACGATCGCGACCGTACCCTCGTCGTTGAGCTGCGGCTCCCCGACGGATGCCACGCCCTCGAGGGCCTCCACGCCGTCGAAGATCCTCTGCGGCGCCTGCTCGTCTCCGTTCACGTCGACGACGATCGGGATGGGGCTGTTGAAGCCGGCCCCGAAGCCCTCCGCGAGCAGGTCGTACGCCCGACGGCTGGTCTGCGCGGTGGGCTGCGTGCCCTGGTCGGCGGCGCCGAGGCGGACAAGCAGGGACGTCGCGCCCACGGCGATGACGAGCACGAGGACGACCGGGAACACGACCTTTGCGTTCGCGGTCACGAACCTGCCCCAGCGAGCGACCAGCGTCCGCTCACGCGCTTCTTCCGAGTCGTCCAGCTTGGGAAGAAACGGCACCTTCAGGCGGTCGATCTTGCTCCCGAGCAGCGCCAGCACCGCGAGCAGGAGCGAGTTTGCGATCAGCACCGTGGTGAGCACCCCCAGGGAGGCGCCGATGCCGAGCTTGGTGATGAAGTCCATGCCGAAGAAGGCCAGGCCCGCCACCGAGATCGCAACCGTCAGACCGGCGAAGATCACGGCACGCCCGGCCGAAGAGCCCGCCTCCGCGGCGGCGTCCTTGGGCGAGAGCCCTTCGTGCAAGAGCTGCCTGAAGCGGGTGACGATGAAGAGCGAATAGTCGATCCCGACGCCGAGACCGATCATCGAGACCAGAATCGGGGTGATGGTGTTGACGGCGGTCAGGCCGGCCAGGATGAAGAGGAGCAGGAAGGCTGTCGCGAGCGCCACGATCGCGAGCGCGACCGGGATCAGCATCGCCACGAAGGTGCGAAAGACGATGAGCAGGACGACGATCGCCGCCAGCAGACCCAGTATCTCGGACGTTCCCTGCTCGACGGGCGGAAACTCGGCGTCACCGTTGTATTCCACGATCACACCGGCTGGCTCGACCGTCTCGCGGACGGCATCCTGCACCGCGAGGACCGCCTCACGATCCTTCTCGAAGATGACCCGGTCGAACTGGGCCTCGGAGTAGGCGATGCGCCCGTCGTCGGACAACGTCCTCTCGTCGAACGGGTCGCCCACGCTGGTCAGGCCAGCCGTGTCCTCGGTGGGCTTGAACTCCGCTGACTGCAAGAGAGTGATGGCCTCGGAGACTGCGGCCTTGCGCTCGGGCGTGTCCAGGCGCTCGCCATCCGGCGCGGCGAAGACGAGGTTCAGCACGCCGCCCTGCTCGGATGCGAACTCGGCCTCGATGAGGTCGGTCGCGTTCTGGGTCTCCGAGCCCGGAATCTCGAACTCGTCGCGAAGCTCGCCGCCCACCGTCCCGACCAGGACGACCAGGAGGACGATGATGCCGACCCAGCCCAGCACGACCCGCCAGGGATGCGCGGCACACGCGCGCGTCCAGCTCGCAAGCCCACCGGTCGAGAGACGTTGGTGCGCTGCGCGCCGTTCCGATCGCGGTTCGGTCCCTCCGGTGTGCTCGCTCATGCCCTCTCCTTCGTCGCTCGCGTAGTTGTACAAGAGACAGATCGAGGTGCCGAAACTCATCGGTCGCCAGCTGGGTGAAATTGGCGAGCTTGCTTCGGGTGCCTCTACCTCGTACACTCGGTTAGCTCGCTAACTCTCTAATCAAACGAGAGATCAGCATGTCAAGGGAACGCAAGAGTGAACTCGGTGTGGAGCTCCTCCGTCTGGCTCGTGCCCATGAGGCAGCCAACGACGCATTCGACGAGGTTGCCTGCCAGAAGCTCGGCATCAACCGCACCGACCTGCGCTGCCTGAACATCGTTCACAACAACGAGGGGGCGATGACCGCGGGCCGTCTGGCGGAGCTGGGCGGTCTGACGACCGCTGCGGTCACGTCGATTCTCGATCGGCTCGAACGAGCGGGATACGCTCGGCGTCTTCGGGACGAGAAGGATCGCCGGCAGGTGTTCGTGGAGCTCACGCCACTCCTCGCCGAGCGTGCGGAGCCGATCTGGGGCCCACTCGGAAAGGAGGCCATGGCAAAGCTGTCGCGCATGTCGGTCGAGGAGCTCAACGGAGTAGC
>Ga0208612_1000640_pt1 | contig 14733 bp, 16 predicted proteins | sample AntDryMetagUQ889_FD_188089 | JGI IMG/M metagenome (GOLD analysis project Ga0208612, IMG submission 188089) | Polar desert microbial communities from Antarctic Dry Valleys - UQ889 (SPAdes) | ecosystem: Environmental > Terrestrial > Soil > Desert | place: Antarctic Dry Valleys | collected 2008-12-31 | reverse complement strand
GTCCCGGCCTCGTTGCGCCGGCGGGCGAGGAGCGCGCTCAGCTCCCGCCGCCGCTCCTGCGCCCGCTCCCAGGCTGCGTACGCGGACCGGCGCACCTCGTCGCGGCGGGCCTCGTACTCGCTCCAACCGCCCGCGAACTCGCGCACGGTGGCCGTCCAACCATCGATCTCGGCGATCCCCGTGATCGTGCGGTCGAGAAAGGCGCGGTCGTGCGAGACCACCGCCAGCCCGCCGTCGAAGCCGGCGAGAAAGCTCTCGAGCCGTTCGAGGCCGGAGAAGTCGAGGTCGTTCGTCGGCTCGTCGAGGAGCAGCAGGTCGAAGCGCGAGAGCAGGATTGCTGCAAGCCCGGCCCGAGCGGCCTCACCGCCAGAGAGGGTCGCAGTCTCCTGCTCGAGCGAGACGGAGAGGCCGAGCTCCGCGCACGTCGCGCGTGCCCGAGCCTCCAGATCGCCGCCGCCGAGGGCAAGGAAGCGCTCGAGGCCGGCGGCGTATGCGTCGGGATTCCAGACTGTGGTGTGGCGCTGGACGTCCGCCTCCGCCGCAACGACACCGGTGCGGCGACCGAGGTATGCGAGCAGCGTCTCGCCCCCTCGCCGATCGTGCTCCTGTGGGAGGTAGCCGACGGTCAGCGTCGCGGGGGTGCGCTCGACGCGCCCCTCATCGGGCTCTTCGAGCCCCGCGAGCAGGCGCAGCAGCGTCGACTTGCCGACCCCGTTTCGCCCGACGAGCCCAAGCCGTGAACGCGGGCCGAGCGTCAAGTCGACGCGATCGAGAACGGAGTGAGCGCCGTACGCCTTGACGACGCCGGCGAGCGCGACACGCACGAGCGAACCTCCTGAGGGAAAGACGGGAACGGGCGCCAGCCTCGGCGCCGGGAACGATCGGTTGGCTCGTCTTAGTCCGTCATGGAGAGCGCCGGAGCGCTGCGCTCATGGTACTACAGCCGCTCGCGCAGCCGTTCGAGCGCAGCCCAGCGCGGATCGACGACCTCGTCCACGTGCTCGTGCGGCTCGAGGTTCAAGTCCCGGCCGCAAACCGGGCAGAGGCCGGCGCAGTCGGGGTCGTGCAGGATCTGGTCGGGGAGCGCGAGGGCGATCGCGTCGCGCGCCCAGCCGGAGAGCTCGAGCTGGTCGTCGACGACGTACTCGCTGCGGAGCTCGTCGCCTGCGCCCGGGTCGTCTGCGTGATACTCGCGGACCTCGATCACGAGGTCGAGGTGCGCGTCGGCGAGGCAGCGCATGCAGGGCCCGTGCAGCCGCACGGCGAACCCCAGCCGCAGATCGAGTCCCGTCACCGCCTGGTCCAGGGAGAGCGCAGCCTCGACCTCATGCGGCACGGGGAGGTACCGCTGGCCGCCCAGGTCGAACGGCTCCAGCTCGACCGTCACGGCCTCGGCGCGGCTCTCGCCGTAGCGGAGACGAAGCCTGCGGAGTGGGAAGCGCGTCATGCCGTGCCAGTTATCCGGGGCCATCACCCGGGGCTCAGAGCATCCGGTGAGGGTAGCCCGAGGGGTTAGAGGTAGCTCGGATCCTCTTCGCGCTCGCGCGTCTCCAGCTCGCGCGGCCCGATGCCAGCGACGACCGTCTCCTGCGAGCGCTCGTGCAACCGCTCGCGTCCTCGCTTGACCGCGGTCAGGAACTTGTCGAGGTTGACCTCGAGCGTCGAGAGGATTCCGTCCGCCCAGTCCTCCATCTCGAGCCGCGTCTCGCGCGCCTGGCGCCGCGCGTCATCGACGATCTCCTGCGCCTGCCGCTCCGCCAGCTTCACGATCTCGGTCTGCGACGCTTCACGGACCGCCTGCTCGCGCGCCTCGCCAAGAATGCGGTCGACTTCGCGCTTCGCCTCGGCGAGCATCTCCTGGCGCTCCTTGACGATCCAGCGGGCCTGCTTGATCTCCTCCGGGATCGTCGCGCGCATCTGGTCGAGGATGTCGTAGATCTCCTCGCGGTCGATGCGCACCTGATCGGTCAGCGGCACGGCCTTCGCGTTGTGCACGAGGTCGTCGAGCTTGTCGATGAGAACCAGAACGTCCATGGCCTCGCAGTCTATCGTCCCTGATTCACTCGCTGGGGTTCTCGGGCGCACCGGGCCGCCCGTTCGGAAACATTTCGGCGAGGCGGCGCCCGACCGTCACCGGCACGAGCTCGTCGACCTTGCCGCCGAACGCCGCGATCTCCTTCACCCCGCTCGAGGAGACGAAGCTAACCTGCGGGCTCGCCATCACGTAGACCGTCTCGATCTCCGGCGCGAGGTGGCGGTTCAGCTGGTTCATCTGGAACTCCCACTCGAAGTCGGAGATCACGCGCAGCCCCTTGACGATCGCCTTCGCCTCCCAGCGGCGGGCGAACTCGACGACGAGCTCGGAGAAGACGTCGACCTCCACGTTGGCGAGACCGACGAGCGCTTCCTTCAAGAAGCCGACGCGTTCGTCGAGCGAGAAGAGGGGCGTCTTGTGGCGGGGGCTGCCAACGACGCCCACGACGACGCGGTCGAAGATCGCCGCTGCGCGCTCGATCACGTCGACATGCCCGAAGGTGACGGGGTCGTAGGAACCGGGACAGATCGCGGTGATCACGATGGATGCTCGAACAGAGTGAGCCGAGCGGAACCGTATCGCCGCGACGTCCGCAACGCGAACGGAAGCGCGGGTTCGGTGCGAGCTGCAGTTTCGACGAGGAGCAGGCCGCCCGGTGCGAGAACGCGCGGCAGCAGCTCCGCGAGCTTGGGCTGGAGCTCCTCCCACGTCCAGTAGGGCGGGTCGGCGAGCACCAGGTCGTAGCAGCGCGACTCCCGGCGGAGCGTCGGGACGGCATCCGCGCAGACAACGCGAGCTCCCGTCAGCTCGAGCTTCGCCAGGTTCTCCGAGATCGTTCGGCACGCGGCACGATCACTCTCGACGAACGTGACGCTGGTCGCGCCACGCGAGAGGGCCTCGAGGCCGTTCGCACCCGAGCCGGCGAAGAGATCGAGTACGGAGGCGCCGTCGATCGGGCCGACCAGGTTGAAGGCCGCCTCACGCACGCGATCACCCGTCGGGCGGGTCGACTCGCCCTTCGGGGCCGCGATCCTCGCGCCCTTCCTGCTCCCGGAGATGATGCGCACACCGCAGACGCTAACCCGTCTGAGGCGGCCGGGCTGTGGAGCGATCTTTGCGAACTCGCAACACGGGTCTGATTCTCTGTACGGCCCGAACGGCTTGCTCAAGCGGTTGCGGCCCGACACGTTGGGTCTGACCCCGGCTCGTCCGCCAGGCGGACGAGGAGCTCGACGGTCGCGCGGAGGCGAAGAGTCCCGTCCGACCCGGTGCGGGAACCCGAACCTTCAGGGGCTGAAGATCCAGGCGTCCGCCGTCGGCACGATCGAGTCGTCGTAGCCCCCGGCCACGAGCACCCGACCAGCTGCGGTCAGCGTGGCGGTCGCGAACGAAAACGGCCCGCCAACCGTGCCGGCGAGGACGAAACGGCCTCCTGGCCCGCCCCGTTCGACCGACTCGCCGCCGCCTGCGACCAGGACGTCGCCCGACGGCAGGCGAACGGCCGCATCGGGCAGTTTGAAGCGCGGCTCGCGAAGAGCCGGCGCTGCCCGGAACCGCCTCGTCGGCGGCTCCAGACCTCGTCAGCGGTTCGGCTGAGATGTGGGCAGCGGTGCGTGCCCGCGATGATCCTCACGTGCCTGGGCTCAGCACCTCGAGGCCTGCCGCACCAGCGGCTTCGGCGAGGCGGCGGTCATAGACCAGGATCTCCCTCGCTCCGATCCGGAGCGCGCTGACGAGATGAATCGCGTCCAGCGCCCGCACATGTGAGGAGGTGTACGACGCGGCTTCGTCGAGCAACTCACGCGTCGCGTCCACGAGCATGCTCTCGTCGAGCCGAGCACGGGCGCGACGCGCACCGGCTGGTCCCGGCTCGGCGATCCTCACAGCGCGAAGCACCTCGACGACGGCGATCACGGATGTCGCCAAGCTCACGGTGCGACGCGCGAGGAGCGCCGAGAGCGCGGCCGTCTCGGGCTCGCGCACGAGGAGCTTCACGAGCGCGGATGCATCGGCGTAGAGGGGTAGGTCAGTCGCCGCGACCCTCCGCGAGTGCCTCGCTGGCCGACATCGGCCCGGTCTGGATCCCGGGCTCGGGCAGGGGGTACGTCATGGGGCGAAGCGCGGGTCGCACCTTCCCCTCCGCGATCAGCTGCGAGAGCCGATCCTCGGGATACGGGACGATCACCGCGACCGGCTCGCCGTCATGTGTGACCGCGATCGACTCGCCGTTACGAACGCGACGAATCGTCTGGGTGAGCGTGTCGCGAAGCTCGCGGATCCCCATGCGCGTCACTGTGGTCACATGCTACCACATCTCTTGCTGCCGAAGCGTTCGCGCCGGATCTAGGAGTCGCCGAGATGCTCGGAGTCACCGAGGAGGCCGTCCACCTCGGCCGCCATCGTGTCGGGCGCCAGCGACCGCGCCACGTCGCGGGCCTGCTCGAGCAGCTCGCGATCGTGAGTGATCCGCGCGAAGCGGAGGTCGGAGAGTCCGGATTGGCGGGCGCCGAGCAGCTGCCCGCCGCCTCTGATCTCGAGGTCGCGCTCTGCAAGCTCGAAGCCGTCGGTCGTCGCGACCATCGCCTCGAGACGCTCCCGCGCGGGCTCGGTGAGCTCGTCTTTCGAGCGGGTGACGAGGAGGCAGTACGACTGCTCGGAGCCGCGCCCGACGCGGCCGCGCAGCTGGTGCAGCTGGGCCAGGCCGAACCTGTCGGCCTCCTGGACGATCATGATCGTCGCGTTCGGGACGTCGACGCCGACCTCGATCACCGTCGTCGCGACGAGCACGTCGAGGTCGCGCGCGTTGAAGCGAGCCATCAGCTCCCGGCGCTCGTGCGGTCTCAGACGGCCGTGCATGCAGCCGACGCTGAACCCCTTCAGCTCGCCTAGCCGCAGCCGCTCCGCCTCCTGCTCGGCTGCACGCGCGAGACTCGTGGCCGACTCCTCGATCAGCGGGCACACGACGTACGCCTGCCGCCCCTCCGTGAGGTGCGTGCGCAAACGCGTGTACGCCTCCGAGCTCCGCTCGTCCGTCACCCACGCGGTCACGATCGGCTTGCGCGACGCCGGCGGCTTCGCGATCTCGGAGACGGAGAGGTCGCCGTAGACGGTGAGGGCGAGCGTGCGAGGGATCGGGGTCGCTGTCATGTGCAGCACGTGGGGACTGCGACCCTCCGCGAGCGCGGAGCGCTGCTCGACGCCGAAGCGGTGCTGCTCATCGACGACGGCGACTGCGAGATCGCGAAAGGCGACACCCTCCTGGATCAGCGCATGCGTTCCGACGACGACATCGGCACCGGCGTCGGAGCGAACCGAGCCGGTCAGGAGGGCGCAGCTGACACCGAGCTGCGTGCAGATCGGCTCGACGGTGAGGAAGTGCTGCTCCGCAAGCGTCTCGGTCGGTGCCATCAGCGCGCCCTGGCGACCCGCTTCGGCCGCCCGTAGGAGCGCGTAGAGCGCCACCACGGTCTTCCCCGAGCCGACGTCGCCCTGCAGGAGCCGCTGCATCGGTGTCGAGCGGGCCAGATCCGCGTCGAGCTCCCGGATCGCCTGCTCCTGATGCTCCGTCAACCTGAACGGGAGCGCATCGCGGTATCGCTCGATCAGCTCTCCCGGCTCCGGCAGCGGAGCGGCGACCGCCGTCTCCCGTTCGGACGCCTGCTTCGCGAGTGCGAGCTGGAGCGTCAGCAACTCGTCGAAGGCGAGCCGGCGGCGCCCTTCCTCGGCCTCCTCGAGCGAGCGCGGTTGATGCACCGCACGGTAGGCATCGCCCCTGGGCGGCAGCCCGCGGCCGACCTTCAGCGTGACCGGCAACGGGTCGTGACAGCCACAGACGAGGGCGAGCGCGTGCGCTGCGAGCTCACGCAACTTTGCCGTCGAGACGTCTTCGCTCGCGGGATAGACGGCGGCAAAATCGGAGGTCGCCGAGCCGCCGTTCAGGTCGAACGAGCGAACCGCGAAGCCATAACGGTTCGGCGCGCCTCGCAGTCGCACCCTGGTTCCAGGCCGGAGCTTCTCCTGCAACCACGGCTGGTTGAACCACGTCGCAGCGATCTGACCGCTCCCGTCGCTCACCTGGGCGGTGAGGATCTGCAGGCGTCCGCGTCCGCGGCGGAGCGATGCACGCAGCACCTCCCCCTCGATCAACACCTCCTCGTCTGCCACCGAGCCGACGAGCAGGAGCTCAGAAATGCGCTTCCGCGGGGCGGGGTCCTCGTACCGTCGCGGCCGGTACCCCAGCAGGTCGCCGACGCGTTCCAGCCCGAGCTTCGCAAGCCGCTTCTCGAGCGTCGGGCCGACCCCCGCCAACGACCGAACTGGAGCCTCGAGCAGCTCGGCCCGGAAGCGGCCGCGCGTCGGCGGCCAGCGTTCGGGCGGGTCCACACCGGCAAAACCGGGCTGCTGCCGGCTCATCGACCAAGTATCGCAGCCGGTACGGCTAGAAGATCGTCAATGGCGTGCCGGGCGGCATGAGCCGCGCGAGGCGCAGGATGTCTGCGTTACGCAGGCGGATGCAGCCGTGTGAGATCCGGCCTGGAATCAGCCCGGGCTGGTTCGTCCCATGGATGCCGACGAAGCCGCCTGCGGGCCAATCGGTCAGAACCGCAGAGCGTGCGCTCGTCCCGAAGGCGAGCGGCCCGTAGACGGGGCTCGAATAGCGCGTCAGCTTGTTGCGGATGTAGTAGCGGCCCGCAGGCGTCGGCCACCGTGACTGCCCGACGCCAACCGGGGCGGAGAAGATCTGCTTGCCGTAACGGTAGAGCGTCGCGGTGAACTTCCTCGTCGAGACAACGAGGTGGGTGTTCACGGCGTTGTAACCGCCGAGCGCGTCCCGCGGGATCCAGCCGACCGTGTTGTTCGGGAGCACCGGCAGGCGAGCCTTGATCCAGAGCCTGCCGCTGCGATCGACCCGCGACAGGGCGAGTACGACGTTGGTCGTCCCCTCGGGTGTTCGCGTTCCGAGGCGCGCGACGACTCGCGCGTCGTCGGCCGGGCGAGCACGCGCCTCGATCTCGCGGAGCACCGCCATGAAGCGCGAGACTCCGTTGGGATTGCTGAGCCTCCGCGAATATGTGCCGGAAACCGCCTGCGTGACCTGCGGCACAGCGTCGGGCGCTGCGGCCGGGATTGCCGGAAGCATCACCTCCGGACCCGCGACCGCCGGCTCGCGACCATAGGCGACGGCGACGAAGACGACGAAGGCGAGGCCAAGGAGTGCCAGGGCGGCCATGCGGCCGCCCTGGCGTCCTCCGAGCCCCGAACCTAGCCTGTGAAGGACGGCGACCCTCCGGCTGCGGTCATCGCCGGAGCACCGGTGATGAACTGTGTGCCCGCGACCGCCGCCAGGATCTGGTCCTTGGTCTTGGGCTTGTCGAACGCAGTCGGCGCGGGTGGTGCGCCGTTGATGTGCCTGATCCACGCGGCATGCCTGGCCTCGACCGAGTGCACGGACAGCGCCGCTGCGAGGACGGCGTCCGTATCGATCAGAGGCGCCTGACCGGCGTAGGCCATGACGCCCGTGTCCTCGAGCACCTGTGCCGTCGCCTTGAACTTCGCCTGGTTCTCCGTCGTGCCCTGGAAGTTGAAGCTCGGCTTGCCGACGGCGGCTGAGCCGAGAGCCTTCCGCAGGAATGAGACGTGAGCCCGCTCGTGCGCGCCGACGACGCGCGCGAAGGCGAGCACCTCGCCGCGTAGGGCGCCCATGTTCACGGCCTCGGTGTAGAACTCCGCCTCGAGATACTCGAGCGTCAAGGCGAAGTTGAGGATGGACACGTCGTTGGCGGTCTGGGCGTGAGCGGGGCTTGCCATCGCTCCGAGAATCGCTGCACCACCCACGATTCCGCCGGTGGCGAGCATCGACTTCTTCAAGAAGCCTGCGCGCGAGTCGTCTGCGACCGCGTCCATCGTCTCACGGATGGCGCCGTCGCTGTCGACCTGGTCGAGAGTGATCGGCTCGGACATCGTTTCGGTCTCCTTTTGACTGCTCATGGTTAGCCCTGGATGAAGCCGGTCGCGCGGACGGCCGCCAGGATCTGGGACATCGACTGCGCCTGGTCGAACGCCTTCGGCGCGGGATTCTGGTTGACGATGTCGCGGATCCACGCCGCATGCCTCGCCTCGACCGAGACGATCGAGCCGGCTGCGGCGAGAACGGGCTTCGTCACGCGGGGGCCCTGGCCGTTGTAGGCCGCGACACCGGTGTCCTCGAGGACGACGGCCGTTGCCTGGAACCGCGCCTGGTTGGTGACCGTGTTGCCGAAGTCGAACGTCGGGCTCTTGACCGCCTTCGCGCCGAGCGCCTTCTTCAGGAACGCGACGTGCTGCCGCTCGTGCGCCCCGACCACGCGTGCAAACTCACGGGTCTCGCCGGTCAGGTTGCGCGCCTGCGTGTAGAACGCCGCCTCGAGGTACTCGAGCGTGAGGGCGAAGTTGAGCACCTGAACATCTTGGGACGGGGAGGGCTGCGCGAAGCTGAGCGCAGGCAAGCCGCCGATTGCGATGCCGCCGAGCGTCAGGGTTCCACCCGCGAACACGGCCTTCTTGAGGAAGTTCGCACGCGATTCGGATGTTCCCTCGCGCGCCTCCCGCATCGCGAGGTCCTCGTCGACGATCTCGAGCGTCAAGTGGTTTGGCATTGAAGATCCTTTCACTCGGTTGCGGAGCTGCCATCGTTGTTCGACGCGGCGAGGCTCGCGGTTCGGTCGGACGACCTGCCGTAGACGTTCTCGGTCAGGTCGTGGTTTCCTGGAACCAAAAGAAACCGATGGTTCCCGGCCCTGCGTGCGCGCCGACGACGGCGCCGAGCGTTGTGACGAGCTCGACCGTGGCTGACGGCCGGCTTGCCCGCACGAGCTGGGAGAGTTGATCGACCCGGTCGGGCGCGTCCGCATGCGCGATCCCGACCCACAGGCCCGGCCCGTCCGTCGTCGCCGCCTCGAAGCGGCGCCGGAACTCCTCGAGCGCCTTCTGGCGGCCCCGCACACGCGTGAGCGGAACGACCTCGCCGTCTGCGATCGTCAGGATCGGCTTGACGTTCAGGAGGCTGCCGGCGAGTGCCTTGGCGCGGCCGATCCGGCCGCCCTTGGCGAGGAACTCGAGTGTGTCGACGGTGAACAGCAGCCCGGCGTCCCGCTTGTGCCGAGCGGCGAGGGCGTCGATCTCCTCGTCGCTCGTGCCCCGCTCGAGCAGCCGCTCGATGCCGAGCGCGAGCACCGAGATGCCGACGGAGACGGACTGCGTGTCGACGAGCCGCACCCGGTCTCCGCCTGCTTCGCCCGCCGCGAGCGACGCACTCGCGTGGGTGCCCGAGAGCCTCGAGGAGATGTGCAGCGAGTAGATGCGCTCGTAGTCGGCCAGCTCCTCGTAGGCGGACAGGAAGTCCTGCGGGGTCGGCTGCGAGGTCGTCGGCAGGGACGGCGCGCTGCGCAGGCGTGCGTAGAAGTCGTGCGGCGACAACTCCTCGTAGTCGCGGAAGCTCTCTTCGCCGAAGCGGACATAGAGGGGGACGACACGCATGTTCGGGTGACGCTGCTGCGCCTCCGGGAAGTCGGCCGTCGAGTCCAGCACGATCGCGGTGTTGTGCGTCGTCAACCTCATCGGCTCAACCCTCCCGGTCCCTCACCGCGCTGACGCCCGCAGCGCGAATCGCCCCCACGATCGCATCGAGCTCGTCGTCTTTGCGCAGGCACTCGGTGGCGCCCGCAGCGCGCAGCGCTTCCTGCTCCCGCACACTCGCGGAGGCGGTCAGGCAGACGACGGCGATCTGCGGAAAGGCCTCTCGCACCGCGGTCGTCGCCTCCACTCCATCCATGCCGGGGAGCCGGAAGTCCATCACGACGACATCGGGTGCGTGCTCGCGGCAGGCCCCGACGGCCGCCGTGCCCTCGGAGACCGCGCCGACCACGTCGATCCCCGTCTGCAGGCCGAGCAGGAGCTCGAGCGCCTGCCGGAAGACGTCGTTGTCCTCGACGAGCAGGACCCGCAGGGGCGTGATCTGAGCTTCCACCCCGGCACCATTACGAACTGGCACCCTATTCCGCGGCAAGAAGCAGCGGATAGTGCGGCTGGCCGCCCGGATGGACGTCGAGCTCGACGCCTGGGTGCCGCTCCTCGATCCCGCGCAGAACACCCTCCAGCTGCGGCTCGTCAGCCCCCGTGAGGATCGTCAGGACGGCCTGCCCGTTCGAGAGCAGGCGATCGACGACTGCTTGCGCGACCTCCTCGAAGTCGGCCGACGAGGCGACTGCCTCGCCCTCCGCGATTCCGAGGTAGGCGCCTTTGTGCACCGCGACGCCGTCGAGCTCGACGTCGCGCGAGGCGATGGTCACTTCTCCTGTGGCTACCTGCTCCAACGCCTCGGACATCGCCGCCTCGTTCTCCACCGCCGAGAGCGAGGGGAGGTAACGCACCATGGCCGCGAGCCCCGCCTGCACCGACCGCGACGGGATCACGCGCGCCGGCTTCGTGGCGAGCCCAACCGCCTGCTGAGCGGAGAGGATCACGTTCGGGTTGTTCGGGAGGACGAGCACCTCAGTGGCCGGGGTCGCCTCGATCGCAGCGAGGATGTCGGACGTCGAGGGGTTCATCGTCTGGCCGCCCTCGATCACGCGGGCTGCCCCGTAGCTCTCGAAGAGCCGCCGATTTCCGGCACCGGGTACGACGGCGACCACGCCGGTCTCGAGGGTGAGCTCCGGGTCCGGAACAACGTCGAGGAGACGCTCCTCCCGCTCCTCGGTCTGCTTGTGCATGTTCGCGATCTCGACACCCTCGATCGTGCCGACCGCCGTCGCGAGCCCGAGCGCTGCCCCCGGCGCGTCGGTGTGGAGGTGCACCTTTAGCGCGCGGTCATCCCCGACCACGAGCAGCGAGTCACCCAGCCGATCGAGCTCGGCCTCGAGTGAGGCAGCGTCGAGGTTGTCTCCTTCGACGACGAAGACGGTGCAGTAGCGGAACTCCGAGAGTTCCAGGTGGATCGCGTCGAGACCCGCCTCGTGCGCGTCCTCCTTTGGCGTCTCGGGAATCGGTTCTCCGGAGAGAGCGGCCGAGATGCCGCGCACGATCTCGAGCAGACCGGCGCCACCGGCGTCGACGACGCCGGCCTCGCGGAGCACCGCAAGCTGATCGGGCGTCCGCGCGAGCGCAGCCTCGCCTCGCGCCACGAGGGCCCGGAACAGCTCGATGGGTGCGAGGCGGGCGTGCCGCGCGTCCTCGGCCTCCTCGGCGAGCTCACGGATCACGGTCAGCATCGTCCCTTCGACGGGACGGCGCACGGCGCGGTAGGCAGCGTCGCTCGCGCCGCGGAACGCGCGCCGAATCCGCCGCGCATCGAGCGGGCCGCCCTCGCCCAGCACCTCGGCGGCACCACGCAGGATCTGGGAGAAGATGACCCCGGAGTTACCGCGCGCGCCCATGAGGGCTGCGCGGGTCAGCTCCTTCGCGACAGCCGCCCGATCGCGAGCAGACGAGGCCTCGAGGGCCTCCACGATCGCGCGCGCCGTCAACGTCAGGTTGGTTCCGGTGTCGCCGTCCGGCACCGGGTAGACGTTGAGGTCGTCGATCCGGCGCCGGCTCGCCTCGAGCGTCTGCAGCGCCCCGCGCGCCAACTCCCGCACCCGGCTCAGCTCGCTCAGCATTGAGGAACCCACCGCTCTCTCACCGACCCTTCGCTCTGCCGTCGCGGCGCTACAGGCTGCGAAGCCGGCCGCGGGCCCAAGTCGGGCACCGTCCGCGACGCGACGGACGACCGGCTGTCGCTCCGACACGAGAGCATCAGAACCCGAATCAGAATGACGCTTCGTCGGCAGGCGGCCGTCCCAACGGCACAAGGCTTCAGTGTGATTCGGTCTCTCAAGCCGATCTCCGGACGTCTTCGATGTGCACCTCGACGGCCGCGACTCTCAACCCCGTGAGGCGTTCGACCTCGTAAGCGACGCGTGACCGCACGGTCGACGCCACCTGGGCGAGGTTGAGCCCGTACTCGACGACGACGTGGAGGTCGAGTGCGATCGCGTCGTCGCCGCGGGCGGAGACCTCGATCCCCTGGGTGAGCCGGTCGCGGGTCAGGAGTCGCTTGAGTCCCGTGCTCGCCATGCCGACGATGCCGTAGCACTCGGCCGCCGTGTGTCCGACGATCTGCGCGATCGCGTCGTTCGCGATCGTGATCCGACCGAGCTCGGAGCTGCCGGTGATGTGCCCGCGATCCACGACGTCGAGCTTAGACGGTAGGTGCGGGCGCCAGGTTGCGACGAACGGCGCGAACGGCCGGCTCCGCCGTCAGACCGCTTTGGTGACCTTGCCGGCCTTGAGGCAGCGGGTGCAGACGTAGGCGCGTCGCGCGACCCCGTTCAGGAGCACGCGCACCTTCTGCAGGTTCGGGTTGAAACGGCGCCGCGTCGCGACCATCGAGTGGCTGCGGTTGTTCCCGAACGACGGCTTCTTGCCGCAGACTGAGCAGACCTTGGACACGGCCGGGGATGGTAGCCGAAACGGCCTAGAACCCGATTCAGAATCACGCTTCGTCGCCGGGGCGGGCTGGCGAGTGCGATGCGAGGACGCAGGGAGCGCCCAGCGAGACATCTGGGCGCGGCCGAGGACGCCGCAGCGTGCCGCCCAGGCCGTTCCGGCGACAAGACGGCTTCACTTTGATTCGGGTTCTTGGAACTCGTTTCAGAATGACGCTTCGCCGGCGGGGTGTGCTGGTGGTGCGAGCGCAAGAACGCAGGGAGCCTCGATAGCAGCGCTATCGAGGCGACCGAGGACGCCGCGATCGCGCCGCACAGCGCTCCCGACGGCTCGAGGCTCTTCGTTAGAAACGAATTCCTAGGTTCCTACGCTGAGGCTGCGGCACGCAGCTGCGAAAAGACGTCGGCCATCTCGAGGCCGGTACGAACCGCCTCGGCGCCCTTCGCCAGGCGCTCCTCCGCCTGGGAGGCATCCTCGAGCGTGAGCAGGCCGAACGAGACCGGGACGCCCGTCTCGAGCGCGGCGAGCTGGAGCCCGCTAGCAGCCTCGCCCGCGACGAAATCGAAGTGAGCAGTGTCGCCGCGGATGACGCACCCGAGCGCGACGATGCACGCGTAGCGCCGCGTCTTTGCGAGCGCCATCGCCGCAAGCGGCAGCTCGAAAGCGCCGGGCACGGGCACGACGGTGATGGCGTCGCGGGCGACGCCGGCGTCCTCGAGCTCCGCGAGCGCGCCCTCGAGGAGCTTGCCGGTGATGCGCCCGTTGAAGCGGCTGACGACGACGCCGACCGACCGCCGCGCTCCCTGCGGCGCGCCCTCGAGGACGCCGTACCCGTCAGGGACCCTGAACTCGCCGGCGGCGTGATCCGCCGGGGCGCGGCCGTTGTCCGCGGGAGCTTGTGTCGCTGCGACACTTTCTCCGTCCGCCGCGGCCATCGGCGCCGCCCCCTCCTCGGACTCAAACTCGGACTCAGGCTCGGACTCGCTCGCGGGCGCAGCCCCTGGAACCTCCTCGACCTCGGGTGGCGGGGGCTCGAGCACGGATTCCTGCCGCTCCTCGGGTGGGCCGGCCGCCCAGTCGCGCTCGCTCACGCCTCGGCTCCCTCGAAGGGCTCTGCCTCGAACCGGAGGTCCTGGTGGTGCAGCGCGTGGCCGAGCTTCTCGCGCTTCGTGTGGAGGTAGCGCCGGTTGTCGTCGTTCGGGACGATCTCGATCGGCACCTGCTCGAGAACGGTCAGTCCGAAGCCCTCGATGCCGGTCAGCTTCTTCGGGTTGTTCGTCAGGATCCGGATCGTCGTCAGGCCCAGGTCGGAGAGAATCTGGTGGCCGATGCTGTAATCGCGCGCGTCTGCCGGGTAGCCGAGCGCCAGGTTCGCCTCGACGGTGTCGAGCCCGTCCTCCTGCAGCTCATAGGCCTTGAGCTTGTTCAGCAGCCCGATCCCGCGCCCCTCCTGGGCCATGTAGAGGAGCACGCCCCGCTCCTCCGCTGCGATCCGGCGAAGAGCAAGCTCGAGCTGCTCGCCGCAGTCGCACCTGCGCGAGTGGAACACGTCACCCGTGAGGCACTCGGAGTGCACGCGCACGAGCACGTCCTCGGCCCCCTCGACGTCGCCGCACACGAGAGCGACGTGGTGCTTGCCGGTCAGGTGCTCCCGGAAGGCAACCGCCGTGAACTCGCCGTACTCGGTCGGCAGCTGTACCGACGTGACGCGCTCGACCAGCTGCTCGTGCCGCCGCCGGTACTCGATCAGGTCGGCGACCGTCACCATCTTCAGCCCGTGGCGCTCGCAGTACGGGACGAGATCCGGGACGCGCGCCATGGAGCCGTCGTCCCTCATGATCTCGCAGACGACGCCGGCGGGGTTGAGGCCCGCGAGCCGCGCGAGGTCGACGGCTGCCTCGGTCTGCCCGGACCGCCGGAGCACGCCGCCGTCGCGTGCGCGCAGCGGGAAGACGTGGCCCGGCTGGACGAGGTCGCGCGGCGTCGAGGTGGGGTCGACCGCAACCTGGATCGTGCGAGAGCGGTCGTGCGCCGAGATGCCGGTCGACACTCCTTCCCGTGCCTCGACCGAGACCGTGAAGGCGGTGCCAAACGGAGTCTCGTTTTCATCCGTCATCTGACGCAGCCCGAGCTCCTCGCAACGCTGTTCCGTGAGGCAGAGGCAGACGAGCCCGCGGGCGTGGGTGACCATGAAGTTGACCGCCTCGGGAGTCGCGAACTGGGCCGCGATCGTCAGG
>Ga0208612_1000639_pt1 | contig 14748 bp, 14 predicted proteins | sample AntDryMetagUQ889_FD_188089 | JGI IMG/M metagenome (GOLD analysis project Ga0208612, IMG submission 188089) | Polar desert microbial communities from Antarctic Dry Valleys - UQ889 (SPAdes) | ecosystem: Environmental > Terrestrial > Soil > Desert | place: Antarctic Dry Valleys | collected 2008-12-31 | reverse complement strand
GAGGGCTGGTACGGCGTCGAGTACGCGAAGCCCTGGGGCCGCACCCGCGAGTACATCGAGATCGTGCGCGAGATCATCGCCCGCAAGGGCCCGCTCGAGCACTCGGGCACGCACTGGCAGCTCCCGATCGAGGGTGGCACTGGCCAAGGCAAGGCGCTGAAGCTGAACTTCCACCCTGTGCGCAACGAGATCCCGATCTTCGTCGGCGCCATCGGGCGCAAGTCGGTCGAGATGGCCGCCGAGCTTTGCGACGGCTGGATCCCGATCTTCTTCTCGGTCGACAAGCTCTCAGAGACGTGGGGCGAGCACCTGGAGGCGGGCTTTGAGAAGGGCGGCCGCTCGCGCTCGGACCTCGAGATCTCACCGTCCGTCAGCGTCGCGATCGATGGCGACCTGGACGCCGCGCGCGCTGTCGTCAAGGCCGGCCTCCTTCTCTACCTGGGCGGTATGGGCTCGCGAAAGACCAACTTCTACGTCGATCTGACCCACCGGTTCGGGTTCGGCGAGGTCGCCGACGAGGTGCAGGGCCTCTTCCTCGACGGCAAGCGCGACGAGGCCTACAACGCGATCCCCGACGAGCTCGTGAACGCAACCTCGCTGGTCGGCACCGAGGACGAGGTGGCGGCCAAGGTCTCCTCGTTCTCCGAGGCCGGCATCGACCGTCTCATCTGCTCGCCCGTCCACCTCGGCAAGGACGAGCGCCTCCACACGATCGACCGGCTCGCGGCGCTGGTCGGCACGTCCGGCTAAGGCGAGCGCGGTGGGCGAAGCGAGCGCAGCGACGGGACGGGTTGTCCTCTTCGGGGCCACCGGCTACACGGGCGAGCTCACCGCGCGCGCGATGGTGAAGCGCGGCATGAAGCCGGTCCTGGCAGCGCGGCGCCGTGACGCGGTCGAGGCGCTGGCGGCAGAGCTTGGCGGGCTTGAGGCGGCCATTGCCGACGTGTCGAAGCCGGCCTCGATTAGGGCGCTCGTCGAGAAGGGCGACACGCTGGTCACGACGGTCGGGCCATTTGCGCGGTGGGGCGACGCGGCGCTTGACGCTGCGATCGATGCGGGCGCCCACTACATCGACTCGACTGGCGAGCCGCCGTTCGTCCGCAAGGTGTTCGAGCAAGGCGGGCCGCGAGCCGAGCAAAGCGGCACGGTCGCGATGACCGCGATGGGCTACGACTGGGCGCCGGGAAACCTGACGGGGGCTCTGGCACTGTCAGAAGCCGATGGCGCAGTCGCGGTCCGGATCGGCTACTTCGCGACCGGCGAGGGACTTGGCGGGATGAGCGGAGGGACGCGCGCTTCGCTAATGGGCACGCTTACCGAACCGAGCTTTCAGTTTCGCGACGGCTCGCTTGTGACCGAGCGCGGCGCGAAGAAGATCCACTCGTTCCCGGTGAAAGGCAGGCAGCGTCAGGGAATCTCGGTCGGCACCTCAGAGGCGTTCTCGCTGCCGCGGGTCTATCCGGGACTGCGTGACGTCGAGGTCTACCTTGGCTGGTTTGGCCGCCAGAGCAGGGCGATGCAGGGCTTTTCTGCCGTTGGCTCGGCGGTGACCAAGGTCCCGGGTGTTCGCGCCGCGACGACCAAGGCGGTCGAACGTCTCGTAAAGACCTCGACTGGCGGCCCTGACTCAGAGGCGCGCAGGAGCGGCGGGTCGATCTTCGTGGCGGAGGCTCTGAACGACGGGGGCAACGTCATCGCCGGGGTTCAGACTGAGGGCATCAGCGGTTATGAGTTCACCGGCCTGATCTTGGCGTGGGCCGCCGAGGCGACCGCAGCCGGAGAGGCGGCCCAGGCAGGAGCGGGGGCTTTTGGCCCGGTCGAGGCGTTCGGCCTCGACCGCTTCGAAGCGGGCGCCGCCGAATGCGGAATCAAGCGTTCTGTCGGATAGGCTCCGCGGCCGCCGGGCCCGCCGCCTGGCGAGTGGATTGTGAAGATCGGGGTTCCCAAAGAAACGGCCGACGGAGAGCGCCGCGTGGCGCTCATCCCGGACGTGGTCAAGTCGTTGACAGAGAAGGAGCTCGATGTCGTGGTCGAGGCCGGCGCCGGGGTCGAGTCCGGCCATCCCGACGGGTCCTACACCGAGGCAGGCGCCGAGATCGGCGACCCCTGGGACGCCGACGTCGTCGTCCATGTCACGGTGCCGACGAAGGACGAGATCGGCAAAGTCGGCTCAGGCAAAGTCCTGGTCCTGGTCAGCCACCTGGCGCCGCTTACCTCAGGCGAGACGAATAAGGCGCTCGCCGATGCGGGCGTGACCTCCTTCGCGATGGAGGCGATCCCGCGTATCACCCGCGCCCAGGCCATGGACGCGCTCTCCTCGCAGGCGAACGTCGCAGGCTATGCGGCGACCCTCCTCGCGGCGCGCGAGGTCGGGCGCTTCTTTCCGATGATGACTACCGCCGCAGGCACGGTCTCGCCCTCGAGGGTTCTCGTGCTCGGCGCGGGCGTCGCGGGCCTTCAAGCGATCGCCACGGCGAAGCGCCTGGGGGCAGTCGTCTCCGGTTTCGACATTCGCCGGGCCGCCTGGGAGCAGATCGCTTCGCTCGGCGGCCGCCCGCTCGAGCTCGACTTCATCCCCGACGCAGAAGACGAAGGTGGCTATGCCCGTCCGCTCACCGACGAAGAGAACGAGCAGGTGCGCGAAGCGCTGGCCGAGGCTGCGGCCAAGCAGGACGTGATCATCACGACCGCTCAGATCCCAGGCCGCAAGGCTCCGATCCTTATCACCGCCGACGCCGTTCACGGCATGAAGCCCGGCTCAATCGTGATCGACCTGGCCGGCGAGTCCGGCGGGAACTGCGAGCTCACCAAGGCGGGCGAGACGGTTACCGAAGGCGGCGTCAAGGTGATCTCCCCGCTGAACCTCCCCTCCGACATGGCCGCGCACGCCTCGCAGCTCTACGCCAAGAACATCGAGAACCTGCTGGGGCTTCTCATCGGCGAGGACGGGCAGCTCAATCTGAACTTCGACGACGAGGTCATCGCCGGAGCATGCATCACGCACGACGGCGAGATTCGCAACGAAAGGGCTGCGGGTGCCTCATGAGTGGCTTTAGCCGCGAATCGAACTTGCTCCGCAGGAGGATTGTCTAATGGACCTCGTCACCGAGCTCACGATCTTCGTCCTGTCGGCCTTCGTCGGATTCGTGGTGATCTCGAAGGTGCCGGCGACGCTTCACACGCCGCTGATGTCGCAGACAAACGCGATCCACGGCATCGTCATGCTCGGCGGCCTGATCGTCGCCGGGTTCGCCGAGGGCGCGCTGGAGCTCGTCATCGCCTTCATCGCCATCGCCTTCGGCGCGATCAACATCGTCGGCGGATTCATGGTCACCGACCGCATGCTCGGCATGTTCGTGCGCAAACCGAAGCCTGCCGACGATCCGGAGGAGGTGCCTAAGTGAGCGCCGCAGTCATCGAGTACGGCGGAGACCTCTCGGTCCTCCTCTACGTCCTCTCCTTCTCACTCTTCATCTTCGGCCTGATGCGGGGCACCCACCCGCGCACGGCCAAGCGGGGCAATCTCATCGCTGCCGTCGGCATGGCCATCGCCGTCGTCACGACCCTCCTCCTCGACGGGGTCGGCAACTGGGGAGTGATCATCGGCGGCCTTGCAGTGGGCACCGCGGTCGGCTACATCGCATCGGTTCGGGTCCAGATGACCGAGATGCCGCAGATGGTCGCTCTCTATAACGGCGTCGGCGGTGGCGCGGTCGCGCTGATCGCGTGGTCGGAGTTCCGCCACGCACCGATCGACTTCCCGCTCGAGGAGTTCGTGCCTGTTCTTTTCGCCGCCGTGATCGGCTCCGTTTCGTTCTGGGGATCGAACGTCGCCTTCGCAAAGCTTCAGGATCTGATCCCGACGAAGCCCATCGCGGTTCCCGGGCAGCAGATAATCAACGCGCTGCTCCTGGTCGGGGTAATCGCGGCCTGCGTCGTCCTCGCCTCGTCCGACGACCCGTCCGAGGGCCTCTTCATCGGCCTCCTGATCGCTGCCGCGATCCTCGGCAACCTGGTCGTCCTGCCGATCGGCGGCGCGGACATGCCGGTCGTGATCTCCCTCCTCAACGCGGCGACGGGACTATCGGCCGCCGCGGCCGGGTTCTCGCTCGACAACGTCTCGCTGATCGTGGCCGGCACGCTTGTCGGCTCGTCGGGCACGATCCTTACGCTCGAGATGGCGACTGCGATGAATCGGTCGATCCCCAACATCCTGTTCGCTGGCTTTGGCGGCGCGCCAGCCGCCGCGGGCGCGCCAGGCGAGGAACGCCCGCATACCTCGATCGGCGCTCAGGACGCCGCGATCAAGCTCGCCTACGCCGATTCGGTCGTGATCGTCCCCGGCTACGGGCTCGCGGTCGCGCAGGCTCAGCACGCCGTCAAGGAGATGGCGAACGAGCTCGAAAAGCGCGGCGTCGACGTGAACTACGCGATCCATCCGGTCGCGGGCCGCATGCCCGGCCATATGAACGTGCTGCTCGCCGAGGCCGACGTTCCCTACGAGAAGCTTCGCGAGATGGAAGACATCAATCCGGAGATGCCGCGGACAGACGTGGCCGTCATCATCGGCGCGAACGATGTCACCAATCCCGCCGCCAAGAACGATCCGGACTCGCCGATCGCGGGGATGCCGATCATCGAGGCCAACGAGGCCAAGCAGGTCATCGTCATCAAGCGCTCGATGTCTCCGGGTTTCGCCGGTATCGACAACGACCTCTTCTACCTGCCGAATACGGACATGCTGTTCGCCGACGCGAAGGCTGCCGCGGGCGAAATCGCCGCGGCGATCGAAGACCTGTAGACCTCGAGACGAAGCGATGTCGTTCGCGGCCGACTGTAGGGCGCGAGCGACAGCAGTTCTTCGCGACTAGCGATCCGGTCCGCCGCGGCGCACGCGCGGCGCGGCCCAGCCGACGAGCGCGCCCAGCGCTCCGACGACGAGGAGCGCGAAGATCAGCGGGATGCGCGTCTCGATGAAGAGAAAGCGGACCTCGACCTCCTGGAGGTTCTGGAGGATCAGGATCGCCATCAGGATTCCCGCGACGACGAGCGCGTAGAACTTCCAGCCGCGGCCGTCTTTCTTCGGCAGGTCTGGCAGTTCAGGCGCCATTCCGACACCGTATCGGCACGCGGCGTTCGTGACACGCGAGGCGCCGTGGGCTTCTTGTTTGCGTGGGAAGCCGGAGACTGCGAGACGAGCGAGGCCAGGCGAGCCCGGAGTGGCTCGGGGTCGTGCTTGTGGTCTCGCTGGCGTTCTGCGCCCTCGTTGCCGCGGGGGTGAATGTCCCCGGCGACGGCCTGGCGCGAGCGATCGCAAGCAGGCTTGTCTGCGCCGTCAACCTCGGCGAGGGTTGCGGCGGGGAACCCTCGGCGCTCGTCCTCGAGTACGGGGCCGAGGTCGCAGAGCTCGTCTCCAACCATGTGCCGACGCTCGAGTACGAGGAGGGGATGCTGGCGTTGCCGATCGACTACCGCGACTGCCGCGAGGTAGCGTGCGCGCAGGGCGCCGAGTCGGGACGAATAAGCGAGACCAACGCAGGCGAGCCGGTCACCCTGTTCTCTCACGTGGTCGACTGCCGCGACCCGGAAGCACCCGACCCTCCGTGGGCGATCTGCGTAGGGGACGCCGCCGGGAACCTCTACCTCCAGTACTGGGCGTACTACCCGGACTCGAAGACAGCGCCCTTCGGCGACGCGGGCTTTCACCCAGACGATTGGGAGTCATTTCAGGTCCGCATCGGGCGGCCCGAGAAGGTCGAGGAGCGCGCGAGCTCTCACCATGGCTACAACGGAGAAGGCGGTGATCCGATCAACGACACCGGCTGGTTCGGCGGCAAGCCCGCGTGGACAGACGCGACGGGTCGCTATTCGATCTCGAGCGGGAGCCACGCGGGGCGAGTGGGCACAGACCCGGCTGACAAGCAGATTCGTCGCCCAAGCGCGATCCAACGGATGCCGCAGCGGTGGACGCGTCCCGAGGACATCCACGTGATCCCGATCGAATCGTTCTCGGACGAGTGGGATGAATACGAGGGAAGCCCCGACCACAAGCCGGCGTGGCTCAAGGATGTGTTCGTATATCCGGAGGCGACGGGGACTTCCGGCTAGGCCCGAGCGTCGAGCCCCAGTAGCCCGAGCATCCACTCTGCGTGGTGCATCACACGGTCGATCGAGAACTCGTCCGGGCTCTCGAGCAAGAGGCGTGCCGCTTCCTCTGAGAGCGCCTGAAGCGTGAGCGCGGTCAGCTCGGGATCGGGGGAAGGGGGACCCGAGCCGTCCGCGAGCGCATGCGGCACGACCGCCGCAAGCTGCTGTGTCACCGCCGCGCGGATCTGGACCGCCCGCTCGCGCAGGATCTCAGGCGTGCCCTCCGCGTGGACCAGGACGAGGCGCCAGGTGACCGGGTCGTCGGCCACGGCTTCCAGGAACGCGCGCAGGGAGCCGAGGAGCATCGCGCCGGGGTTAGCGGCGTCGAGCTCGCGCGGGATCAGCTCGATGAGCTGCGCGACGGCGCGCTCGCCCTCGCGATCCACGAGCGCTCGCAAGAGCCCGGCGAGGTCTGAGAAGTGGCCGTAGACGACGGGTCGCGTGATCCCGGCGCGCCGAGCGACCGCGTCGATCGAGACGTTGTGAAAGCCACGCTCGCCGGCGAGCTCCTTGGTCGAGTCGAGGATCTGCTCGCGGCGCTGGGGGCCGGTGAGGCGGGGCGATCTGGTCGGGCTCGTGGCGCTCATCTCGTCTCGGCTCCTCCCTCTCTGCGCTGAGTGTGATCTGGCGGGACCATGTGTCCCGCTATCTCACTCTCGGCGAGTCCGTGGTAGCCTACACCAGTGTAACTTACAGTAGTGTAACCGCGCACCGACCGCCACTCCGAGAAGGAGCTTCCATGCCCGCCACAGCCATCCGCCCCGCCTCGACCGCCACGAGGACCCGCGCCGACCATGAGGTCGTGATCGTTGGCACCGGCTTCTCCGGCATCGGCGCCGCGATCAAGCTGAAGGAAACAGGCATCGACGACTTCGTGCTTCTCGACAAGGCCCACTCGATAGCCGGGACCTGGCGAGAGAACACCTATCCCGGCTGTGCCTGTGACGTGCCCTCGCACATGTACTCGTTCTCGTTCGAGCAGAACCCCGACTGGACGGAGATGTACGCGCCGCAGCAGGAGATCCGCGACTACCTGGAGCGAGTAGCCGATAAGTACGAGATTCGACCGCATCTTCGGCTCGGCGTTCGGGCAGTGAGCGCCACCTGGGACGAGGGCGCAGGCATCTGGTGCTGCGTCGGCGAGGGCCCGGATGGCCGCGAAGAGATCACCGCGCGCTTCGTGATCTCCGGCATCGGCTGCCTTCATGTTCCCGCGAAGCCGCACCTCCAGGGTCTCGAGGGCTTCGAGGGCAGCGTCTTTCACTCGGCCGAGTGGGACCACTCCGTCGACCTCGAGGGCAAGCGCGTCGCCGTGATCGGCACCGGCGCCTCGGCGATCCAATTCGTTCCCGAAATTTCAGGCGAGGTCGCACAGCTCGACCTCTACCAGCGCACGGCGCCATGGGTGCTGCCGAAGGCAGACCGCCACATCTCTCGAGCCGAGCGTCGCCTCTATCGCCGGTTCCCGGCCCTTCAGCGCGCCTATCGCCGCGGCATCTACGCCCTTCTCGAGCTCTTTGTCTACCGCGTCATCACCGGCCGTCGTCTCGGCAAGATCTTCGAGAAAGCCGGGCTCAAGAATCTCGAGAAGGGCATCAAGGACCCGGAGAAGCGGCGAAAGCTCACCCCGGACTACGAGCTCGGCTGCAAGCGGATCCTGATGTCGAACACGTATTACCCGGCGCTCGACCGGCCGAACGCAGACGTCGTCACCGAGCCGATCGCCGAGGTCGGGCCAACCTCGATCACCACGGCGGACGGCAAGACCCGAGACGTCGACGTGATCATCTACGGGACCGGGTTCGACACTCAGGCAGTGGCCTCCTCGGTCGAGATCACGGGTCAAGACGGGCAGCTCCTTGCCGACCTCTGGCATTCAAAGGGCATCCAGGCCCACCGCGGCACGATGATCGCGGGCTTTCCCAACCTGTTCTTCCTCCTCGGGCCGAACACGGGGCTCGGCCACAACTCGGTCGTCTTCATGATCGAGTGCCAGGTCCGGCTGGTGACGCAGGCGATCGCCGAGGCGCGGCGCCGTGAGGCGTCGGTCACGCCGACTCGCCGCGCCCAGGACACCTACAACTCGAAGGTGCAGTCCGGCCTGAGCGGTGCCGTGTGGTCCCGAGGGTGTAAGAGCTGGTACCTCGACGCGCAGGGCGGCAACATCACGCTCTGGCCCGGCGAAACGTTCCGCTTCTACGAATCGACCCGACGGCTCGACCCGGCGGAGTACGAGTGGCACGCGACGGGGACCGATGCGCCCGTTGCGAGTGACAACCGCGAGCTCGCCGAGGTCGCCTGATGGCCCGCCGCAGGTTCGACGTGAACGGGCGCACGGTCTTCGTTACGGGAGCGGCAAGGGGCATCGGCGGCGGCGTCGCCGAGCGGATGCACTCGAAGGGCGCGAACGTCGCGCTGGTCGGCCTCGAGCCCGATCTCTTGGAGGAGCGCGCGGCAAAGCTTGGCGACCGGGCCGCCTGGTTCGAGGCCGACGTGACCGACACGGACGCCCTCGAGCGCGCGGTGGCCGGCACGGTCGAGTGCTTCGGCGGCATCGACGTCGCGGTGGCGAACGCCGGCATCCACACCGTCGGCTCGCTGATCACGGCTCCTCCCGAGCAGGTCGAGCGCACGATCAACGTGAACTTGATGGGCGTCTGGCGTACGGACCGCGCAGTGCTGCCGCAGGTGATCGAGCGCAAGGGATACCTCCTCAACATCGCGTCCCTCGCGGCTGCGTCGCACGCCCCGCTGATGGGGCCCTATGCCGCGTCGAAGGCCGGCGTCGAGGGGCTCACCAACTCGCTGCGTATGGAGATACGGCCCACTGGAGCGCGGGCAGGCTGCGCCTACTTCGGGTTCATCGACACGGACCTTGTGAAGGCCAGCTTCGAGCATCCCTCGACCAAGGCGATGGAAGGTGTCCTCCCCGTGGCGATTCGCAAGCCGGTGCCCCTCTCGGCCGCGGTTGATGCGATCGACCGCGGGATCGAGCGCCGCTCAGGACGCCTCTGGGCCCCCCGGTTCGTGGGCGGAGCGTTGGCCATTCGCGGGATCATGCAACCGCTGACCGAGCTCCGTGTGATGCGGAGCAAAGAGCTCCAGGAGGCGATCCGCCTGGCCGATCCGGCCAACGGCGGGCTCGACGGCCAGGATCCCAAGCTGGGAGTCGCAGGCGCCGTGTCCGAGCGCGAGCAGGTCGGGGCGCCGCAATCTAGCGAGCGCCTAGAAACGCCGACCCGGCGCGACTTTCCGGGCGCTCGTCGCGAGTAGCGGTTGGCGTCCGGACGGCGGTCTAGCTTGCCCTCATGGCTAAGCGCGATGCGCAGGCCCGTTCGGTCTCTCCTGGGGAGGAGGCGCCAGCGACGCTGATCTCGGCTGCCGAGGAGCACACGCAGGCGCTAAAGAAGCAGCTCCTCGAGTCCACCGAGCTGGCGGCGAGATCAATCGTTGGGCAAACCCGCACCGAAGGCGAGCGCCGCATCGAAGCGGCCAGTCGCCAGGCGCAGGCAATTGCGGAGACCGTTACCGCGATCGAGCAGGCCGAACAGGCTCTCGCCGGGCGCGCCAGAGCCTTTGCCGAGGCTTCGAAGGCGTTGCGATCCGAGCTCGAATCGTTCTCGGAGAAGTTGTCCGACGGCGAGCGCCGGCTCGCTCCGAAGCCGGCCGAAGAGCCGGATCTGCGGCTGGAGGCGACTTCGGCCACCACCCAGGCAGAGCCTGAGCCCGTAGCCCCCGGCATCGGACGGTTCCTGTTCGCCGGAGAGACCGTCGACGCCCCGGAGAGCGTCGACGAAGCAGAGGTGGCAGAGGTCGCCGAGGAGGACGAGGACTTCGCTGAAGAGGACGACGAGGAAGACGAACCGCAGGCGGAAGCCGAAGCGAACTCGAGGGACGACGACGAGGACGACGACGAGGACGACGAGCCTCCGACGCCCGATCAGATCGCCCGATACTTCCGCGAGGCAGAGGAGGCCGAGCTGGCGCGAGCCGCTCGCCCCGCCGCAACGGAGTCAGAGTCAGAGCGCCTCCGCGACAAGGTCCGCCGCTTCTTCAACGGGCCGGACTTCGAGGGCGAAGTCCGGGAAGAGCCGTCGGCTCACGAGGCCGCTTCGGCCGTGAAGGCGCCGAGAGACTCGGGACGCCTGCGCCTCTACACGGACGTCGGTGGCGTCGTGATCGGGCTTGGTGGCGCCGCCGCGTTGATCAACTTCGTCCTGCTCGACTGACGATGTAGCTGGCGCGTCGCCGAACGGCGGCGCGAGAAGCAGGTGCTGTTTTTCGTGGGTGGCGCTACTTGGGCGGCATCCGGATCGCGCCGTCGAGGCGGATCGTCTCGCCGTTCAGCATCTGGTTCTCGATGATCGCCTGAGCCAGCTGCGCGAATTCAGCGGGATCGCCGAGCCGGGACGGGAACGGGATGCCCGCGCCAAGTGCCTGCCGATTCTCCTCGGGGAGCGCGGCGAGGAGAGGCGTGTCGAAGAGCCCCGGTGCGATCGTGTTGACCCGGATCCCACGCCCGGCGAGGTCGCGGGCAGCCGGGAGGGTCATGCCGACGATTCCGGCCTTGGAAGCCGAGTAGGCGATCTGCCCGATCTGGCCGTCGAAGGCGGCGATCGACGCGGTCGAGATGTGGACGCCGCGCTCACCCTCCTCGTCGGGCTCGTTCTCCGACATCGCAGTCGCGGCGAGTCGCAGCACGTTGAAGGTCCCGATCAGGTTCACCTTGACCACGTTCGAGAAGTATTCGAGGTTGTGCGCGCCGCGTTTGGACGAGGTCCGCTCGGCCCAGCCGATGCCGGCGCAGCAGACCGAGATCCGAAGCCCGCCTTCTCCCTCGGAAGCTGCGTCGACCGACGCCTGGACCTGTTCTTCGGCGATCACGTTCGCCTCGACGAACCTGGCGCGCTCGCCGAGCTCTGAAGCCAGCGCCTCGCCCTTCTCGGCGTTGAGGTCGGAGATGACGACGCTCGCACCGGTCTCGTGGAGGCGCCGGGTGGTGGCCTCGCCGAGGCCGGATGCCCCGCCCGAGATCAACGCCCTCTTGCCGTTTACCTCCATCGCGCGGGCAGCCTATTGACCTTGACTTTCCAGATCGGCGCGCAGCGGACGCGTAACAGTCGGGAGGCTGCGGCGACTAGGGTTTCATCATCGCGACGTCGCCGGCTCGGACCGATTTGAAGGAAAGCCTCGCGGAGCGCTTCGAAGAGGCGCGGCGGATGACTCTGCGCCTAGTCGATCCGCTCACTGACCAGCAACTCAACAAGGTCTACTCGGACATTCTCTCGCCGCTCGCGTGGGACCTAGGCCACATCGGGAACTTCGAGGAACTCTGGCTCGTCCAGACGATCGGCAAGCGCGAGCCGATGGAAGGCGACCTCGGCCGCTTCTACGACGCCATCGAGAACCCGCGCGCTACTCGCAACGAGCTGCCGATCCTTCGTGGAGACGAGCTTCGCTCCTACATGGCCGAGGTACGCGAGCGGACGCTCGAAGTGCTCGAAGAGATCGAGCTGGAAGACACCGGCGATCGCCTCCTTCGCGACGGCTTCGTCTACGAGCTGATCCTTGCGCATGAGCATCAGCACAACGAAACGATGCTTCAGCTGCTTCAGATGGTCGAGGGATACGAGCCCGTCGACCGCACGGCGATCCCGACGCCGCACCCTGTGAGGGGTCAGACCCCTCACACGGTGCTCATCGACGGCGGCGAGTACGAGATCGGCGCCGGTCCTGAGGGTTTCGCGTATGACAACGAGCGGCCCCGGCATACGGTCGAGGTTGCTCCATTCGAGATCGACGTCACACCCGTCACCAACGCGGAATGGATCACGTTCATGGAGGACACGGACGCGCCACCACCGCTCTACTGGGAGCGTGATGGGCAGGGGGAATGGGTGAGGAGCGCCATGGGCGAAAAGCACGAGGTTGACCCGGCGCACCCGGTCATCCACGTGGACCACGCCGCAGCAACGGCGTTCGGGGCGTGGGCGGGGAAGCGCCTGCCTACCGAGTTCGAGTGGGAGGCGGCCGCGCAAGCCGGCGCTCTGGAGATGGTGGGCGAAGTGTGGGAGTGGACCTCGTCGGACTTCGAGCCCTACCCCGGCTTCGAGGCCTTTCCCTACGACGAGTACTCGAAGGTCTTCTTCGGACCCGGGCACAAGGTGCTTCGCGGCGGCTCGTGGGCGACGCACCGAAGCGTGATCCGGCGCAGCTTCCGAAACTGGGACCTGCCCGAGCGGCGGCAGATCTTCTCCGGTCTTCGTTGCGCGACGGACGTCTGATGACCCCGCCGCCTCGCACGGCTCCTGACGTAACTGTCGATGTGCATCTGCCTCCGGGCGGACCGCTCTCGGGCATGGCGGCAGACGTCCGCATCGGCCTCACCAAGCCGTTCAAGGAGCTGTCGCCGCGCTACTTCTACGACGAGCGCGGCTCCGAGCTTTTCGAGCGGATCACCGAGGTCGAGGAGTACTACCCGACCCGTGCCGAGCGCGCGATCCTCCAGCGCGATTCAGCCGAAATCGTCGAGGCAGCGGGCAACCCGGCGACCCTGATCGAGCTTGGTTCAGGATCGGCGGTGAAAACCCGAGTGCTTCTTGACGCGATGCAGGATGCAGGCGGACTTGAGGCATACGCGCCGGTCGACATCTCCGCAGAGATCACTCGCGACACGGCAGCGCAGGTGGCGGACGAGTACGGGGTGAAGGTCCACGGCCTGGTCTGCGACTTCGAGCGCGACCTCGAGCGGATGCCGCTCGCCGGCCCACGCGTGATCGCGCTGCTCGGAGGGACGATCGGCAACTTCGAGCCGCAGCAGCGCGCCTCGTTCCTGGCGCGCGTCGCGAACCTCCTTGGGCCCGAGGACCACTTCCTGCTGGGCACGGACCTGATCAAGGATCGCGAGACGCTCGAAGCCGCCTACAACGACGCCGCGGGCGTGACCGCCCAGTTCAACCTGAACGTGCTTGCCGTCCTCAATGGGACGCTCGGCGCAGACTTCGACCTCGACGCCTTCGAGCACTCGGCGCTTTGGGACGACGAAAACCTCTTTGTCGATATTCGCCTCCGCTCCCTGCGCCGCCAGCTGGTCGAGGTCTCTGCACTCGGCCTCACGGTCGCGTTCGAGCGCGGCGAGGAGATGCGAACGGAGATCTCGACCAAGTTCCGGCGCGACGGCCTGGAGGGGATCTACGCCGAGGCGGGGCTCGAGATGGCGGGCTGGTGGACCGACCCCGAAGGTCTCTACGGACTCTCGTTGGCGCGACCCGCGATTTAGCGCGGCGCCAAGGCCTCGATCAGGTCGCCGAGCTTGTCGGGCGTCGTGATCGGGGTGAGCACCGGCAAGGTGATGCCGCCTTTGGTGAACCTGGCGAGGCGTTCGTGCATCTCGTCGGGCTCGCCCAGGATGAACATCTCGTCGATCAGCTCCCACGGTGCCTCGGCCGCCGCCTTCTTGCGGTCCTTCGCCTTCCATGCCTCGACCATCGGATCGATTGCTTCTGAGTGGCCGAGCCAGCGATAGAAGGCCTCGTAAACCGGAACCGTGATGTAGGAGGAGAACATGAAGCGCGCGATCGGCTCGACCTCCTCGCGCTTTCCCGGGATACAGAAGAACCGGCAGAGGAGCTCGAAGCCGTCCGGTGCTCCCTCGATCCCCTCGGCGACCTGCGGCAGGCCCGAGATCGGCAGGAAGTTCGTGAAGGCACCATCCGCGCGCTCGACGGCGAGCCGGAGCATTCGCCCGCGAAGGGCGGCGAGGATGACGGGAATCTCGTGCTCTGGCTTCGACTCGAGCTTGAAACCGTTCGGCGCCCGGTCACCCTTGAGCGCGAGGTCCAGGAAATCGACCGTGTCGGCGACCTTCGAATAGGGCTTTTCGAACGGGATGCCGTTCCAGCCCTCGACGATGCGATCGGACGACGCGCCGATGCCGAGCGCGAAGCGCCCGCCGGTGCCGTCTGCCATCGCGGCCGCCTGCTGGGCGAGGAGCGCGGGACCGCGCTGAAAGACGCCGACGACGCCCGTTCCGACTCGGACGCTTTCGGTATGCGCCGCGGCGAATGCAAGCGGCGTGAAGCCGTCGGGCCCCGCTGTCTCGCCCGACCAAAGGTCCGTGTAGCCCACCGCTTCGGCACGCTTCACTAGTTCGATTTGCCCTGCGATCGACGTCATCGGCAGCGGCAAGGTCAGGCCCCAGCGATTCATGGCGTGAACCTATTCAACCCGAACGCCACCGGTGATGTAGGCTCGCGCCGGGATGGAGATTTCGAACCTGGACCGCGGCAGGACAATCGCGGGCGCGGTCGCTGCGGTCGCGCTGGTCGTGAGCCTGTTCTTCCTCGAATGGTTCTCGCTCTCGACGGGTGAGGAGCGAGACATCCAGCAGGCGTGGGTCTGTGGCACGGGCGACTACTCGTGCACGGGCTGGGAGACGTTCCCGATCCTTCGCTACTTCCTGCTCGCGGCTGCGTTCGCGCCCGCGATCCTCGGGTACATCCTGATTCGGGGACACAAGCTCTCCTATCCGCCGGGCGAGATGACGATGATCGCTGGCTTCGCGACCTTCGTTCTCATCGCCTACAACGGCATCCTCTTCAA
>Ga0208612_1000635_pt1 | contig 14773 bp, 15 predicted proteins | sample AntDryMetagUQ889_FD_188089 | JGI IMG/M metagenome (GOLD analysis project Ga0208612, IMG submission 188089) | Polar desert microbial communities from Antarctic Dry Valleys - UQ889 (SPAdes) | ecosystem: Environmental > Terrestrial > Soil > Desert | place: Antarctic Dry Valleys | collected 2008-12-31 | reverse complement strand
GTCGCGCTGGCTGAAAGCGGTCAGGATCAGCACCGCCGACAACCGCTCCTTGGTGATCTGCTCGGCGGCCTGGATGCCGTCCATCACCGGCATCTTCAGATCGAGGATGCACAGGTCGGGACGCTGCTCGCGGGCCAGGCGTACCGCCGTCGCGCCATCGGCCACCTCGGCCACGACATCCAAGCCCTCCTCAGCCAGCATCTCGCACAGGTCGAGCCGGATGAGTGCCTCGTCCTCGGCGACGAGCACGCGGATCGGCTGCCCGCCGGAGCGCCGGGCCTCGTCGCTGCGCTGGTCTGCACTGGTTTCGCGCGTGGACTCCAGCGACGTCATCCGGCGGCCTTGGCGTCGAACAGTCGCTCGAGGAGCTCGTCCGCGGTAGCGACGTCGTCGCTGCGCGGTCGCGCGAGGAACTCGCGCGGCTCAATCGACTCGACGCCAGCCGCGAGCGGTCCCTGCCACGCCGCGAACGGGATCACCCCGGCGAGCTCGTGGCCGAAGTGGCGCAGGAGCCACCAGAGCCGGGCGGCCCAGCCGGCACCCTCGTCGTAGCCGACGACGAGTGTCTCCAACTCGATACCCGCAGCGCCCGCCCAAGCGGCGAACTCCGCGGCGGCCGGGAGCGGATGACGTCCGCCCCGCTCTGTTCCGGGCGCCCGGCGGCCGGTCAGATCCAGTTCCGGATCGGCATGAGCCGCGCCGGGCACGTGCCCTGCGAGGTAGAGATCGCGGGCGCGGCAGTCGACGAAGCGCACCTTCATGAGGCCACCTTCATGAGGCGCAGTGTGACGAAGTCAATGTGACGAAACGGCGAGGGGCGGCGTATGGAGAGCATGAGACGACTCGCGACCATCATCAGTAGCCTGCTTGCTCTCGCGGCCGTGGCCGCCGTGACGCGCGCGGGCGAGGCCCCGGCGGCGGCCGGAGACCTCGAGAACGGCATCACGGTTCAGGGCATGGCCTCGGTCGCTGCCGTTCCCGACCGCGCCACCCTCTGGATCGGCGTCGAGAGCCAGGGCGAAACGGCCCGGGCGGCGCTCGCCGCCAATGCCGCCGAGATGCGGCGGGTGCTCGCCGCGTTGCGCGACGCCGGCGCGACCAGGCTCCAGACGCAGTCCGTCAACCTCTCGCCCCGCTACGGTGATGACAGCGGGGCCTCGAACGGCGGCAGCAACGGCTACGCGGTCAACAACGGGGTCACGCTGACCGTCAAGCAGCTCGCGCGTGCGGGTGCCGTCATCGACGCGGCAGTCGCCGCTGGCGCGAACCAGATCTCCGGACCGACCCTGACCCACGGGGACACGTCGGGGCTATACCGTCGGGCCCTCGCGGCGGCGGTCGAGGATGCTCGCGCGAAGGCCCAGGCGCTTGCCACGGCCGCAAACGTCTCGCTCGGCCGCGTGACGGCCGTCGTCGAGGGCGGCTCGGTGCCGTCACCGCTGCCGCTGGCCGCGGCGAAGGCAGAGGACTCGATCTCCTCGACGCCGATCGAGCCGGGAGAGAACGAGCTCGCCGCGACCGTCTCGGTTACCTTCTCGATCACCTAAGGGGTAAGGGAGGGCAGCCCGGGGGCCCGCCTCCTCAGTTCCCTGCGCGAGTAGCATCGAGGGGTGGAAGCGAGCCGTCGCCGGACGCTGACCCTGGTCGCGACGATCCTCGGATCGGGCATCGCGCTCCTCGACGGGACGATCGTGAACGTCGCGCTGCCGACGATCGAGAACGGCCTCGGCGGCGGGCTCGCGGGACAGCAATGGATCGTCAACGCATACCTGCTGACCCTTGGCTCGCTGATCCTGCTCGGGGGGTCGCTCGGCGACGTCTACGGAGAGCGGAAGGTCTTCGCCATCGGGATCGCGAGCTTCGGCGCCGCCTCGCTCCTGTGCGCCCTCGCGCCGACGATCGAGATCCTCGTCGCCGCCCGCGCGCTCCAGGGGGTGACGGCCGCGCTCCTGACCCCGGCTTCGCTCGCTCTGATCGCCACCAGCTTCAACGACGAGCGGGAGCGTGGCGCCGCGATCGGAACGTGGACTGCCTGGGGCGGGATCGCCGCAGTCGTCGGCCCGCTCGTCGGCGGGTGGATCGTCGACGTCACCACCTGGCGCTGGATCTTCGGCGTCAACGTCCCCTTCGTGCTGCTGACGCTGGCGCTGATCTGGCTCGCGGTGGAGCCGGACGAGCAACGGAGCCGTGACGGACGACGGATCGACGTCGTCGGCGCAACGCTGGCAGCGCTCGGTCTCGCCGGTCCCGTCGTCGCCCTGGTCGAGCAGCCTGCACGTGGCTGGCTGGATCCCGTCGTCCTCGGCGGGTTGGCGGGCGGCGCCGCACTGCTGACCGCGTTCGTCGTGTGGGAGCGACGGACGCCCGACCCGATGCTCCCCTGCGGCCTCTTCGCGCGGCGCAACTTTACGTGGGCAAACGTGGAGACGCTGCTCGTCTACTCGGGTCTGTCCTCGCTCTTCTTCTTCCTGACGATCTATCTGCAGCAGGTCGCGGGCTACTCGGCGCTCGAGAGCGGGCTCGTGGCTCTGCCCGTGACTGTGCTCCTGTTCGCGCTTTCCCGACGCATCGGCAACCTCTCTGCGCGCTTCGGCCCGCGCGTCTTCATGGGCGTGGGCCCGATCGTGGCTGGGATCGGGGTGCTGCTCCTCGCTCGGATCGGCACCGATGTCGACTACGTCGCGGATCTGCTCGCGCCGATGCTGCTCTTCGGTGTCGGGCTGGCGCTCATGGTCGCACCACTCACCGCCACCGTGATGGCAGACGCTGGACGCGGGAACAGCGGAATCGCGTCGGGCGTGAACAACGCGATCGCACGGGTCGCGGGCCTGCTTGGCATCGCCGTCGTCGGCGTCGCCGTCGCCGCCCGCTCGGGGGCCGAGCTCAACGTGACCGGGTTCCGCATCGGGATGATCCTGACCGCTTCACTCATCGTCGCCGGCGGGCTCGCGGGATTGGCCGGCATCCGGAATCCACGCGCCCTTGCGCCGTCGCAGGAGCCGCTGGTATCGTCGGCGTCGTGAGACTTCTCACCCACGTCTAGGACACCCGTTGCCGCGGCCCGCCCGTACAGCGGGCGTCGCGTGCCGTGGTCCTGGAGTTGTGCCGGAGTGGAGGAGTTTCGATGAGTGAGGTGGCAGAAGTGAACAGCGTCGCGCAGCCGAGCCGCGAGGTCGCCGCCGTCGAGGTGCGCGACCTGCGGAAGGAGTTCGTCCGCCGCGACAAGAAGGCAGGCCGCTTCGCGCGCAAGCGTCGCGCGGCAATCGACGGCATCTCGTTCACGATGGCGCGCGGTGAGTGCGTGGCGATCCTAGGCCAGAATGGCTCTGGCAAGTCCACGCTCGTGCGCCTGCTCTCGACGCTGCTGCTGCACGACGGCGGCAGCGCGAGGGTGTTCGGGCACGACGTCTTCGCCGAGCCGAGAGCGGTGCAGAAGCTCGTCAACCGCGTCTCGGTCGAGGCGTCGTTCTTCAAGAAGATGTCGGCTGGGGAGAACCTGCACTACGCGGCCCGCTTCTACGGGATGGCCCCCAAGGTAACCCGCGTGCAGATCCCGGAGATCCTGAGCCGGGTCGGCTTTCCGGTAGACCGCCGCACTGAGCCGATGGAGAACCTCTCTCGCGGGATGCAGCAGAAGGTCGCGCTCGCGCGTGCGCTCCTCACCTCGCCGGTGCTCCTGCTGCTCGACGAGCCGACCACGGGTCTGGACCCGCGCTCGAAGCTCGAGGTGCAGCAGTTCATCCACGAGATGCGGGCCAAGCACGACGCGACCATCCTCCTCTGCACGCACGACCTCGACGAGGCCGAGGCGCTTGCGGACCGGATCGGCATCCTCGACCGCGGCGAGTTGCTGATGCTCGAGCCGGCCGAGGATCTCAAGCGCCGCTACGGGGCTGAGACGCTGGAGCAAGCGTTCTTCGCCGCCACCGGCCGCACCTTCGAGGACGAGGCAGCAGAGGACGACGACGAAGAACGGGAGGTGTTCGCGTAATGCGTGCCGCAGCGTTGACGATGAGGCACCAGCTGATCGGGCTCGGCGGTGTCGTCGAGCGCAACGTCTACCTCACCCGCCGCTACATCTGGTGGGACGTCGCCTTCATGGTGTGGACGATCGCGAACACGCTCACGATCGTCTTCATCGCGAAGGGGATCGAGGCCACCGGCGGCTCGATCGACGTCGGCCGAACGACGACGACACTCCTGATCGGTGGAGTCGTCTGGGCCTACCTCGGGATCATCTTCGAGTTCCTCACCGAGACGGTCGCGTGGGAGCGCTGGGAAGGGACGATCGAGTACACGTTCATGGCGCCGCTCTCGCGCGCGATGCATCTAGGGGGGAGCGGCGTCTTTGCGGTGCTCTACGGCCTCATCCGCGCCACCCTCCTGTTCATCGTCGTCGCGCTCTTCTTCGGGCTCTCGATGCCGAACGCGAACTTCGTCGGCGCGCTCGTGCTCCTGCTCATCGCCTCCGTCTCGTTCTTCGGGATCGGGATGATGACGGCTGTGCTCCCGCTGATCTCGCCGGAGAAGGGCGCGCAGCTCGGGTTCGTCGGCCAGGGGATGCTGCTCGTGGTCTCGGGGGTCTACTACCCGGTCAGCGTGCTGCCGGGCTGGATGGAGTGGATCTCGACGATCTCGCCGGCGACCTACGCTCTCCGCGGCATTCGAGCCGCGATCCTCGACGGCGCCGGAATCGCCTGGGCGGACGTGTGGCCGTTGCTCGTGATCGGCGCCTGCTCGATCCCCCTCGGGCTCTGGATCTTCTCGATCGGCGAGCGGTACGCAAAGAAGCACGGGAAGCTCAAGCGCTCGGGATAGATGCTTGAGGCCACGAGACCGTCCGTCTCGGGCGTGAGCTGCCGAGACACGTCAGCTCACCATCGTGTTAGACTCCTGCAGTCTTTCGTGGCGACGCTGCCTCGGATGCGGATCTCTCCGCCTCCGGGGCTTTTTATTGGCCAAAAAGGAGGCTTCGAGCGATGGCGATGATCGAGAGCGAGCACCGTGCAACATCCGATCGCGACTCGCGCAAGCGCGTGTTAGAGGAAATCGAGAGCAAGAAGGTCGAGTACGTCCTCTTCTGGTTCACGGACCTGGAGGGGCACCTGAAGAGCTTCGCGATCACACCCGCCGAGATCGAGGCGGCGCTCGACGACGGAATGGGCTTCGACGGCTCCTCGATCACCGGCTTCAATGCGATCGAGGAGTCGGACATGGTCGCGATCCCGGATCCCGAGACGTTCCGGCTGATGCCCTCCCGCGAGGGTGAGGCCATCGTCGGGCGCATGATCTGCGACGTCGTCACGCCCGACGGCGAGCCGTACGAGGGCGACCCGCGCTACGTGCTGCGCCGCGCGCTCGAACGGATGAAGAGCCTCGGGTTCGACACGTTCAACGTCGGTCCCGAGCTCGAATACTTCCTCTTCAAGGACAGCAAGAGCACCGAGACCCTCGACGAGGGCGGCTACTTCGCAATGACAGCGCTCGACGCGGCGACCGAGTGGCGCAACGACACGATCAAGGCGCTCGAGGCGATGGGGATCCCGATCGAGTACCACCACCACGAGGTTGCCCCCTCGCAGCACGAGATCGACATGCGCTACTCGAACGCGCTCGACATGGCAGACTTCACGATCACCTACCGGCTGATCGTCAAGGAGATCGCCGCCAAGAACGGCGTCTATGCGACCTTCATGCCGAAACCGCTCTTCGGCGAGAACGGCTCAGGGATGCACACTCACATGTCGCTCTTCACGGGCGAGCGCAACCAATTCTTCGATGGTGACGACCCCTACCACCTCTCCCCAGCCGGGAAGTCGTTCATCGCCGGACTGCTGCGCCACGCGCGGGAGCTGTCCGCGATCTTCGCGCAGTGGGTGAACTCGTACAAACGGCTCGTCCCCGGTTACGAGGCGCCCGTCTACTGCGCCTGGTCGCAGCGGAACCGCTCTGCCCTGATCCGAATCCCCCTCTACAAGCCCGGCTCCGAGCAGGCGACGCGCGCCGAGATTCGGTGCCCCGATCCCTCCTGTAACCCTTACCTCACCTTCGCCGCGCTGCTCCACGCCGGCCTGGAGGGGATCGAGCAGGGCTACGAGCTGGAGGAGCCGATGGAGACGAACCTCTACCACCTCTCCCCCGCCGAGCGGAAGGAGCGCGGGATTGTCTCGCTCCCCGAGACACTCGGCGAGGCGGTGGACGCGCTCGCAGGCTCAGAGCTGATGCGAAAAGCACTCGGCGAGCACATCTTCGAGCGGTACGTCGAGCTGAAGCAGAAGGAGTGGGACGAGTACCGGATCCAGCTCACGCAGTGGGAGCTCGACCGCTACCTCGGCGTCCTATAACGGGGGAAACCATGTTTCCTCCGTTGGCTCCCTTCATCTTCGCGCCGCCCGGTCACGGGGGAATGAATCCCGCTTCGCCCGAGGATCACGGTCACCGCACCTGCCGCTGGACACGCGCTCTAAAAAGGTTCAAGATCCTGCCTTGAGGCTGCGCCGCAAGGCGAGCGGCGCGACCTTTACTGACGGCCGATTGCGGGCTCCCTTCTGGGGAGCCCGTAATCGTAGAAGGGGAAGCTCACACGGGGAACCATGCTTCCCAGGATCACCAGTGACCGCACGTGCCGTGCGCGACGCTCTGCTTGCGCGGAACAGCCGCTAGGCGAGCTAGAGGAACTTGCGGATCGACTCGCGCTCGACCGAGAGGCCGATCACCCGCGTCGTCTCGTCGATCGCGCCAATTGCTGCCGCAGGAACCAGATGCCGGCGGCGCAAGAACCCGGAGCGAACGGCAAGGGCATCGGGGACATCGGCCTGGGTGCCGTACATGGGCGATTCCACGTGGCCGACATAGCGCCCCTCGGCGTCGGCGACCATAAATCCCTTGACGCGACGGAGGTCGACGGCGACAGTGCTCATCCCGACGAACCTATTCGGCACCCATGATCTTTTCCCTTAGGCCGGCGTAAGAACTTTGTAAAGCTGGGTGGCGTGCCTCAGTTTGAAGTGAGGCACTACCTGGGGGGTGGTAGGTCGCCTGTCGATCAGGCAGAGCCGATTCCACCTGAGCCGAGTGGGGCGACGCTCCGGGTCGGCCTAGAATTGCTCACGTGGACGCGACCGGTCGTCACCTGCGTTTGCTGACCGAGACGATCGCTGCCGTCAACTCGACGCTCGACCTGGAAGAGGTGCTCGGGCTCGTGGCGACCAAGGTCGAGGAGGCTCTCGCCGCCGATGCCTGCTTCGTCTATCTCTATGACGAGCGCGCCGACGAGCTCGTCCTCCGCGCCACCCACGGCTCACGGGTTGAGGAGCTGACCCGGCGGCCGCGGCTCAGGCCTGGCGAGGGGATCACCGGCACGGCCGCCGCCGAGCGCTCGCCGATCGCGATCGCCGACAGCGCTCACCTCGACCCGCGGTTCAAGCAGTTCCCGAACCTGCGAGAGGACGAGTACCAATCGATCCTCGCGGTTCCGATCCTGGCACACGAGAAGCTCGCGGGCGCACTCAACGTTCGTACCCGTGAGCCGCGGAGGTGGGTGCAGCCCGAGATCGACCTCCTCGTTGCGATCGCGTCACAGGTCGCGCAGACGATCGAGCACGCGAAGCTCTACGCGGAGGCACAGCGGCGGGTGCACGAGCTGGAGGCGCTCGCGAAGATCTCGGAGGCGGTCTCGGAATCGCTCTACCTCGAGGAGTCGCTCGACGCGATCGTGAGGACGACGATGGCGGCAGTCGACGCGTCCGGCGCGGCACTCGTGCTCGAGGACGGCAAGATCGCCTGGCCCGGAGGTCGCGCGGGAGCGTACGCCGTGCGGCTGCCGCTCCGTTGGAAACGCCGCCAGATCGGTGAGCTCGTCTGCGACCGGGACGCGCCGTTCTCGGACGAGGACCGCCAGCTGCTGGAGGCGATCGCCCACCACGCTGCGGTCGCGCTCGAGCATGGCCGCGCCGTCATGCGCGGGGTACTGGCCCAGGAGATCCACCATCGCGTCAAGAACAACCTGCAGACGGTCGCGTCCCTCCTGCGCCTGCAAGCACGCGCGGACGAGGTCGACCCACGCAAGGCGCTCACCGATTCTGTCAACCGGATCCTTGCAATCGCGGCCGTGCACGAGGTGCTGACCGAGCATCGCGAGGACGACGTCGACCTCGGCGAGCTGATCGACCGCCTGCGGGCAATGCTCGTCCAGGGGCTCGTCGCCGGCAAGTCGGTGGAGGCGATGCTCGAGCCCGTCTCGCTGGCCGGTGGCCGGGCGACGGCGCTCGCGCTCGTGTTCTGCGAGCTGTTCGGGAACGCCCTCGAGCATGGAGGCTCGACCGTCCGGATCGAGCTCACGCGGCGGAACGGGCACATCGCGCTCGCGATCTCCGACGACGGGGGAGGCCTGGACGGCCAGGCCAGTGGCACCGGGCTGTCGATCGTGGGTGCGCTCGTCCGGGACGAGCTGCGGGGCAGCCTCGAGCTACACGAGGGCGACGGGCTTCGCGTCGAGGTTATCTTCCCGTCGTGAGTCCCGTCGTGAGGCAGCCGCACGAGGTGCTCGTCTTCGTGCACCGCGGCGAGGAGTTCCTCGTGGTGCATCGCTCCGAGCGCCGGGGCGCGTACTGGCACGCGGTAGCCGGAGGCGTCGAGCTCGGCGAGTCAGCCCTGGAGGCGGCGAGACGCGAGCTGCACGAGGAGACGGGGCTCAGGGCGGAGCCCGAGGCGACGGGACACACGTTCACCTACTTGCCGGAAGCCTGGGAGCCGCACGCCGGCATCGGCCCCGTTCGCGTCGACTGCTTCCTGGTCGAGGCGCCGACAGGCTGGGAACCGGAGCTCGACTGGGAGCACGACGACCACCGCTGGTGCCAACGAGAGCAGGCCGCCGAGCTGCTCTTCTGGCCCGAGCCGCGGGAGCTCCTGCAGCAGATCGCTCCGGGGCGGAAGTGAGAGCAGCGTTCTCCCAGCCTCGTCTGCTGCGGCCGTGTCCGTGGCTATAAGCCAGGGACATGGCCGGCGCGGACAAATCCCGATCAGATGCACTCCGTCCGAGGCTCACACGTGTCGCAACTGAGCGGGAGCGGGAGTGCTAGCCGGTCGGGGCTTTCGGAGGCCGTTGCGGAGCGCCGCCTCGACGATCGTGCGCGCTCGGTCCGGCAGCGGCACCAGCCGGCCAGCACACCGTTTGCGCAGCGCGAGGGACGTGTCCGAAGCTCAAAGCCTGGAGCGTCCCCAACGGCCACGCCCGTTCTAGCGCTCCAGGTCGACGACCACGTGCGTGATCGGCACATCGAAGCGCTCGCGCGCCTGGCCGACGACGTTGCGCTCGAGCCAGTTCGAGCGACCCGGTGGGTGCGTCGAGATCACGATCTCGTCCGCGCCGAACGTACGTAGCGCGTCCTCCATCGCCTGCAGGGGGTCGCCGTCCCCGACCTCACCGCGCGCCTCGACGCCGTCACGCGCCAGTTGCGCCAGGGAGGTCTCGAGGCGCAGCTGCGCCGCCGCACGCGCCCCGTCGTCGTCCGACGCCCAGTGCCGCATGACAGAGTTCAACGCCGGGCAGACCACGAGCACGTGCTCCTGGACACCCTCCGCGCGACGGCGCAGCACGTCGAGGAGCTCGCTGCCGCCGACGGTCTCGTTCGCGATCACGAGGATTCGCCGCTCCTCCTCGCCATGATGCGCGACGGCGGTGCGCTCCAACGGCTCCTGCGTCCGCGAGCCCGCCCAGCGCCACACGACGAGCACGGTCAGGAGGACGAAAACGCCGACCCCGAGCCACGTGTTCAAGGCCGCTGCCGCGACGATCAAGGCGAAGAAGCCGATCGTCAGCAGCAGGAACCGGTACGCCTCTGCCTCACTGCGGAACGGGTTCCGAGCCATCTGACGATTAGATCAGATAGATCGTTGCATACACCACAATCCACATCACATCGACGAAGTGCCAGTAGATGCCGGGGATCTCGACGCCGTGGTGATGCTCCGGGGTGAAGTGGCCCCGGAAGGCGCGGATGGTGGCGACGGCGAGCAGCGTCAGGCCGATGAAGACGTGCGCACCGTGCAGGCCGGTGAGGCCGAAGAAGATCGTCCCGAATGCGCCGTCCGAGGGATTGAAGCCGATGCGCGCGTACTCGAGCATCTGCGTGATCAGGAACGCGAATCCCATCAGGAACGTGAGCGCGAGCCCCGCCTGCAGCCCGGCTCGGTTGCCGCGCTTGATCGACTGCAGAGCCCAGTGCATCGTGAAGCTCGACGTGACGAGAACGGCCGTGTTGACGCCGGCGACGAAGACAGGCAGGTGGAACGGCTCGAGCGGCCACTCCGGGGCATCGGGATTGACGACGCGAACAAAGAAGTACGCCGTGAAGAAGGCGCCGAAGAGCATCGCCTCGGAGGCGATGAAGAGGAACATGCCGAGCACCGTCGCCTCGATCCGCGAGCTCCTGTTGGCAATCGGTGGGCCGTGATGGCCCGCAGCAGAGTCGGCGTGCGCGCTCATCGATCTGCACTCACCGGGGATCCCACTTGGCTCGGCTCGACGACGACGTGCTCGACGGGCACCTTCGACTCCTTCCGCAGCCGCTCGACGACGTCTCGGCGCAGCCAGGTGGAGCCGCGCCGTTCCGGGAAGGTCGAGACGAGGATCGAGTCGATGCGCTCGTCCCGCACGGCATGCATCGCTGCCGTGAACGGATCCGGGTGAGCGACCTGGCCGTGCGCCTCGATCTGCTCTGCGCGCAGGGTCGCAAGAGCAGCCCGCAGACGCCGCTCGGCCTCGGGGTGCGCGCCCTGCCCGGGATCGCTCTGTGGCGAGATGATCAGGAAGCTCACGCGCTCCCCCTCGCGAGCCCGTTCCCGGATCCGGTCGAGGAGCGGCTCACCGAGCACGGTTTCGTTCGCGAGCACGAGCACGTTCTCGTCCCCGGTACGCTCCGCCACCCGAGAGACGACGTGCTCGACCGGGATGTCCCCGGCGGCGCGCCGGATCTCGTCGAGCAGGTTGCGGCGGCGCCAGCCGGATTTGTCCTTCGGGTGCGTCGAGACGATCAGCTCGTCCGGCTGCTCCTGCGCGATCGCGTCGCGCACGGCCGTCAGCGGCTCGTTGTCGATCACGTCGCCAATCGCGGTGATGCCGGCCTCGCGCAGTTTCCCGAGCGTCCGGTCGAGGCGACGACCCGCCATGGCACGCCGCGTGTCGGCGTACACGACGTAGCCCTCGCGCGGCGCGTTGACCGGGGCGATCACTCGCACGAGGACGTCTCCTTGCTCCGTATGCCTGCGCACCGCCTCGAGCAGCTCGTCGCCCGTGAGCGTCTCGTTCGCGACCACGAGCAGCTTCCGCTTCCCCGGAAGCGTCTCAGAGGCGCTCATCGAACAGCTTCCTCCTCCGGCGCGCCGACAGCGGCGCGTTCGCCGTTCAGAACGGCATGACGAGCCCCCGGCACCCCGTACTCATAGGGGCCGCCGACCACCTGTGGAATCTGGTCGAAGTTGAAGACGGGCGGCGGTGAGGTGACCTGCCACTCGAGCGTCAGCGCCCGCCACGGGTTTCCGGCGGCGCGTTCCCCGCGGGCCCAGCTCGTGATCATGTTGTAGAAGAAGACGACCGTCGAGGCGCCGAGCAGGAACGAGAAGAGCGAGATCACCATGTTCCAGTCGCCGAACTCCTCTGCGTAGTCGGAGACACGGCGGGGCATCCCCTGCAGTCCGATCCAGTGCATCGGGAAGAACGTGCCGTTGAAGCCGATGAACGTCAGCCAGAAATGCAGCTTCCCGAGTCGCTCGTTGTACATGCGGCCGGTCATCTTCGGGAACCAGTAGTAGATGCCGGCGAAGATCGTGAACAGGGAGCCGCCGAAGAGCACGTAGTGGATGTGCGCGACGACGAAGTAGGAATCGGAGGCATGGATGTCGATCGGCACCGCGGCGAGGAAGATCCCGGAGAGCCCGCCGAGCACGAACATCGACAGGAAGCCGAGCGCGAAGAGCATCGGCGTGCGGAAGTGCAATCTCCCTTCCCACATTGTTGCCAACCAAGAAAACACTTTGATCCCAGTGGGGACTGCGATGATCATCGAGGTCACCATCATCGGCACCCGTAGCCACGGAGCCATGCCCGCAACAAACATGTGGTGTGCCCAGACCGAGAAGCCGAGCACGAGGATGGCCATCAGCGACAGCGCCATCAGCCGGTAGCCGAAGATCGGCTTCCGCGAGAAGACGGCGAGCACCTCCGAGACGATGCCGAAGCCCGGCAACATCATGATGTACACGGCCGGGTGCGAGTAGAACCAAAAGATGTGCTGGTACGCGAGCACGTACCCGCCCTGATCAACCGTGAAGAAGTTCGTGTGCATGATCCGGTCGAACATCACGAAGAACTGGGAGCCGGCGATGAACGGCGTCGCGATCACGACGAGCAGCGAGGTCGTGAAGTTCGCCCAGACGAGGAGCGGCATGCGCCAGAAGGTCATCCCCGGCGCTCGCATCGTGATGATCGTTACCAGGAAGTTGAGGGCGGTCATGATCGAGCTGGCGCCTGCCCACTGGACGCCCATGTTGAAGAACACCTGCCCGAGTGGCTGCTCCGACGCGAGCGGCGCGTAGCTCGTCCACCCTGTCGCGAAAGCTCCACCAGGAGCGAGGAAGCTCGAGACCATCATCACGCCGGCCACCGGCAGGAGCCAGAAGGACAAGGCGTTCAGGCGCGGGAAGGCCATGTCCGGCGCGCCGAGCATCAGCGGCACCGCAAAGTTCGCCAGGCCAGCGAAGGCAGGAATGATGAAGAGGAAGATCATCAGCGCCGCGTGCATCGAGATCAGGCCGTTGTACGCCTGCGAGTCGACGAACTGGAGATCTGGATTGGCGAGCTCGGCGCGGAAGATCATCGCCGCGAAACCGCCGATAATGAAGAAGACGAACGTCGTCACCAGGTACTGGACGCCGATCACCTTGTGGTCTGTGTTGACGCGGAAGTAGTCGCGCCAGCTGTAGGCCCCGTGACTCGAGTGATCCTCCGGCCGAGTCGGGCCCCCGACGATGTAGTGAACCCAGTAGTCGAAGGCGCCGATGCCGGCGAGGAAGCCGATCGGCATCATCGTCAGGAACGCGACGACGGTGATGACGCTCCAGTCGAGGGTCGGGTCGTAGCCGGCGAGCCAGCGGAAGAAGACGACAATCCCGAAGCCAATCGCCCAGAAGAGCGACATCATCCAGGCGGCGCGGAGGTAGCCGGGCGCCGTCAGGCGACGCAGGCCCGTGGGGCCCGGCGCTGGGGTGCCGTGCGCCGCGTGGGAGGTTTCGAGGACGTCCGTCACCGGTCTCCTCGCAGATACTGCACGAGTGCGTCGAGCTGCTCGTCGGAGAGCGACGAGTCGTAGGTCTTCGGCATCACGTCAGGCTGGTAGCCGTCAGCCAGCTCGGCGTTCGGATCTTCGATCGACTCCCGGATGAACTCGTCGACCGGTTGCCCGACCTCCTCGGCCCGCGCGACGAGATCGTCGAGCCCGGGTCCGATCTCAGCGTCTGACCCGGCGGGCTCGAACGCGTGACAGCCCGCGCAGCCCGCCACGGTAAAGACCGAGGCGCCGTCGTTCTCTCCCTCGCCGCCTCCTCCGCCGCCGCCTCCGCCCACAGCGCCGCCACCGCTCGCCTCGCGGGTGAGAAAAGCATCGTAGTCCCCACGTGCCATCACCTGCACCTGCGCGCGCATCAGTGCGTGGCCGAGGCCGCAGAGCTCCGTGCAGACGAGCGCGTAGCTTCCGACTCGGGTCGGCGTCAACACGAGCGTCGTCTCGACACCTGGCACAGCGTCCGATTTCTGACCCATCTCGGGGATCCAGAACGAGTGGATCACGTCGAGCGAGCGGAGCGTCAGCTTCACGCTCTCGTTCACGGGCATGACGAGGCTGCCGGAGCGCACGGGATCGTCCCCGGGATACTCGAAGCTCCAGGCGAACTGCTGCGCGGTCACGGCGATCCTCAGCGGGTTGGGTCCCGCGTCGTCGTTCTTCGCGAGCACGATCGCGCTGACGACCGAGATGGCGGTCACGAGGACGGCGGGGATGGCCGTCCACCAGATCTCGAGCGCCGTGTGCCCGTGGATCGGCAGCCCGTCGCTGTCATCGTCCGGCGCGGCGCGGAAATTCAGGACCGAATAGACGATCACTGCAGCCACGGCGGCGAAGACGGCGATGCAGATCACCGTGGTGAACCAGAAGGTGAACTCGATCCGGTCCATCTCCTCCGAGGCCGAGGTCGGCAGCCACGGGATCAGGACGGCAAAGAGCGACGCGAGGATTCCCGCGATGACACCGTAGATCGTGATGCGGACAATCGAGCCCCTGCGCACCGTCCGCGAGAGTACATCAGGGCGCACCCGAAACCGCTCCTCATCCGTTCAACCAACAACCCCGCGAGTCACGAACCCGACCTGACACATCAACTAGGAGGACGAAGAATGGGTCTCGGAGTCAGCATCTTTCTGATTGCCGTCGGTGCCATCCTCACCTGGGCCGTGAATGCATCCGTCTCGGGTCTCGAGCTCGATACCATCGGAGTGATCCTCATGGTCGTCGGCATCCTCGGTCTTGTGCTCTCGATGATCTTCTGGTCTTCGTGGGGCGGGTTCGCAGGCGGCCCGGCCCGGCGCCGCACGACGTACGTCGACGTAGTCTGATCAGACACCCGATCAGACACCCCCGCTCGTCGTGACGCTCAGAGGCGGCCCTCCCCCAGGGCCGCCTCTCCCCTTTTCAACCCCATGCGTTTCTCGCCAGAGCGGCTC
>Ga0208612_1000634_pt1 | contig 14794 bp, 14 predicted proteins | sample AntDryMetagUQ889_FD_188089 | JGI IMG/M metagenome (GOLD analysis project Ga0208612, IMG submission 188089) | Polar desert microbial communities from Antarctic Dry Valleys - UQ889 (SPAdes) | ecosystem: Environmental > Terrestrial > Soil > Desert | place: Antarctic Dry Valleys | collected 2008-12-31 | reverse complement strand
CGTACCTGCGTATAATTCTTGCGTGGCCGGAGGCGTGGACGTTCGGGGAAGGATAGAGGATCTGCGTGAGCAGGTCCGCTACCACAACCGCCGCTACCACGTCGAGGACGCCCCTGAGATCTCCGACGCCGAGTACGACGGCCTCTACAGAGAACTGGAGGCCCTCGAGGGCGAGCATCCCGAGATGATCACCCCTGACTCACCCACCCAGCGCGTCGGCGGCGAGCCTATCGAGGGGTTCGAGGAGGTCACGCACTCCGTCCCCATGCTCTCCCTCGCGAACGCCCGCAAGATAGAAGACCTGAGGGAGTGGGACGCCCGCGTGCGGCGCCTGCTCGGCGAGGACGAGACCCCACGCTACGTCACCGAGCGGAAAATAGACGGCCTCGCCGTATCTCTGCGCTACGAGAACGGACATTTCGCGCGGGGCGCGACGCGCGGCAACGGCGCGGTCGGCGAGGCCGTAACGGCTAACCTGGGCACCGTCCGCTCTATCCCAGAGAGGCTCGACGACGACCCGCCACGGGTGCTCGAGCCGCGCGGCGAAGTGTACATGACACTAGATGACTTCGAGAAACTAAACCGCAGGCAGGAGGAAGAGGGGAAACCACCGTTCGCCAACCCGCGCAATGCCGCCGCCGGCGCCATCAGGCAGCTCGACTCCAGGATCACGGCGAAGAGACCGCTCAAGATCTACCTCTACGGCATCGGCGAGGGCGGCGAAGGATTCGAGAGCCACTCGGAGATGCTGGATGGGTTGAAGGCCTATGGTCTGCGGGCGAACCCTCACAAACTGCACGATTCCATAGAGTCCGTCGTGGAGGAGTGTCTGGAAGCGGCCCGCCAGCGCGAGTCGCTGCCCTACCAGATCGACGGCGTCGTCGTGAAGGTCGACTCCCGCGAGCAGCAGCTCGCCCTCGGCTCCGTGGCCAGGGCCCCGCGCTGGGCCATCGCGTACAAGTTCGAGCCTCTCGCAGGACGCACGAAGTTGCTCGACATCATCGTCAAAGTCGGCAGGACCGGCGCCTTGACACCGCAGGCCGTGCTCGATCCCGTGAACGTCGGTGGGGTCGTGATCTCGCGGGCGACGCTACACAACGAGGACTACGTCAAGGAGAAAGGCATCCTCGTCGGCGACACGGTCGTCGTGGAGAGGGCAGGGGATGTGATCCCGCAGGTCATCAGAGCCGTCACCGAGGACCGCGAGGGCGACGAGTACGAATTCGAGATGCCGGCCCGTTGCCCAGTCTGCGACGAACCCGTCTCGCGCCCCGAGGGCGAGGCCGTTACCCGCTGTGTGAATGCCCGTTGCCCTGCGCAGGCACTCGAGCACATAATCCACTGGTCCTCGAAGTCCGCGATGGATATCGACGGCCTGGGCGAGAAGCTCGCCACCAGACTATTCGACCTCGGCTTCATCAGTGATGTGGCCGATGTCTACGACCTCGAGCCCGGCAAGCTCTCCCCGCTGGAGGGCTTTGGGGAGAAGAGCGCGGAGAACCTGATCCAGGCCATCGAAAAGAGCAAGGAAAGGCCTTTCTCCCTCGTCCTCTACGCCCTGGGCATCAGGCACGTAGGGGCGGTCACAGCAAGCCTTATCGCCACGCGCTTGGGCGGAGAAGACCTGATGCGCGGCGTCGAGGTCGAACGGCTGACCGGGATCGACGGCATCGGAGAGGTCGTCGCCCGCGCCGTCGTCGAGTATTTCGACCTCGAGGACAACCGCGACCTCGTCGGACGCCTGATGGAGCGAGGCATCGACTTCGAACGCGAAGAGGGTAGCCCTTCTGATGGACCGCTCTCGGGCAAGCGCGTCGTCATAACAGGTACCCTGGAGCGTCCGCGCAACTACTACGTCGGGCGACTCGAAGCGGCCGGGGGCACCTTCACCTCCTCGGTCAGCAAGAACACGGACTACGTGCTCGCCGGTGAGGAGGCCGGCTCGAAGCTGGAGAGGGCGAGGGAACTGGGCGTCACAGTGCTCGACGAAGCCAGCTTCGAAGACCTATTCTCTGCCTGAACGAACAGTCATCAGGTTTCAGGTATTGCAGAGGGATGCCCCACTGTTGCACATCGCCTTCTGGTATCGACATCTGTTTCCGGAGAATTTCTGAAGCCTTGCAATCAGAGCAGCTCGGAGAGGGGCACGTTGGAGAGGAGGTCTATTGTGCGCTTTTCGTCCAGTCCGGAGAGTGGCGGTCGGATGTTGCGCCATTGCTCGTCGCCGGTCAGTCTGGTCATGAGCTGCTTGAGGGCCGGTATTACGGGATACGTCTCGATGGACATGCGTACCTGCGTCAATCGCTCTTGCAATGCTTCCGCTTCGTCGTCTTTGCCCGAGGCGTGTGCGTCGTGGACGCGGCGGGCTAGGCGAGAGGTGACGTTGACCGTGGCGGAGATGCAGCCTTCGCCGCCGCCACGCAGCGTCTCGAGCAGGAGCGACTCCGTCCCGGCGAGGACGGAGAGCTCTGGAAACTCCCGGCAGAGGGTCATGATGCGCTCCCTGTCTCCGGAGCTGTCCTTCGTACCGACTACGACGCCCGGGTAGGCCTCGATGAGCCGTGAGATCAGGGGCAGCCCGAGGTCGACGCCTGTCATCTGTGGGATGTGGTAGAGGTAAAGGCGCAGACGGTCGTCGCCGACGCGCTCGACGACCTCGGCGAAGAAGCGGAACAGGCCATCATCCCCGACGCCCTTGTAATAGAACGGCGGCAGCACTAGCACACCCGCGGCCCCAGCCTCGAGCGCCGCGCGGCTCAGGCGTACCGTATCTGTGAGGGCGCAGGACCCTGTCCCTGGCAGCAGCGTCTCTACGGGCACGCCGCTGTCGAGCAGCCCTTCGAGCGCCGCGAGCCGCTCGTTCACGGAGAGGGAGTTTGCCTCGCCCGTAGTGCCGAAGACCGAGAGCCCGTGGCATCCCGCCGCGAGCAGCCTGTGGCAGTGGGCGGCGAAGGCCTGATGGTTGGGCTTCAGATCCTCATCCATCGGGGTGAGTACGGCCGCCAGGACACCCTTCGGGCCCGCTACGCTAGATCTCTCTTTACTCTCCATGGTCTCCTCTCGGTCCTGACCGCGTGCGGACCGGGATCATTCTTGCCTCGGGAGGCTGTTAGGAGGCTCGGGTTGCGGCGCGTCAGGAGGCCTGGTTTGCGGGAGGCCTCCTGGTACGGACGGTCTCACCTTGTAGACGACCACAGAGGCGCCGTCGAACCGCTCGTAGTCGACCGGCTGGAAGTTCCTCTGGAACATCGAGACCATCTGCGGGTCCGGGTCCTTGCCTGAGATAAAGTGGAAGACCTCCCTAAAGTCGCCCTCCTTCACCCTGTCTTCTATGTTCGGGAAGTCCCTGGCCTCGCAGGCTTCCACGTCGTTACGCTCACCCGTCTCGCCGGTCTTCAGGTAGAAATCGAGCCTGTCGCCTGTGTCGCAGCGGACTACCAGGGTGTCCTTGCCTTCGTGGCCTGTGACATAGAGGGCGGCCTCGCGGATCTGTTCCTTGGCCGGGGTGGTGTAGTAATCCATCGAGAAGAGCAGGTACGCAAGGCCGACGGCGGCCAGCCCAACGGCCACGGTTGCCTGGAAGATGGTCGCCGCCCTGCCCGAGAACGTGCGGGTTACGGAGCGTGCCAACAGGAGGTAGACGGCGGGTAGCGAGACAAGGAGATTCTCGTCCGTGAGCATAGGCTGCGACGCCACGTAGGCCACGATGAAAGGTCCCAGGGCCCACGCTGCGAGCAGCACGCCAGGTGGAATCCCGCGTCCTTTCCTGCGGGACCGCAGGTCGTCCCAGCCCCGGATAAAGAGGAAGCAGAGCAGCGTCCACGCGGCGAGCGAGAGCAACCCCGAGCGGCCGAAGAGGAACTGGAAGTAATCGGGCATGACCTGGAGTGTCGGCTCCCCGCTATGTGCGCCTGACCGAGACTGGTGGACCATGCTCGGTAGCCAGGGCAGGTAGGCGACGGCTACGGGGATGTAAAGGAGCATCACATTTCGCAGCGTGCCGTAAGCGAGCGCAGCCAGGGCGGCGCCCTGCAACACGACCAGGAGCAGCCCGAAATAGTGCAGGTAAGCGCAGAGTACGGCGCAGATGACGTATAGGGCGGCCTCTCTCGCCGGCAGTTCCCGACGGTAGCACAGGCCGAGCATAACGCTCCACCAGAAGTAGGTGGTGAGGATGGAGAGCAGGATCAGCATCGAGTAAGAGCGGGCCTCCTGACTGTAGTAGATAGGGGCCCAGAGCACCGCGATGAAGAGCGCCGCTATGAGCCCCTCGCGCTCCGAGTAGAGCCTCTTGCCGAGTAGGTAGATCGCCGGTATACACAGCCACCCCGCAATGGCGGAAGGGAGCCTCAAAGCCCACTCCGAATCGCCGAAGATCCACTGCGCGAAGCGGAGGATCAGGAAGTAAAGGGGAGGGTCGCTATCACTTCGCACTCCCCCGATGACCTGGGAGATCGTCTCCCTGGTGCTGAAGTCCCAGCTCGCCAGCTCCTCGCCCCAGAGCGACTGGAAGCCCAGGCCGTAGAGCCGCAACACCGCCCCGAGGAGCATGATCGCCAGCAGGGCAAGGAGCACCCCATTCTCCGACAAAGAGAGTAGGGGCCGTTCGCGAACGGCCCCTACTCCCGTGGGCTTACCGCGGCGGTAGGCGCGCACCGGTTTCTTCTCGCTCGTCCTCGTTCCTGACACTGTACGCGCTCCCCTTTCACGCACGGTCGCGGGTAGTGGATGTTATGGGATGTTAAACAGGTTCTCGGGGTACATCAACGTCTTCCCGATCCGGGGCAAACCATGGTAGGGATTGGGTGTTTCGGCACGAGATGTAGGGGGCGGTTCGTAAGAGGCGAATCGTGTTAGGCGGTTCTCGAACGGCAGAAGGGCAATTCGCGAACTGCCCCTACGTTTGTTTTTCGCGGGCGCGTTGGATGTATTTCTCCGCGGCTTCGGGGTCTTTGTAGCTCAGGATGCCGCCGGTCAGAGGGTTGTTTATCTCGTAGTGACCGCCCGCCGCCCTGTCGATGATGACGGGATAGTAACGGTCTCCGACCTGCTTTATGGCGTACTCGGTCGTACTCTTCTCTTCGCCCAACTCGTCTCCAAGAGCAGCACTTCAGCTAGTCAGCTTCTCGTTTTCGCCTACAGCCTAATGTGCGATTCGCGGTAGGTCAATTTCTCTTCGCATCCCTTCAGACTTCTCGTATGAGGATGGCTACCTCTGCTGGATCCAGGGTCTCGCGATGCGAAGTTCCAAGGGTGACGCGCCGTACAAAGCCCGCGCCCACGGTTCTGGGACGGTAAGAGGGGAAGGTGTGGAGAAAGTACTTGCCTGGGCCGCGCCTGCGGGCCGGACGGTGTTCGATCCAGAGCAGTGGACGGGGCAGATCCGGCAGACCACCAGAGAAGTGCTCCCTGACCACCTCGGCGGCCAGATACCCTGACACCTCCTCGGTAGCGACGCCTCCGACCCTGGGGAGTTCTTCGCACACGACAACGGGAGCGTCGCGGTCGGCACCCTTGTAGATCCGGATCCAGCAGCACCCGGCCCCGAGCCTGTAGCCCGTGCGGTGATGCATGTACTCGTGCGTGAGGTTCATCTCATCTCGCAACCCGCATTCTACAGGGTGGCACCGTGCCAGGCCCGGAGCAACTCCTGCTCCCTCTCTGGCCTGAGGCCCGCAGCCGGCTCTCTACCCGCAGCCCTGGCGCGGTCCCAATCCAGCACGTCCTCTATCGTCTCGGCCAGTGGCCGATAAGTGAGCCCTGCCGCGATGGCCCTACTGCAATCTACGGCCAGCATGGCAGCGTACTCTCGCGGCACCCACAAAGGCAGCTCCGTGAACGGCTCGATTTTGTTCTCCTCCAGGAAATCCTCGGATACCCAGACCAGCTCCGCGCCGGCGCCGCTGGCGGCTTCGCACTCTTCCAGCAATCGGCCCATGTGTAGCTCGTAATCGGGGCCCGTGGCGTTGTACGTTCCTGTACGACGCTCCTCCGACATCTCTACGATCCACGCCGCGAGATCCCGCACGTCGATGTACTGCACCCTACGCTCTTTGTGGTCGGGGGCAAGCACTTCGCCGCCGGCGGCGATGCGGCGTGGCCAGTACGTGAAACGGTCCGTGGGATCGTGCGGACCAGAGATCAAACCAGGACGGACGTTCAAGACTCTGCCAGGCATCTCCTCCTCGGCGACCCGCTCGCACAGCGCCTTGAGCCCCCCGTAAGTCTCCCCCGTAACCTCCTCGGCCCTCGGTTCCTGGAGCTCCCGCACCGGCGCCTCTTCGTCGGCCCCTGGCGCTATGTCGTCGGAGTAAACGGAGATGCTCGAGACGAAGGTGTAATGGTCGACAGCGCCGGCCAAGAGCCCGGCAGTCGCCCTGATGACGCGCGGCACGTAACCGCAGGTGTCGATCACCGCGTCCCAGCTCCGCCCCCGTAAGGCCGAGAGATCCCCTTCCCTGTCGCCCTCGATCTTCTCGACCTCGGGGAACAGCCCTGGCTCAGTCAACCCCCGGTTGAAGAGCGTGACCCGATGGCCTTCCCCGAGCGCCGCCTCGACGAGGTGGCGCCCGAGGAAACCCGTGCCGCCCAGGATCAGAACGTCCATCAGTGCCTTCCGGGGAATTGGGCGAGGAGCACGAACGTTCCTACTCGGGTCTACCCTACTTGCCGACCGCGGCGACGCGCTCGTCAGGGCGGCTGATGACCCTGTCGATGACGCCGTACTCCACGGCAGCCTCGGAGCTCAGTATGTAGTCTCGGTCGGTGTCGCGCTCTATCCTCGCGTAGTCCTGGCCCGTGCGCTCGGAGAGTATCTCGTTCACGCGCCGCTTCTGGGCCATGATCTCCCGCGCGTGGATCTCCACGTCAGACGCCTGTCCGCCGAGACCCTGTATGGACGGCTGATGCAACAGGATGCGCGTGTTGGGCAGCGCGCTCCTCTTGCCCTTCGCTCCGGCCGCGAGCAAGAACGCACCCGCCGAAGCCGCCATGCCCAGGGCCGTCGTCGCAACGTCGGCGTTGACGAACTGCATGGTGTCATACATTGCCAGCATCGCCGAGCCGCTGCCGCCGGGCGAGTTTATGTACAGGTGGATGTCCTGCTCCGGGTCTTCGGCGTCGAGATGCAGGAGCTGCGCCATGATCACGTTCGCCACCTGGTCGTCGACCGGCGTGCCAAGGAAGACGATCCTGTCCGACAAGAGCCGCGAATAGATGTCCATCGTCCGCTCCCCACGCGGACTCTGCTCCGTCACATAGGGAACGACCAGCCTGGGATCCAAACTCATAACCAAACTCCCTCTTCTCAGCCAACACGCTATACTCCACATAGCGTAACATTGTTGTAGGTTTGATGCAAGTTTTTTGCAGTGTTTTGGAGGTATGGAGCATGGACCTTCCGCGTTTGCGGCGCATTCGGCAGGGGGCTGTGATGAGCCAGGAGGAGTTGGCAGAGAGGAGTGGGGTAGCGCGGGATACGATCTCGAAGCTCGAGACGGGCCGGAGGGGGGCGTACCCATCCACCATCCGCAAGCTCGCCGCCGGTCTCGAAGTAAGGCCACAGATGCTGATGGGTGGCGTAGAGTACCTGGACGAGCCCTCCGAAGTAGAGCCGTCCGTGAAGCCTCCAGAGAACCCAGAACGGGACAGAAGAATCGGATTCTGAAGCGGGTTTGGGAAGGTTGGACCCTTCCCAAACCCACGCTGGTCAGCATTTCAGCTGGTCAGCTGAAATGCTGAAATGCTCTTTCAGGCGGACGCTGCGACGAGATCCTCAATCCCGGAGGCCACTCTGGTGACCTCCTCCCATTTCGCGCCAGCGTCTGTGCCGCGGAGTATCGTCCCGTCTCCGAGGCCAGCGTACAGAGTCCCTGGTATCTCGGGGTCCTGGCACAGTGCATAGGGAAACTCGGCAAGACTTTCGAGGACTGGCTGCCAGCGTCCATTACCTGACCTACGGTAGATGGTTGCATTCGAGTGTCCTCTGCCGTGCGCCCGGCCAGGTCCCGAGGCCGCTGAAGTGTAGACGAGCGAGGGATCTTCCGCGTCAGCGGCCAGTCCCCATACGTAGTGGAGGGCCATCCCCCCATCTGCGCCCTCCCAGCTATCGCCGAAGTCGGTGCTCTGGGCGAACCCGCCGCCCCCGGCTTCGTACAGGAGCTCGGGGGCTCCCTGGTGGGCGAACAGGGAATGGCAGTCGGCCTGGGCACCAGGCCTCTGATCCTGCCAGGTCTCACCACCGTCGGTACTTCTCAGTATTCCGCCCAGCTCAATACCGGCCACGACGAGGTTCGGGTCTGCGTAAGAGAGCGCGATGGCACGGACGTGGGAGGTCCAGGGCCTGGGAGGGAAGCTCCAGGTTGGCGCGGAGGGAAGGTTCCTCATACCCTCAAGCTCGCGCCAGTATTCACCGCCGTCACGGCTGACGAACAGGGAAGAAGGTTCGGTGCCCGCGTAGACGGCCCCGTCAGCGGGCGAGACGGCGACGGCGGTTACCCTGGGGTGTTCGATCCCTGAGAGCTTCTCCCAGGTCCCTCCGCCGTCCTCGCTCTTGAAGATGCCCTCGTCTGTGGTGCCGACGTACAGGGTGTCGGGATCCTGGGGATCCAGGGCCAGGCACCTGGCGCCGCGCCCATCCAACCCGGTCTCGACGCTACCGTCCTCAATCACGGACACGGCATTTCCTCCGGCCACATACAATCGTGCCACGGCGAGACCTCCTTTTCCGTACCGGTGAGAGTATGCGATAACGCTACTCGCTGCACAAGGCATGACCAACGCACAGATTCGTGCCCCTCCACCGCTCGGTGATGTGTCGGCTACGACTCGAGGACCCTGGCGAACTTCAGGAGATCCGTGAGGGTGAACGTGCCAGGCTGGGCGCTCGGCAAGGTGGGCTGCCAGCCTTCCGTGGCCAGGATGGAGCCCTCGCTGCGCCGCACCAGCCCGACCAACACCTCAGCGACGATCGTGGAGCCCACCGGGCCAAGGCGTTGTCCTCCTTCGAGAGCAGCCGCTTCGGCGAGGATGTAGTACCAGAGTGGCGTTTTTCTCTGCAAGAACTCGGCGTCCCGCAGCACCTGGACCTGCGCATCGTTCGCCGCGGCGTCCATGATCTGCTGCTCGGTGAGCACGGGTATGTTGCGCACCCCCTGGAGCCTCTGTCCGAGAATCCTGGCGACGGCTTGTCCCGTGGGGAGGCGCAGCAGGTAACCGCGAAGGAGGTTGCGCACGGCGAGGCGCGCCCTGTCCTCCTGCAGAATGTTCCCTCGAAGATCCCGTAACTTGAAGAGAGGTTCTACCAGCCTCGTGTCGATGCTGCGGGTCCTGGCGAAGGGTGCTCCAGCGTCGATGAAGTTCTCCCACTCGATGATCCAGATCTCGGGCAGCGTGTCGAAGTCTCCGAGTTGCCCGCTCAGGGCCGTGAAGGTGAAGAGATCTTTGAATTCCGCTGGTCGGAAGTTCACGTTGAAGTCGTATTCGGCCCGCGCCATGCTGTGCCCGAGTCGATAGGCGGCCACGGAGAACTCCAGCGGCATGAAGAGCCGATCCTCATCGGGGGTGTAGATGCGATTCTGCTGGATGGTCTCGTCCACCACCTGGGGATCGGCGATCTTCTTCAGGAAGTCCTGGAGAACGATGTGCTGATAGTGCTGGCGCAAGAGCTTCCTGGCCCCTTGGAAATCCTCCCCCTGATTGACCAACCTGTTGTGGGCGCGCAAGAAGGCGACGTGCAACTGGGCGACGATGAGGTTCTCGTCGTTTCTGGGGTCGCCGATCCTGGCCTCGCGGTCGAGCGCGCGGTCGTCGGGATTTCGCCCCCTTCGCGGGAGGTCGTTGTTATCGTCCTTGCCCTGCGGACGACCACCGCTACTCTCGTCCACTTTCCCGACTAACATCTTCTCACCGTCACGCGGTGCTGGTCTGCCGTAGACGCTGTCCAGATCCAACGTCGCCGTGCGGGCGTTGCGTATCTTCTCCCTGATCTCGGCCCGCCCGAGCGGGGTGAGGTCGGGGGCGATGAGATCAGGCAGCGTCGCAGACTCCAGTTCGAGCGTGATGTCGTGGTCCAGGAACTGCCCGAAGTACGTGTAAGCCGCCGGTATGTCGGAGTCCCCTCCACCACCGGCATTCATGGCTCTGCCGAGATCGACGAGAGCATCGCGTGTCCTGCGCCTTTCGGGCAGCAGGTTGTCGGGATCGTCTTGTAGGCCCGAAAACAGGAAGCCGAAGTCTCTGGTGTCGACGGCCCCGGCCATCACGGCGAACCCCAAACGGCTCTCGGCTACGTTTTCGCGAGCCTCTCTGAACTCTTCGAGGGTCAAGCCCCCTCCGTGGGATAAACGTGGCATTTCCCTTCTTCCTCCTTCCCCTGAGGGCTGCTTTGACAAGCCCCACCGCAGTCCGACAACCACTATGCTGCTCGATTCTCCAGAGGAGCATAGGCTACGACGATGAATTCGCGATGAATCGAGAATGTATTCAGAAAGATTCCTGCGATATTCCGAGACTGAAAGGGTCGATTATCCACCGGGCTTGCGCCCGCTGCCAAACGAGGTCGGGGATCACGCCACTACCCCACCGAGAGTCTAATGCAATTCGCAGAGGCATCGACCCACCGCGTATTCGACTACAAGCGAGCGACCTTCAGCGCAAACAGCAAGCTGACTGACTGAAGTGCTGAAACGCTATTGGAGCAACTTCTTCAGGCTGTCTTCGAGGTAATCCGCGGTTACGCGATCTTCGGGGGAGTAGGCGACGGCCTCCTTGCAGAGGTGGTAGAGGGCCAGGGTACGGGTCGGGGAGAGTCGCCTGCTCCCGGCGTGTTCGAGGACGAGCCGCATCAGCTCCAGGGCGACCTCGGCCTCGCTCTTGCGCTGCTCCATACGGATGCCTCCCTCTAGGCCGTTCTGTGCAGGGGATTATACTGGCGGAGCAAGCGGCTAGAGCAAGTGGCTGGAGCAAGTGGCTATGGTAGAATCGGGGGTGCTTTGATCCCAGATCCAAGCCCCAGGAGGGACTCAGAAAAGCGGCCCGGCGGCCCGCGAGAGGTGAGGGATGCCCGTGGGTGAGTCGAGCAGACCTTACGTCGTTTGTCCGGTCTGCGGCCACGTGTTCAGGGCCACATACTCGAGCACCTACGTCACTGTCGGCAGGGAGGCCGACCTCTGCCCCAAGATCCCCGGGCGCCCCTCGGACGAGGCGCGTTTGATCCGGAACGCCGTGACCATGTGCCCGGTGTGCTCGTTCGCGGCAGGCGAGGCTTTCGACGACCTCGACCTGACCTTCGACGAACGCTACGGCATAGAGGAACGTTTAAAGGATGACGGTCTGCTGAAGGTCTTCCGCAAGGGCCAACCGCCGTGGCTCGGCTTCCACGCGGCCGAGGTCTGCGGCAAAGAGCGGAGCCTGAGATCGCGTGAGCTTGGCGACCTGTGCCTGCGCGCTTCCTGGGTCTGCCGCAAGGAGAAGCAGCGTCCCTTCGAGAGCACCTTCCAGCTGAGGGCCCTGCGTCACTTTATGCGCTCCCTGCAGGAGGACGACCTCATCGGACGCGAGCTCTCCGTCACCACCTACCTCGTAGGGGAGCTCAACCGCCGCCTCGGCAACCACCGCGAAGCCCTCAACTGGTACGTAAACGCGGGCCGCACGACAGAAGGCGACCCCCGCGTAGCCTGGCTCGACCGACTAATAGATAGACAGAGCAAGCTCGCCAGGGAGCAGGCCGCGTAATAGCACTTCAGCATTTCAGCTTGTCAGCAGGGGGTGGGGAGTGAGACTGCTGCGCGAAGACGATTACTACGAAGAGACCCGTGTCTTGCTGGAGCGGGCTTACCTCGAGGCGGGTGATCCCCGCGGAGAATCAGGATTTGGTGGCGACGAGGTCCGCTGGGAGAGAGCGAGGCGTCCCATCGTCTCGGCGATAGACCGTGACGGGGCCTTCCTTGACATCGGCTGCGCCAACGGGCTGTTGATGGAGAGCGTAGCCGCGTGGGCCGGGGAAGCGGGATACAGGGTAGAACCATACGGCCTGGATCTCATCGGAGCCCTGGCCGCGCTCGCCCGCCAGCGTCTGCCACATTGGGCAGACCGGGTCTTCATCGGGAACGTAATGGACTGGCAAGTACCGTTCCGTTTCGATTTCGTCCGTACCGAACTCGAGTACGTGCCTCCATGTCGGAGACGTGAGATGGTAGAGCGCCTGTTACGAGAGTTCCTGTCACCCGGAGGGCGTCTGATCCTCTGCTCTTACGGCAGCTCCCGCCGACCCACGCCGAAGGCCGAGCCCGTCGGAGAGATACTGCGCGACTGGGGCTACGCAGTCGCCGGCGAAGCCGAGGGAGTCGATACCAACGGCGTCGTCTTCACCCGCATCGCGTGGACAGACACACCTGATGCCTGATGCCTGTAGCCTGAAACCTCTTATTCGATCGTCTCTGACACGACTTGGTCCCCGGCCTCTTTATCCGGGACCCAGTAGGCGATGCCGCCAATGTACTGTGGGGTACCGGGGTAGAGCTCGGCGTCCCCGACGCCGGAGAGCCGGGTGCGCACAGCAAAGCGGGCGGCTTCGAGCGGGTTCATGTTCGTGTCGATATTGCGCCACGTAGCCCTTGCTGTGGCGGGGAGGCGTGGGAGTTTGGTGAGTGAGGTGGATTCGCGCGCCAGCTCCCGCAGGAACTTCTGCTGGCGGCCTATTCTCCCGATATCCGCCGTCGGGCCGCCCCTGTAGCGGACATAGGCAAGCGCCTGTTGCCCGTCAAGCGTCTGGGTGCCTGCCGGTATGTAGACCCGGCGTCCATCGATCCCGACCCTTATCGGTTTGTCTACTTCGAGTGTGATCCCACCTAGAGCGTCGACTATCTCCTCTACCCCACCGAAGTGTACGACTACGTAGTCGTTCATCCGGACGCCGGTCAGGTTCTCGAGCGTCTCGACGGTGAGATCCGGGCCCCCGCTGGCGAAGGCGGCGTTGATCTTATCCTCCCCAACGCCGGGGATGTCGACGAGGGTGTCGCGTGGCACGGTGAGCATGCCGCCTCCCGCCCTTGTCACCACGATAGTGTCCGAGCGAGAGGCCTCCCCAGCCCGCGCGTCGCTCCCGAGCAAGACCACCCTCTGCCCGCCGAACGGTACGGTCAGGTAGACGAGCACGAGGACGAGGAGCACCAGCAGGACCAGGAGCACGGGCCTGAGCAGCTTACCCCGCCTTCTACTGTCAGCACCACGACGTCCCGCCCTGTAGACTTTCATGCCCATCGCACCATTGTAATTCAGCACGCCGCTTCGCGGCATGGCAGCATCTCAGCACGCTCCAGCCTTCGGCTTCCGCTCGTCAGCATCTCAGCACGCTTCGGCCTACGGCCTCGCTTGTCAGCGTTTCAGCAAGATCTCGAACTCTCGAGACCTGAGATGCTGCCATGCTTTCGCGCGTAATCTCTAACCCATCCTCGGGCGAGTGGATGCGGGTATACTGGAGGGCGTGGAGAAGCTGGGGACAGCCTCGTTCGAGATCGACGAAGAGCGGGTGGCGTGGGAGGGCCTGGCCTCGTCTTGCGCCGCGCCCATCCGAAGGTTCGCGGCTTTTGTTCTGGTCGGTTTTACCTTCTTTATCGCAGTTACGACCGCCGTCATCGTGTTCTATAACCTCTTTGGTACGAGGTGGATCGAGGGTCAGGGCGTGGCAGTGCCGAGGACCGCGTTCGACGTGACGATGCTCCTCGGCGTCGCCGTCGCCATCGGAGGTTATCTGGTCTGGCTCTTCAGGAGCCTGAGGTCGTACGCAGCCTTCTCAGGGGTACTCAGAAGGGGCGGCCTCGACCCTGGCCGCCCGACCGCGGGGGGACTGAGAGCATACTCGGACGAGCAGTTGCTCGCCCTGCGTTCCCGCTACGAGCGGCTGCATACGGGTCAGCTCAGGGAACGTCTCGGACGCACCTTCGGATTCTACGGTGACGACGAGTTCTCTTTGGGACCGCTTAGTGTGCTCCCCGGTACGTTCGAGATGGACGCTCTCAGGGTCGAGTGGGAGACGCGGTTGATCCTACGCTCCGGCGAACCGATGCCTGAGATCTCCTGGTGGACCGAGGGACGTCACAACCTCTTGCCGCGCAAGCCCGATGAGGCCCGCAAGCTCGTCTACGCCCTCCGCTACACGGGCGACTCGGTGCGCGAGCTAAAACGCCGCTACGGCTACAGGATAGAGCGCTGGCACGCCACCGTCCCGGAAGGCAAGCTCTTCGACGCCGTCCGCGACCTCGAAAGCTCGCACCGCATCCAAATGGCCCTCAGCCGTAGATCACTAAGTTAGAGGATCTTTCGCCGTAGGTAGCGCTCTGCGGTGGCTGCTACAGTACGCTGATGCAGAGTGGATTCGGCGCGACGGCGCCTTATACGGTCGGGGTCGAGGAGGAGTTTCAGCTGGTCGACCCCGGCTCGCGAGGCCTGACCCCGGCGGTTGAGGAGGTGCTCGCCGCGGGGGATGACTCGCGGCTCATCACCTCGGAGCTCTCGCGGTCTTGTGTTGAGATGCTCTCCCCCATCTTCGCGACGGTTGCCGACCTCGCGCGCGAATTGCCGGGGTTGCGCAGGGAGGTGCGTGACCTCGCGCGCAGCCGTGGGGTCGAGATCGTCGCGGCTGGAGCCCACCCATTCTCCGAGCCGACGGAGCAGCCGCTCACGGGTGGGGATCACAACCTCCGGGTCGTAGATGAGATGGGCTGGGTTGCAAGGACACAGGCGATCTACGGCCTGCACGTCCACGTCGCCGTCCCCGACGGAGATACGGCTATTC
>Ga0208612_1000633_pt1 | contig 14806 bp, 22 predicted proteins | sample AntDryMetagUQ889_FD_188089 | JGI IMG/M metagenome (GOLD analysis project Ga0208612, IMG submission 188089) | Polar desert microbial communities from Antarctic Dry Valleys - UQ889 (SPAdes) | ecosystem: Environmental > Terrestrial > Soil > Desert | place: Antarctic Dry Valleys | collected 2008-12-31 | reverse complement strand
GGCTTATGGGGGAACCATGGGTTCCCCCATAAGTGAAGACCGCGGAGGGGGCCGCGGTCTTCGAGGGGTGAATCTGGGGAGGTGGGTAGCCCAGGTATCGGCGTCTCTTGCCCCGGCTGTAGTCACCCATTCGAGTGATTCTCAGAAGGCGTAGCGCTCCTCCTGGAACGGATCCGCGTCGTTGTGGTAGCCGTAGCGCTCCCAGAAGCCGGGCTGGTCATCCCCGGAGAGCTCGATCCCGCGCAGCCACTTGGCGCTCTTCCAGAAGTACTTGCCGGGAATGACGAGCCGCAGCGGCCAGCCGTGCTCCGGAGCCAGCGGCTCGCCGTTCGCGTGCGTCGCGAGCAGCGCACGGTCGTCGCGCAGAAACGGGAGCGGGACGTTGGCCGTGAAGCCCTGCTCGGCGTGCGCGATAACGTAGCGCGCGCTCGGCCTGGGCCTGACGAGCCGCTCGAGCTCGCGCCAGTGGATCCCCTCGAAGGCCATGTCGAACTTCGACCACCGCGTGACGCAGTGGATGTCCTGCACGTGCTCGGTGCGCGGCAGTGCGTTCAGCTCATCCCAGGAGAGGCGCACCTCCTGCTCGACCTCGCCCCAGACGCGGAAGTCCCAGGTTGCGAGCTCGAGGTCGGGAACGGAGCCGGCGTGCAGCACCGGCCACTTCTCGGTCAGGTACTGCCCCGGCGGCAGGCGGGCAGGGTCGTAGCCCGCGTCGATCACCTTCCTCTCTGCCTTGGAGCGGAACACCGTCTCGACACTACCGTCGCGATGTGACGCGCGCAGACTTGCCGTTCAGTCTCCTCGCTCAGGTGGCGTAGCGAGGTCCGTGAAGACGTCCGATCGACGACGACGTAGCGGAAGGAGCGGACCGACGCGAGTCTACGGTGGGCGATGGCCTCTCCGGCCGCCGCCCACCGTTGCGGGTTTGATCTCTAGCGGCTGAGGTTGGCCGGGAACGAGACGAGGCGGCGAGTGGAGATGCCGCCAAGCAAGCTCTCTCCGGGCTTGCTCGCGCGTGCGAAGACGACGAGCAGTTGCTGCTTGGGAGTTGCCGGGTAACCGACCTGACGGTTCATGGTCAGGCTGGCCCAACCATCGGCACCCGTAGCCTGATTTGCGACGCTGAACTGGTTGAACGGCACCGCGGTTGCGTAGACGAGCGCTCCCTGAACCGCACGGCCGCCACACGCCGAGACGTGAAAACGGACCGTCAAGCTCTGGGTCGAGCTGCCAACGGGGGACGGTGTAATGCTCTGCCCGTCGATCACGAGGCGTGCCGGTGCGGAAACCGAGGCAACCGCCACAGGACCGGTTCCGGCGGGACAGCCGGTCGCAGCCGGAGCCGGCGTCGGCGGAGTAACGGCCTTATCCGCCACCACACCGGTAGGTGTCGTCGTCCTCGCGGTTGAGCCATCGGCATTCCTGGCGGTGACGCGAACGCGGATCGTGTTGCCTTCATCCGGGTTCTTCAATTCGTACGTCTTTTCGGTTGCGCCGCCGATCGCCGAACAGCTGCCGCCGTCCTTGTCGCACCGCTGCCACTGGTAGGTGTACGTGATCGTTCCGGTCCCTGTCCAGGTCCCGTTGTTGGCGGTTAAGGTCTCGCGCTCCCGCGCGGTTCCGGAGATCGTCGGGGGCGCAGTGTTGACCGGCGCCGCCTGAGTAGCCGCCGAACCGACCCCGGCCAGCCCAACTGCAAGGCTGGCTGCGAGCACCAGCACTCCGGACACTGACAACAGTGACTTCTTCTTCAGCATGTGATCCACCTTGTCCAAAACGCCGACAGACATTCGTCACCCTGTAAGTCGGCAATTCGCAGAAGAAGTTGAATCGGAATAAAAGAATTAACACGCCCCGAAACTTTTCCTCACACGTCAGGAGACTTCACTCGTTTGGACAGGATTAGTAAGATTAACTGTCAGGCGCAGCTGAGCTACTGCAGCGGCAACCCAATATGTGGAAACGACCCGAGGCGTCCGCAGACCCCGCTCTTACCATCCCGCTCCCGCCGCAAGAGCGCCGGGTGCTTGCCGACCACGCGCGGTCGGCTCGAACTCCGGCGCTCGCGATCGAGGGTAGGGCGGCTCCTGCTGGCGCGCTAGTGGCCGAAAGGGACCTAGCGAGTCACGCTGAGCTGGTAGGATCGTGCCCGCACTCATCAGCAACTCGGGTCCCAATGGGAATGGAAACCGTAGCCCGAGGTATCGGATCGGCACTGGCAACGCCGACCGCGGAGCTGAGTAACCACTAGCTCGTCCTTGAGGCGAGCCGAACTGAGGTCTCGGTGAGCGCAGTCCATATCGCAGATGCGAGGACGTGCGCACCCGGCCCAACCGGCTCTACGCTCCTCCTTCTGCCCGAGTAGGGAGGTTTCAATGCAAGTGCAGCATCAGAAGCGGCGGACACGGTGGACCCACCGCGAATGGGCGGACGCCTTTGGCTACGGACAGCTCGCAGGTGCCGTAGAGGCGCTGTACGAGCTTAGGAAGGACCGTGAGACGACCCGCTTCGTCGTCTCAGAACTCTTCGTGCGCGACACGAAGGACGCAGCGGCCGAAAACCAGCTTGAGGCTCTGTTGGTCGAGTTCTACGACCAAGAAGACCACACGACGGGCGATCTCTTTATCTGGATCGACGACCCCGATGGCCCGGTCGGTGACGACCAAGCGGAGTTCGTCGAGGAGCTCGTGGGAGAGGAGCTCGAGTGGATCGGTGTCGGCGAAGGCGTCGTGTTTGACCTGAGGCGCGATGACGCCCAGGACTACGTCGAAGTGCTCCGGCAGCAGGGCATCCCAGCGGAGTTCGTCGGCGAATGCACGTCTGTAGCGGAGGTGGCCTGATGCAGGGCGTCGAGATCGGTAAGTCACTGCCCCTGCGGCGTCCGAGGTTCCGCATCGTGCTCGACCCGCTTCCGCTCGACTGGTATCTGGCCGCGAACAGGGCTTACCACCTCGACGTCAAGGCGTGGGCAATCGAGGTGCTGAACCGTGAGGCTGCAGCTCTCCTCGGTGGGACGGGAGGTGCGGCATGACCCGCGTCACCTACGCACCTGACCCCGGCCTTACCGTGCCCGGTGAGTACCAGGCCGAAGTCGAGTCGGCGGTCGTCAGCAGCTACCGGATCAACAAGAAGGCCACGGTGGCGACGATCGAGTGGGCATTTCTTGTCAGGGCGGGTGAGTACGAGGGCGAACGGATCAAGACATCGACGCCACTCGACGGGCCGGTGTTCCTGCTCCACCGAACGTTGACCGCGCTTGGGATCAAGCCGGGGGCGGAGTGGACGTTCGACTACGACGAGGGGAGTGGACGAATGACCGACCCTGATCCTGTCGGGAAGCACGTCAAGGTGTTCGTGCGGCAGCACGAAGGGCACACGCGGGTACGCGTCGCGCCCGTCTTCCGTGACCGCGCGCCACCTGTATCGAGAGGCGTTCGAGTTCAAACCAGTTTTCAAGCTGTGGCTTGTCGCGAACGCACGACCTCAGGTACGCGCAGACGACGCTGCGATGTGGCGTCGCATCGTCCAGTTGCCGTTCGTCGAGGTGATCCCCAAGGTTGACCGTGACCCTGACTTGAAGCGGCGACTCAAACTCGATCCCGCGGCGCAGTCGGCTGTTCTGGAGTGGGCTGTTCAGGGATGCCTTGAGTGGCAGAGAGACGGACTCGGGATTCCGGAGCGTGTTATCGACTACACCGAGGAGTATCGGCAGGAGAACGACCCGTTTGCTCAGTTCCTCGAAGACTGCTGTGACATCGGAGACTCACCGACGGCGTTCACCCTGTCTTCCCATCTGCGAGCGGTGTACGAGGCGTGGGGAGCAGAGCAGGGAGAGAAGACGTTCGGCGCCCGTTCACTCGCGTCAGCGCTCGAAGAACGCGGGTGCAAATCAGGCAGGGACAAACGCGGACGGCGCGGATGGAACGGGATCACACTGAAAAGAGTCTGGCAGACTCGTGTCAATCACGTCAAAAGGACTAACGGTGTGTCAATGCGTCAAGAACGTGTCAACGCGCAAACCAGGAGAGCGAAAGTCATTTGACACGTTTGACGCAATTGACACGGGTTTCCGCAACTTTCCCCATGTAATCGTTCATGAAGGCGAGTTACTGAACCACGTGTCAAACGCGTCAAACGTGTCAAATTTCCCTTGCTCACTTGGTCTGCGCCTTGACACGGCGAGAAATGTCCTGTCATGTCGTGTCAAACGTGTCCAATCGAGAGGAATAGATGAACGAACAATCTGAACAAATGAACAGAGAACTCCTCACGCAAACAGACTCCCTCGTTGGACGCTATTGTCACTCTGTTGTAGATGAGGACGGGGAGAGGCGCATTGAATGGCAGGGGCGCGTTGTCGCAAAGCTAAGCACGGAGGATTATCTCGTCGAGCTGTTCGAGTGGGCGAACGGTCAAGCATCTGTTCAGCGGATCGTCTCTCTCGAACAGATGCGCTCATGGATGTTCTACTCCGACAGCGAATGGATGATCTTCAGTTATGAGCATGGAACCGCATACCCATTGTCAGCGGACTGTAGGTTGAAAGCGGAGGAAAGAAAATGGCGGAGGAACAGGACGGAATGACACTCGAACGAGCGGTGCTAATCGCAATCAGGGGTGCCCGCGCATACGGGACGTGGGACACGGATTGGTTCTGTTACGCGCCAACCGGATGGGCGTCGCGCGTGCAGCGTGCCCCACGCGAGATGTTGAAGGAGGCGCACTTCTTCGACATCGCTTCAGAGAACGAGGGACAGGACGACAGGCGTGAGGACGAGGAGCTAATCAGGCTCGTCCTCCAGGTGATGCGCAACGACGCGACGCTCGCAGAAGCGCTGATCGAACGAGTCGCAGCTGGCGATAGCGCTCACTTCGCACTCCTCGAAGCTGTGTCGCGCTACGAGAACCCGCCGGTCGAAGCACCCCCACGGCGACCCACCTACCGCTTCGGCAGACGTCACGCGATCAGGAGTCGGAGGTAGCCGGGGTGGACGCTATCCATGGACACGTTGATGACCGAGATGGGAGTCACAGCGCGCGAGTTCGCGCGGATGTGCGAGGAGCACATTCAGCCAAAAGGGACGCGGATCAAAATCGAGGACACGCTCATCTTCCTCAACAACTGCTGCGCGCTCGGTGTCCTTCGGCGCGAATCAGATCGAAGAACCACTCTCTACTTCGCGACTGGCGAGACGTTGCTGTGGACTGGGGACAGTGAGTGATGCCGCCACGTAACTCGAAGTACACGCCGGAGATTCACGAGCTGATCGTTGCGCGCATCCGCGAGGGGAACCCGAAGTCGACTGCGTTCCGCCTCGTCGGCCTCCATGCTGATACGTGCTGGGATTGGCTTCGATACGCCCGCGAGGATCCTGAGAGGTACCCACACTTTGTCCGCCTCACAGAGGACATCGAGCAGGCAATTGCGGAGGTTCAGGCCGAAAGCGTTGCGATCATCCGTCAGGCGCCAGCGCTAGATCCGAGGAATTGGACAGCCGCTGCTTGGTACCTCGAACGCACAGATCCTCAGACGTGGGGGCGCAAAGATCGAGTCGAAGTAGATGCATCGAAGTCGGCGCCCCTGTTCCAGTTAAACCAAATCGTCCTCACGAACGAGGACGCCCGCGAGCAGGGACGTGCACTTATCCGGCGCGTCGCGGGCGTTATTGAGCCTCGTCAGCCTCACGAGCCGATCGAACTTCCGTCTCCCCCACCTGTCCCTCTCCCCAAAGATGACTAGCGCTTTCTCTCCCTTCTCCCTCGGCTCTGCGGCCGGCTCTCTCCCCCTATCTCTGTGCGCTCTCCCTCCCTTCTCCTTGACCGATCGCGCTGACGTGCACGGCACACGAAAACACCGTCAAGACATTGGCTACATGTGCCGTGTCTCCAGGAACTTTCCCACGAGGGAAGGGGGAGGGAGCGTCAGCGCCTTCCCTTCAAGCGCACTAGGGGGAGGGTGCGTTCTCCACACAGAGCGCACAGCAGGGAAGGGAGAGATGCTCGCTGCGGTGGTGCGTTGCGCGTTGAGCAAGCAGCGAATCGATCCATCTGACACCCACCTCATTCAATCCGCACCTCTAGAGGTTGCCCGTACAGAAGACAGTGCCCTACTCGCCATTGGTGGAGATGTAGGAACGTGCAGCAGCACAACTGATCGTGCTGTTCACGTTCGTCGTCTCGAAGACGTGCTCGTCGATCGTCGTGCTCCTCGTCGTGCTGCGTCTGCACCGAACGACGTTCGGCGTCGTGCATCGCATGCCCGTGCGCGTTGCGAGCGTCGTAACCTTGATCTGTTGTCGCGTGTCGATCGTCGTCGTCCTGACGCTGCCACACAGCGCCTGATGCGTGTTGTGCGCCTCGTTTCCTCGATCAATCACAACAGCAACGACGACCTGATGCCCTTGTGTCCACACGTCCGCAATGCCCAGCAAGTGCATGAACAGATCGGCACATGCATCGGTCATGCCCGTGTGTGCGATCGATCAGATGCACCTGTTGCTGTGCATGTCTGCTCGATCGACGTGCTCGTGCGTCCTGAGCATCCAATGACCGTTGATGACCTCCTGCACGTCGATGCGCGCAACGCGCGCCGATGTGCTCAGACAGCAGCGCCTGTTGATCGCGTTGCACGAGACGGATCAGGCGCGACACCCCCAGGGGCAATCCGGCCTCTCCTCGTGGGTGCTGTGGGGACTGGATCTCTCTCTCAGCGCTCTGCGAAAGCCCGACCTATCCGAAAGGAGACAGCATGAAGAACGACTTCAACGACCTCGCTACTAAGGCGCACGCCTTGCGCCAGAGGATCCATGTGGACGAACGTGCGCTCGCGATCGCCTATCCAGAAAAGGCAGAAGAGCTACAGAGCGATCTCGATCGCGAGCGGGCGCAGCTGGCAGAGCTTGAGCCGAAGATCGAGGAGGCGAAGGTCGAAGCGACAAGGGCGATGCTCGACGCAGTCGATGCCTACTTCGCCGCTCGTCACGCGCTGACCAGGCTCAACGGCTACTACAACGATCCAGGGTTCAAGCACCTCACCTTCGCCCGCTGTGCTCTGACTCACGCGCGTTCCATGGGACCAGGTGGGACCCGCGAGTTGCGCTGTGACCCGCAGCAGGCGTTCGAGGTGCGAGACGCACTCGTGCAAGCGGTGGAGATGCTGCCCGCTCCCGAGCCTGTCGTGCCAGAGCACCAGCGGATTCACGACGAGCGCGTCAAGAACGCCAGGGCAGATCGTGGCTACTTCACGGATGCCCAGCTTGCCGACTTTGCACAAAGAGGCGAAGCAGCCTGGCACGGAGCAGGATGGAGCCGTCCACAGAAGCAGGTGGTTGCAGATGACTGAATCGACCGACATGAACAGCCTGATCCGCCGCGCCGCAGGACGCGAGGACGCTCCAACCACTGACGAAGGCGGAGAGGCAGCGCCACCTGCTCACTCCTATGCGGGCAAGGCAGACGGAGGTGAGGGAGGCGCACGCAACCCGCCGGCGGACGACATGAACGTCCTGCTTCGTCGTGCGACGGGACGGCCAGGAAACGTCGATGAGCATGGGCGCGCATGGGCGTGACGGTCGAGACCACCACAGAGCGCCTGCGTCGCTCCCCATCTCTCTCGTCGAGCGGGCGTCGCCCCTATGTTCCATCGTCCTCGATTTCGGGCGTGAGATCGCCTGTTTCAAGGCGTCAAGCTTCGCTGCCGGTGATGCGTTGAACGACGCCCCTCACGTCGTCTTCTCCGCCTACGGCGAAATCGAGGATGTCGCTGTACCTCCGGGTGGCGCTGTCTTTTTCCTCGACCCTGACGCCTTCCAGGCGCTGTTCGGAGTTGAGTACGCGGAAGAGGTCGTGCGCACATGGAAGAGGGAGGGCACCTTCGAACCAGTGACAGACGACCTTGCACGCGCGATCGAAGCAGGTCGTGCCTCGCTTCATGGGTCAGGAACCGCAGACGACCCCTACTACGTCGAGGTAGAGAGAGGAGGCACCTAATGGGACTTATCCGTGCGGTATCACGTTCCGCGCGTCGTGGTCGGAATCGTCGCGGCGGTTGGCGTTGGGACCTGGTGTTCAACATCATCCCCGAGGTCATCGCAGCCGTTGAGGAGAACGCTGTGGATGCTGTGGCAGAGACAGCGGCGGACATTGCGCGTGATGCGCAGGCGCGAGCTCCTGTGCAGTCTGGTGCTCTGCGCGCGTCGATCGTCGAGACCACGAACGGCAAGGAGGGCGAGGTGTCCGCAGGCGCTGAGTACGCAGCATTCGTCGAGTACGGCACCTACAAGATGGGCGCCCAACCGTTCCTCTACCCCGCTGTCATGGCGAACGAGGAGAAGTTCACGGACAGAGTAGGGAAGGGTTGGCTTGCCGACTTCTAAACGAGCATTGCGGTTGATTATCGGCCATGTCTCTACCGACAATGTTGTTGTCCGAACAGCCGACAACAAGGAGGAGTCATGGCAACGTCAACGACCAAGAAGTGCACGCGCTGCTCAAAGCGGCGCAAGCTCGATCTGTTCTACAAGGACAAGCACATGAAGGACGGCCTCTCGTCCTGGTGCAAGGCCTGCACGAAGGAGTACGATCGCGCCTACGCAGAGCGCAAGAAGGCTGAGGCGTCGTGAAGGCAGCGACCTACACACGCGTCTCGACAGAGGAGCAGGCAGATTCTGGGACCTCTCTAGAGACACAGCGCGAGCAGGCGTGTGCCTATGTGACGTCGCGTGGCTGGTTGCTTGCGCACGAGTTCGTCGATGCGGGCGTCTCTGGCACCAAGGCAGAAGCGCAACGGCCAGGCCTCCGCGCGCTCATGGACGCTGTGCGCTCGGGCGAGGTCGAGGTCGTCGTCGTCACGAAGGTCGACCGCTTCTCCCGTTCGATGGCTCAGTTCGCCCAGGCTGTCGAAGAACTCGACACCCTCGGCGTCAAGTTCGTTTCTGTCTCCGAAGGGTTCGACTCGACGACTCTGACGGGCCAGCTCCTGCGCAACATCCTCGCCTCGTTCGCAGCCTTCGAGCACGGTCGCATCACAGAACGGATGACGGAAGGCAAGCGCGCTGTGAAGGCGCAGGGATTCTGGACAGGAGGCCGCGTTCCCTTCGGGCTCAAGCCCGTACAGGACGGAGCGCACAAGCGTCTCGTCCTCGATGAGGTCAACTCAGAGACCATCAGGCTAGCCGCGTCTCTTCTCGTCGATCAGGGGTGTTCAACGCAGGAAACAGCAGAGCGCCTGAACGCATTAGGCCGTCCTACTGCAAAGGGCAAGCGGTGGAACAACATGCTCCTCCGCCATACGATGTCTCGTCCGATCATGGTGCCGCTGCTTCTCGACGAGGATCGCTTTGCCCAGGTGCAGGAGGTACTCGCGCAGACGAGCCAGGTGTTCCGTGGGCGCGATCAGTGCTACCCGCTCTCGCTTCGGATCTACGGCCTCTGCGGCGCGCGGTACCACGGTGTGTTTCGTCGCGACATCTCAACTCGCTTCTACTCCTGCAACAACAAGCGCTGGGACAACAGAGACACGCGCTGCGACGACGCCGTGATCCGAGCGGACGACATTGAGGTTGTCGTCTGGGAACAGGTCTGCGACCTGTTGTCGCGCCCAGAGCGCCTCGTCGCACTCGCTGAGAGTTACCTCGGCCTACGCGGGCAGCAGATCGAGGTTGAACGCGACGAGTATGAGGAGGCAAAAAAGAAGGTCACGGAACTCGATCTCGCGATCAAGAACCTCCTCGTGACATCAGCACGTGCAGGTCTGGCACCTGCGGACATCGAATCGGCGGTACTTGATCTAACGCATGAGCGGGAAGCGCTCTCTCGTCACCTCGCGATGATCGAGGGGTGGAGGACGGAGTCGCAGCACACCTCCTCGAGGATGCGACGCCTCTGGGAACTCGCAGAACTCGCGCATCAACGCCTGCCGAACATGTCCCAGCAAGAGCAGAAGCAGGTTCTCGAACTGCTCGACGTGCGGGTGACGATCCTCAAGCACGCGCGCAAGACGGCAGGGCATCGCGTCCTCGAACCTGCACAGATCAGGATCGAAGGAGTCGTCAACGATCAGGTGCTACTTAGCGCCGACGAGACGACACGTCATATCGCGCAACCACCGTCTCTACAGTAACCAGCATGCGAGCAGCCTTACGGCCACGGTCGTTCGTCCGGGTTGCGGGCCGTGATGCCGAGGATTACCTGAACAGGATGGTCTCCAATGACGTCGCCGCGCTCGACCCCGGCGAGTCCTGTGATGCCCTCCTCCTGACCGCTAAGGCGCGCGTCATCGCACCGCTCCGCGTCCTGCGGCGCGGACCTGAGGACTTCCTCCTGCTCACCGAGCCCGAGCTCGGCGAGCGGGTACGCGCGGAGCTCGTTCGCCTTCGCTTCGCTGCAAGGGTCGACATCGAGCTGGAGGAGCACCAGTCGCACGTCGTGCTCGGCGGGGAAACGGGAATTCCGACGCGCGACTACGGGGTGGCGGCGGTCGAGGTTCTGGACGAACGCCCGGACGCCGACCCTCTCTCGCAGGCGGAGCTCGAGCTGCTGCGGATCCAGGCGGGCACACCCGCCTGGAGGAAGGAGATCGACGACCGAGTGCTGCCGGCCGAGGCGGGCTTGACCGAGCGGGCAGTCAGCTTCACGAAGGGATGCTATCCGGGCCAGGAGCCGATCGCGCGACTGCACTACCGTGGGCGAGCGAACCGCAGCCTGCGCGTGCTCGAGTTGGAGGGGGCGGAGCTGCCACCGTACGACGCCGAGCTCGAGCTCGACGGGAAGGTCGTCGGACGCGTAACGAGCGCGGCGCCGACGCCGACGGGAATCCTCGCGCTCGGTTACGTCAGGCGCGAGGTGCCGCCCGAGGCCGAGCTCCGGCTCGGCGCGCGTTCCGCCAGGCAGCTTCGCTGACGGCACTCCCTACGGTGAATCGCGGTCTGCCTTTCTTGCAAGACTCGCGGCCAACGCGCCGAGCAGGATTGCCCCCACTGCAGGGATGAAGAACCGAAGCTGCGAGTGCCAGTCGACCAGGGCATCGAAGGCGGTGTTGTCCTGGATCATCGTCCACCCCACGAACGCGAGGGGCGGTATGCAGACGCGGACGTAGTCGGCGTCGTCCCAGTCCTTCTTCGTCCCGAAGACGTAGAGGACGATCCCGAGCACGAGCAACACGAAGAACGCGATCTGGAGGCTTCCGCGCTCGGTGATCGTCCAGATCGCCTGGTCTTTGCCGTTGTCCTCCGTCTGAGTGAACAGGGCGAGCGCAAGCGCGTGTAGACCCAGCAGCTCCGCCGGGACGAGCGCCGCCAGTGCGTCGACGTAGGTCTTCTGGCCCGGCGGGCTCTCATCCATGCTCGTCCGCGAAGGCGCCTCCTTGCGCCTCCGCGTGAGCCCTGCGTACACGAGCGTGCTCATCGCGGCCATCCTAATCCGCACGGATGCCCGAGTCGTCCGGAAGCGCTCTTCACCGGACCGCCCGTTTGCCACCGCCACAGCAGGGTATTTGTCGAGAACGGGGGACGGTCGTCTTGGTGCCGGGGACGACGCGCATCCCTTTCCCAAAGAAGGAGGGAGGATGACAATGACGAGAAAGCTGCTGACGGCCATGCTCGTCGCGCTCATTGCGTTCGCTGTAGCCGGTGCTTCCACCGCCAAGGACCGGCCGTTCAGCTCCGCCAACCTGATCGCCATGAAGTGGGGACCGGCACCCGAGGCCCGTGACACGGGCGGCGCTGCCGGCAACACCGATCCCGGCGGTCAGTTCTCGAAGGAGCAGATCGAGCGCTTCCGGTGCACGAGCTCGGGCAACCCGCTCGCATGGGTCGACATGAGCTGCAACACGACCGAGTACAACCAGGACTGGAACCCGGACAACGAGATTGCAGTCGCGGTCAATCCGAAGAACCCCGATCACGTGGTCGCCGGGTCGAACGACTACTTCTACCGCTTCAACAACTCGACGGGGGCCCGGCAGGCGATCGTACCGACGGGCTTCTTCACCTCGACCGACGGCGGAGCGAGCTGGGTCGACGGTCAGATCCCGCTCCGATCCGGTAACGGCGCAGGTGATCCGTCGCCGGCCTTCGTCGGCCGCGATTCCAGCTCGAACCCGCGCCAGAGCACCGTGCTGATGGCGCAGCTCGAGAACACCGGCGGCCAGGGTGGCTGCTGCGTCTCCCAGGGTGACGTGGCCGTCAGCCGCTCGACCGACGGCGGCTTCACCTGGAGCCAGCCGATCACCGTCTTCAAGGGCCAGGGCACCGGCATCGGCCCCGCCAACGGCGCCACCTTCTTCGACAAGGAATGGCTGACCGTCAACAACTACCCGGGCACGCCGTCCTACGGGCGCGCGGTGGTCACGGCGACCCGGTTTCTCAATGGGCCGCACGGCTCGTATGCGGAATCACCGATCTGGATGAGCTACTCGGATGACGGCGGACGCACCTGGTCGGAGCCGACGGAGATCTCGGGCTCGAACCCCGCCTACTGCACCTACCAGGAGACGGGCGGCGCCAACGAGTGCGACGAGGATCAGTTCTCGATCCCGGAGTTCGGGCCGGATGGAACGCTGTACGTCCACTTCCTGAATTTCCAGCACCGGGCAGCCTGGGAGGTCGAGTTCGACTTCGACTCCCAGATCATGGTCGTGAAGGCACCCCCGACGGCGGGTCGGCCCCAGTTCGGTGCCCCTGTGCACGCCGTCGACCTCGAGGACGGCCTCAGCGACATGCCGTACTCGGTGATCGGCCGCCAGACGGTCTGGGGTCATCAGATCCGCTGGACGGCGGCGGGCACCATCTCGGTGAATCCGCGCGACCCGCGCAACCTGACCGTCGTCTGGGCCGACCGCGGCACGCCGAATCCGAATGCCGAGGAGGAGTGCTTCTTCTCGGCGCCCGGCGAGCCTCCGGACTACGATCCGTGCGACGCAGGACCCGGCTCGGACACGGACGTTTACTACTCGACGTCGACAGACGGGGGAGTCACGTGGTCACCGAGGCAGGCGTTCGACGACGCGGCCGGACACCAATGGTTCCCGTGGGCAGACCACAAGTCGGACGGCACGCTCGCAGTCGCATGGGACGAGGACGTCCAGGCTGCCGGCGGCACGAGCCCTGTCAACGACCAGTTCGTCCACGTGCTCAAGCTCGGCGCAGGGGGAACCAAGCAGCCGCTGGGCCCGCAAGAGCAGATCGACATCTCGGTCACGCACTGGGCGGGTCAGTACGTCCCGCAGTCGCGCTGGCCGACCGTGTGCGGCCCCGTCGGATACTCCGATCCTCCCATCGTGGATGCCGAGGGCAAGGACTGCAACGTCTTCCACGGCGACTACACGGGGCTCGCGGTCGACTCGCGTGACCGCGTGCATGTGGTCTGGACAGGCCTCAACCGGCTCGAGACGTCGTCTCAGCGCGATCCGTATACGGGCGGGCTGCACGACGGCTACGCGCAGGACGCCATGTACGCGCGTCGCTAGCCGGGCGGGCGACATTCGGTGAGATCGCAGGGGGCCGGCCGCAAGGCAGGCCCCCTGTGTCTAGTCGCCGCTACGAGCAGCCTTCGACGACGATCGCGACAGCCGAACCTCCCCATGGATCAGAGAAGAGCACGCGCCCACTGGGCATCTCCCGGTCTCGACAAGCAGTGCGCCCGGCAAGATTCGAACTTGCGACCTCTGCCTGTGTTCGAGTCCTAGCGCGAACCGAAGGCACGGATCTGCGCCCAGTCTGCGTCCGTGACCTGGAGGTGCACGTATGTCTTCCTCAGGACGCTCACCGACGTACCGACTTGACGCGAGAGCTTCTCCATCGCGAGTTCGTTGCTGCCGTAGTCGCTGATCCAGTTCGTGCAGTAGCTGTGCTTGGCGACGTGAGCGGTGACGCGGATCGCGATCCCGGCTGCCTCGCGAGCACGTTCGAGGACGTTGTTGATTGTCTTGGGCGTGATTGGCGCGAGCGGATTCTCCGTGCGGCTGAACCCGCGTCCGGCACTGTCCCAGAGCAACGGCCAGTGCGACCTTGGCTGGTTCTCGGCGCGGCTGGCCTCGATGTACTGCGTGAGTGCGTCCGGGAGCCAGACGACCCTCGCTGTGTGGGTCTTCGAGTCGGGGATCAGCCAGCGGTAGATCCCCTCGTCGGTCTTCGTCACGTCCTGCCAGGTAGCTGCGCATGCTTCGCTAACGCGGCAGCCGGTGTAGAACAGCCACGCGGCGGCGAACCGGTAGCGATACTCGGGGATTCGCGGAAATGAGTGCGTGGATGTCGCTCCATTCCAGCCAGTCAACGCGGGCTGAACCGGCGCGGAACGGCTCGATGGCAGAGGAGAGATCGATGCGCGTGTAGCCGCGCTCGCGGGCGAAGCGGAGGAAGCCGCGAGAGGCCTTCGAGACGCGGTGCTTCGTCGCCTGGGCTCCATCTTCGACGCGCTGGGCGAACCAGGCTGCGACCTCCTCGTGTGTGAGCGTGTCGAACTTCCGGTTGCGGAAATAGGTCGCGAACGGCTGCCCGAGCGGCTTCTTGGTTCCGCGCTCGCTCCCGAGGAAGATGCCGCTGTAGCTCGCGCGTGTCTTCGCTTCGCGCGCAGCCTTCGTCAAGAGAAACTCTCGGACGGCGTCGATGACGTAAGGCGAACGGCGCCGCTGACTCATCCGGAACGCCCCAAGTAGTGTCGAGGCTTGCGTTGTCGAGGCAGATCGGACGACGGGGCACCGGCTGTGCTGCGGCCGCCGCGTCGGGATGCTTCTCGCCCGGAGCGATGGCGTCTGGAAGCCCGCCTCGATCGACGAGTTCGACGCAGAGACACTCCGGCAGGGCGCTCG
>Ga0208612_1000632_pt1 | contig 14808 bp, 16 predicted proteins | sample AntDryMetagUQ889_FD_188089 | JGI IMG/M metagenome (GOLD analysis project Ga0208612, IMG submission 188089) | Polar desert microbial communities from Antarctic Dry Valleys - UQ889 (SPAdes) | ecosystem: Environmental > Terrestrial > Soil > Desert | place: Antarctic Dry Valleys | collected 2008-12-31 | reverse complement strand
ATGAGCGCCGGTGCCTGCCCGCGGCCGAACGGGCCACTACCGCCCGAGGGCGAGCTGCTGGTAGGCAATCGACGCGAAGGAGAGCCGGTGGATCGGCGAGACTCCGTGGGTGGCGATGGCGGCCCGGTGCTCGGGCGTCGAATAGCCGACGTTGCCCGCGAAGTCCCAGCCCGGATGCCGTTCTTCGGCCCGGTGCATGTAGCGATCGCGGGTCACCTTGGCGATCACCGAGGCGGCGGCGATGGCCGCGCTGCGCCCGTCACCGCCCACCACCGCCCTCTGCTCGTGGCCGAAGTCGGCGACCCGGAACCCATCGACCAGGCAGAGGGCTCCGTCACACGCGACCCCGGCGAGCGCGCTGCGGAGTGCCTCGAGATTCGTGCGGTGCAGTCCCCGCGCGTCGATCCCTCGCGCACACCGAACGATCACCTTCGCACGAGCCGCCGCCCGCAGGACGAGGGGATAGAGCTCCTCGCGGGAGACCTCGGTGTGCTGCTTGGAGTCATCGAGCCGCGCGAGGGCGCGGCGGTCGCCGAGGGTCAGGCGATCGAGATCGAAGAGCACCCCCGCCGCCACCAGCGGACCGGCCAGGCAGCCGCGACCCGCCTCGTCCGCGCCCGCCACGAAGCGCTGTCCCAGCGCGCGGTCGAAGGCGAAGAGCCGGCGGCCACGGGGCCCTCTCCGTGGCCTGGACGCCCGCTCAGAGCGGTCCGATGCGCCGGGGGGGCCAGTACGTGAAGAAGGCGTTCCCGATGATCCAGTCCTCTGGGACTGGCCCCCACTCACGGCTATCTGCGCTCTGCCCACGGTTGTCGCCCATCATAAAAAAGTGCCCGGGCGGAATCGTGACCTCCCTGTCGTACTCGGGGCACTCGCAGTCCTGGGCGAACGGCTCGTCCTGGCGCCTTCCGTTGATGTACACGTCCCCGTCGCGCACCTTGATCCGGTCGCCCGGCGCCCCGACCACGCGCTTGATGAAGTTGGCGTCCGAGCGCGTGCGGGTCGGACGCGGGCAGACCGAGTCCGGGGCCCGGTCCTCGGCGCCGCACCTGCTCGGCTGCTCGTCGGCCCCGGCCGGTGGCTTGAACACGACGACGTCACCGCGATCGGGGGAGCTGAAGTGTCCGGAGACCCGATCCACCAGCACGCGCTGGCCGATGGCGAGCGTCGGCACCATCGACTCGCTCGGGATGCGGAACGGCTTGATGAGGAACGCCTGTATCACGAAGGCGAGGGCCACCGCGACGGCCACGATCGCCACGAGCTCGACGAGCGAGCTCGAGTCGGCGCTTTTCTCGCGGCTCGCTACCGACACGGCGCGGGCGGGCGCTTCACGCGGGGCGCGAGGCGCTCTCGTCCGCGGCGGCCACCCCAGGATCGGGCGCCTGCTCTTCGCCTGCCGCAGGCTCGGACTCCTCCGTGCTCGGAGGCTCGGCGGCGGCCTGGGAGGAGCCGTTCGCGTCCCGGGCCGCGGCCGCCCTGGCCGCACGCGTCGAGGCCGGGCCGCCATCCCGGCGCTCGCGGACACGAGCCCGCCGGCCGACCCGACCACGCAGGTAGTAGAGCTTGGCCCGGCGCACGTCCCCTCGGCTGGCCACCTCGATCTGCTCGATCTTCGGGGAATGCACCGGGAACGTGCGCTCGACCCCTACGCCGAAGGACTGCTTGCGGACGGTGAAGGTCTCACGCGCACCGCTTCCCTGACGCTTGATGACGACGCCCTCGAACACCTGGGTCCGGCGCCGCGTGCCTTCCACGACCTGGAAGTGGACGCGGACGCGGTCACCCGCGTCGAAGTCGGGAACCGACCGCAACTGGGCACGCTCGAGGCTTTCGATGACACCATTCACGACAAAGGAAACGTGCCGGGACGGGGCCCTGGGCGCGGCAGCCCATGGTAGCGGGGGCGCGAGGGCCGCCGACGGGAGCCCTCCCGGCTTCCGCGACCGTGCCGCCCCGTCCGGGGCGCGATCACGACTACTCGGGATGCTGGCGACGCGTGCGGTCACGGCGCCCGCGACTCTGCGCCAGACGCCAGTCGCGGATCCGTGCGTGGTCTCCGGAAAGCAGGATCTCGGGCACCTCGTGGCCTCGCCACCGTGCAGGCCGCGTGTAGTGCGGATACTCCGGCGCGCCTTCGAGCGCCGGAGAGAACGACTCCTCGAGCGCGCTCTCGACGTGCCCGAGCGACCCCGGAAGCTTGCGCGTGACCGCGTCGCACACGACCATCGCCGCGAGCTCTCCGCCGGACAGGACGTAGGGTCCGATGGAGAGGGTGTCCGTGGCGAGGACCTCGCTGACGCGCTCGTCGAAGCCCTCGTAGCGGCCACAGAGCAGGGTGAGATGCTCCTCGGACGCCAGCTCGGCCGCCGCAGCATCGTCGAAGCGCCGTCCTCCCGCCGCCAGGGCCACCACACGACGGCCGGTAGAGCGGGCGAGTGGGTCCTCGCCGTACACGTCCCTCAGCGCCGCCTCGACGACGTCGACGCGGATGACCATGCCCGCCCCTCCGCCGTACGGGGTGTCGTCCACCCGGCCGGCCCGCAGGGGCGTGAACCGGCGCAGGTCGAAGATCGACACCTCGGTGCCGTGGGCCCGCGCGTTGCGGACGTGGCGCTGGTCGAGGAACCACTCGAACCACGCCGGGAACAGCGTGAACACGTCGATCCTCAGCGCTCGGCGCTCCCGGGCGGCCCGGACTCGAGCCCGAGGAAGGCACGGTCGACCTCGACGATCCCCGCCGCGAGGTCCACCCGGCGGACGGCGTCAGCCACGAGGGGTACGAGCATCCCGTCCTCTCCCACCTCGAGCAGGTCGCACGAGGGCGCAGCGATCACCGCGTGGACCTCTCCGAGGCCCTCGACCCGGCAGCCGATCAGATCCTCGACCAGCCATTCGCCCGCTCCGAGCGGGCGGGCGGGGCCGTGCTCGTGCAACGGCTCGCCCCGGAGCGCGGCGGCGGCCTCGCGGTCGGAGACCCCGTCCAGACGCAGTATCGGCCGGCGCTCCTCACCCGCGCGCCGTTCCACGCGGCGCTCGCGGCCGGCGAGGATCAGGACGGCCCCCTCCGCGGGACTGTGAACGCAGTGGTCCAGATAGAAGGACCCGTCGCGACCGTGCGGGCGCCCCACGCGCCCGATCACATCCCCCTGGGCGCCCGCGCTCACTCCACGACGTCGACGAGCACGCGAGTGCCGTCCCGGGTACCGCACGCCCGCATCACCGTGCGAAGCGCTGCCACCGTGCGGCCCCCGCGACCGATGACCTTGCCCGCGTCATCGGGAGCCACCCGCAGTTCGAGGACGACCGTGCCGTCATCCTCGTCGTAGCCCTCGACCGACACCTTCTCGGGCTCGTCCACGAGCGAGGCGGCGAGAAGCTCGAGAAGGTCCTCCACGGACAGGGCGCCTAAGCGTTGTCCTCGGCCTGGGGTGCGCCGGCCGCCGGGGCCTCCGCCGGGGGCGCCTCCTCGGCCGGGATCTCGGCGGCGGGGCCCGCTTCCCCGGCGGGCTCGTCCGGCGCCACGGGGGTGCCGTCCTCCGCTGCTGCGGGGGTGGCGGGCTCGGCCTCGGGGGCGTCGTCCGCCGTCGGCTCGGTGGTCGCGGTGCCCTCCTGCGCCGCGCTGTCGCCGTCGGGCGCGGCCACGCCATCGGCTGCGGCCCCATTACCGGCGCTCTCTGCGACGGCGGGCGGTGCCCCCCGGCTCGAGGCGCGGATGAGGCGCCTGACCGTGTCGCTCGGCTGGGCCCCGCGGTCGATCCAGTGGGAGATCCGCTCGTGGTCGAGCACGATCTCGGAGGGCTCGCGCTGGGGGTTGTACCGGCCCACGGTCTCGATCACGCGGCCGTCACGGGGCGAGCGCTGGTCGGCGACGACCACACGCCACACCGGGTTCCTACGGCTGCCCACACGGGTCAGCCTGACGCGCACGGACACGCTCAGATCTCCTCGGTCGCTCTCACGGCCGGCCTACGTTAGCGGCCGGTGAGCTGCCCCAGCGAGGGCATGCGACCGGAGGAGAGCTGCCGCATCATCTTCTGCATCTGGCCGAACTGCTTGACGAGCTGGTTGACGGCCTGGACGTTCGTGCCCGAGCCCCGGGCCACCCGCCGGCGACGTGACCCGTTCAGCAGCGAGGGGTTCGCCCTCTCCTCCGGGGTCATCGAGGTGATGATGGCCTGAACCCGGTCGAGCTCGCGGTCGTCGATGTTGATGCCGTTCAGCTGCTGACCCATGCCGGGGATCATCTTCAGCAGCGACCCGAGCGGACCCATGCCCCGGAGCTGCTTGAGCTGCTCGAGGAAGTCGTCGAAGGTGAACTCCTGCCGGCGGATCTTTCGCTCGAGCTCCTCCGCCCGTCCCTCGTCGAACTGGCGCTCGGCCTTCTCGACCAGCGTGAGCACGTCGCCCATGCCGAGGATGCGCTGGGCCATGCGGTCGGGGTGGAAGCGCTCGAAGGCGTCGAGCTTCTCCCCCGTCGAGGCGTAGAGGATCGGCTTGCCGGTCACCGCCTTGACCGAGAGCGCCGCGCCGCCGCGGGCGTCGCCGTCGAGCTTCGAGAGGATGACGCCGTCGAAGTCGGCGGTCTGCGCGAAGGCCTGGGCCACCCCGACCGCGTCCTGGCCGGTCATGGCGTCGACGACCAGCAGCACGTTGTGGGGCTTGGTGCCCTTCTTGATGCGCGCGAGCTCGGCCATCAGCGCCTCGTCCACGTGGAGGCGGCCGGAGGTGTCGACGATCAGCACGTCGCGCCCCTCGGAGCGCGCCCGGCCGAGGGCCCACTCGGCGATGTCGACGGGGTCGCGATCGGTCCCCTGCTCGTAGACCGTTGCTCCGGCCTGCGCGCCCACCCGCACGAGCTGGTCGACGGCGGCCGGGCGGTAGACGTCGCAGGCGGCGAGGGCCACGTTCTTGCCGTGCTCCTCGCGCAGGTGGCGCGCGAGCTTGGCGCAGGCGGTGGTCTTGCCCGAGCCCTGGAGGCCGGCCATCAGAACCACGGTCGGCGGCCGCGAGGCGAACACGAGGTCGCGCCCGGCGCCGCCCATCAGCGTGGTGAGCTCCTCGTCCACCAGCTTCACGACCTGCTGGCCGGGGTTCAGCGCACCGAGCACCTCGGCGCCCTGCGCGCGCTCCTTGACCTGCGCGGTGAAGCGCTTGACCACCTGGAAGTTGACGTCGGCCTCGAGCAGTGCGAGGCGGATCGCCCGCATGGCCTTCGCGACGTCGTCCTCGGAGAGCGTGCCCCGGGAGCGGACGTCGGAGAGGGCGGCCTGGAGGCGGTCGGAGAGCGTGTCGAACATGCGCGTTCGAGGCTAGCCGGACGCGGCCTCGAGCGCCCCGAGCACGTCGGCGAGGAGATCGTCGGGGCCCTCGCATCCCGCGGAGAACCGGATCAGGCCCTCGGGCACGTCGTCGCCGCCCCAGCGCCCGCGGCGCTCGGCCGTGGAGTGGACGCCACCGAACGACGTGGCCTCGGCCACGATCCGCAGCTCCGCCAGGAAGCGCTCGGCGGTCGCGCGATCGGGCAGGGTGAAGGTGAGCACGGTGCCGAAGCCCTCCATCTGGCGCGCGGCGAGCCGGTGGGCCGGGTCGTCTCGAAGTCCCGGGTAGCGCACCCCGGAGACCTCGGGGCGCTTCGAGAGCGCGCTCGCGAGAGCGAGGGCGTTCTCCTGCTGACTCGCCAGGCGCAGCGCGAGCGTCGCCAGGGAGCGGTGCGCCAGCCAGGCCTCGAAGGGGCCGGGGATCGCCCCGGAGAGCGCGCGCCACTCGCGCAGCGTCTGAGCACGGGCCGGGTCGCGCGTCGCGACGTGCCCCAGCACGAGATCGGCGTGGCCGGTCATCGCCTTGGTGTCGCTGGTGACCGAGTAGTCGGCACCGAGCTCGAGTGGCCGCTGCTGGAGCGGCGTGGCCAGCGTGTCGTCCACGGCGACGAGGGCTCCGCGTGCGTGCGCGGCGTCGGACACGGCCGCGACGTCGATCACGTCGAGGCCGGGGTTGGTCGGAGTCTCGAGCCAGACGAGGGACGCGCCTTCGAGCGCCGCTCCGTCGACGCACGCGCGCTCGAGGACGCCGCCGGCGGTGGTCAGCGCGCGCACCTCGACGCCCCGCGGGGCGATGTGCGAGTCGACGAGTCCGCGCAGGCCCATGTAGGCGTCTGAGGGCATCACGAGCACGTCGCCGGGGAAGAGGATCGGCAGGAGCACCGCCGAGGCAGCCGCCATGCCGGAGCCGAAGAGGACGGCCTCACCGCCCTCGAGCTCCCCGAGTGCCCGTTCGTACGCCGACCAGGTGGGATTGCCGTAGCGCCCGTAGACGTGAGACGAGCCGTCGGGATCGCCGGCGAGGTGGAACGGCGCGGCGAACGTGGGGCCCGGGAGGAAGGCCTGGCCCTGGCTCTCGGGCGGGAGCCCGGCGTGGACGGCCCGGGTCGAGGGTCCAGGCGGACGGGCGCCCTCACCGCGGCCGGGCGGGTGCTCGCCCTCGCCACGGGCGGGCGTCATCGGCTAGGCCTCGAGCAGCGCGCTGGCGAAGTCGTCGGGGTCGAAGGGCCGCAGGTCCTCGAGGGCCTCCCCCACCCCGATGAGCTTCACCGGCAGGCCGAGCTCCTGGGCGATGGCCAGCGCGATGCCGCCCTTCGCGGTGCCGTCGAGCTTGGTGAGGACGATCCCGGAGACGTCGACGGCCTCCCGGAAGAGCAGAGCCTGGCGCAGGCCGTTCTGGCCGGTGGTGGCGTCGATGGTGAGCAGGGTCTCGTGCGGGGCGTCGGGGATCTGCTTGGCGATGACCCGGCGGACCTTGGCCAGCTCCTCCATGAGGTGGGACTGCGTGTGGAGGCGGCCGGCCGTGTCGCAGATCACCACGTCGTGGCCGCGGGCGCGGGCGGCGGCGACCGCGTCGTAGGCCACCGCCCCGGGATCGGATCCCGGGGCGGCGCGGACCACGTCGCATCCGGCGCGCTCGCCCCACGCCACCAGTTGCTCGACCGCCGCGGCCCGGAAGGTGTCGCCGGCGGCGAGCAACACGGAGCGGCCGAGCTCGCGCTGGAGGTGCCAGGCCATCTTCCCGATCGTCGTGGTCTTGCCGGTGCCGTTGACCCCGACCATGAGGATCACGGTGGGCGAGTGCCTCAGGTCGATCGTGTCGGGCTCGGCCCGGGCGGCGTCGGCGAGGAGCTCCTTGAGGCGGCGGGTGAGGTCGGGACCGCCGGCGAGCTCACCGGCGTCGGCCTCGGTCTCGAGGCGCTCGACGATGCGGGCGGTGGTGGACGCCCCCACGTCGGCGTAGATCAGCATCTCCTCGAGCCGCTCCCACGACTCCTCGTCGAGGGACTGGAAGACCGTGGCCTGGAGCTCGGCGCCGAGCGCCTGACGGCTCTTCGCCAGGTTCTCGCGGAGGCGGACGAAGAAGCCGCTGCGGCGTCCGGACTCGGGCTCGGCGGACTCGGGCGCCGGGGCCTCGGAGTCGGTGAGGAAGAGCTCGGGCCAGGTGCGCGCCATGGCCGCGGCGAGGATAGGCGGCGCTACGCCGCCGCGGCCGGCGAACGTCCCGGCAGCCGCCGCGAGACCACCTTGGAGACGCCGTCGGCGCCCATGCTCACCCCGTAGAGGCAGTCCGCGGCGTCCATCGTGCGCTTCTGGTGGGTGACGACGATGAACTGGGCGCGGTCGGAGAAGCGGCGCAGAAGATCGAGGAAGCGCCCGATGTTGAGGTCGTCGAGCGCGGCCTCGACCTCGTCGAGCACGTAGAACGGGCACGGCCGAGCGAGGAAGACCGCGAACAGAAAGGCCAGCGCGACCAGCGACTTCTCGCCGCCCGAAAGGAGCGACAGCCGCTTCATCGACTTGCCGGCGGGCGTGACCTCCACCTCGACCCCGGGCTCGACCGTGGACGGAGCGCCGGTGCCGTCGGCGCCGGCGTCCCGGTCGGTCGGCGCCGCCGCGTCGTCGCCCTCCAGCCCTCCGTCGACCGCGCGCGGGCCTTCCGGCGAGACCAGCCGCAACCGTCCCCGACCCCCGGGGAAGAGCTGCTCGACGACCTCCTCGAAATTCCGCGCCGCGGCCTGGAAGGTCTCGTCGAAGGCGCTGCGAATGCGGCGGTCGAGGTCGGCGATCAGGTCCGAGAGCTCGGCCATCGCCGCCTCGAGATCCTCTCGTTGGGCCTCGAGCTCCTCGACGTGGGCCACCGCCTCCTCGTACTCGGCCTGCGCCAGCGGGTTCACCGGTCCGAGCGCCTCGCGCCGGCGCCCGAGGCGCTCGATCGTCACCTTGAGCTCGGCCTGGCGCTCGGCGCTCAGCTGCGTCCCGTCCGGCACCTCGTCGGCGGGGTACTCGAGCCGTCCCGCGATCGACTCGAGCTCGCTGGTCGCCTCGTGACACCGGTCGCGAGAGCGCTCGAGCTCCACGTCCGCGCGGGTGAGCGCCTCGCCGGCGAGGCTCATCGCCGCTCGGGCCTCGGCCTCCTCGGCGGCGCACTCGCGGAGCCGCCCGGCGGTCTCCTCGGCGGCGGCCGAGCCCTCGGCCAGCTCGGCCTCGAGGCGCTCGCGATGGGCGTCCAGAGCCTCGGCCGCCGCGGTCAGGGCCCTACCGGCCCGCTCCGCCCGGACGACCACGCCCTCCTCGTGGGCCGCTCGTGCCGAGAGCCGCGCGATGCGTCCCGCGCGCTCGCGCCACTCGCGCTCGGCTCGCTCGAGCAGCCGGACCTCGGCGCGCAGCTCGGCGGTCAGCTCGGCTCGCCGAACCGCCGACGGACCCTCGTCGGGCGCCTCGCGGCGCGTGGCAAGTCGGCGGTCGAGGCGCCGGAGCTCCTCGACGGCGGAGTCCTCCTTGCGGCGGGCGGCGCGCGCGGCGGCCTCGGCGTCGGCCCGGACGGCGTCCGCGCGCTCGACGGCCTCGAGCGCCGCCGCCGCGGCGCCGCGGGCCTCATGCTCGGCTCCGGCCGCCCGCTCGGAGGCCGCAACCAACTCGTCGCGGCGCGAGAGCTGCTGGAGCATCCGTTCGCCCTCCGCAGCCGGCGAGCGGCGCAGCTCGCCCGTCGCCGGGAGGAACACCTCTCCCTCGCGGGTCACGGCCAGGCCGTCGAACCCCGGGTCGACCTCGGACAGCGACGAGACCACCCACACCCGGCCGAGCAGCCGCTCGGCCAGAGTGGCGTGCTCCTCGCCGACGATCAGCCGCTCGAGCAGAGGCTCCGCGCCGGGTGCGGGAGGATCGGTCGCGTCCGCCGGCGAGCGTTGGCCGCCACCCGACACGAGTGCGACGGCGCCCTCCTCTCCCGCGTCGTCCAGGAGGGCCTTGCCGTCAGCGACGGTCTCGACCAGGACCGCTCCGAGCAAGGGGCCGAGAGCGGCGCTGAGCGCCGTGCCGTATCCCGCCTGCGGCCGGACCGACTCGGCGAGCGCGCGCCCTTCCCCGCCGGCGCCCGTCGCGGCGCGCAGGTAGCGCAGGACGCCGGCGAGCTCGGCGCCCACATCGGCGGCGGCGCTGCGTGCTGACTCGATCTCGCGCTGCGCGAGCTGGTGCGCGCCCCGTGCGGCATCGGCCTCGGACTCCACACGCCGGAGGGCCACGCGGTGCTGCTCGACGGCGGCTCCCATCGCGGCGGCGTGCTCCTCCGCCGCCGAGCGATCCCCGGCCAGCTCCTCCAGCTCCCGCTCGAGCCGGAGCTCGCGGTCGGCCTCGAGCCCCGCGAGCTCCGCCTCGAGGGCCTGCACGCGCTCCTTCGACGGGCCGCCATCCTCCTCGTCCCCTCCGGACGGCTCCGCCCCGGCCGCCTCGAGACCGGCCAGCTCCGCGCGGCGCCGCTGCACGCCGTCCGCGGCGGAGCGCCCGATCTCCCGCACTCGCTCGGCGCGCATCCCCACGCGGTCGGCGGCCGATCGAGCCGCGAACGTGGCGGCCGAGCGCTTCTCGCGCTCGCGGGCGCGCGCCGCAAAGGCCTCCTCGGCCTCGCGCCGGCGCAAGGCCACCGCGGCGATCCGCCGCTCGACCTCCTTCCGCTCCGCGCGGGCGGCCGCGGCGGCCACCTCGGCCTCGACCAGCACCGCCGCGGCCGCCCGCGAGGCATCGACGGCCAGCTCGAGCCGGGCCTCGAGCTGGCCGCGCTCGAGTCGGGCGTGCTGCTCGGCGGCCTCGGCCTGGCGCTTGAGCGGCCGCAGGCGCGAGCGCGCCTCGCGCTCGACGTCGCGGGCGCGGGCCAGGTTCTGCTCGGCGCGGCGCAGCTTCAGCTCCGCCCGGTGGCGGCGCTTGCGGTGCTTGCCGAGCCCCGCCGCCTCCTCGATCAGCAGCCGCCGGTCGCGCGGACGCGAGTGGATGATCGACTCGATCCTCCCCTGGGAGACCACCGAGTGCATCTCCTTGCCGAGCCCGGTGTCCGAGAGCACCTCGAGCACGTCGACCAGGCGACAGCGGGCGCCGTTCAGCCGGTACTCGCCTTCGCCGGACCGATCGAGCCGGCGCAGCACCGAGACCTCCGAGTACTCGCTGGCGAGGTCGCCCCCGCCGTTGTCGATCACCACCTCGACCTCGGCCGCCGAGCGCGATGGCGTGCCCGCCGCGCCGGCGAAGATCACGTCCTGCATGCTCTGGCCACGGACGGCCAGCGGGCTCTGCTCGCCGAGCGCCCACAGCACCGCGTCGGTGATGTTGGACTTGCCGGAGCCGTTCGGGCCGACGACCACGGACACGCCCGGGGTGAACTCGAGCCGGGTGCGGTCCGGGAAGGACTTGAAGCCCTTGATGGTGAGCGAGCGAAGGTGCACCGTCGGCCCCGTCCTAGCCCGGGACCAGCTGGTCGAGGGCGCGGCGCGCGGCCTCCTGCTCGGCGCCCTTCTTGGTCCGACCCTCTCCCCGTCCCACCTCGCGACCACCGGCCACGGCCACGGCCACGAAGCGACGCGCGTGGGCCGGTCCCTCCTCCAGGTCGATCCGGTAGAGCACGACATCGCCGCTACGGGCGACCCGCTCCTGGAGGTCCGACTTGAAGTCCGTGGGAGCACGCAACGCCTCGTCGACCTGCCCGGCGAAGGCGGCGACCACCGCCGGGGCCACCCGCGCGTACCCGAACGCGAGGAACACCGCCCCGATCACAGCCTCACACACCGAGGCCAGCACGCGGTCGCTCTCGAGCAGCGTGGCCGCGGCGATGCCGGCTCGCTCGGGCGTCGCGGCCTCGAGGCGAGCGGGAAGGTCGAGCTCGCGCGCCACGTCGGCACACGCCTGGCGCGCCACCGCCTGCGCGCGGACCTTGGTGAGCTCTCCCGCGCCGTAGGTCTCGAAGCGGGGGAAGAGGTGCTCCGAGACGGCCAGCCCGAGCACCGAGTCACCGAGGAAGGCGAGGCGCTCGTAGGAAGCCGGCGGACGATCCGCCCACGACGCGTGGGTGAACGCGACCTCGGCGAGGTCCTCGGGGAGCTCCTCGAGCAGGGAGCGCAGGGCCGCCCCACCGGCTGGCGCGGGATCGCCCGTCATCCGGATGGCGAAGCTACCAGCGCCCGCGGCGGCACCGGCGCACACTGCCGCGGCCGGCTCCCATGCCAACCGACCTTGAGAGAGGGGCTACTCCTCGCCGGGGGAGGGCGGAGCGACTATCTCGCGGCCGGCGTAGTGCCCGCAGGTGGCGCAAACCCGGTGCGGGCGCTTGGCGGCGTGGCAGTGCGGGCACTCAGCCAGCGCCGGAGCGCCGATCTTGTGCTGCGAGCGGCGCTTGTTCGTGCGCGCGTGCGACTGCCTCTGCTTGGGGACCGCCATGAGCGGGCGAGTGTAGTCCGAGCCGGTGCTACTCGAATTCGATCTCGGAGAGCTTCGCCCAGCGCGGGTCGGGCGCCCGCTCGTGCGTGTGCTCGGCGTCCTCGTTCAGGCTCGCGCCGCACTCGGCGCAGATCCCTCGGCAGTCCTCGCGACATACGACCTGCGACGGCAGCGCCAGAACCAGCGCCTCGCGCGCGAACGACCGCACGTCGAGGTCGTCGCCGGCGACGTAGGGTGAGCGGAGCTCAGGGTCCTCTCCGCGTCCTTCCTGGTGGACCTCACGCGCGTCGACCTCGAAAGCTGCGCCCGAGGGCTCGAGGCAGCGCATGCAGGGGCCTTCGAGCTGCGCCTCGAAGCGCAGCCTCAGGGTGTAGCCCGAGCCGGTGCGCGCGACGTCGAGCCGGACGGGCAGGCGCGACGGCGCCGCCTGATAGCTCTCCCCTCCGAGGGTCAGAGGGTCGGTCTCGACCTCGAGGTCGAACCGCCTGGCCTCCCCCGACGAGAGTGCGAGCGCCCCGAGGTCGAACACGTCGGTGCGGCGGGACATGACCTTCGAGACTAGCCTCGCGCAGGGCCGGAACGGCAGGGTGCGGAGGCCTCCCAGCCGGGGCTAGGGCACTTCCGACGGCGCCTCGCCGGCCAGGCGCTCACGCCCCCGCTGCACCGCCTGCGTGAACTTCGAGAGGTTGACCTCGAGCGTGTTCAGGATGTCGTCGGCGTAGTCCTCGGCCCCCAGGCGAATCTCGCGCTCACGGGCGCGGGCGTCCTCGACGATCTCCTCCGCCTGACGCTCGGCCTGGCGCACCACCGTCTCCTCCGAGATCAGCCTCGACTGCTCGTCCTGGGACTCCTTGACGATGCGCTCGGCCTCGCGCTTGGCCTCGGCGAGCATCTCCTGGCGCTCCTTGACGATCCAGCGGGCCTGCTTGATCTCCTCGGGGATCGTGGCCCGCATCTGGTCGAGGATGTCGTAGATCTCCTCCTTGTCCACACGCACCTGGTCGGTGAGGGGCACCGGCTTGGCGTTGTGGATCTGGTCGTCGAGCTTGTCGATCAGGACGAGGACATCCATGTGGGCGAAACCTCAGTTCGTCTCAGGTCTGGTGTGGCGGGTGATCCATCAGCGCTTCAGGGCCTTGTGCAACGGACCCGACACGCCCTCGGGAACGAGGCCGGTCAGGTCGCCGTCGAAGGTGGCGAGCTCCTTGACCCCGCTCGAGCTCAGGAACGAGAACCTCGGCGAGGACATCATGTAGATGCTCTCGATGTCGGGGGCCATCTGGCGGTTGAGCTGGTTCATCTCGAACTCGTACTCGAAGTCCGAGATCGCTCGAAGTCCCTTGACGATAGCGTGAGCGCCGTTCTCACGTGCGAAGTGAACGATCAGCGTATCGAAGGTTTTCACCTGCACGTTGCCGAGTTCGGTGACCTCCGCCTCGATGAAGCCGCAGCGCTCCTCCGCGCTGAACAGGGTCTTCTGCTTGCGGACCGGCTGGTTCACGACGGCAACTATCACCTTCTCGAACACCGCCGCGGTGCGCTCGATGATGTCGAGGTGGCCGAAGGTGACCGGGTCATACGACCCCGGGCACACCACCGTTCCGGCCTTGTCAGGAGGCACGGTGGACGGCGATGCGGGTGTCGCCGTAGCGGCGCACGGTGACGACCGGGAAGTCGAGCTCGAGCGGCGCGCGGTTGTCGGATTCGGTCACTATGCGGGCATCTTCGGAGAGCACGGCCGGCAGCAGGGCCGACAGCGGGCCGGTCAGAGCAGCGGCGGAACTATAAGGCGGGTCGGCGAAGACGAGGTCGAAGGGGCCGGGTGCTCCTGGGGCACGGCGTCCCTCCAGGTAGTCGGCGGCGTCCGCGCAGAGAACCGGCGCCTCGATCTCGAGCGTCGCAAGGTTGGCCCTGATGGCGGCGACCGCGCGCCGATCCCGATCGACGAACACGGCCTCCGCGGCCCCACGCGAGAGCGCTTCGATGCCGAGCGCGCCCGAGCCGGCGTAGAGGTCGAGGACGCGCGCGCCGTCCACCGGACCGAGGATCGAGAACAGCGCCTCGCGCACGCGGTCTGCGGTGGGGCGCGTCCGGTGCCCGGCCGGCGCCTCGATGCGGCGGCCGCCGAGGCGCCCGGCGACGATCCTCACGCCGGGATCGGCTCGAGCTCTGGCCCGAACCGAGCGGCCACCGCGTCGCGCAGGAGGACGTGCTCGGGCGCATCCAGACGCGGGTCGTCGGCCAGCAGCTCGAGAGCCCGCCGGTGGGCCCGCTCGAGCAGCTCGACGTCCTCGGGCAGGCGCGCGAAGCGGAACTCCGGCAGCCCGCTCTGGCGGGTACCGAGCACCTCGCCGGCACCCCGCAGCTCGAGGTCGACCTCGGCCAGGCGGAAGCCGTCGCGCTCCTCGGCCAGCGCGCGCAGGCGCGGCAGCTCGGGATCGCCGAAGGCGATGCACACCGACGCGTGTCCGCCGCGCCCCACCCGGCCGCGGAGCTGATGCAGTTGGGAGAGGCCGTAGCGCTCGGCGGCCTCGATGAGCATCACCGAGGCGTTCGGCACGTCGATCCCCACCTCGATCACGCTCGTGGCCACGAGCACCGGAGCGTCTCCGGCGGCGAACGAGGCCATGGCCTCGGCCTTGCGCCGGGAGGACATCTGTCCGTGGATCAGCTCCACGCGCATGCCGCGGAACTCGGTGAGGGCCAGGCGGTCGCGCTCGGTCCCCGCCGCCGTCGCCTGGAGCGCCTCGGACTCCTCGACCAGCGGGCACACCACGAAGCACTGGCGCCCGGCCGCGATCTCCTCCCGTGCGCGCTCGTAGGCACGGGCGCGGGCCCGGGTGCCGTCCACGACGAACGTCTCCACCGGGCGCCGGCCGGCCGGCAGCTCCCGCAGGAGCGTGGCGTCGAGGTCGCCGTAGGCGGTGAGGGCGAGGGTGCGGGGGATGGGCGTGGCCGTCATGTGAAGGGCGTGGGGCGCGAGGCCGTCCGAGGCCTTGGCGTCGAGCGCAGCCCGCTGACGCACCCCGAAGCGGTGCTGCTCGTCCACCACCACCATCGCCAG
>Ga0208612_1000630_pt1 | contig 14826 bp, 12 predicted proteins | sample AntDryMetagUQ889_FD_188089 | JGI IMG/M metagenome (GOLD analysis project Ga0208612, IMG submission 188089) | Polar desert microbial communities from Antarctic Dry Valleys - UQ889 (SPAdes) | ecosystem: Environmental > Terrestrial > Soil > Desert | place: Antarctic Dry Valleys | collected 2008-12-31 | reverse complement strand
CTCGCCCATGCGCGCCGCCGATGCACTCTTCCAAGCACTCGCGGCCGAGGGCGTCGAGCACGTCTTCGGCATCCCCGGCGGCGCCAACCTGCCGATCTACGACGCCCTGCACGACGCCGACCTGGTCCACATCCAGGCGCGCCACGAGCAGGGCGCCGGGCATGCCGCCGAGGGCTACGCCAAGGCCTCGGGCCGGGTCGGGGTGACCCTGGCGACGTCGGGGCCGGGAGCCACCAACCTGGTCACGCCGATCGCCGACGCGATGATGGACTCGGTGCCGACGGTGTTCATCACCGGCCAGGTGCGCACCGACCTGATCGGCACCGACGGCTTTCAGGAGGCCGACATCAGCGGGATCACACTGCCCGTGGTCAAGCACTCGATGATGGTCACCGACCCTCGCCAGCTCACCAACTACATCCACGCCGCCTTCCACATCGCCGCCACCGGGCGGCCCGGGCCGGTCCTGGTCGACATCCCCCAGGACCTCTCCCGCGCCGAGATCGACTACACCCCTGCGGAGGGACCGCCCAGTCTGCCCGGCTACAAGCCGCCGACCGAGGGCAACATCAAGCAGATCCGGATCGCGGCCAAGGCGCTGGCGAACTCCAAGCGTCCGGTGATCTACGGCGGCGGCGGAATCATCAACGCCGGCGCCGCCGACGACTTCCGCGAGTTCTGCACCTCCGACCGCCTGCCGGTGACCCTCACCTTGATGGGGCTGGGCGCGTTTCCGGCGCCGCACGAGCAGTGGCTGGGGATGCTCGGCATGCACGGGACCCGGACCGCCAACTACGCGATGGACGAGGCCGACCTGATCGTCTGCGTCGGCGCCCGTTTCGACGACCGGATCACGGGCAAGCTCTCGGAGTTCGCGCCGCGCGCCAAGTTCATCCACATCGACGTCGACCCGGCGGAGATCTCCAAGAACGTGCCGGCCCACATCCCGATCGTCGGCGATGCCAAGGACGTGCTGCCGAAGCTCAACCGCGAGTACCGGGCGCTGAAGCCGGACTCCTCGCGACTGGAGGACTGGTGGGGGCGGATCCGCAACTGGCAGGGCACCTACCCGCTGCGCTACGAGGACTCCAGCGATTCCGAGATCAAGCCGCAGTTCATGGTCGAGGCGATGTACGAAGCCACCGAGGGCGACGCGATCATCACCTCCGACGTCGGCCAGCACCAGATGTGGGCGGCGCAGTACTACCACTTCGCCAAGCCGCGCCGTTGGCTCAACTCCGGCGGGCTCGGGACGATGGGCTTCGGCCTGCCCTCGGCGATCGGCGCCAAGGTCGCCTGCCCCGACCAGACGGTCGTCTGCCTGGCCGGCGACGGCAGCCTGATCATGAACGTGCAGGAGTTCGCGACCGCTGCCCAGCACGAGATCCCGGTCAAGGTCTTCCTGATGAACAACGGGCACTTCGGCATGGTCCGCCAGTGGCAGGAGCTGTTCTGGGACGAGCGCTATCAGTCGGTAGAGATGGGCGCCAGCCCCGACTGGCCGAAGCTCGCGGAAGCATTCGGCTGGACCGGCATGCAGTGCACCCGCAAGGGCGAGCTGCGCGACGCGATGAAGGCAGCGCTCGCGGTCGACGGCCCGGTGCTGCTCGACGTCCACGTGACCAAGGCCGAGAACTGCTACCCGATGATCCCCGCCGGGCAGGCTGCCCGCGACATGGTCGGTTAGAGATGGGCGAGCCCGGCACCCAGGACATCGTCCGCCTCGAGGACCTCGAGGTCAGCCGCACCCTGACCGGGCGCAAGCACATCCTCTCGCTGTTGGTCGAGAACCGCCCCGGCGTGCTCGCCCGGATCGCCGGCCTCTTCAGCCGCCGCGGCTTCAACATCGACACGCTCGCAGTCGGCCCGACCGAGGACCCCGACACCTCGCGGATCACACTCACCCTCGACGGCGCGGTCCACCCGATCGACCAGGTGACCAAGCAGCTCCACAAGCTCGTCAACGTGATCAAGATCCGTGACATGGAGCCGGGCTCGACCACGACCCGGGAGATGGCCCTGTTCCGGGTCAACGCCACGGTCGAGAGCCGCGCTGAGATCATGCAGTTCGCGGAGATCTACGAGGCCAAGATCGTCGACGTGTCGCGGCGCTCGCTGACGATCGAGGTGACCGGCACGCAGGACAAGATCGACTCCTTCGAGGCGATGATCCGCCCCCACGGGCTGATCGAGATGGCGCGCACCGGCGAGGTCGCGATCAGCAAGTCACGCGCCGAGCACTAGCGCCGACCGGTGATCGAGACCGCCCGCATCCTCGGAGCCTTCGAGGAGCTCCTTGCGCGGGCCGACCTGCGGCGGCGAAGGCTGCTCAGCGTCACCGTGGCGACCGAGCTCGCCGACCCGGCGGCGACCGTCTTCGGCTCGCGCCTCGCCGGCGATCGCTGGTTCGCCTGGGAGCAGCCCGAGCGCGACGGCTTCGCCCTGGTCGGGCTCGGCTCCGCTCACGAGGCCGCCTCCCGGGGCCCCGGGCGCTTCGACGACCTGGTCGAGGAGTGCTCGCGGACGATGCGGGGCCGGATCGCCGATGAGCCGCAGGGCCTGCCGGCGGGGGCGGGCCCAGTCTGGACCGGGGGCTTCGCCTTCTCGCCCGACGGGGCCGCAACTCCGCCGTGGTCCTCATTTCCGCCTGCGCTGCTGGTTTTACCGGAGCTCTCGATCCTGCGCCTCGGCGCCGACACCTGGCTGACTCTGAGCGCGGTCGCCGGTGCGGACGCCGATCCCGCCAGGCTGATCGCCCGGCTGGCCGCCCGGCTGGCGTCCCTGCACGAACGCGATCTGCCCTTCCCCGACCCGCACCCGGTCGGCGAGCACCGGATCACCAGCGCGATCGCACCGCGCGGTTTCGAGGAAGCGGTCGCCGCGGCCACCGGTCGGATCGAGGCCGGGCGGCTGGAGAAGGTCGTGCTCGCCCGCGAGGTCGCCGTCGAGGCCCCCGCCGCGCACGACCCCGCCGCCACCTTCAGTGCCCTCCGCGAGCTCTTTCCATCCTGCTTCTGTTTCTGCGTCGGCTCCCCCCAGGGCGCCTTTCTCGGTGCCAGCCCCGAGCTGCTGATCCGCCGCCGCGGCGCCGGCGCGGCGACGGTCGCGCTGGCCGGGTCGACGCGACGAAGCGCGGACCCAGCGGTCGACGACCACCTCGGCGAGCAGCTGCTGCGCAGCCACAAGGAGCGCCACGAGCAGGCGATCGTCACCCGCCGGATCGAGCGGACACTGGCGCCACGCTCGGTCTGGGTCGAGGCCGAGCGCGAGCCCACCCTGGTCAAGGTCGCCAACATCCAGCACCTGGCGACGCCCGTGCACGCACAGCTCTCCGAGCCGCTCTCGGCGATCGAGCTGGCGGGGCTGCTGCACCCGACGCCGGCCGTCGGCGGCGAGCCCGCGGAGCTGGCGCTGGAGACGATCGCCGAGCTCGAGCAGCTCGACCGCGGCTGGTACGCGGGCCCGGTCGGTTGGATGGACGCCGCCGAGGACGGCGAGTTCTGCGTCGCGCTGCGCTCGGCGCTGCTTCGCGATCGCACCGCCCACCTCTATGCGGGGGCCGGGATCGTCGCCGACTCCGACCCGGCGGCCGAGCTCGCCGAGACCGAGCTCAAGCTCGAGGCGCTGTTGCCGTTGCTGAGCGGCTGAGTCAGCCGAGCGCGGTCCGTACCGCCTCGGTTGCGGCCTCGGTAAGGCGACGGTGCAGGGCGACGTTCTCGGCCCGATCGGTGCGCAGCTCGATCAGCGCGGTCCGCGGCCCGGCGGCGGCCTCGAGCTCGCCGAGGAACTCGATGCGGACGAAGGGCAGCTCGTATAGAGCCGCGATCCGCTCGCTCTGGAGCCCCAGCGGCGTCCCCAGCAGCGCCTCGAACTCCTTGCCGTCGAGCTGCTGGGCCTGGGGCAGGAAGCCGAAGATGCCGCCACCGCCGTTGTCGATGACGACGATCCGCACAGGCGTCTCGACGTGGCGCAGCGCCGCCAGCGCGTTCATGTCGTGAAAGAGGCCGAGCTCGCCGGTGACGATCCAGGTCGGTCGCCCGGTCGCGGCCGCGGCGCCGATCCCGGAGGAGACCAGCCCGTCGATGCCATTTGCCCCGCGGTTGGCGAGAAAACGCACGTCAGCCTCGCCGGCGCCCAGGAACGCCTCCTGGTCGCGGATCGGCATGCTCGAGGCCGTGTAGACGAGCTCGCCGTCGCGATAGCGGCGCCCGAGTTCGCGCTGAAGGCCCGGCTCGCTGGGCCGCTCGAGCGAGTCGAGCTCGGCCCCGATCGCGCCCTCGGCGGACGCGGCGGCGGCGAGCCAGAGATCGGCCCAGCCAGGGTCGCGGGTCTCGCCCTCGAGCCGCCCGGCGAGCTCCTCGCAGAGCGCCGCCGGGTCGGTCCGCACGATCGCGCCGGCGATCCGGGTCGGCTCGTTCCAGCCGCCATCGGGGTCGACCACCAGCTGCGCCGTCTCGCCGAGCTCCGCGAGCCACTGGCGCAACGGCTTGCAGGTCGGCATCTCGCCGAAGCGCAGGACCAGCTCCGGCGCCAGCTGCGGAGGTCGCATCCGGGCTGGCGTCTCGTAGGCACCGATCACCAGATCGCGGTCGTGGGCGCCGAAGCGCAGCTGCGAGGTCGGCTCCGCGAGGATCGGGTACCCGGTGATCCGCGCCAGGGCCGTGATCGCCGCTGCGGCGCCCGGCTGCGGCATCCGCCCGACGACGATCAGCCCGCGCCCGACGGCGCGGATCCGCTCCTCGACCGCTTCGGCCAGCGGGGCGGCGGGGGGTGACGGCGGTGCGGCGAGCGTGGTCAGGGGGCGTTCGCCGTCGCGACCGTCGAGCGCCAGCCGGGAGCTCGCCGTGACCTCGTCGGGTCGCGGTGCCGGGCCGAGCGGGTCGCGCCAGCAGACGTTCAGGTGCACCGGGCCGGGCCTCGGGTCGCCGCCGGCCACGGCGAAGGCGCGGTCGGCGACCGAGCGGAAGTGCAGCAGGCCGGCGTCGTCGGCTGCGTGGATGCCGACCTCGCAGAACCAGCGCACGGTGGAGCCGTAGAGCTTGATCTGATCGATCGTCTGGCCGGCGCCGATCGCCCGCAGCTCCGGCGGGCGGTCGGCGGTGAGCACGATCAGCGGCACCCCGGCCTCGTCGGCCTCGCAAACCGCCGGGTGCAGGTTGGCCGCGGCGGTGCCAGAGGTGCAGAGGACCGCGACCGGCGTCCCCGTCGCCTGCGCGGCGCCGAGGGCGAAGTAGCCGGCCGAGCGCTCGTCGACGATCACCCTGGCGTCGATCGCGGGCTCGCGCCAAAGGGCCAGAGCCAGCGGGGTCGAGCGCGATCCCGGTGAGATCACCGCGTCGCGGACCCCGCAGCGCGCCAGCTCCTCGGCCATCGCCGAGGCCAGCGCCGTGTTGCGGTTGGTCGGGTCCACGGCCTCAGACGCTAGTGGCCGGCCCCTAGATGCGGTTGCGCTCCAGCGCCTCGCGGTCGAGCTCGACGCCGAGCCCGTCGCCCTCGGGCGGCAGCAGCCGGTCGCCCTCGAGGCGCGATTCGCGCGTCGCCACCGTCTCGGAGAACAGCAGCTGGGTCGCCAGCCCGTGGGCGAGATCGGCGGCCGGCCCGGAGAAGCCCAGCGCTTGCGCTGCGTGGGCGGCGGCGGCGATCCCCAGGGGGCCGTCGAGGGCGCTCGAGAGGTAGATCGGCAGGTGACCGGCGATCCCGTTGGCGTCGCCGATCCCACCGACCTTGGCGAGCTTCACCGTCGCCAGGTCGCAGGCCTTGGAGCGGGTCGCGCGCTGGGCGTCCTTGCCGCTCGCCACCGACTCGTCGGCGGCGACGAGCACGTTGGTCGACGAGGTGATCTCCGCCATCTGCTCGAGCCGAGCGACCGGCTGCTCGACCAGCTCGATCTCGAGTGGCTCCGCCATCCGCAGCAGCCCCAGCGCCTCCTCGACCGACCAGGCGGCGTTGGCGTCGAGGCGAATTCGCGCTTCCGGTCCCACGGCCGCGCGCACGGCGCGCAGCTGCGCGAGATCGTCACCGGTGCCCAGCTTCAGCTTGAAGGTGGCGAAGCCGCGCTCGGCCCAGCGCCGGGCGTCGGCGGCGACGGCCTCGGGCTCGCCGGCGACCAGGGTCGCGTTGCAGCGCACGGGCTCGCAGCGCGCGGCGCCGAGCAGCTCCCACAATGGCCGCTTCGAAGCCTTGCCCGCGAGATCGAACAGCGCCATCTCGAGCGCCGCCTTCGCCGGCGCCGGGACCCTTCGCCCGGCGGTGGCGTGGATGAAGACGTCGATCGCCGCGCGCAGCGGCTCCGGCCCGGCGAAGTCGGCAAGGCCCGCCTTCCGCAGCCGCCGGGCGATTTTTCGTAGGCTGCGGTCGATCTCGCTGAGTCCGGCTCCGCCGCGCAGCGCCAGCGGCACCGCCTCGCCGAGGCCGACGAGACCCTCGTCGGTGACCAGCCGCAGCAGGGCCATCTCGCGGCGCTCGAGGGTGCCGCGGGCGGTCACGTAGGGCTCGGCAAACGGCAGTGCGAAGGGGACGAGCTCGACTTCGGTGATCTGCATCAGGCGAGCGCGATCAGGAACCCGGCGCTGACGAGGGCGCTGAAGGCCGCCAGCAGGGCACCCGTTTGCGCCAACGCCGAGTTCAGCGCCGGGCCGTCGTCGCGGGTGAGGACCGCTCGTAGCGGTGTCGCGGCGAGTGGCGCCGAGAGCAATCCGAGCAGCGCCCACGCCGGGCCGTCGGAAGCCCACAGGGCGATCGGCAAGACCAGGTAGGCGCCCACCAACAGCGTCGCGTACAGGGCCCGGGTGTCGTCGCGGCCGAGGCGAACGGCCAGCGTTCGCTTGCCGGCCCGCCTGTCGGTCTCGAGGTCGCGGACGTTGTTGACCACGAGGATCGCGGTCGACAGCAGGCCGATCGAGATCGAGAGCAAGAAGGGCAGCCGGTCGAGCTGCTCCAGCTGTACGTAGTAGGAGCCGTTGACCGAGACCAGCCCGAAGAAGAGGAAGACGAAGACCTCGCCCATCCCGGCGTAGCCGTAGGGCCGCGGTCCGCCCGTATAGAGGACCCCGGCCAGGATCGAGGCGGCACCGACCACCAGGATTATCGGGCCGGCCACGGTCGCCAGGTAGATCCCGGCGACCACGGCGACGGCGAAGGCCAGCCAGGTGGCGTGGAGAACCCGTCGCGGAGCCACCAGCCCCGAGGACGTGACCCGCACCGGGCCGAGCCGGTCGGCGCTGTCGGCGCCGCGCTTGGCGTCGGAGTAGTCATTGGCGAGGTTGGTCCCGATCTGGATGAAGATCGAGCCGATCAGCGCGGCGACGAAGGCGCCAACGCGGAAGTCCTCGCTTGCGTGAATGGCAACCACGGTGCCCACCAGGACCGGCGCGATCGCGGCCGGCAGCGTCCGCGGACGCGCCGCCATCAGCCAAATGCGGAGCCCGCTCATGCCCTAGGGGCGCTTCGGGAACTTCGAGAAGTCGGGGCGGCGGCGCTGCTTGTAGGAGTCGCGGCCCTCCTGGCCCTCCTCGGTCATGTAGAAGAGCAGGGTCGCGTCGTGGGAGAGCTGCTGGATGCCCGTGAGCCCGTCCTCGGCGGCGTTGAAGCTCGACTTGAGCAGGCGCAGCGAAAGCGGGGAGAGAGCCGAGATCTCGCGGCCCCAGGCGACGTACTCGCGCTCGAGCTCGGCGTTGGCGACGACCGCGTTGACGAGACCCATCTCGAGTGCCTCCTCGGCCGAGTACAGCCGGCAGAGAAACCAGATCTCCTTCGCCTTGCGGATACCGACGGCGCGGGCGAGTAGCCCGGCGCCGAAGCCGCCGTCGAAGCTGCCGACCCGCGGGCCGGTCTGGCCGAACTGGGCGTTCTCGGCCGCGATCGAGAGGTCGCAGACCAGGTGCAGGATCTGGCCGCCGCCGACCGCGTAACCGGCGACCGCGGCGATCACCGGCTTCGGCAGGCGGCGGATCTGCACGTGCAGGTCGCCGACGTCGAGGCGCCCGACGCCCTGCTGGGCGACCTCGTCGTCGCCGATGTAGCCGTCGTTGCCGCGGATCCGCTGGTCGCCACCGGAGCAGAATGCCTCCTCGCCGGCCCCGGTGAAGACGATCGCGGCGACCTCGATGTCGTCGCGGGCGCGCCCGAAGGCGTCGCGCAGCTCGGCCAGCGTCTGCGGGCGAAAGGCGTTGTGGACCTCGGGCCGGTTGATCGTGATCCTGGCGATCGCCTCACCGCGCTCGTAGAGGATGTCCTCGTATTCGGCTGCCGTACGCCACTCGATCGGGGCGTAGAGCTCGTCGCTGGAGGGCGCGTCCTTGTGCGGGGTCGGCACGGGGTCGCAACAATGGCACACGATGCATCTAGACAATTGGCTCTCTCAGCGCGCCGAGACCTGTCCAGATCGCGTCGCCCTGATCGCCGAGGGCCGCGAGCTCACCTACGCCGAGCTCGAGCGCGAGTCGACCGTGGCAGCGCGGCGGCTCGCCGCCCGGGGGGTGAGGCGAGGCGCGATCGTGGCGTTGACGCTGGCACCGGGGATCGATTACGTGGTTGTCGTGCACGCGCTGATGAAGCTCGGCGCCGTCGCCTACCCGGTGAACACGCGGCTTCCCCCGCCCGAGCTCGAGGCCGAGCTGGGCCGAGTGCGCCCGGGGCTGGTGGTCGGCAATCGCAGCGATCTCGGCCATAGCGAGGCGGACCTGCCGCTGCTCGGCGAGCACGACCTCGACGCCGTCCACTGCCGGATCCTCACCAGCGGCACCTCGGCGGGACCGCGGCCGATCGGCGTCACCTACGGCAACCACCTGTGGAGCGCCGTCGGCTCGGCCTTCAACCTCGGTGTGGAGCCGACCGACCGCTGGCTCTGCTGTCTGCCGCTGTTTCACATCGGCGGGCTCTCGATCGTCGTGCGCTCGGTCATCTACGGGACCGCCGCGGTCGTCCACGACGGCTTCGACGTCGATCGCGTCGCGGCCTCGCTCGAAGGCGACGGGGTGACGATGATCTCGCTGGTCGCGACCCAGCTGATGCGGCTGCTCGAGGCCGATGTCGATCTGCTGCCGCTGCGCGCGGTCCTGGTCGGTGGCGGCCCGGTGCCCGAGGATGTGCTCGAGGAGGCGATCGGCCGCGGCGCCACCGTGGTTCAGACCTATGGCCTCACCGAGGCGGCTTCCCAGGTGACCACGCTCGAGCCGGGCGAGGCCCACCGGCGGCTGGGGTCCGCCGGGCGACCGTTGCTGACCACCCACCTGCGGATCCAGCAGGGCGAGATCCTGGTCCAGGGGCCGACCGTCGCCCCCGGCACCGCCGACGAGGACGGCTGGCTGCACACCGGTGACCTCGGCCGGATCGACGCCGAGGGCTTCCTATACGTCGAAGGCAGGCTCGGCGACATGATCGTCAGCGGCGGCGAGAACATCAGCCCGACCGAGGTCGAGGCCGCCCTGCTGCGCCATCCCGACATCAGCGAAGCAGCGGTCGTCGGCCGTGAGGACGCGGAGTGGCAGGAGGCCGTTACCGCGGTCGTCGTGCTTCGCCCCGGCGCCGTGGTGGACGGCGAGGATCTGCGCTCGCACTGTGCCGCGGTGCTCGCCGGTTACAAGGTGCCGAAGCGGATCGAGTTCGTCGGCGAGCTTCCCCGCACCGCTTCCGGCAAGCTCCTGCGCAGAGCCCTGCGATAGCTACGAGGAGGCGGCGGAGATGGAGAAGGCGGAGGTGGCGCGGTGGCTGGACCGCTACGTGGCCGCCTGGAAGAGCTATGACCGCGACCAGATCGTCGGCCTGTTCGCCGACCGGGCCGCATATCGCTATCGCCCCGATGACGAGCCGATCGTCGGCAGCAGCGCGATCGCCGACGACTGGATCGGCGATCCCGACGACCCAGGCAGCTACGACGCCTCCTACCAACCGGTTGCGGTCGACGGCGATACGGCTGTGGTCACCGGCTCGAGCACCTACACCGACCCCGACGGCTCGCTGCGCACGATCTTCGACAACTGCTTCGTGATCCGATTCGACTCCGAGGGCCGCTGCACCGAGTTCACCGAGTGGTTCATGGAGCGGCCTGCGCCGGCGGGTGCGTAGAGTCTCGCGCCGATGAACGACGACGACAAGGTCTACTACGACGCCGATGCCAATCCCGACGCGCTCGCCGGTAAGACGATCGCGATCCTCGGCTACGGCTCCCAGGGTCACGCGCACGCGCTCAACCTGAAGGAGTCCGGCCATGACGTGGTCGTCGGCCTGCGAGCCGACTCCACCAGCCGGGCCAAGGCCGAGAAGGCCGGGCTCGAGGTGCTCGACACCGCCGACGCCGCCAGCCGCGGCGACGTGGTCATGGTCCTGCTCCCGGATGAGAAGCAGGGCGAGATCTGGGGCTCGGAGATCGCCGACGGGATCGCCGAGGGCAACCTGCTGATGTTCGGCCACGGCTTCGCGATCCACTTCGACGAGATCCAGCCCCCGGCCGGCGTCGACGTCGCCATGGTCGCCCCCAAGGGCCCCGGCCACTTGGTCCGGCGCACCTACGAGGAGGGCAAGGGCGTGCCCTGCCTGATCGCGATTCACCAGGACGCGAGCGGCAATGCCCGCGATCAGGTGCTCGCCTACGCCAGCGGGATCGGCGGCGGCCGCGCCGGGATCATCGAGACCACCTTCAAGGACGAGTGCGAGACCGATCTCTTCGGCGAGCAGGCGGTGCTCTGCGGCGGCGCCACCGAGCTCGTACGGGCCGGTTTCGAGACCCTGGTCGAGGCGGGCTACGACCCGCGACTCGCCTACTTCGAGACCCTGCACGAGCTCAAGCTGATCGTCGACCTGCTCTATGAGAAGGGCGTTCAGGGGATGCGCTACTCGATCTCCAACACCGCCGAGTACGGCGACATGACCCGGGGGCCGCGGGTGATCGGGCCCGAGGTGCGGGAGTCGATGAAGCAGATCCTCGGGGAGATCCAGTCGGGCGAGTTCGCCAAGGAGTGGATCGCCGAGAACCGCGCCGGCGCCGAGAACTTCAACCGCATGCGCGATGAGGCCAAGGGCCACCAGATCGAGGACGTCGGCAAGGACCTGCGCTCGATGATGCCCTGGATCGACCAGGAGTTCTAGGCCGCGAGCGCTCCACGGCTACGTCCTACGCGGTGTGGGCGGTCAACCGCCGCGGACGCGCTCTTCGCCCTCGGGCTGGATCCCGTCGCGGCCGACGTAGCCGCCTTCTCCGCCGACGATCACGTAGATCGCCTCGCCGTCGCCGACGTTCTTGAGCTTGCGATGCGTTGCCGCGTCGACGCGCGCCATTCCGCCCGGGCCGAGCCTGTGGGTGGAGCCGTCGCCGAACTCGATCTCGAGCTCGCCGGCGTGGACGAAGTAGAGCTCCTGCTGGCGCTCGTGCAGGTGAAACCCCGTTTCGATCCCGGGCGGGAGCACGATCGCGTTGACGCCGAATTCGGTGACGCCGAGCGTTTGGCGTATCTTGCGAAACCCGTAACCTTCCCCGATGCCGTCGAGGCTCGCGACCGCGTAGCCGTCGCCCTCGATCGGGTCCTTCGCCTCTTCACCGCTCATCCCGAGCACCCTACAGCTGCTACGCGCCCCGCAAGATGAACGCCACCCATGCCCGCATACCCGAGGAGCTCAAGCCGGCCGACGGGCGCTTCGGCTGCGGCCCCTCGAAGGTCCGTCCGCAGGCACTCGCCAAGCTCGCCGCGCAGGCGGATGTGATCGGCACCTCGCATCGCCAGAAGCCGGTCCGGGAGCTCGTCGGTCGGATCCGCGCCGGCCTCGGCGAGCTCTTCCAGCTCCCCGACGGCTACGAGGTCGCGCTCGGAAACGGCGGCACCACGGCCTTCTGGGATGCGGCCGCAGCCTGGCTGGTGCGCGAGCGCCCGCTGCACCTGAGCTACGGCGAGTTCACCAGCAAGTTCGCCAAGGTGACAGCAGCGGCGCCGTTTCTCGCCGATCCGATCGTGATCGAGGCCGTTCCCGGCGATGCACCCGAGCCGGCGGCCGACCCGGGCGCCGACGCGCTCGCCTGGGCCCACAACGAGACCTCGACCGGGGTGATGGTGCCGGTGACGCGGCCGCAGGGGTCGGGCGAGGCGCTCGTCCTCGTCGATGCGACCTCCGGGGCCGCTGGGCTGCCGCTCGACCCGAGCCAGGCCGACGTCTACTACTTCGCGCCCCAGAAGGGGCTCGGCTCCGACGGCGGCCTCTGGCTGGCGCTGCTCAGCCCCGCTGCGATCGTGCGGATCGAGGAGCTCGACGGCGCACCCGGACGCTGGCAGCCGGCGTCGCTGTCGCTGCAGACCGCGCTCGAGAACTCGCGCAAGGACCAGACCTACAACACACCGGCGCTCGCCACGCTGCTGCTGTTGGCCGACCAGCTCGAGTGGATGCTCGAGTCCGGCGGCCTCGGCTGGTGCGTCGAGCGCTCCGGGGCATCTTCGACGCACCTCTACGGCTGGGCCGAGGGTGCCGGCTTCGCCGCCCCCTTCGTCGCCGAGCCCGCGAAGCGCTCGTTGGTGGTCGGCACGATCGACTTCGACGAGAGCGTCGACGCGGGGGGGCTGGCGGCCACCCTGCGGGCCAACGGCATCGTCGACACCGAGCCGTATCGAAAGCTCGGTCGCAACCAGCTGCGGATCGGGATGTTCCCGGCGGTCGAGCCCGCCGACGTCGAGGCGCTCACGGCCTCGATCGACTGGGTCGTTGACAACGTCTCCGAGGTTCGCCGATGAAGGTCCTGGTCAAGGAGAAGATCGCCGAGGCCGGGGTCGAGCTGCTGCGCGCCGACTTCGAGGTCGAGCTCGGCCTCGACTGGGACCAGGAGGAGCTCGAGCGACGGATCGGCGATTTCGACGCGATCCTGATCCGCTCGGCGACCAAGATGACCGCCGAGCTGATCGCGCGGGCGGACCGCCTGCGGGTGATCGGCCGAGCCGGCACCGGCGTCGACAACGTCGACATGGCGGCGGCCACCAAGCGCGGGATCATCGTCGCCAACGCGCCCGAATCGAACTCGATCGCGGCAGCCGAGCACACGCTGGCGCTGGGCCTGGCTCTCTGTCGGAACATCCCGCAGGCGCACGCCTCGCTGGTCGGCGGCGAGTGGGCGCGCTCGCGCTACGGCGGCAACGAGCTCTACGGCAAGACGCTCGGCGTGATCGGCTTCGGCCGTATCGGCCAGCTGGTCGCCAAGCGCGCGCAGTCGTTCGAGATGGACGTGGTCGCCTTCGACAAGTTCGTCACCCCCGAGCGCTTTCGCGAGCTCGGGGTCGAGGGCGTCGAGAGCTCCGAGGAGCTCTACGCCCGCGCCGACCTGATCACGATCCACCTGCCGAAGACCCCGGAGACCGTGGGTTGGATCGACGACGAGGCGATCGCCAAGATGCGCGACGGGGTCCGCATCGTCAACTGCGCCCGCGGCGAGCTGATCGACCTGGAGGCCCTGCAACGCGGCCTCGAGAGCGGGCGGGTCGGTGGGGCCGCCCTCGATGTCTTCCCCGAGGAGCCGTTCACCGGGCATCCCCTGTTCGAGCGCGACGATGTCGTCGTCACCCCGCACCTCGGGGCCTCCACCGCCGAGGCCCAGGACCGCGCCGGCATCGACACCGCCGCGCAGGTGCTGGCGGCGCTCAGCGGAGGGGTGGTCACCAACGCGGTCAACATCACCGCGGTCCGGCCCGAGACGATGGAGGCGCTGGCGCCGTTCGTGCCGCTGTGCGAGAGGCTCGGGCGCCTCGCTCAGGGCCTATCCGCCGGGGCCGCCGGTCGGGTCCAGGTCGAGTTCTACGGCCGGATCGCCGATCACGACACCCGCCTGCTCGGGATCGCGGTGCTCGTCGGCATCCTCTCCGGGCACACCGAGGAGCCGGTCAACCTGGTCAACGCTCCGGCGATGGCCGAAGACCGCGGGATCGAGCTGGCCGAGGTCAAGGAGGCCTCGACCGAGGACTTCACCGAGCTGGTCAAGGTCCGGATCGGCGAGGTCGAGGTCGCGGGGACCGCGATCGGGCCCCGCAACGTCCCCTATCTGGTCGGGGTCTGGGGGCAGAGCTTCTACATGCCCTTCGCCGACCACCTGGCGATCTTCCGCTACGCCGACCGCCCGGGCATGATCGGACGGGTCGGCACCGCCTTCGGCGAGACCGGGGTCAACATCGTCTCCGCCGCCGTCGGCGCCGAGGCCCAAGCCGATGAGGCGGTGATGGCGCTGACCACCGACGCCGCCGTGCCCGCCGACGTGATCGAGCAGATCGCCTCAGGCGACGACTTCTTCGCCGGCCACGCAATCGACCTCTGAGCCTCGGCGACTAGGGTGGGGGAGATGCGCGCCGTCGTGATCACCAAGCACGGGCCCCCCGAGGTCCTCCGGGTCGAGGATCGTCCCGATCCCCCGGTCGGCCCGGGCGAGGTCCGGATCGCGGTCAGGGCCGCTGGGATCAACTTCGCCGACACGATGGCCCGTGCCGGGAGCTATCCCGATGCCCCGAAGCCGCCGAGCGTGGTCGGCTACGAGGTCGCCGGGGAGGTCGAGAGCGTCGGCGCCGGGGTCGACTCGGTGAAGCCCGGCGACCGGGTGATCGCGGGGACGCGGTTCGGCGGCTACGCCGAGCTGGTCGCCGTCCCGGCCGAGCAGGTGATCCCGCTGCCGCAGAGCCTCAGCTTCGAGCAGGGGGCAGCGTTCCCGGTCTGCTACGGCACCGCGTGGGCGGCGCTGATGATCATGGGCGGGCTGCGCTCGGGAGACCGCGCCCTGATCCACGCCGCCGCCGGCGGCGTCGGAATCGCAGCGACCCAGATCGCCAAGCGCGCCGGCGCCGAGATCTTCGGCACGGCGTCAGCCTCCAA
>Ga0208612_1000628_pt1 | contig 14848 bp, 13 predicted proteins | sample AntDryMetagUQ889_FD_188089 | JGI IMG/M metagenome (GOLD analysis project Ga0208612, IMG submission 188089) | Polar desert microbial communities from Antarctic Dry Valleys - UQ889 (SPAdes) | ecosystem: Environmental > Terrestrial > Soil > Desert | place: Antarctic Dry Valleys | collected 2008-12-31 | reverse complement strand
CCCGCCGAGGCCGATCGGACGCGCGGAGGCGTCCCTGATCGGGATGATGATCCGTCCACGGAAGCGGTCGTACACTCCGCCGCGGCTCGATGCGCTGGCGAGGCCGGCTGCGGTCAGCTCGCCGTCGCTGAAGCCACGCTCGCGCAGGCGCCTGGTGAGCGCATCCCACGTGTTCGGCGCGAAGCCGATGGAGAAGCGGTCCAGCGTCTCCTCGCTGAACCCGCGTTCCGCGAGGTACGTGCGCGCCGCCTCGGCCTGGTGAGCCTGGAGAAGCACCTCGCGATACCACGCGATGGCGGCCTCGAGCGCCTCCCGCAGCCGCTTGCGGTGCCGGTCCTCCGCCGCCGTGCGCTCAGACAGCTCAACCCCAGCACGCTCGGCGAGCCGCTCGAGGGCCTCACGGAAGTCGAGGCCATCTCGGCGCATGAGGAAGGTGAAGATGTCGCCGTGCTCGCCGCAGCCGAAGCAGTGCCACGTCTCGCGCTCCGGGGTGACGATGAACGACGGAGTCTTCTCGCCGTGGAAGGGGCAGAGCCCCTTCGAAACGCTGCCCGCGCGCTTGAGCGCGACGGTCTCCCCGACGATCTCGAGGACCGGGAGCTTGGATTTGATCTCCGCGACGATGCCGGAGGAGGTTGGTGCGATGGTCAGAGTCCCCAGCGCCGTGATGCGCTTGTCAATAGCCGAAAGAGTCCCACGGGGTTCATTTTACCATTTGTCAAGTGCCTGGCCAAACTGGCGTCTACTTGTCGCGCGTCTCCGTCTGGGTGATCGCGGCCTGGGCGGCGGCGAGGCGGGCGACCGGCACACGGAACGGTGAGCAGCTCACGTAGTCGAGCCCGACCTCGTGGCAGAAGGCGATGCTCTGTGGATCGCCCCCGTGCTCGCCGCAGATGCCGATCTTGAGCTTCGGCTTCGCCGCGCGGCCCTTCTCCACGCCGATCCGCACGAGCTGGCCGATGCCGGCCACATCGAGCACCTGGAACGGGTTGTCAGGGAGGATCTTGCGGTCCACGTACTGCATCAGGAACTTGCCCTCGGCGTCGTCGCGCGAGTACCCGAAGCCCATCTGGGTCAGGTCGTTCGTCCCGAAGCTGAAGAACTCGGCGTGCTCGGCGATCTCGTCGGCGGTGAGCGCGCCGCGCGGCACCTCGATCATCGTTCCGAACTTGTAGTCGACCTGCTGGCCGGAGGTCTCGACGATGCGCGTGACCTCGGCCTCCAGGATGGTGCGCGTCTCGCGCAGCTCGTTCACGTGGCCGACGAGCGGGATCATGATCTCCGGCAGCGGCGTCAGCCCCTCGGCCGCCACGCGCGCGGCGCCGGCCAGGATGGCACGGGTCTGCATCTTCACGATGTCGGGCACCATGAGGCCCAGCCGCACGCCACGCAGGCCGAGCATCGGGTTCTGCTCGCGCATTGCCTCGACGGCATGGAGCAGCACTTCCCTCTCTTCCAGCTCCGCCTCCATGCCGGACCCGCCCGCGGTGAGCTCGAGGGTCGTGCGCAGCCGGGTGACGTCGGCAACGAGCTCCTCGTGGCTGGGCAGGAACTCGTGGAGCGGCGGATCGATGAGCCGGATGACCACGGGCAGCCCGTCCATGGCGCGGAAGAGCCCGGCGAAGTCATCGGTCTGGAGGCGCTCGAGCTCCTCGAGAGCCGAGTCGAACGTCCTGACCGCCTCGCGGTCGTCATCGGTCCGTGACGGTTCGTCCTTCGCCATGGCCGCGGTCGCGGCGTGGGCGTTGAGGATCATGCGACGAACGGTCGGCAGCCGATCCTCCTCGAAGAACATGTGCTCGGTGCGGCACAGGCCGATGCCCTGCGCGCCGAAGGCACGCGCCCGCTCCGCGTCGCGCGGATAGTCCGCGTTCGCCCAGACCTGGAGGCGGCGGACGCCATCGGCCCATCCGAGCAGCGTTGCGAGGTCGTGCTCGTCCTCGAAGCGGGCCTCGATGGTCGGCAGCTCGCCGGCGAAGATCTCGCCGGTTGTGCCATCGATGCTGATGACCTCGCCCTCCGTGATCACCCGGTCACCGGCGCGCATCTGGCGCTTCGGATAGTCGATCTTCAGGGTCTCGGCGCCCGCCACGCACGGGAGGCCCATCGAGCGGGCAACGACGGCCGCGTGCGACGTGGCTCCGCCGCGCGCCGTGAGCACGCCCTTGGCGGCGAGCATGCCGTGCACGTCGTCGGGGCTCGTCTCGATGCGCACCAGGATCACCGGGTGGCCCGCGTCGCGCGCCTCGACGGCACGGTCCGGGTCGAAGATGGCCTGCCCCACGGCGGCGCCCGGCGAGGCGTTCAGGCCCTTGCCCAGCAGGCGATCCCCCACCTTCTCCTTGGCCGCCTCGTCGAAGCGCGGCAGCAGCAGCTGGACGATCTGCGCCGGGTCGACGCGCTGGAGCGCCTCCTCCTTCGTGAGCACGCCCTCGTTGGCCATGTCCACGGCGATCTTCACCGCCGCGGGAGCCGTGCGCTTCCCCGAGCGGGTCTGGAGCATGTACAGCGTGCCGCGCTCGATGGTGAACTCGAGGTCCTGCATGTCGCGGTAGTGGCCCTCGAGCCGCTGCGCGATCTCCTCGAACTGCGCGTACACCGCGGGCAGCTCGTCCCGCATCTGGCTGATCTTGGCCGGGGTGCGCACGCCCGCCACGACGTCCTCGCCCTGCGCGTTGGTGAGGTACTCGCCGTACAGCACCTTCTCACCGGTGTTCGGGTCGCGCGTGAAGGCGACGCCGGTGCCCGAGTCGTCGCCCATGTTGCCGAAGACCATGGTGACCACGTTCACCGCGGTGCCAAGGTCGTGCGGGATCCTGTTGAACTCGCGGTAATCGTGGGCCCGCTTCCCGAACCACGAGTCGAAGACGGCACGGACGGCGAGCTCGAGCTGCCGATACGGATCGGTCGGGAACTCCTCCCCGGTCTTGCGCTTCACGATCTGCGCGAACTCGTTGCCGATCTCGCGGAGCTGCTCAGACGTCAGGTCGGTGTCGAGCTTCGCGTTCGCGCGGCTCTTGAGCTCGTCGAACGGCTCGTCGAAGTCCTCCGCTCGCAGGTCCAGCACGATGCGGCCGAACATGGCCACGAACCGCCGCCAGGCGTCCCAGGCGAAGCGCTCGTTGCCGGTCAGCGCGATGAGGCCCTGCACCGTGTCCGGGTTGAGCCCGAGGTTCAGGACGGTGTCCATCATGCCCGGCATGCTGAAGGCTGCGCCGGAGCGCACCGACACGAGGAGCGGGTTGTCCACGTTGCCGAAGCCCTTGCCGGTCTGCGCCTCCAGCTCCTTCATGTGCGCCACCACGCCGTCCCACAACCCCTCCGGCAGCTCCTTGCCGGCGTCGTAGTAGGCGTTGCACGCCTCGGTCGTGATGATGAAGCCGGGAGGCACGGGCAGGCCCGCGTTCGTCATCTCGGAGAGGCCGGCGCCCTTGCCGCCGAGCAGGGTGCGCATCTGCGCGTTGCCCTCGGCGAAGGTATAGATCAGCTTGCCGTCAGGCGTCGCGAGCGTGCGCGTGGTCGTGGCCATGCGGAGGGTGGGCTCCTCGTGCGAAGGGTCGTGGGGAGCGCCGATTGTACCCCCGGCAGGCGGTCAGCCTCCGGACGCCCACCCGCGGCCGGCGGCAGGTTCGGTGACCGGAGCGTTCGGCGGACCGATGGGATCGACGTCCCCCCAATCGTCGAAGGTCAGCGTCAGGTCAGTGGCGAATTGGCCGAGCACGCCGCCCTGCTGAAGGCTGAACGAGGTGACGCTGCGCGCCCTCATCGGCACCCCGGCGTCGGTCACCCAGATATCGAGGCGACCGGCCCGGTCGGCGAGACGGCCCGCCCCGACCATCCGGTACTCCGTGCCGCTGCCGCCGAGCCACTTCGTCACGACCAGGTGATGGACGGTGTTGCCCTCATCCATCTCGGAATCGACGTAGTCGACCTCGCCGACGGTGACAATCCGGAAGAACGGGCTCCCGGGACGAGCATCCCCGAAGGTCTCGCCGATCAACCACTCCGCGTCGGCGCTGGCCTGGACGTAGACGGTGCCGTCCACCACCGCCAGCGACTCCTTGAGCTCCTCCCCGTCGATGGCGTACGTCGCGCGACTCAACCAATCGTCGCCATGCACGAACACCGACTCGGCGATCGACGCCTCGAACGGCTCCGGGGCCAACTGGCGAAGGGAGCCTTCGACGACGTAGCTGAAGCGGGCGTAGGGGCTGCGGGCCTCGCGGAAGAAGCGTTCGATGACGAACTCCTCGGGACCGCGCGACGGAAGCGTGTTGGCGATCGCGGGCGCGTCGGGCTCGAGCCCTCCCACCACGATCACCGCGGTGCCGATACCGGCGGCGATGAGCCCGGCCAGACCGATCGCCACGAGCGCGGCGGAACGACGGGTATCGGGCATGGCCGGTACGGGCAGTGGGCGGGCCGCGGTGGCCGCCGCGCCGGCCGCCACCCTCCAGTAGTCGAGGCCACAGCCCGGGCAGTAATGCGGGGCACCCTGCGCCACCCGACCACAGTTCGGGCAGGTCACCGGCGCCGGGGCTCGCGGGGGACGAGTCATCGCGCCTCATCGTCCCCTCGGACGCTCGGCACGTCCACGGCCGTATGGTCCGGTGTCGCTCGTGGTACCGATGCGTCGCCCTCGGCGGCGCTACCAGGGCTCCCCTGCGCGCCAGTCGATCGCGATCGGCTCAGCGGGCGCGATCCCGGCGGGAGTGCGTGCCGTTCGGAGGACCATCACCTCGCCGTCGGAGCCGGCGGTCCGCAGCCGCTCGCCGTCGGGAGTGCGGACGAAGGTCGGACCGTCCCACACGATCCACCCGAGGCGGCCGTAGAACGGCTGGTCACGGGTGCCGAGCGCGCCGATCTCATACTCCTCGCCGATGATGCGGCTCGCCTCCTTCATCACCGCCGTGGCGTGCCCCCGGCCCTGCGCGTCCGGCAGCGTGGCCACGTTCTCGACGTACGCGGCATCCAGCGCGGTGTCGAGCTCGCCGCCGACGTAGATGCGCCGATCGACGAGCATGGCATGGGCGACCACCCGGCCATCGACCTCGGCCATGACGTGGATCCCCTGCCCGACCCGCTCCCAGGCGCGCGCGAACGGGAACCCGAAGGCCGCCTCGCACACCGCGTCGACCGCGGCGAACCGCTCCGCGGACAGCTGGTCCGTGGAAGCGGTCTGGATGCGTCGCTCGTCGCTCATCGGCCGGCGCGAAGCCACCCGCGCATGAACGCCAGGTCGAACAGCGGGCCGATGCGCGCGATCAGGCTGCCGAGGGTGCCTGCCTGCCGGCCATAGAGCGTCCGCGCCTTGGCCACGACCCGGTGACGATCGGCGCCGGAAAGCTCCGTCGCGAGGTCCCGGAACGCGTCGAAGGCCTGGCCGTCGCGGTCGGCGAGCCAAAGCGCATCCGCCAGCGCCTCCCGGGGGGCGGGCTCACCGGGCAGAACCTCCACGGCGCGAGCGGCGGCCTTGAGCGCGCCACGCGCATCGCCGGTTCGGGCAAGGGCCTGGGACAGCGCCAGCTGCGCGTGCCCGTTCGCGGGATCGAGACGAACGGCACGACGGGCGGCGTCGGCGCCCATCGAGGGCTGCGCGGCACCGATGCGCTCCCGCGCCTCGGCGACCGTCCAGTCGGGCTGCCGCGGGTCGTTGCGGGCAAGGCGCCCGAACTCGGCGGCGGCATCCCGGTGCGCACCGCGTCGCGACAGCACCTGTGCCAGCAGCTCGCGGTAGCGGATCTCGTCGGGATCGAGGCGCACGGCGTCGGCCGCGTGGCTCTCCGCCTCCTCGAGGCGGCCCATCGCCAGCAGTGCGCGGGCCCGGAGCTCGTGGGCCGCGTCGTCCCCCGGGCGCCCGGCGAGAGTGGCATCGGTGAGGCGCAGCACCTCGTCGTGCTCGCCACGCTCGAGCGCTGCCTGGACGTCGTCGAGCACCGGCATCTAGCTCGTCATGGATCTGCCGGCGCTTCGCGCAGGACGCCTGCCCACGCCGAGCGGCCCGCGACGAGGTCCGCGATGCGCTCCGGAATGAGCTCCAGCGCCACGCGCTCCTGCGTCATGCTGTCGCGCTCGCGGATGGTGGCGGCGCCGTCATCGAGCGACTCCGGGTCGACCGTGACGCAGAACGGCGTGCCGATCTCGTCCTGCCGGCGGTAGAGCTTCCCGATCGAGGCCGTGTCGTCGTACATGGCCGCCACCAACGGCTTCAGATCGGCGGCCAGGCGGCGAGCGCGCTCGACCAGCTCCGGCCGGTTGCGCAGGAGCGGCATCACGGCGGCCTTGACCGGCGCGAGGTCTGGGCGGATGCGCAGGACCACGCGCGTGTCCTTCGCGAGCTTCTCCTCCTCGTAGCCGTCCACCAGGATCGTCAGCACCGCCCGGTCCACCCCCATCGCCGGCTCGATCACGTACGGCACGACATGCTCGCCGCTGGCCTCGTCGAAGATCTCGAGCTTCTTGCCGCTGCCCGCCGCATGCGCCTTCAGGTCGAAATCGGTCCGGTCGGCGATTCCCTCGAGCTCGGACCAGCCCATCGGGAATTCGTACTCGATGTCCGTCGTCTGCTTCGAATAGTGGCTGAGCTCATCGGTCTCGTGCGGGCGCAGGCGCAGGCGCTCGGCAGAGACGCCGAGCACATCGGTCCACCAGCGGTGGCGTGCGTCGACCCAGTAGGTGAACCACTCGTCCTCGTCGCGCGGATGGACGAAGAACTCCATCTCCATCTGCTCGAGCTCGCGGTCGCGGAAGATGAAGTTTCCGGGGGTGATCTCGTTGCGGAAGCTGCGGCCGATCTGCGCGATCCCGAACGGCAGCTTGCGGCGCATGGAGGTCGCGACGTTCTCGAACTGGACGAACATGGCCTGCGCGGTCTCGGGCCGCAGGTACGCGAGCGACGCCGATTCCGACACCGGTCCGACGTGGGTGGCGAACATGAGGTTGAACTGGCGGGCCTCGGTGAGCGACCCGCGAGTGCCGCAGTTGGGGCAGGCGATCTCGGACGGCCTGCCCTTGAGATCGTCCTCGCGGAAGCGGTTCTGGCAATTCCGGCAATCGACCATGGGGTCGGAGAAGCCGGCGACGTGGCCCGATGCCTCCCAGACGCGCGGATTCATGATGATCGACGCGTCGAGGCCGACCACGTCGTCGCGCAGCTGCACCATGTGCCGCCACCAGGCCGCCTTCACGTTGTTCTTGAGCTCCACGCCGAGCGGGCCGTAGTCCCAGAAGCCCGCCATGCCGCCGTAGATCTCGCTCGACGGGAAGACGAATCCACGGCGCTTGGAGAGGCTGGCGATGACCTCGAAATTCGGGGCTGGCACGGCGTTCGAGGGTCCTCCGGGGATTGGAGACGCATGACGGCGGGCCGAGACGTGTGGCGGACCCGAGCGACGCGCTCCCCGCCCGAGGCAGCGCGGCGTGCACCGGATGCTACCAAACGAAGGAGACGGCGGACATTCTCTTCGATTGGGTTCAGCGAGTGTACGAATTTCGTGCCGAACGACTCATGGAGCTCTCAACGGCGTCGAGGCGGCAGGTTTTCCTCAGATTGTCATGTCCCCCACCGAAATCCGCGCCGCCTACCTCATTCGGGCGATCCCGTGACGAACCCACCGATTCCTGTGCCGACCGCGTACGCGACTGCCGTCCAGGCAAGGACCAGGGGCCAAAACCGGCGCCAGAGGTAACCGTCGGCGGCGGCTCCGATCGTGTTCCTCAACTCGAGCATGTGGGGCCGCCACGGGTCGCCGCGCTGAGCACTCTCCATGGCGCGCAGCATTAGCAACTCGCGCATGACACGTCTGCGCAGGGGCTCATCCATAACCTGGCTCACGAGGGCATCCCCCACCTCATACGGAGCCGACCCGCCGATCCACACCTCGATAAGCCATTCATCGAGCGTCGCCTCCACTCGCTGCGTGGGCGACTCGGCCGGTCGGGTGCGCTGCTCCGCTCGCGCGGCGTCGAGATCGCCGGCCAAGAGCCATGCCTGTATTCGTTCGCTGCGGTTCCGCTCCGTCGCGGGGTTCTCGGCAAGCCATCGGCGCGTCCCGCCTTGGGTTCGTGGAACTCGCGCAGTCCCCGTCCGCTCACGCCAGTGCCGCCGCTCCTGCTCCGCGTACCAGAGGCTGGCCTCCACGATCCGTCTACCGTTGGCACCAAGCAGAGCGCGTCCAAGAATGAGACACAGGCCGAGCGTGAGAATCAAGCCAACCACGGCCGCGAAGGCTACGGGCACGAGCCCCGCGAAAGCCGCAAGGCTTACCAGGAATGTGCCCACCACGGCGCTGGCAACGACTGCGACCGCGATGCGGTTCACGATGAAGTTCACGATCTTGCTGGGTAGAGTCAGCCCCGGAACGCGGTTGCTCATCCGGCCGCGGCCGCGACCCCTCGCGCCGCGATCTCGTGCAGGAAGTCGCGCGAGCGCAGGTCACGCTCGAGGACGGACGTGACCGTGTCGTGGAGCAGGCGCTCGACCTCGCGATGCAGCGGGGACGAGAGGCGGAACGAGAGCACCTCGACGAGGGGCGAGCGCTGGAAGTGCCGCATGACCTTGAGCGCATCGGCGCCGATGGTCCGCGCCCCGAGCGCGGCATGGCGGCACTGCGGGCAGACGATCCCGCCGGCCACCGGCGAGTACGCATTGCCCTCGGGCTCGATCTCCGAGCCGCACTCCAGGCACCGAACGAGCTCGGGACGGAAGCCCATGGCGTCGAGCAGGTGGAGCTCGAACCAGCGGGCGACCACCTCGCGGGTCACGTCGGCGCGTGGGGCGTCGAGGCCGGAAAGGGCCTGGGCGAGGAGCTCGAACGCCTGGTGCGAATCCGCGGCACCCTCGCAGAAGCGATCGGCGAGCTCAACCACGTACCACGCCGCGGCGGTCGAATGGAGGTCGTTGCGCAGCCCGAGGTGCGGATTCTCGAGCGAGGCGGTGGTGACCACGTCCCACGTCCGGCCGACGGCGAGCACGAGCTGCACGTCGCTGAACGGCTGGAGGCCGCCGCCGATGCGCGACTTCGGCCGTCGCACGCCCTTGGCGATCACCCGCAGCTTGCCGAGCCGCGGGGTCAGCACGGTCAGCACCCGATCGGCCTCGCCGAGGTCCATGCTGCGCAGGACGATGGCCTCGGTCTTGTAGAGGCGGGCGCGGGGGCTCATCGGCCGTGGGAGATCGTGGTCGGGTACGCTTCGGTCGTGGACATCAGGACCGAGTTTACGCATCTGCTGACCGACATCGAGGCCCAGATGTCGAGCGTGCTGGACCAGGGCGACGATCACGCACGACCCCTGTACGAGATGCTCGCGTATCACCTCGGCCTCGACGCCCCCACCGGCCCCCGCGGGAAGCGGATGCGTCCGCTCCTCGGCTTGCTCGCCTACCAATCCCTGACCGGCGACTATCGGCCTGCGCTGCCCGGGGCGGCGGCAGTGGAGCTCGGACACAACTTCAGCCTCGTCCACGATGACATCGAGGACGCCGACGTGGAGCGCCGGCATCGGCCCACGCTGTGGGCCATCTGGGGAGTGCCGCTGGCCATCAACGCCGGTGACGCCCTCATCGCGCTCAGCCGCCTCGCCCTGTATCCCCTGCTCGAGCGCTTCAGCGAGCGCAGGGTGCTGGCGCTCATGCGCGTCTACGACCAGACGTGCCTGGAGCTGTGCGAGGGCCAGTACCTCGACATCAGCTTCGAGCGGCGGCCCGACGTGACGGTCGAGGCCTACCTCGAGATGATCGGGAAGAAGACCGCGTCGCTCATCGGCGCGGGAGTGCAGGCCGGCGCGATCCTGGCGACCGATGACGCGGAGACCGTCGAGGCCTATCGGCGCTTCGGCTTCGCACTCGGCATGGCCTTCCAGATCGCCGATGACGTGAAGGGCACGTTCTGGGCGAGCAGCGAATCGGGCAAGCCGGAGGCGGGCGACGTGCGGAAGCGAAAGAAGACCCTGCCGCTGGTGTGGGCCCTCGAGCACGCGTCGCCGGAGGACCGGGACCGCCTCCGGGCGATCTACGGAGCCGGGATCCGAGCGACCGACGGACGCGGCCCGTCAACGGCCTCCGACGACCAGCTCTCCGATGCGGACGTGACCGAGATCCTCGCCATCCTCGAGCGCTGCGGGGCCCGTGAGCACACGCTGGGCGAGGCGCGGCGCTACCGCGACGTCGCCCTGGGCCATCTCGAGGCGCTTCCCTGCCGACCGGAGGGCAAGCGCGAGCTCGAGGGGCTCGTGAGATCGGTGATCACCGCCTAGCCTCCGGTCACCCCGCCTCGACCGGCTCCACCTCTTCGCGCCGTTCCTCCGCGGGCCGGCGCGGGCGCGCTGCGACGACCTTCGCCACGCGACGGGGCTCGGCGGCCTCCACGCGCAGGACGATCTCGTCGCGGAACGGGATCTCGGTGCCGGGCAACGGGATACGCCCCACCCGATGGACGATGAAGCCGCCCACGGTGTCGTAGGCGTCCTCGTCGTCCTCCTCCTCGTCGGAAAGGTCGAAGAGGTCGCGCAGGTCGTCCATGCTCACCGTCCCATCCAGCCTGAAGGCCACTTCCTCCTCCGAGTCGATCGACTCGACGAGGCTCTCCTCGCGGTCGTATTCGTCCTGGATCTCGCCCACGATCTCCTCGACCACGTCCTCCATGGTGATGAGGCCGGCCGTGCCGCCGTACTCGTCGACCACGATCGCGATGTGCCGCTTGGCGGTCTGCATCTCGTGGAGCAGCTCGTCGACCGCCTTCGACTCGGGCACGTAGACCGGCGGCCGGGCGAGCGATCGAAGGTCGATGGCGCCCTTGCCCCGCCCATTGCCCTTGAGATAGGGCAGCAGGTCCTTCGCGTAGAGGATGCCCACGATGTTGTCGAGGCTCTCCTCGAAGACCGGGAGGCGCGAGTGGCCGGCCCGGACGAGCGTGTCGAGCACGTCGTCGATCGGGTCGTCCACGTTCACCGCGCGGATGCCGATGCGCGGCACCATGACCTCGTGGACGCGCTTCTCGCCGAGCTCGATGACCCCGTGGATCATCTCCTTCTCGTCCTCCTCGATCCCGCCCTGCTCCGAGCCGGTCTCGACGAGCATCTTGAGCTCCTCGGTGGAGAGGTAGCCCGCCTGTGGGCGCTCTGTCCCGCCCAGCAGCCGGACGAGCACCAGGCTGACGCGCGAGACGAGCCAGACGACCGGGGAGAGGACCCGCGCCAGCAGGCCGATGGGCCGCGCCACGAGGAGGGCGAAGCGCTCCGGGAAGTTGAGGGCCAGCGTCTTGGGCACGAGCTCGCCCACGATGATCGAGGCCAGCGCGATCACGAGGGTCATCGCCACAAAGGCGATCTCCTCCGCGGCCTCGCTGAGGAGTGCCAACGGGATGGGCCGGATGAGATCCGCGAGGCCGCTCGAGAAGGCGTTTGCGCCGACGGCGCCCGCCAGGAATCCCAGGAAGGTGATCGCGATCTGGATCGTGGCCAGGAACTGGCTCGGGTTCTCGGTCAGGCGGCGCGCGACCCGCGCGGCGCCGTTTCCCTCCTCCTCCAGCTGGGTGAGGCGATGGCGCTTGACGGTGATGAGGGCGATCTCGGAGGCGGCGAAGAAGCCACCGACGAGGATGAGGATGACGACAACCGCGACCTGCTCAAGCATCGGGGTTGCCGGGGGAACTGCTGGGGTCCATGGGCGGTGTGTCTTGGTTGCCTCTCTACGGGTTCCGATCCGCTCCCGATGGCATCGGCTCAGGGCCGCTGGTCGGGGACGGTTCTGTGGGCCGCGGCCCGCGACGGCGGAGCTCGATGGGGCGGGCGGGGACGCCCACGACCTTCTTGCCCGGCGCGACGTCGCGCGTGACGACGGCACCGGCACCGGTTGTCGCACCGGCGCCGATGGTGACCGGGGCGACGAGCATGGTGTCCACGCCGATCGAGGCGCGGTCGCCGATGATCGTGGGATGCTTCGCGACCCCGTCGAAGTTGGCGGTGACCGACCCGGCGCCGATATTCACCCCCTCGCCCACCTCCGCGTCGCCGAGGTAGCTGAAGTGATGCTGCTGCGTCTCCGCTCCCACGCGCGTCTTCTTCATCTCCGCGAAATTGCCGATGCGGCATCTTGGACCGATCTCGCACCCCGGTCGAATGTGCGCGAAGGGACCGATCTGCACGTCTTCGGCCACGCTGGACTCCTCGACCACGCTCGCCCATACCCGCGTGCGCGGGCCGATGAGGCTGGCACGGACGTGCGAGTTCGGGCCGATGACGGCGTCCTCGGCGATCGCGGTGGCGCCCTCGAGGGTCGTCCAAGGCTCGATGCGCGCGTCCTGGCCGATCTCGACATCGGCGTCGATGCGCGTGGTCGCCGGGTCCACGATCGTCACCCCGTTGCGCATGTGGCCCTCCGCGATGCGACGCCGCATGCGCTCCTCGGCCGTGGCCAGCGCGATCCGGTCGTTGATGCCCATCGCGTCGGTGGCATCGGGCGCCTCGAGCACGGCGACCGCTCGCCCGTCGGCGACGGCGATGGCGACGAGGTCGGTCAGGTACAGCTCGCCGGAGGCGGACGCCTCCACGCGCCCGATCGCGTCACGGAGCCAGGGGGCGTCGAAGGCATACGTGGCCGCGTTCACCTCGTTGGTGGCAAGCGTCGCGGGGTCGGCGTCGCGCTCCTCGACGATCGCGACCGCTCCGCCATCGGCTCCGCGCACCATGCGGCCGTAGCCGGTGGGGTCGCCCATGCGCGCCGACACGAGGGCCACTGCCGCGCTCGTCGCCGCTCGCAGCTCGACGAGCCTCGTGAACAGCTCCGCTTCGAGGAGCGGCACGTCACCCATCGTGACAAGGATCTCGGTGGCGTCGTCCGGCACGCCTGCGAGGGCCACCCGCACCGCGTCGGCGGTGCCGCGCTGCGGCTCCTGGCGCACGCAGCTCGCCAGCCCGGCAACCTGCGCCTCGACCGCGTCGGCTCCGTGGCCGGTGACGACGACCGGAAGGACGGCTCCGCTCCGTGCGAGCGCGCTGAGCACGTGATGAATCATCGGCCTGCCACAGATGGGGTGCAGCACCTTCGGGAGGCGCGAGCGCATGCGGGTGCCCTGGCCGGCGGCCAGGATGATGGCCGCTCGGTCGGTCAACTCGTGGGACACGTCGGCCGATGGTAGATGCCGCCTCTTCGGAGCGTCAACCGCGGGCGACGGTGGCGACCGCCTCGATCTCGACGCGGGCGCCGCGCGGCAGGTCCTTCACGGCGAAGGCGCTCCGTGCCGGAAACGGCTCCGGGATGAGGCGCGCGTAGACCTCGTTCACCGCTGACCATTCGTCGATATCGGCCAGGAAGACCGTGACCTTGACGAGGTTGGCGAGACCGCTGCCAGCGGCAACCAGGATGGCCTCCAGGTTCGCGATCGCCCGCTCGGCCTGCTGCGCGACACCGTCGCCGGCGAGCTCGCCGCTGCGCGGATCGATGCCGAGCTGGCCCGCGGTGAACACGAGCTCGCCGGTTCGAATCGCCTGGCTGTAGGGTCCGACCGCCGCGGGCGCGTCGGTGGTGCTGATCGCCTCGCGCTGCGCCATCACTCCTCCTCGCTGCTGCGCGCGATGCTAGCGCCTGCCGCCCGAGTGCGGGTGACCGTGACACGTTGACCGGCACGCGCGAGCCGCGCCGCGACGTCGCGCGCCCGCTCAGGATCATCGGTCGCGCTGAAGATCGTCGGTCCCGAGCCGGTGAGCCGCGCCTCACCGCCGGCGCCCACCATCAACGCAGCGAGCTCGCCGATCTCCGGGCGCAGCCGGACGGCGGGTGCCAGCAGATCGTTCGCGCCGCTCCCCCACTCCTCCTCCCGCAGCTCCGCGAACACGACGCCGGTGCCGAGTCCGAACGGCGGATGCAGCAGCACGATCTCGAGCTCTCGGGCAGGGATGACGGTGACCTGCTCGCCGATGCTGTCGACGCGCGCGGCGGGCGCGCCCGATGCGAAGAACGGGACGTCGGCGCCGATGGCGGCCAGCGCGCTCACGTCGCTCGGCGCGGGCTCCTCGGGCGCGCCGCGCCAGGCTCTGCCCAGCCGCCAGGCGGCCGCCGCATCCGAGGACCCGCCGCCCAGCCCGGCCGCCGACGGAATGCGCTTCTCGAGCGTCAGGCAGGCGAGGTCGGGCTCGCCCCCGAGACCCGCCGTCAGGCCGCGCCACGCCAGGTTGCTCGCATCGAGGGGAACGTCGCTCGACGCGTCCTCGACGCGCAGCCCGCTGCACCCGCCGAGCAGGAGCAGCCGATCGGCGAGCCCGAGGAGCACCATCGTCGACTCGAGCAGGTGGAGCCCGTCCTCCCGCCGGCCCACGACGCGCAGGTCGAGGTTCACCTTTGCCGGCGCCTCGAGCGTGAGAGCGGCCATGCCCGTGGTCACAGGGCGGGGGCGAAGGCTGAGGCGAGGCATGCCCATTCCTCGAGGGTGAGGGTCTGCGGACGCCGCTCGGGGTCGATGTTGCAGCCGCCGAGCACAGCCGCCACCTCCTCGCGGGAAACGGGCAGCTCGCGGCCGAGCCCGTTGTGCACCTGCTTGCGCCGCTGCCGAAAGCCCGCCTGGACGACGCGATAGAACGGCTCGCGGGCGGCCCCGACCTCCACGACGGGCACCTCCCGCCGTCGGAGGCGCAGGATGGCCGAGTCGACCGCGGGCGCGGGCTCGAAGACGGCCGCCGGGACGCGCGCCAGCACCTCGGCGTGGGCGACGTTCTGGGCGAAGACCGAGAGGTAGCTCATGCGGCCCGGCGGCGCGGCGACGCGCTCGGCGACCTCGAGCTGGACGAGCAGGACGGTGAGGTCCGGTGGCCGCTCCCCCTCCAGGAAAGCGTGGAGCAGCGGGCTGGTGATGTG